>ERZ1674051.17-NODE-17-length-66586-cov-17.333664_pt1 | contig 66586 bp, 48 predicted proteins | sample MGYA00581125_ERZ1674051 | MGnify/ENA primary metagenome ERZ1674051 (study PRJEB41354, sample SAMEA4873326) | human saliva metagenome | biome: human-associated habitat [ENVO:00009003]; feature: mouth environment [ENVO:08000002]; material: saliva material... | reverse complement strand
CAAATATCCACGTACGTAGATATTAGAGCCACGTACGTAGTCTAAACTTATCTGCCACTCGTCCGCAACTTTTTATCCCTACGCGGAGCAATAACCTATTGCTATATCCACCAAATGTGCAGCAGTAAACAAGCCTCTATTATGATTAGCTTTCAGATTCCGTACCTTCATACTTGCTCATACAGCAGATACTCCTTGCTTGTTGTGGGCGTGGACGAATCTTACTGGGTAGGAGGAGACGATGTTACAGCTCTTAGAGGTCTCAGTTCACTACCCAGACGTCATGAATGATAGGATATAGTAAAGGGAGTCTTGTTTAAACAAGACTCCCTTTACTTGTGATTATCCCTTCTCTATTTCGAGAAGAGTGCACCTTTTTCAATTAAAAAGGTGGAGAAGTGAGGTAAGGATACCCTGAAAAGCTGTTGCTATCTTCCCTAGTTATCTGCTTCTGTAGGACCAAGTTCGTCCTTCAGTTGTTGAGTAATAGAGTCCATCACTCGTCTCAGCTAAGAGGTCAGATCCATTGTCCATAAGGCTTAAGAATCTGAAATTTTGAGAAGAAAGATGGCCCCAAGTGATCCCGTCATTTTCGGAGTACTGCAGTTCTCTTGGGTCATTGGGGTTGATTCGGATGAGTCTATTTCTCAGACGTATCATAAAAAAGTAGTTATACCGAGTCTTTTACATGTCTCGGTGTCATGGCTGTCTAAGGACGAGTACTAGATAAGAAACAAGGGCGACAGCACTCCTTCCTTCCTATCTTCACTCGGGTAGGCTCTGGTAAGCCGATGGGGTTAAGTATAAGAGAAAGCAGTCTGCGCCCTTGTAGGGTGCAAACTTGCCTTGACCTATTACTGAGAACCCCAATGTCGAATTTACCAGATTTAACCCGAGTTCAATAATGGTCTGCAAGCTACTTGCAGTATATCTATATCATTATGTCATGATGTCACATACCTTTCATCTATGTAGCAACAAAGATAACTATAATACGCATACCACAGACTGCTTTATACTTTATGTGTGGTTTCCAGCGTTGGCCCTGACAAAGAAATCTACAACCGCAGAGCAAAGATAGAGGAAAGTTTCTTGGGTTACAGCATCTTAGTTGTGATTAACTTTCATATCCCATACCTCGTACACGCTAATACAGCGAAGTAAAGATTAGTTGTATATTTGCAGTGAGATAGCCCTCGGAAGTATCCTAATCCTGACTGTAGTTCGGGTGCGGATACTTCTGGGGGTATCTCTTTTTCATATGGTGCGTCCCCCTCTCGTGAGTGAAGTGCCACGCCCCCCGCAAAGGTGCTCCTCGAGTAGCCTTCCTCGGGGGGGGAGAGCGTGGGAGGATAGAGACGATATGAGCGCGGCGGCCGCTTATCTAATTCTTAGCTATCTTTGCAGGCGTACCGAGCGTGGCAAATGGGCGAGCAGAGATACTGGCCCTATGTCACTCGGGCGTTATCTCATAGATGCGTAGACAGACAGAATTCGGACAGAAGGTAGCGTTGGGGGTCGTAGCCCTCATGATCCTCGCTGCCTGCGGTACGCGACATAAGGCTCCCAAGCGTGAGGCCAAGGTACAGCAGAAGACCTTGGCAGGGGGGCGTGCGTCTTCGTCTACCGACACGACGAGCACGCTCACGCAGCTCAGCTCCTTCCTCCCCGACTCTTCCCTATCAGATAGCCTCAAGGGCGCTGGTGGTGTGCGTCTTGATAGCCTGCAGAAGAAGGCCGACACGCTCGCTACACGCCCCGATAGCCTCGACAGCCTTAGCTCGCTTCGCCTTGATTCTCTCAGCTTGACGGCCGAGGAAGCCGAGCGCCGTGAGCGCCGTCGTCGCCAGCGTGAGAGCTTCGATGATATCATCGCCTACAAGGCGCAGGACTCGATGGTCCTCATCGGGCAGAGCTTGACCTACCTCTTCGGGCCCAGTACCGTGGACTATAAGGACAAGGGGATGGATGCGAACTTCATGCGCCTCAACCTCGATAGCAACCTCGTCTACGCACACTATATCCTCGATAGCACGGGGAAGGCTACGGCCTACCCAAAGTTCCGCGACGGCGGGGAGAGCTATGAGGCGAAGAGCCTGAACTACAACTTCAAGACAAGTAAGGGCTTCATCACGGGCGCTGTCACCCAGCAGGGCGAAGGCTATATCACGGCCGAGCGCACGAAGATGGTCGGCAACAACTGCCTCTATATGGAGAACGGGCGCTATAGCACCTGTGACAACCACGAGCATCCGCACTTCTACTTCATGCTGACCAAGGGAAAGGCTCGCCCGCAGAAGAACGTCGTCGCCGGGCCTTCGTACCTCGTCATCGCTGACGTGCCGATGCCTATCGGTCTGCCCTTCGGCTTCTTCCCATTCAATAAGAGCTATTCCTCGGGGATCATCATGCCGAAGTACGGGGAAGAGACGCAGCGTGGCTTCTACCTGCGCGAAGGGGGGTATTACTTCGCCTTCAACGACTACGTCGACCTGGCCCTCACGGGGGACTGGTATAGCCTCGGCTCATGGGGCGTCAATGCCCGCTCGAACTACCGCAAGCGCTACCGCTTCGGCGGGAGCGTCAACCTCAGCTACCTCACGACCAAGACGGGGGAGCGCGATGTCGTCGGGGACTTCTCCGAGAGCCGTGACTTCCGCATCAACTGGACGCATACGCAGGACTCTAAGGCCAACCCCAACGAGACCTTCTCGGCGAGCGTGAACTACTCGACGAGCTCCTTCAACCACAACTCGCTCGCCACGCTCTACAACCCCAGCATCGCGGCGCAGAATACGAAGAACTCCTCGGTCAACTATAGCCGCAACTTCCCTGGTACGCCCTTCCGCATCTCCGCCTCTATCGAAGCGACGCAGACCTCTGCCGACTCGATGGTCACGATGAGCCTGCCAAATGTCGCTATCAGTATGAATCGTATCTACCCCTTCAAGCGCAAGAAGCGTGTCGGGGCAGAGCGCTGGTACGAGAAGATCAGCATCAGCTACTCGGGACAGTTCCGCAATAGCATCTCCACGAAGGAGAACCGCCTCTTCCAGTCCAACCTCATCAAGGACTGGAACAATGGCTTCTCTCACAACATACCCATCTCGGCGTCGTACAAGCTCTTTAGCTACATCGACCTCACGCTGAGTGCGAACTACAACGAGCGCTGGTACACCTACAAGTCGGTCAAGGAGTATAATGCGACGACCGACCGCACGGAGTTCCGCCGTATCTATGGCTTCAACCGCGTGTACGACTTCTCCACATCGGCGAGCCTAAATACCACACTCTACGGCTTCTTCCAGCCGTGGAAGATCTTCGGCGATAAGGTGCAGATGATCCGTCACCGCATCACGCCACGTGTCGGTATCAGCTACACGCCAGACTTCGGCGATAAGATGTGGGGCTACTATGACCGCCTGCAGTACATCGACAATGCCGGTGTCGCGCACTCGGAGGAATATGCTCGCTTCGGCGATGGTCATATCTTCGGTATGCCTGGGCGTGGGAAGACCGCCGCGATCAACTTCGGTATCGACAACAACCTCGAGATGAAGGTGCGCACGAAGACCGACAGCACCGAGACCACGAAGAAGATCAGCCTCATCGACAACCTCTCGCTGAGCTCGAGCTACAACCTCGCTGCTGACTCCTTCCAGCTCGCCGATATCAATGCCAGCATCACGCTGCGCTTCTCGCCCTCACTCCAGCTCTCACTCAGTGGTGCCTTCGACCCCTATATGTACGGGCACACTACGGACGCTGCGACGGGGCGTGTCAGCGAGTACCGCGTGAATAAGCTCCGTATCTTCAACGGCAAGGGCTTCGGTAGCCTCCGTGGTACGGGTACCTCCTTCAGCTACACGCTGAGCAATGATACCTTCCGCAAGCTGCGTGAGTTCTTCTCGGGGAAGAAGGATAAGAAGCCCAAGGATAAGGACAAGCCTGAGGGCGAAGACCCCAACCTCGCTGGTGCTCCTGCCGACGGACGTGACACGTCGCTGGCAGATATGGCTGCCAAGGGGCAGAAGAATAAGAGCCTCTTCGACACTAACGACAGCGAAGGCGAGTACGATGAAGATGGTTACCTCAAGGTCAGCATCCCCTGGAGCCTCTCGCTCAGCTATGGGGTGAACCTCCAGCGCACGACCTTCGACCCTCGCCGCGATGAGTACAACTACGGGCTGATGCACAGCTTGATGTTCTCGGGTAGCATCCAGCCTACGAAGAATTGGTCCTTCAACGTCAACGCCAGCTACGACTTCATCGCCAAGCGCATTGCGAATATGACCATTGGGATTAGCCGCGACCTCCACTGCTGGAGCCTCACTGCCAACGCGATCCCCTTCGGCCCCTACCGCAGCTACAGCATCTCTATCGGCGTGAAGAGCTCGCTCCTGCACGACGTCAAGTGGGACAAGCACGGCTACTCCTCAGCTAATAGCTGGTAGCCCGTCCCCTCTTTTATAGCACATCGCCCCCGCCTCTCTCCAACGAAGAGGCGGGGGCGATGGCTTTTCGCTGGGTGATGAGATCTGGATAGGAGACGGGTCTATGTGGGCACTTCCCAAGGAAAGAAGCGGGTAATTCCGTATCTTTGCCAGCGTATAATACTGATATAGACAGCGTATGAATATAGAGCACGACGACGAAGAGGAGAAGATCCCCGAGGTGACGCCCGATATCATTGAGGACGAAGAGCCCCCCGCCTACCAGCCGGCAGAGGGCTTGCCTTACCGCCCGGAGCTGAGCAACCTGTCGAAGATGTACCAGACATGGTTCCTCGACTACGCCTCCTACGTCATCCTCGAGCGTGCTGTCCCCCATATCGATGACGGGCTCAAGCCCGTGCAGCGCCGTATCCTCTACAACCTCAAGCGGATGGATAGTGGCAAGCTCATCAAGGTAGCTAACATCGTCGGGGAGACGATGAAGTACCACCCCCACGGTGACGCCTCGATCAATGATGCCCTCGTCCAGCTCGGACAGAAGGGCTTCCTCATCGATACGCAGGGGAACTGGGGGAATATCCTCACCGGTGACCCCGCTGCTGCAGGCCGATACATCGAGGCGAAGCTCTCGGCTTTCGCCCACGAAGCTGTCTACAGCGACCGCGTCACCCCGTGGAAGAAGACCTACGACGGCACGACCGATGAGCCCGTAGCACTGCCCGTGAAGTTCCCACTGCTCTTGGCGCAGGGTGCTGAGGGTATCGCTGTCGGCCTGTCCTCCAAGATCCTTTCGCACAACTTCGTTGAGCTGGCAGAGGCTGCTTGTGCCTACCTGCGCGGCGAGGAGTTCACGCTCTATCCTGACTTCCCCACGGGGGGGCTCATCGATGTCTCCCGCTACAATGACGGCGAGCGTGGCGGAAGCCTCAAGTCCCGTGCGAAGATCGATAAGATCGACTCCAAGACGCTGAGCATCTCCGAGCTTCCTGCTGGGAAGACCACGACGACGCTCATCGAGTCCATCCTCAAGGCCGTAGAGAAGGGGAAGATCCGCATCCGCCGTGTCGACGATATGACGGCTGCCACGACGGATATCCGCCTGACACTCGCCGCTGGTGTGTCGTCAGACAAAGCTATCGATGCCCTCTATGCCTTCACTGACTGCGAAGTCAGCATCTCACCCAACTGCTGCGTCATCTACGAGGAGAAGCCTCTCTTCACGACCGTCAGCGAGCTCCTGCGCTACAGCGTAGAGCGCACGAAGTTCCTCTTCGGCGAAGAGCTGAAGATCCTCCTCTCGGAGAAGGAAGAGCAGTACCTCGGTGCTTCGCTCGAGCGTATCTTCATCGAGGAGCGCATCTATAAGGATAAGGCCTTCGAAGAAGCTGCTGATGAAGCCACGGCTCTCGCACATATCGCGAAGCGCATCGAGCCCTTCGCCGATCGCTTCCTCCGCCCCGTGACGACGGATGACCTGCGCCGCCTACTGGAGCTACGTATGGCACGTATCCTGCGCTTCAATCTCCCCAAGCACGAGGCTGCACTCCTGCAGATCGAGCAGGATATGGCTCAGCTCCGTCACGACATCGCGCACCTCACCGACTACACCATCCGCTGGTACCAGCATCTCATCCAGCGCTACGGGGCAGCCTTCCCACGCCGCACGAAGATCACGAACTTCGGCACCATCGAGGTCACGAAGGTGGCCGAGCTGGATGCCAAGCTCTACATCAACCGTGAGGAGGGCTTCTTCGGTACGGCACTGAAGGACGCTGAATTCGTGTGCAACTGCTCGAGCCTCGACGAGGTCATCATCTTCTTCCGCTCCGGTAAGTACTTCGTCGGTAAGGTCGAGGATAAGAAGTTCTACGGCAACGAGGAGGTCATCTATATCAACCGCTATCAGCGCAATGACGAGCGCACGATCTACAACGTCATCTACCGCGATGGCAAGGTCGGCTCAGTCTACGCTAAGCGCTTCAATGTGCTCTCGGTCATCCGTGACCGTGTCTACGACCTGACGCGTGGCAAGGAAGGCTCACGCGTACTCTACTTCTCTGCCAACGGCAATGGTGAGGCGGAGAAGGTCGCCGTCAAGCTCAAGATCCGCAATGCCCGCCAGCGCCTCTTCCAGTTCGAGAAGGACTTCTCCGATATCCCCATCAAGTCGCGTAGCTCTGTCGGACTCTTAGTGACGAAGGCAGAGGTGCACTCGGTATCGCTCCTGAGCAAGGGCTTCTCGACGCTCGGTGGTCGTGACGTATGGTTCGACCGTGATGTCCTGCGCCTGAATTACAACGAGCAGGGCCAGTACCTCGGCTCCTTCCACGCCCGTGACCGCATCCTCGTCGTCCTCAAGTCGGGCGAATGCTATACCTCCGACTTCAGCGACTCTATCCATATCGAGGAGAACCTCCTGCGCATCGAGAAGAATGAGCCGCGCAAGATCTGGACGGCTGTCTACTACGATGCCGATCAGAAGTACCATTACATCAAGCGCTTCAGTATCGAGGAAGATCAGAAGCGTGAGAATATCCTCGGGGAGAACCCCAAGAACGAGCTGCTGCTCCTGACCGATACCTACTATCCACGCCTCCTCATCGGGCGTCAGGAGAAGGGTGGCGAGCTGCGCACGACCGAGATCGATGTCGAGGAATTTGCTCTCGTCAAGAGCATCCGCGCCCGTGGTAAGCGCATCGCTCCCTACCTCATCGACCAAGTCGAGGAGCTCCCTCCGCTGAAGGAATCCCCCGTCTTCGAGTCGGAGCACGACGAGTCCATGGCGGAGACTGAGGAAGAAGAAGCCGACCTCTTCGCGGGACAGACCGAGGATAGCTCGAACGAATAAGCCCCCCTTCCCATCATGAATAAGCCCCTTGCCCTGCCCCTTATGGTCCTTGCACTGGCGCTCCTCTCGGCTCCGCTGAGAGCTCAGAGTGCAGCGGATAGCCTCGGGGCAGGCTCAGAGGCACGTAGCCTCTTCTCGATACCAGAGCCACAGACCCGCCAGAGCAACATCACCTACCGCAGCCAGTACTTCGGTATCGGGGGGATGCGTCTCGGGCATACCTACCTCACACCGCTCAACTACGGCGGGGAAGTCTACAGCTACACCTCGGAGCATACCCGCTTGGGCTACCGCTCCCTGCCAGAGCAGCGCGTCGCACGAGGAAGCCTCTTCGGCTACACGCCCCGCACGACCGACCCACGCTGGCTACGTCATACGCTCTTGAATGTCGATCTTGCCTCGACGAAGAATCCCGCTGGCAACGGCTCCATCTACAGCCTTACCGCTCGCTATGACTGGGGGCGTCTGCGCCACATCAGCGACGGCAGCTGGGGGCGTCTCGCTATCGGTGGTAGCGTCGTCGGTCTTGCTGGTGGTATGTACAGCTCCCGCAATGGGAACAATCCCGGTACGCTGGATATGGCGCTCTCGGTAGGCCCCTCGGCACTCTACTCGCTTCGCTTCGGTCCCACGCGCCTCCCCCTCCTTCTCAAGGCTTACGCTCATACCGACCTCTTGGGCTTCGCTTTCTCGCAGGAGTTCGGTGAGACACTCTACGAGCTCTATTACTTCGGCCAACCCTCGCGCCGTATCTACCTGACACATCCGCTGAAGGCTCCCACGGGCTTCGTCCTCACCAGCGTAGATGTCCCTGTGCTTGACTACTTCACGCTCTCGGTAGGCTACCGCTGGGACTACCGCCGCACGGAGCTGAATCACCTCTCCGCCTACCGCCATCAGCACAGCCTCCTCATCGGGGTGACGACGAAGATCCTTCCGCTCGAGGGGCGTCGTGCTGCCGATGATCACTCGACCCTTGTGCCCTTCTGATATGAAGCACCTCACGAAGCTCCTCGCCGTGCTTGGCCTCCTCCTCTCGCTCACGTGCTGTACCACCGAGCGCGAGTACACGGCGGATCCGTATACCAACTATGACCGCCTCTGGGAGATCCTCGACCGTGGCTATTGCTACTTCGACCTCAAGCTCCCTCAAGGCACGACCTGGCGCGACCTCTACCACAAGCACCGCCGTGACCTTCGCCCCAAGATGACGACTGACTCGCTCTTCCTCGTGATGAGCCAGCTGCTCGCTGAGCTACGTGACGGGCACGTCAATCTGATCTCCACCTTCGACTACGGGCGCTACTGGCAGTGGCGAAGCGAAGGTCCTCGCTCTTACGACGAGACGCTCATCGAGAGCTACCTCGGCGATGACTACCACATCGCTGGCGGACTGGCCTACAAGTCGCTGGATTATCCGAAGGGCGTGCGTCGTGCTGAGCCCATCGGCTACGTCCGTGTGGCATCGTTCGCCTCGGCGATCTCCAGTAGCAATGTGAATGCCGTGCTCAATCGCCTCAAGGCGTGCAACGGCCTCATCCTCGACCTGCGCAACAATGGGGGCGGTCAAGTCACGACCTCCGATATGCTGGCGCAGCACTTCATCCGTGAGCGCAAGCTCGTCGGCTATATCTCGCACAAGACGGGCCCTGCACACGATGCCTTCTCGCGCCGCACTCCCTTCTACCTCGATACCCTGCAGGCGGGTACGATCTGGCTCAAGCCCGTCGTCGTCCTCGTCAACCAAGGGGTGTACAGCGCCGCCAATGACTTCACGCTCCGTATGAAGGGCCTCCCGCAGGTCAAGATCGTCGGGGTGAAGACGGGCGGTGGTGGTGGTCTGCCGATGTCCTCCGAGCTGCCTAATGGCTGGGCGGTGCGCTTCTCTTCGTCCCGCACCTACGATGCCGACGGCGCTGATATCGAGCAGGGTATCACGCCTGATGTCGTCCTCAAGGATGAGATCGCCCGCGGGGCAGAGGTCGATCCCTATATCGAGGCCTCGGCAAGTCTCCTCACGCGCTGGATCCTACAGATCAAGTCGAAGCAGAAGAAGCAGTAGCTCCTTCGTAGTCCATACAAAAGCGATCCCCCGCAGTGACCGAATCACTGCGGGGGATCGCTTTTATCTGGGAGTTATCTCCTCGGGGGCTTAGAAGCGGAAGCCGAGAGAGACGGAGGCACGAAGCCAAGCCCAGGGAGTGGAGACGTTGTCGATAGAGACCTTCTTAGAGGCCTTGTCTACGTTGACATCCTGGCCGACGAGCTTGATAGTGGGCAGGTCGCTGACGTTATCGCTGATCTGCTGCTGCAGGTCTGCGATTTCCTTGTCGGAGAGGTTCGTAGCAGAGTAGTCGCCCGCGAGGGTCAGCTTACCCTTACCAGCGTGTACGCCGAGGATGTTCCAGTCGAGGACGATGTTCTTATTGCGACCGAAGAGCCACTGAGCACCGAGACCTAAGCCGAAGCTATTCGTCTTGAAGTCGCCCGTGAGGTCGAGAGCAACGGGCTTTTCTGCAGAAGAAGCGCCTTCGCGTACGTCCATATTGAGCGTGTAGCCAGAGAGCTTATAGTTCTGATAGCGGTAGTAAGCCATCAGGTAGAAGCCGTGACCGTAGCCACCGCCCGTGTACCAGCGCAGCTCAGGCGTGACGTAGAAAGACTGGAGCTTTACGCTGCTCATAGATACATCGTGACCGATGTGATTCTCGAACGACGAGGAGAAGGGCAGGGCACCCTTAGGCATCGTAGCGATGCCGAGCTGCAGGCTAAGACCCTTCGTGAGGATGCGCTCAGCAGCGAAGCTGTAGTTCTTGAAGATGGGGCTGGTGATGTTAGCCTTGACGATAGTCTTCCCGTCGAGGAGAGCGCCGCGGTCGGGAGTGAACTTAGGGGTTTGAGCCGCGAGGGTGCTTCCCAGGGCGAGGCTCAGCAAGAGAGTAGAAAACTTCTTCATATGCATGTATATGTTTTAGATATTTAACGTTGCAAAGATAATCTAATATTCTTGTGGTTGGATTATTGCTCCGCGTATGGATAAAAGTTGGGGAGGAGTGGCAGATAAGTTTGGGCTACGTACGTGGCTCTAATATCTACGTGCGTGGATATTTGGATTTGCGTGCCTGGTCTTTAAGACTACGTGCGTAGATAGAAGAATACCACTACGGGAAGGCGCTTTTTTCTTCATGGAGATAGCACTTTCCCTTCTGCTGGATAAGAGGAATACTCGCGATAAGGTGAAGGGCCTGCGTGTCACTTCGGAGAGGGGTATCGTGGGGCTGGGGGTGCGATGCCTTAGCAGAATAAATAGCGTGCAGGACTCTCGACAACAGCCTCATTTAGGCGTACATCACGACCCCATAGGAGGCTGCGACGCCTCTCCCCTCAGAGTGACTCCCAGCGATGTGCTGCTGATGCCGTCCCTTTCAGGGCAAATGCGTATTTTTGTATTAGGGAGATTGCTCGCCTTGCGAAGCCTCCCATTTCCCGCAAACGATACTGAGTTACTTTATTAGATACGCTGCTTATGGCACTGACATTGGGGGATCTTGTCCCCGACCTCTTGGGCTTGGACGAAGCAGGGCAGGAGGTACGCCTCTCGGACTACCCTGGGCGTAAGATCGTCCTCTACTTCTACCCCAAGGACAATACCTCGGGCTGCACGGCGCAGGCATGTAGCCTGCGTGACGGCTACAGCGAGCTCCGCGCCGCTGGCTACGAGATCATCGGGGTGAGCCGTGACTCGGCGAAGAGCCACGTGGGCTTCCGCACGAAGCACGAGCTGCCCTTCCGCCTGATCGCCGACACCGATGTGCGCCTCAATGAGCTCTTCGGCACTTGGATCGAGAAGAGCATGTACGGCCGCAAGTACATGGGTACCGAGCGCACGACCTTCGTCATCGGCACCGATGGCCGTATCGAGCGCATCATCCGTGGCAAGGCCGTCAATACGAAGGACCACGCCCAGCAGATCCTCCACGAAGATTAATCACGGGCTCTCCCGAGCCACATATAAATAGACAACCTCCACATGAGTGAAGAAGTAAAGCTCTCCAAGAGCGCTAAGGATAAAGAGAAGCAGGCCCAGGATGAGGCCAAGCTGAAGACCCTCGAGACCGTCCTCGGTAAGATCGAGAAGACCTACGGCAAGGGTGCGGTCATGAACATGGCTGCCCGCCCCACGACCGACGTCAATGTCATCCCCACTGGCTCGATCAACCTCGACCACGCCCTCGGCGTAGGCGGCTATCCCCGCGGTCGTATCATCGAGATCTACGGCCCCGAGTCTTCGGGTAAGACGACGCTGGCTATCCACGCTATCGCAGAGGTGCAGAAGCAGGGCGGTAAGGCGATCATCATCGACGCCGAGCACGCCTTCGACCCCTCCTATGCCGAAGCGCTGGGTGTCGATATGGACAGCCTCTACATCTCTCAGCCCGACAACGGGGAGCAGGCGCTCGACATCGCCGAGCAGGTCATCCGCTCAGGTGCCGTCGACCTGGTCATCATCGACTCCGTCGCAGCACTCGTGCCTAAGCAGGAGATCGAGGGCGATATGGGTGAGACGAAGGTAGGTCTGCAGGCCCGCCTCATGTCGCAGGCCCTGCGTAAGATCACGGGGGCTATCAGCAAGTCCAATACCGCCTGTATCTTCATCAACCAGCTTCGTGAGAAGATCGGTGGGAACTCCTACGGCCCCTCCGAAACGACTACGGGTGGTAACGCCCTGAAGTTCTACGCCTCCGTGCGTCTGGACATCCGTCGTATCGGCCAGCTCAAGGATGGCGACGAGGTCATCGGGAACAATACCCGCGTGAAGGTCGTCAAGAACAAAGTGGCACCTCCCTTCCGCGTCGCTAACTTCGAGATCCTCTACGGTCAGGGTATCTCCCGCCTCGGTGAGATCATCGACATCGCCGAGAGCGAAGACTTCATCAAGAAGAGTGGCTCGTGGTACAGCTACGGAGCTACGAAGCTCGGTCAGGGTAAGGAGAACGCTAAGCAGACGCTCGCCGACAACCCCGAGCTCCTCGATGAGCTGACGGAGAAGGTCAAGGAAGCCCTGCGCAACGAAGGCAAGCCCAAGGACAAGCGCAAGAAGAAGGCCGCTAAGGACGAAGACGAGGACGAGGATTAATTCCCCGTCCCCGGCCCCTCGCTTCGATAGTGTAATCTATGGGAAAGCTAATCATCATCTCCGCTCCCTCGGGTACGGGGAAGAGTACGCTCATCAATCGTCTGCTCGCTGAGCACCCCGAGCTGCATCTCGGCTTCTCCGTCTCGGCTACGAGCCGTCCACCCCGTGGGCAGGAGCAGCATGGCGTGGAGTATTACTTCTTCTCTCCCGAGGAGTTTAAGGCTGGCATCGAGCGTGGCGATTTCCTCGAGCACGAAGAGGTCTACCCCGGACGCTACTACGGTACGCTCCGCTCCGAGGTCGACCGCCGTATCGCTGCGGGTGACCGCGTGATCTTCGACGTCGACTGCGTCGGCGGGCTGAATATCAAGAAGGGATATGGGCATGAAGCCCTGAGCATCTTCATCGAGCCACCCTCGATCGAGGAGCTCCGTCGTCGCCTCGTCGGGCGCTCTACGGATAGCCCCGAGGTCATCGAGGAGCGTGTGGCGAAGGCCGCTCACGAGCTGACGTATGCGCCGCTCTTTGACCGCGTGCTGACCAACGATGATCTGGAGCGCTGCTACGGGGAGTTCTACTCGATCGTGAGTGCCTTCCTCAGCGAAGACTAAGGCTCAGAGCTCCAGCGTACAGATCGCACCATAGGGACTTTGGTGGCTGAAGGCCTCCTCGAGGGGATACCAGCCAGCCCAAAGCCCAGCAGATAGGAGGACTCCTCCGTGTGTGAAGACTAAGACTTCACATGCGGAGGAGTCCTCGTTTTGAGCGAGTTCATCGCGTAGCTCTTCGATGAAGTCCGCTACGCGTGCTGCCTGCTCGGTGAAGGACTCGCCCCCCGTGGGTGCCACGTGGAGGTAGTCGTCGTACCAGAGCTGGAGGCGTGGGTCGGTGATCTCGTCGAAGCGCTGCAGCTCCCACTCCCCGAAGTTCAGCTCTAAGAGCCGTGCGTCGAGGATGGGGGCTTCGTAGCCTAGCGCCTCACAGAGGCGCCGACAGCGGGAGAGCGGACTGCTATAGATGTGGGTAGGTGTGCGCCCTTCGAGCCGCTCAGTGAGCCGTGCTCTGACGTCCTCCGCCTCCTCGGCGAAGGATGCTGCCAGCGGGATATCACTCTGCCCGTAGCAGACCCCGCGTGCGATGTCGGGGCGGGTGTGGCGGATGAAGTGCAGGCGCATGGTAGTAGGTGGGATCGTGGCTTAGATGCCTAAGCCGAGGCGGTAGAGGATGGCGAAGCCCGTGAGCGTCGCTAGCTCTGAGAGGAGGCATAGCGCTCCGCAGGTGTCGCCCGTGTAGCCGTCGATACGCTTACGAAGGTAGGCGATGAGCCCACCACCGACGAGGATGGGGAGGAAGATGGAGAGCGGTACGAAGTGCGTCAGTTCGCTCCCGCCGATGGGTGTGGCCTCGATAGGGCGCAGTGCCCACCACTGCGCTGTGAGGAAGATCACCAGCGCTGCGTAGATCGCCAAGGGGCGTGCCTTGCGGTAGGTGACCCCGATCTTACTATCCTCTTCGCGACGAGCGTAGGGGAGGAACTGCACCTGCAAGAGCGAGGTGACCTTCCCCGTGATGTCCGAGGCGAAGAGCACGGCAGGGAGCCAGCCGGCAGGGAGTGACGTGCCCAGCGCCCAGTAGCTGAGGTAGTAGAGGAGGAGCCCGAGGACGGCATAGCTGCCCACGTGGCTATCCTTCATGATCGCGAGGATCTGACTGCGCTCCCTTCCGCCGCCGAAGCCGTCGAAGAAGTCTCCGAGGCCGTCTTCGTGGAAGGCGCCCGTCAGGAGTAGGCGCGTGCCGAGGGCTAAGACCAGCGCTGCTCCCACCGAGGGGAGTACGAGTGAGTAGAGGTAGAAGCTCCCCGAGAGGGTCGTCGCCGTCACGAGTCCCGCCACGGGCCACCAGCTGAGGGCATCCTCATAGTCGGCCTTGGTAAGCTCCCGTAGGCGCCAGAAGGGGAGGCGTGTGAAGAGGCTGAGGGCAGCGATGAGCGCCCCGAGATTACTTCGCTTCGTGTCCGAACTATTCATACCAGACGCTACCCGGCTGATCGGTGAGGGTGAAGTGGATCTCGCCGCCCTGCATCACGTCATCGTAGGTGATGTAGGACTTGCGGAGCTCACGGCCGTTGATGGTGATGCGCTTGATGTAGCGCTTCTTCTCGCTCAGCTCGGGAGCGGAGAGGCGGAGCGTACGGCCGTTGGGCAGGCTGATCGTACTCTCGCAGAAGAGGGGCGTGACGAGTTCGTAGCGTCCGCTCAAGGGATCGACGGGATAGAAGCCGAGTGAGGCGAAGACGTACCAGGCGGACATCTGACCGCAGTCCTCGTTGCCACAGAGCCCAGCGGGCTTGTCGGTGTAGAGCTGCTTGAGTACGCGGTGTGTGAGGTCCGTAGTCTTCCAAGGCTGGCGGGCCGCATTGTAGAGGAAGATGACGTGGTGCCCAGGCTCGTTGCCGTGAGCATACTGGCCGATCATCCCCGTAGAGAAGATAGGTAGCTCGATGTGGCTGGGGGTCTCGGATGAGAAGAACTCATCAAGGCGCTCACCGAGCTTACCCTGCATGAGCTTCGTCAGCCCATCGATATCGTGCTGTACACTGAAGAGGTAGTGGTAAGCATTGCTCTCGGTAAAGGGCTTGGTGTAGGCGAAGGGATCGAAGACGCTATCCAGCTCGCCATTGCTCTTGCGGGGGCGGAAGAAGCCCGTCTTCTCGTCCCAGAGGTGGCGGTAGGAGCGGGCGCGCTCGCGGTAGATCTTCTCCACTTCGCGGTCGCCCATCCAGGCGGCATAGCGTGCGACAGCATCATCGTCGTAGGCGTACTCGAGGGTCTTCGAGACGCTCTCGTCCTCGCGGTCGCTCGCCACGTAGCCCTTCTTGCGGTAGTCGTCCAGCCCGCGGTAGCCCTTGCGCTCAGCCGTCGTGCGAAGGAGGCTGAGGAGCTTCGCTTTGTCCTTGGGGACGTAGATCCCGCGCAGGACGGCCTCGACGATGACGGGTACGGAGTGGTAGCCGATCATCATATCGGTCTCTGAGGCGAACATATTCCACACGGGGAGGTGGCCTTCGTTCTGCTCGCCGAAGTCGATGAGTGACTGCACGAAGTCACGCTGGAGGTCGGGCTGAAGGATGGAGTAGAGTGGGTGGGCTGCACGGTAGGTGTCCCACAGTGAGAAGGTGCTGTAGGTGCCACCTGCACGCTGATGGATCTCACGGTCAGCGCCGAGGTAGCGGCCGTCGACGTCGCTATAGAGTGTGGGGCAGATCTGTGCGCGGTAGAGTGCCGTGTAGAAGGTCGTCTGCAGGCTATCGGGGGTGTCGGAAGAGAGACGGATCTGTGCAAGACGCTTGTCCCAGCGGTGGGTAGCTGCCTGGCGGTAGCGGTTGAAGTCGGTGTGAGGGGCTTCGGCCTGCAGGTTCTTCAGCGCGCCCGCTTCGCTTACCCCCGAGAGAGCGGTGCAGAGCGTGATGCTTTCGCCAGCGCGTACCTTATTGTAGTAGAGGCGGAGGATGACGCCATGGCCGACGGACTTACCTACTTGCCCCTTGCTGAGGATGTATGGGGTAGCTGTACGCTCGATGCGGGCAGTAGGGCGAGAGAGCTTCGTGGTGAAGTAGACCTTCTGATTGCGAGCCCAGCCGTCAGAGTAGCGGAAGCCCGTGATCTGTGTGGGCGAGATGGCACGTGCGTCGCTATTGACGGTGCGGTCCCAGTTCATCGCCTTGTCCAGATTGAGGATGATGCAGACTGAGTCTGCATCCTTCTGGAAGGTGTAGCGCTGTACCCCCACGTGGTCGGTGGCGGTCAGCTCGACACGGATGTCATAGGGCTCGAGTGTCACAGCATAGTAGCCGGCCTTCGCCACCTCGGTAGCGTGCGAGAAGCGTGCGTGGATGCCGATAGGTGCTTGCTCCTCTCCCGTCTTACCTGCCTGAGGCTTGCGGGTGAGGCGGTCGTCCAGCGCGGGAAGGGTGACGGGGAGGAAGGAGATATCATAGAGGTCGCCTGCTCCCGTGCCACTCAGGTGCGTGTGGCTGAAGCCTGCGATCGTGCTGTCGGGGTAGAAGTAGCCAGCGATATAGTCCCAGCCCGCCCGCCCGTTGTCGGGGCTGAGCTGCACCATGCCGAAGGGTGCCGAGGCACCAGGGTAGACATTGCCCACCCAGTCGGTACCGATGAGGGTATTCACGCGCTGCGAGAGGCGAGGATACTGAGGGCGCACGATCTGCTTGCGCTGTGCGGGTAGCGCGAGGGTCGTAAGAAGGCCGATGCCAAGGCCCAAGAGGGCACGTAATCGTCTTGTCATAGAGGAGGCTATAGCTATATAATATGGTGTAAAGATACGCATTTACCCACGGGTAATCGGTATGTGAAGGTGGGTTTCCCCCGCCTTATCCACTACTTATACACAGCGTGCGCCCCATCTCTCCACTACGGGAAGGGATGGGGCGTACGTATGGGGGCGGTCTTACTTCCCGATGCGCTCATAGACGCTCTCGAAGGGTACACGGATGCGGTCGCCCAAGGCGCGCTTCTCATCACGGATACCACAGGAGACGATGAGCGAAGGTTCGACGGAGGAGGGTAGGCCCAGCGCCTTGCGCACACGGCGGGCATCGAAGCCCTCGACGGGGCAGGTGTCGTAGCCTGCTTCGCTCATGGCGAGCATGAAGGTCTGTGCTACGAGGGCACAGCTCTTATGCAGGACGGTCTTCATGTCGCCCTCGGTACCCTGACGCATCATGGGGTGGAAGAGTGCGATGGCGTTCATCACCAGATGGCGCGCCCAGCCCCAGACCTTGCACCCATGGCTGTAGAGGAAGGGGACTACCTTGGTCATGTATTCACGCTGCATAGCTTCGTACTTTGCCCACTTCTCCTTGGGCTGGTGCTTGTGGATATCCTCTATGATGCGGGGGAAGAGGTGATCCACACGCTCACGCCAGCGGGAGGGGGTGATGGCGAAGACGACGACTTCCTTTGCCGTGCTGATGGTGCTCTGCCCGAGACAAGCCGGGGTGAGCGCAGAGATGACAGCAGGGTCGATGATATGGTAGCAGCGGTAGAGCTGCATATTCGAGCTCGTCGGGGCGAGGGTCGCCTGGCGTAGGCATTCCTCGACGCGGGCGCTGTCCAGAGGCTTCTCTGGGTCGTAGTAGCGTATGGCACGACGATGCTGGAGGGTTTCGCGAAGGCTCATTGAGGTGGCTCTATTGGGATATAGGATATACGTGGGGTCGTGCGCCCCATAGCATAGGGGGGTAAAGCGACACCGCTGATACCCTCAGAGTGGGATATCAGCGGTGCGTAAATCATTGGGATACCTCTTGACGTCCGCTAAGAGCGGTGCGAGATGGGGTATGGAGTAGCCTCGTAATCGAGGGCGGGATGATCGCCTTCGCTCGTGCAAGCACTGTCAGCGAAGGGAGGGAGACGGAGTCTCTACTACTGCTCTTCGGCCTGCTGGAGCTGCTTGACGTAGATGGCCTTCTCCATCTTCTTGCGTCGAGCTACAGAGGGCTTGATGAAGGCCTGACGAGCACGAAGTGCGCGCACAGCACCGGTCTTCTCAAACTTTCTCTTGAATCTTCTCAGAGCCTTCTCGATGTTTTCGCCCTCTTTTACTGGAACTACGATCATAATGTCTTACTTATCTATTTTGTTGTTATACTTTCTATCGTTGGGAGAGTGCTACATACACTCTAATCAGTGCGCAAAATTACTAATACTTTGGCGAATACACAAACTCCCGCTTCGTCTGCCTGCGCCTGCACATTCCACCCTCAAGTGCAACAGTCTGGATAAAAAGACAGCCAGCGCGCAAGGAGCTCACTGGCTGTATGATCCAAAGGTCGTATATTGAAGGTTGAAATGACTTACCACCAATTGAATCACGAGCAAAGATATACAATTGCTCAGCTCCACAAACAGGGTAGCTCCCTTCGCTCTATCGCCCGCATCATTGAGGTGCATGTTAGCACGGTTAGTCGTGAGCTCCGTCGCAATAGTCACAAGCGTGGTTATAGCTCCCATCACGCACAGATGCTCGCTGAGGAGTGAGTTGCTTGGCGACAGCATCCCCGCCGCTTCACCCGCCCTCTTCAGGCTCGTGTCGCCCACCTTCTTCAGTAGGAGCAATGGTCTCCCGAACAGATATCCGGTCGTCTTCGCCTAGAAGGGATAGCGATGGTGGGAAAGACCACGATCTACAATTGGCTACACGCCGACAAGCGTAGTGGAGGGGATTTATATAGCTACTGTCGTCATGGTCTGAAGTATCGCCGCAAACGCCTCTCTGAACCTCGCAACAGCAAGAAGCGAGGACGGTATAAGAGCATTCTCGATCGCCCTGAAATCATCGACAAGCAGGGGCGTATGGGGGACATGGAGATGGACTTGATCCTAGGGACATCTAGCAGTGAGGCTATCCTTACGCTGACGGATCGCAAGACGGACTACGTCTTCCTAGAAGCTCTTCCTCATGGGCGCAAAGCCAAACCTATAGCTCGAGCCGTGAATCGTCGTTTAGCCTTCCTCAAGCGGCGTGGCCAGCTTCACTCGATCACTACGGACAATGGCCCGGAGTTTAGTGCTTTTAGGAGTATCGAACGAGGTTTGGGGGTGTCGGTCTACTTTGCTCGTCCGTATCGCTCCACCGATAAGCCACACATCGAACACGCCAATGCTTTAATCCGGCAGTACCTGCCTAAGCACAGCTCCTTCGATGCTCTCACCAAGGGTGATCTCAAAGAGATAGAATGGAGGCTAAATAATCGTCCGCGAAAGAAGCTCAGCTATCGTACGCCCCACAAAGTGTTTTATCTAAATTTGAGGCTATAGTGTTGCACTTCCTAGTGGAAAATACACAAGGGAGCATATCCCGCAGGTGTTAGATCGAGGGCAGAGCAAACTACTAGGTTAGGTGAGAGTATAAAAGAAAGTATGCCAGGCTCCAGTTTCTGCCTACTAGAGGGAAGCTTACAAAGCTATCATAGGCTTTCTGATGGGTCTATAGTATAATAGCAAGATCATATTTGGTGGGACTTGTATGGCGTTCTGGTGCATACTGGGGAGCAGTGTTTCAATTGTCATTGATGAGAATCTTATGGCTCATAATTTCACCCTCTCTGAAGAGGAATTGAGATGCCCCCATTGGTTCAAGTTCTTTTTGAAACTTTGAATTCTTTCCGCCCTCTCCTTCTGTTTCTTTGGAAACTCGATACGGATATACTCCCATACCTTCTTTGCAAAGATTGTCATATCTGTGGAGAATAACTGTGGTATACGATTCTTGTCGTAACTACCATACCTCTCTGCGTTTTCTATTGCTCGCTCTATATTGTTAAATGCCTCCTTGGGATTCATACCGCCTGAGTACAAACTATTGCATAGAGTCTTTAGTATTCTCGGGCGTTTATGCTCATCCAGAGGCTTCAATGCTTGCAATGTCTCATTGGGATCATCATCACGATAGCTATAATAGAGCCAGATCTCAAAACAGGGATTACTGATAATCCATTGATATGGAGGCGGAGTCGCTTGGGGTGGTAGGCTTAAGATTTTTTCTAGACTTTTCCTAAAGTGGTCTAGATCAGTAAGAAAGTAAACAGAATCATTTTCTTCTAAAGTGCCTTCCCATTCTTCTGTTTTGAGCATTTTACTATCCTTATCAAATATATCTCCCCAATATTCAAGTATATCATCTGGGGATGAACCACGATGACGGTAGGTGTCGTTTGCAGGCGATGTAAACACTACATTTACGCACTTCCTGTAACTATTATTTCGAGTACGGACAAGCTCGAGAAGATAATCCCTCTCCCTCTTTTCCCCACCCGAAACAACAAAGATTAAACTGGTTTCTCGAGTGGGTTCTCCAGCCCTATATTCTGCTACGAGGTCGGTCTCTCTAGGTAAATTTACGCAGAATGACTCAGCTGGTTTAACCTCATCGTATGGCTCATCTTTAAGTTCCAAAGTTGGCTCAGGCCTGTCATAACTGAGTTTTTTCATTCTTCCTCCATATTTATATTAATGATCCGACCAGTATAACTCCCTCCAAAACGTCCTTCTCGATAGGCTCGGCGCACGGATAGAGTATGGCGTAACTTGAATTCACTCAACGAAGATAGATAGCTGCGCCCCTCGCTTTTGTCTACAAACCATAGCTCATCGGGGCGCACAATCTTGCCCTGCTCTTCTCCTTCACGGTTCTTATCCTGCTCCATCAATTCTAGCTCATGAGAGGTGAATATAAGTTGCCCATGAGTCTTGGTTTCCGAGTAAAACCGTATAAGGTCAAAAAGCAATCTGGGATGTAGGCAGTGATTTATCTCATCAATGACAACAGTTTTCTTTCGAGAGATAGCATCATGGATGGCTGGTAGAAGCATTAGTAGGCGCACTGTTCCATCTGACTGGTCTTGCACCCCTAGAGAATACTGTTCACCTCCTTTACCCAGTTGCTTAAAGACAAGCTCCAATATCTTCTCCTTGCCATCCTCCTTGTAGTAGGTATAATCGGGGCGAGAAGCTATGTAACTATTGATTTCTACTCCTTCTGCGGCTTTAGCCTCATCATCGAGTTTCAACTCTTCTGCACGTTCTAGCAGCCATTTCTGGGGATCAGAGTCCCGTACAGATACGCCATCTACTCCAATAGTAATCTTTTGGAATACTTTATTTATGAAGTCTAGTTCGTCTTGATCCTTGTACAGCAATGTGATTAAGCGGGGCATGACGGATCCGAGACCCAGCACTACAAGTCGATTGGCAAACCAAGCCCGAGCTTGATTAATATCGTGAGAGGTATAAACAGGGAAGCGGTCAAGCAGGGAGAGTAGCGATGCATACTGGTAGTCTTTACGTAGCATCTGCGCCATAATCTCTTTTGTGTTTTGTTGTAGCTCCTGACTAGCTGTTAAAGTCTCCCCAAACTTAACCTGGTCAAATCTTCGTTGGAAAATCGGGCGATTATCCTCTTTCCCTAGTCCAGACAGATATAAATCCTCTCGTTCAACACCATTAACAGAGAATGCCAAGTCGTAGATGAAGTATTGCCCCTCATTCTCAAACTCTATCAGAAGCTCTATCGGACGATCCTCATCTTTATCAGTGAGACGAAAACGATACTGTTCAATTAACCTCTTCGTGAGAAATTTTTCTTCTAGAACAAAGCTGCGTAGAACGTCTATCCCTTTGATAAAATTGGACTTACCAGAGGCATTACTCCCATAAATGGCAGCCTGTTTTAGCAATGGTATTTTCTCATTTGCGTATATATGGTTCTCCAAATATCCTAACTGAAGATTAGGGAACATATTGAACTCTTGAGGCTCATCAAAGGAGAGGAAATTCTCTAAAATTAGGCGAAGTAACATACTGAAATTGGACTACTTGTTGTCACAAAATTACCCATTCTTCATAAGATACGCAAAGCATGTGCGGAAACTTACACATATGCATATCCACTATCTCCACCCCGGTCGATCCTATAGAGACCATTGCGCAAGCTGTGAAGAGATAGCCTTGCGCAATGGTCTCTTCTTGTAGTGAAGAGCGGGCTTCTACAGGGTGGGGATATGAACCTATATTGCTCTGCGGGTGAACCTATATAGGTCCGTGAGCGAACCACTATAGGTTTGCACTATGAACCAATAGTGGTTCACTCGCTGACCAGTAGTGGTTCGCTCACGGACCAGTAGTGGTCGGAGCGGTGACCAGTAGTGGTTCGTATCACCCTCTTATAGTGCTTTGCAGAGCGAGGTGCGGGAGAAGGGGAAAACGAAGCGCCCCAGTCGGTAGCAGGACTACCGGCTGGGGCGCTTCGTTGGATGGGGAAGACGGGGGGCTACTTCTCGCGAATGAAGATGTTGATGGGCGTACCGGAGAAGTCCCAGTGCGCACGGATCTGATTCTCGAGGAAGCGACGATAAGGCTCCTTGACCCACTGGGGGAGGTTCGCGAAGAAAGCGAAGCTGGGTACCGCCGTGGGGAGCTGCATGACGTACTTGATCTTGATGTACTTGCCCTTGGTGGCAGGAGGAGGCGTGGCCTCGATGATGGGAAGCATGACCTCGTTGAGCTTCGAGGTGGGGATGCGCTTGCTGCGACGCTCGTAGACCTGCTGGACTTCCTCGAGGACCTTGAAGATACGCTGCTTCGTCAGGGCCGAGATGAAGATGATGGGGAAGTCGGTGAAGGGAGCCAGACGCTCGCGGATAGCGTTCTCGAAGGTCTTGATGACGGCATTGCTCTTGTCCTCGACGAGGTCCCACTTATTCACGCAGACGATGAGCCCCTTGCTATTCTTCTGGATGAGCGAGAAGATATTGAGGTCCTGGCTCTCGATACCGCGGGTGGCGTCGAGCATAAGGATACAGACGTCGGAGTTCTCAATAGCGCGGATGGAGCGAATGACCGAGTAGTACTCGAGATCTTCATTGACCTTGCCACGCTTGCGGATACCAGCCGTATCGACGAGGTAGAAGTTCATGCCGAACTTCGTGTAGTGCGTGTAGATCGAGTCGCGCGTGGTGCCTGCTACGTTGGTGACGATGTTGCGCTCCTCGCCGATGAAGGCATTGACGAGTGAAGACTTACCCGCGTTGGGTCGGCCGACGATAGCGATACGTGGAGCATCAAGGGTCTCGTCGACGTATTCGCCTTCGGGGAGGTTCTTCGTGATGGCATCGAGGAGATCGCCCGTACCGCTACCGCTGACAGCGGAGATAGGCATAGGATCACCGAGACCGAAGCTGTAGAACTCAGCTGCCTCATAGTGCTGGGCGAAGTTGTCCGCCTTGTTCGCCACGAGGAGGACGGGCTTCTTCGTGCGGCGGAGCTTGGCAGCGACCTCATCATCGAGGTCGGTGATGCCGCTCTCGACGTCGACGACGAAGAGGATGACATCGGCTTCCTCCATAGCGATCTCTACCTGCTTGTTGATCTCGCCTTCGAAGATATCTTCGCTACCTACTACCCAACCGCCGGTGTCGACGATGGAGAACTCGCGGTCGAGCCATGATACCTTGCCGTACTGGCGGTCACGGGTCGTACCTGCCTCTTCGCTGACGATGGCCCCACGGGTCTGCGTCAAGCGGTTGAAGAGGGTGGACTTCCCTACGTTGGGGCGCCCTACTATTGCTACTAAATGACTCATATCTGATGCTGTGATTGGTGGGTGAGGCTTACCGCTCTTAGTCGAGGCGGTAGCCGTAGGCGCGGAGGATCTTGTCGCGATTGCGCCAGTCCTTCTCTACCTTGACAAAGAGCTCGAGGAAGATCTTCTTCTCGAAGAATCGCTCCATGTCTCGACGTGCCATCGTGCCGACCTTCTTGATGGCGACACCGCGGTGGCCGATGATGATGCCCTTCTGGCTGTCGCGCTCGACGACGATCAGGGCCTGGATGTGGATGCGCTCGTCCTCTTCCTTGAAGGATTCGACGACGACTTCGACGGAGTAGGGGATCTCCTTCTTATAGTAGAGGAGGACCTTCTCACGGATGATCTCGGTGACGAAGAAGCGCGCGGGGCGGTCGGTTAGTGCATCCTTCTCGAAGTAGGGAGGAGAGGGTGGGATGAGGCTCTCGATGCGCTTCTTCAAGGGCTGGACATTGAAGTTGTTGAGCGCAGAGATGGGGATGATCTCCGCCTGAGGAAGCTCCTTGTGCCAGCGCTCCACGAGCTCGACGAGCTTGTCCTGAGTCGTGAGGTCTACCTTATTAATAAGGAGGAGTACGGGGCACTTGACCCCACGGACGCGCTCAAGGAAGAACTCATTCTTATCGGCCGTCTCGACCGTGTCGGTGACGTAGAGTAGGACGTCAGCATCACCGAGAGCCGACTCGGAGAACTCGAGCATGCTCTCCTGGAGCTTGTAGTTCGGGCGCAGCACCCCAGGGGTATCGCTGTAGACGATCTGCAGCTTGGGGGTATTGACGATGCCCATGATGCGGTGACGCGTCGTCTGGGCCTTGGAGGTGATGATCGATACGCGCTCGCCGACCAGGAGGTTCATCAGGGTGGACTTCCCTACGTTGGGGTTGCCCACGATATTGACGAAGCCTGATCGGTGCGTGACTTCTTGCTTGTCTTCCATCGTCCGAAGTGTGGAGGGGTAGGAATGAAAGACCTTGCCCGTCCTCTCCCAGAGAAGGGAAGAGTGGCAGGCAAGGTCTATCGTATGGGGAGATTAGTTCTTGGGATCGTAAGCCCACTTGACGTAGACTGCACCCCAGGTGAAGCCTGCGCCGAAGGACGTGAGGATGAGGTTGTCACCCTTCTTGAGCTGCTTCTCGAACTCCCAGATGCAGAGGGGGATCGTAGCCGAGCTGGTGTTGCCTCGGTACTCGATGTTGACCATCACGCGATCCAGAGGTACCTGCATCTCACGCGCTACAGCGTCGATGATACGGAGGTTGGCCTGGTGGGGGACGACCCAAGCGATGTCGTCATAGCTGAGTCCGTTGCGCTCCATGATAGTGCGGCAGCTGGAGGACATGCCCTTGACAGCCTGCTTGAAGACGGCAGCACCCTCCTGGTAGACGAAGTGCTCACGGCGATCAACCGTCTCGTGGGAGGCAGGGCTGGCCGAGCCACCGGACTTCATGATGAGGTTGGTGCGACCCGTACCATCCGTGCGGAAGTAAGAGTCGAGTACACCTTCGTTCTCCTCAGTAGGCTCGAGGAGTACGCAAGCAGCACCGTCGCCGAAGAGAGGGCACGTAGCGCGGTCGGTGTAGTCGGTGATGGCGGTCATCTTCTCAGTGGCAAGCACGATGATGCGCTTGTAGCGGCCCGAGCGGATGTAGTTAGCTCCAGCTTCGAGAGCGTAGATGAAGCTGGGGCAGGCAGCCTGCATGTCGAAGGTAAAGGCGTTGATACAGCCCGTCTCGAAGGCTACGATAGATGCCGTCGTGGGGAAGTGGTAGTCAGCTGTATTCGTAGCCACAATGATCCCGTCGATGGTGGCGGGGTCAATGTTGTTGCGGGAGAAGAGGTCCTTGACGGCTTCGATGCCGAGGAAGGAAGCACCCTTCGTGGGGTCCTTGAGGATACGACGCTCGCGGATCCCGACACGGGTCATGATCCACTCGTTGTTGGTATCGACCATCTTCTCGAGGTCGGCATTGGTTATCTTATCTTCAGGGAGATACCCTCCGACAGCCGTGATGGCTGCGTTGATGATACTCATAGGTTGTTGGATATACTGATGTAGATTAATTTCAATCGCCTTAGCTTGTCGCTCACGAAGTTACAAAAAAAGCCCCAAAGGGGATACCTTGGGGCTTTTCTTTGTGTTGGCTAAGTGGGGCTATTAAGCCTGCTCGATGGCAAGCTTACCGCGGTAGTAACCGCACTCACCACATACCGTGTGGTAGATGTGCCATGCACCGCAGTTAGCGCACTTTGCGAGCGTAGGCATAGCTGCCTTATCATGAGTACGGCGCTTAGCGGTACGCGTCTTGGACTGTCTTCTTTTAGGATGTGCCATAAATCTTATTTTGTTTTAATTACTAATCTCGCTTGAGAGCCTTGAGTGCAGCCCAGCGCTCGTCGATCCCCTCATCATCGAGGGTGGGGGCGGGGCCTTCGGCTTCGTCGCGCACTTCATCGGTAGAGACGCGGGCATAGGCCGACATCATCTCCTCGTTGCACTCGCCCTCGAGATGCATTCGCTGTAGGGGAAGGCTCAGGATGATATCCTCATAGAGAATCCACTCCAGGTCGAGCACCCCATCTTGCTCAGAGACGACGAGGATCTCGTCCTTCTCCTCAAGGGCTTCATTGCCGAACTTGACTATAAGCTCGCGCTCGGACTCTACATCTATATCTACTGGGTCAAGGCAGCGATCACAGTCGACCACCACATAGCCCTCATAGTAGAGGTCCAAGCTAAAGACGTCTCCCGTACGACGCAGGCGTAGGTCGACATCGACCTCACCGCCGTGTACGCTCCCCTCCGATAGGCGCTCGAAGTAGCTGTCCTCGAGGAGCCAGGTGTACTCGTGATCGCCCTCCGGGAGACTCCGTAGATTGATCTTGTACTGGTCGGTATGCATGGGTGACTCTTAAACTATGCGTAAAAATCTGCGCAAAGATACACAAAAGCCCCCATTCCCACAATTAAAAAGTGAGCAATGTTTGCCAGCTCTTGAGAGGAGCCGGCTATGCGGGGGCGGTGACTAAGGGAGGAGACCGCGGGAGCGCCCGTCGGCGATGGTCTCGCGAAGCCCTTCCTCAAGGTTCTTGCTTGGGGTGAAGCCCAGAGCGAAGAGTGGTGAGGGATCACAGCGCCAGTTGCGCTGTGCGAGGATCGGGTACTTGTCCCGATTGAGTGGCGTCGTCTGCCCCGTGATAGCTGCTCGGAGCGAGCCGAAGAGGCAGGTGAGGCGCACCAGTGGCAGGGGGATACGTATATGGAATACGTGCTTGCGACCCAGCAGACGCTGGGCCAGATGACCGAACTCTCGGTCGGTATAGGTGTCGCCGTCAGCTACGATATAGCGCTGACCACGAGCACGCTCATCGCGCAATACAAAGAGAGTAGCACGGGCAACATCCCCGCCATAGACGAAGGTCAGGTACTGCTTGCGCAGGCCGGACATCGCATTGATACCACGGGCGATACTCTGTAGGGCGATGAGGTAATCCTTGTCCCCAGGGCCATAGACACCTGTGGGGAGGAGGATCGTGAAGGGGAGCCCCGACTGCTCGGTGTAGTGCTCTGCGAGGCACTTACTACGGCCGTAGCGGGTATTGGGCTTCTGAGGGAGCTCGGCATGCAGGGCTTCATCGGGGCCAGCTACATTGCCGTAGCTACTGAGGCTACTCATCAGGACGAAGCGCTTGGGGGGCTCCGAGAGACGGCTGAGAGCGTGGAGTAGTCGGCGCGTATGCTCGGCGTTGACCTCTGCGAACTCCTCCAGGCGGGCGGTCTTCGTGATGCCCGCATTGTGGATGATGTAGTCCCACTGGGGACCGCCTTCCTCTAAGGGACGGACCGAGTCGAGAGCCGTGAAGAGCTGATCCTCATCATAGTAGTCTACTTCCAGCAGCTTGACTCCTTGCTTCTCAAGGCGGGTCTTGTCACTGTCCTTACGTACAGCGGCCCATACCTCGTAGCCCGCTTCGAGGGCTTGGCGGACGAGGTGGCTGCCGATGAAGCCAGAGGCTCCGGTGATGAGTAGACGCTCCATGGTAATTGTGTCGGTCGTGTGGGCTTAGAAGATGGAGAAGTGCACGTAGCGCTTGGGGTTCTCCTGCAGGTCACGCATGAGGCGGTCTGCACTGCCTACGAGGCTGTCGAGGCGATTGTAGAGCGAAGGGTCGTTGAGGAGAAGCCCTGCGGTATTGTCCTTAGCACGGAGCTGCTGGGATACCATCTGGAGCTGAGCTGTCGTCTCCTGAAGGCTGAGCATCAGCGAGTCAAGGCGCATCGAGGTGAGCTGACCGGAGAAGTTCGCAAGGTTGGAGCTCATGTGCCCGACATTGTCAAGGACGGGGCCAAGGCTGCGGCTCGTGCGGTTCAGCCCAGCCATCATACCGTGCAGCTGCTGTGTGGAGGCATTCAGCCCGTAGAGCATGCTGTCGATGCTCTTGTCGTTGAGTAGGGTGTTCAGGCGCTCCAGCGTGTTGGTGATCGTGGGCATCATCCCTGCGATAGCGGGGAGGATCTTCTCGGAGACGGAGGATAGGAGTCCGTCGCCTGCGTCTTGGCTGGCGATGGTGTCCCCCTCACTGAGGTAGGTCTGGCTCTGGGGATTGATGACGAGCACAAGCTCAGCGCTCCCGAGTGGGTTCGACTTGATCTTCAGCTGACTCCCTACGGGGATGCGCATATCGTCATCGAGCGCCAGCTCGAGCGTAGCGCCATAGCCACGGCTATAGTCGAAGGCTACCGAGCGCACATTGCCCACCTTGAAGCCACTGGCTTCGACAGGAGCTGCTGCGGAGATGCCGCTGAGGTTGTCGAAGTGGGCATAATAGATCGAGGTCTTCTTAAAGACTTCGATACCCTTGAGGAAGTTGACCCCGATGTAGCCGAGGGCAACAGCGACGATGGCCAGCAGGCCGATCTGTACCTCTTTCTTTATCTTCATATGTATCTTATTTCTTATATGCTCTGTGATAGGAGGACGGACTTAGAGGCGTGTTTTGCCTCGGTAGCGTGCGATGTAGGCATCGCGGTAAGTGCGGGGGAGGGCACGAAGCTGCTTCTGTGCTTCGTCCTTCGAGCTCGTGGGAGCGAGTAGATAGATGTACGCGCGCCCGACCTTCACGCGCTCTACTGCGGTAGGGAGCTTGCGGAAGCGCGCATCCTTCGTGTCGATCTTATCGGGGCTGGAGAGGAACTGGACGCGGTACGTGATCTCCGAGTCGGAGCTCTTCGCCTCGCTCTCCTTCTTGCTCTTCTCCTGCTTGCGCTCCGTCGTCTTCTCCTTGCTACGCTCACGACTCTTGTTCATCGCACGCTCGACCTCTGCGCGGGGACTGGTGTCCTTGTCTGTGGTAGGCTCTTCGGTGGTCTCGTCGCTAACAGTAGCGGTCTCTTCCTTCTTCGTCTCGGTGCTGTCGGCCTCCTTGCTGTCCTGGGTCTTCGTGCTCTTGCCACGATAGCTGCGGTAGTAGGAGCTGAAGCCTGCGGCGATGGCCGAGGCGAGTGACTGCTGGCCTGCTTCGCTGAGCATGAAGGAGGCTTCGTTGGCATTCGAGAGGAAGCCGATCTCGGTGAGGATGCTGGGCATAGCCGACTGGCTCAGTACCCAGAGGATATCCTGACGGACGCCACGGCTGTAGCGTCCAGCGGAGCGATACTGGCGCTGGATCTTGTTTGCCAGCTCGATGCTCTTGTTGAAGTAAGCATCTTGCATGAGGTCAAACATGATATAGCTCTCCGTCGACGTCGGGTCGAAGCCCTTGTAAGTCGTCTTATAGTTGCTCTCAAGGAGCATCGCCTTGTTCTCGCGCATCGCCACGCTGAGGTTGTTGGCGAACTTCGCGATCCCCAGCACATAGGTCTCCGTACCGTGAACGTCCTTCGACGGTGCGCTGTTGACGTGGATGCTGAGCATGAGGGAGGCTTTCTGCTTATTCGCAAAGTCAGCACGAGCCTGTAGACCGACGAAGACGTCGGTACTGCGGGTGTAGAGTACACGTACCTCGGGGTGTGCTGCGCGGATCTTACTGCCGACGAGCTTAGCTACCGCGAGGGTGATATCCTTCTCCTTGCCACCATTCCCTACGGTACCCGAGTCCTTCCCCCCGTGACCGGCGTCAATGACGACAGTGAAGAGGCGCTGGGCTTGCATCCCGAGGGGCACAAGAGCGAGACAGAGGAGGAGCGTAAGTATCGAGGCGCGGATGTAGCGTATAGCGTGGATCTCAGCGAGCGGCATATGCTTGGGAGGAGCTGTGTAGGCTCTACGAACAATGATTTATTTAATAACGCAAAGATACAACGCTTTTGTAAAAGGGGCTTGTATCCTCACTGAGGATTATGCGAAGACCCCTCCCCTACGACTGCTGAAGTCGTGGGGGAGGGGCCTTCTTCGTTGTGGGCACTCGGTGTGTGCTCTACTATTATATAGAGAGGATGTAGCGCAGGATGAGGAGTGCCGAGACGATGTAGAGGGTGATGGAGACCTGACGCCACTGGCCGCTGAGGAGCTTGACCAGCGTGTAGGAGATGAGCCCGAGGGCCATCCCTTCGGCGATGTTGTAGGTCAGCACCATCGTCAGTACGGTGATGAAGCTGGGCAGTGCCTCGGAGATATCCATGAGGTCGATATCCTGGATAGAGCTCAGCATCAGCACACCTACCAGCACAAGAGCACCCGTCGTCGCAGCGGAGGGGATGAGCAGGAAGAGAGGCGAGAGGAAGAGTGCGAGGACGAAGAGCACAGCCGTAGACAGTGCGGTCATACCTGTGCGACCACCCTCGGCGATACCTGCACCACTCTCCACGAAGGTCGTCACGGTCGACGTACCGCAGACGGCACCGATGGAGGTGGCCAGAGCGTCAGCCATCATCGCCTGCTTGATGTTCTTCACGTTGCCTTCGCTGTCCATCATCTCGGTCTTAGCGGCAGCACCGATGAGCGTACCCACGGTGTTGAAGATATCCATGAAGACCAGAGCGAAGATCGTGAGCGCCATATCCATGTTGAGCAGCGCCTTGAAGTCGAACTGCAGGAACGTAGGCGCCAGCGAGCGGGGTAGGGAGACGGGGATGAAGCTATCGGGGATCTGTGTCACGCCGAGGGGAATCCCGATGATCGTGCAGAGGACGATGCTGTAGAAGAGCGCACCGCGTACACGCAGCGTCATCAGGACACCGCTGAGGATGATACCGATGACGGCGAGGATCGCCGTAGGGGTGAAGGGGCCGAGGGCTACGAAGGTCGCTTCGTTGGCGACGATGACCCCAGCATTCTTCAGCCCGATGAAGGCGATGAAGAAGCCGATACCTGCCGAGATAGCGAAGCGGAGGTTCTTCGGGATACAGCGGACGATCTGCTCACGGATGTTGAAGGCGGTGAGCAGGATGAAGATGATCCCTTCGACGAAGACGGCTGCCAGACCTGCCTGCCAGCTATAGCCCATGCCCATGACGAGGGTGAAGGCGAAGAAGGCATTGATACCCATGCTGGGAGCTTGGGCGAAGGGTAGCTTAGCTAAGAAGGCGATGAGGAGCGTACCGACGGCCGATGCCAGAGCGGTAGCGGTGAAGACGGCGCCCTTGTCCATACCTGTAGTGCTGAGGATGTCGGGGTTGACCGCGAGGATGTAGCTCATCGTGAGGAAGGTCGTCAGGCCTGCCAGAAGCTCGGTGCGGAGCTTGTACTTCGTGGGGTCAAAGCCCACAAGACGATAGAGTGCTTGCATTAGAGTGTGCGGGGGCTTAGAAGGTCCACTTGATGGCCAGCGTGGGGTTCACGACGGTCTTGTCCCGTACAGCGAAGTTGCTGCTGATCTCCCATTCGGTACCGATGCTGAGGTTGAACTTGGGGTTGATACCCTCAAACTTATTCAGGTTTACCCACAGCTGCGGCTCGGTGATGAAGATGATATTGTTCTTGCCCGTGACGAGGTGACGGTCGCCCCAGAGGTCAGCGAAGCCCAGGAAGGAGAGCTTACCACCCGCCATGTGCAGGTGCCACGTACTCGTCAGCTGGAAGGAGTGGGGTCTATCCTGACGTGCCAGATACTTATACATCGGCGTGAAGGTGAAGCCTGCCTGATAGTCTGCTTGGTTCCACGCGTAGGTCAGACCTGCGAGGTAGGCATTCTTGTAGGAGAACTGGTTGCTCAGCCCGCCGTCGTACTCGATATGCAGGGCCAGAGGGAGCTTCCCGAGGCTGAACTCACGAGAGATCTCCCAGTAGGCGGAGGTGATGCCCTCTCGCTGATAGTTCATATCGACGAAGAAGAAGGTATTCCCCCAGCTGTCGGGGCGGAAGAGCTCCACGGTCGTGGTGAGCTTGGGGCGATCGGGCTGGTCCTTGCTATAGAGCTGGCGCCCGAAGTCGTAGTGGAGCTGAATGTTTTGTGCTTGTGCCCCGAGGGTCGTCAGGAGGAGTACAAGCGCGATACGATAAAGCTGTCGCATGGATGGATTATTGTGAGAGTTAAGTTAGTGCTTCGTAGTAGGCTCCTCGCGATCCTCCTTGCGCTCGGGGAGGAGCAGGTTCAGTACTACGGCGATGACAGCCGAGAGCCCGATACCCGAGAGGGAGAAGTTGCCGAAGGAGAGTGCGGCACCCCCGATACCCGTGGTGAGGGTGACGGAGATGATGACCACGTTGCGCGACGAGGCGAGGTTCACACGGCTATGCAGGAGGCTCGAGATCCCTGCGCCAGCGATCGTGCCAAAGAGCAGGAGCATGATCCCACCGAGGATAGCCTGGTCGATACTACGTAGGAGGGCGCTGACCTTCCCGATGAGGGAGAAGAGCACACCCGTGACGGCTGCGATACGGAAGACCAGGGGGTCGGTGACCTTCGTCAGCGACATGGCGCCCGTGACCTCAGAGTAGGTCGTCACAGGAGGTCCCCCGACGAGTGAGGCGAAGAGACAGGCGATACCGTCGCCGAGCATCGTGCGGTGCAGGCCGGGGTCCTTGACGAAGTTCTTCCCTGCCACGTTATTCACCACATACACGTCACCGATATGCTCGATGACGGGGGCGATGGCCACGGGGATCATAAAGAGAATGGGGGCAAAGGAGAAGTTCTCGGGGATCGTGATCTTCGGGAGGCTGAGCCAAGAGGCCTCGGCGATGGGCCTTAGATCGACCTCGAAGAAGATGAGGTCAGCGATATAGCCCACGACGATACCGAGGAAGATGGGGATGAGCTTCGTGATCCCTCGGCCGTAGAGTGTGACGATGATCGCCGTAGCGAGCGAGATGACCGCCAGAGGCCAGTTCGTCGCCGCCATCTTCACGGCGGAGTCCGAGAGGGAGAGGCCGATGAGCATGATGATAGGGCCGATGACGACCGGAGGGAAGAGGCGGGAGATGAAGCGCAGGCCGAAGAGACGGATCAGGAGCGACATCACGAAGTACACGGCACTCACCCCGATACAGCCGAAGAGTGCACCGCTGAGTCCGTAGAGCTCTGTGGCTTTGATGATCGGTGCGATGAAGGCGAAGCTACTACCGAGGAAGATAGGTACCTTACCCTTGGTCACGAGGTGGAAGAGGAGGGTGCCGATGCCCGCCGAGAAGAGGGCTGTCGACGGGTCGAGCCCGACGAGGATAGGTACGAGGACCGTGGCTCCGAAGGCAACGAATAGGTACTGGGCGCCAGCGATCCCCTTACGCAGGGGGCTGAGCGGGGTGGTGTCAGAGGTCATGTTTTTCTCAAGGAGAGAGTGTGATTACGCTCACAAAAGTAGCTAATCTCTTCGCTATATAGAGCTCCCCAATCATCTATCAGGCAAACTCCCTCCATAGACCCTCAGGATGCGCCTATATGTTCTCCCGCAAGTGCCTCGTCATTTGCTCCTCTTTGGGGAGGAGTGAGGAGTGTAAATGGGAGGAGTATTATCTTCTTATTCGTGAGTGGATTACGCGGATGTAAATCCTCTCCCTATGCCGGTCCATATATTTAGAGTGCTAAGGTATCGCCTGTCCAGCTCCACGATATACCTCTCCGAAGAGATACACAAGCCCTTCGCCTTATCGCGAATACGCCTCTTATCCAGCGGAGGAAAAAGTGTCCTTCTCGTGAAGAAAAAGCACCTTTATGTAGTGGTTTTCCTCTGTCTATGCACGTAGTCTTAAAGACCAGGTACGTCAATCCAAATATCCACGTACGTAGATATTAGAGCCACGTACGTAGCCCAAACTTATCTACCACTCGTCCACAACTTTTATCCCTACGCGGGGCAACAAACTAATATTGGTTGACTCGTCGACCTATATAGGTTGCGATCCCTCCCCTGTAGAGAAGCTTGTAGCCTCGTCTGGTGCAAGGTGCTCCGTCAATACGAAAAGCCCGCACGAAGATGCCGAGGAGCATACTTCGTGCGCGCTTGGTATGTCGAGCCGTGAGGGGGTGCGGTTAGTTGTCAAGCGTGATGCGCAGGGAGAGACCGTAGCTGCTGGTGGAGATGGGGAAGGAGTAGGCGCTGACGAGTGGTACATTGCGGCTGTACTCGTAGTACGCCTCGAGACCGAGCTGTCGGCTCAGCTCATATTCGGCGCTGAGGCGCAGGCGACGGTCGATGATCCCCGAGGTAGCTTGGGTATAGCCCTCCTCGAGACGGCGCAGGAGGGTGAGCGTGCGGCGGTGTGCATATTCGCCTCGGAGGGTGAGGCCGTGGGCGGAGGTCGTCGTAGGCTCCTTGCTCGCACGGCGCTTCTTACGGCGGGCAGCGGTGGGGCTGATGAGGCTCGTGAGGTCGTCGATCTTGTAGGTGAGGCCGAGGCTTAGCTCACGTGAGAGGGCTTCGATGAGGCTACGCGCCCCGAGGTGCAGGACGGCACCACGGCTTTGACGCCACTGCGCACTCGTCCCGAGACCATTGAGCCACGTCAGGTCAAGCCCGATGAGGGGGAAGAAGTTCTCCTGCAGTGCTACCGACGGGATGTCATAGGCGTAGCTAAGGCGTGCACTGCTCATCGCTCCGCCTCCGCTCGCTGTCGTCTCGCTCAGGATGCCGATGGCATCGGGATCGCTCCCCTGCCAACCCGCCAGCGACGAGAAGCCCCCGACGGTGTACGTGGCGCGGTAGGTGTGGCGTAGGGTCACACTACGGAAGTGACGCTTGAGGAAGGGCAGCTCGGAGAGCCCTGTGTAGCTTACCGACCAGTTCGGGAGCATGCCGAGGAGGTCGGGTAGGGCGCTCAGTCCCTTGCGCCCCTTCCCCGAGCCGTGCATATAGGCTGCGCGGAAGGCGGGGATAAGTACGGCAGATGCATTGCGGTCGATGGTGAGCCCTGTGGCGAGGCTACCTGCCTCCTCTTGCCTGCGAGCGATAGGCTCTCTTAGGCGGAGCATCTCGGCGAAGGTCTCGGAGAGGTAGCCCTCCTCGGAGCGGAGAGGGGCGAAGAAGCCCTTGAGGCCGATGGTCGTCATCGTGAAGTCCCCGCCGTAAAGTCGGGGGCTACCAGCATACATATATTGTACCTCGGTGCGGTCGGTGCGGGTGTGATTCCCCGAGAGCGTGATGGTGAGGTGGCGTAGGGGCTGGAGCGTAGCACGTAGGTCCACCGTGCGGGTGTGGGTGAAGACCCCTGGGGTGAGGTGCTCCGTCGAGATGAGGAGATCGCCCCGCTCGGCAAGGTGGTCAATGAAGTCCACATCGCTTAGCCCGAAGGCAAAGCCTACACCAGGGGAGAGCACACCGCCCGAAGAGCCTTGTCCCCCGATAGCTCGGATGGTGGGGAGGAAGCCGGGGAGGAGCGTACTGCGTGTGGAGCGGTAGGTCAGCGATACGTCCTTCACCATAAGGAGGGCGTAGAGGAGGCGGTCAATGAGCTCGTTCCCCTCGGTCACGCCCTTGGCCTTCTTCCCGCGCCCTTCGCTGGCGGTCATACCAGCCGTGCCGAAGCGGCGCTCCAGCCGAGCGAGTGCGGGGATATGCTGATAGAGCTGGCGGAGCTGGAGCTGCGTGGTGGACTCGAGTGCACCCTGCGCCATAAGGGTATGCGCCAGGCGGATGGTCGGATCGGGGAGTACCGCCCCACGGTCCCACGAATAGGCGCTACTATAAGAGAGCTGTGAGCGGATGAAGGAGAGGGGCGCGATGTCGGCGGTGGGGAGCTGATAGCTGAGGCTTGCCTGCTGGGCATAGTGGACGGGTGTGCCTCCCTCACGGATGCTCTGCCCGACGGAGTCACGCCACGCACGCCACGCATCGGGCTGGAGCTGGCGATTGACCTGCACGTGGGGCTCTTCGATACGTGCGTCGGTGCCGGAGTTGAAGGCCAGCTGGAGCGAATGGATGGGATTCCAGTTGAGCTGCAGACGGCGATTCCAGATGAACTGCTGAGCGAAGGTCGCGGGGAGACGCGTGCCACTCAGCTCATCGCCGAGGCTACGGAGCTGCTCTTCATCGTAGCGTCGTACCATCGAGGTCTCGAGGACGAGACGGCTGGGCCACGGAGTGAAGGTGTACTGGCGGAGGAAGTTCGCCCACGGGCTGGAGCCCGAGGCCTTGGCAAAGGGTCGTAGTGGGCGGAAGGTAGGTGTATAGTCATAGCGCAGGGCTGCGTGCCAGTCAAGGTGGCGGCTGTACTCGATGTCGGGAGTCTCTTCGGAGGAGGTATTGTGCCCATAGCTGAAGGAGAGGTTCGCAGGGTCGTAAGGCATAGGCTCCTCGGAGCGGATGCCGACGGCGACCTTCGAGAGGGCAAGGCCTTGGCTGCGGCGGTGTGTGAGGCTGCGAGCACGTAGCTCCTTGCGCTCGCGCTCCGTGGTGAGGTCGCTGAGGGCATCGGTGAGCTTCACGTCTTCATCGAGCGGATTGTACTGCGGGGTCAGCACTTCGTCGCTCACCGTGTAGTAGATGGGGAGGGTGACCTTCGCCTCGGGAGGGAGGAGCTGGCCGAGCTCAAGCGTGGAGGCGAACTGGATAGCACGACGGCTCTCGAGCGTGCGGCTCATCAGTGGGGCGTCGATGGCGCCGAAGCCTGCCGAGACGTATTGGGCTCTTAGGCTGGCTTCGCCCAGCTCCGCCAGCTGGAGCGTGCTGTGTAGCTGTCCTGCCCAGCCTGCTTCCTCGTGGTAGTCGCTGGCGCGAAGCTCGTTGACCCAGACCTCGACACTGCGCGTGAGGCCCGCGCTATTGCGTACGCCGATGACCAGCGCCCGCACGCTGGAGAGGGAGGGATTGCCGAGGACGGTGAGCGTATGGGTGGGGTGCTTGGCGTCGGGGCGTGAGAAGGGGCGATAGAGTGAGGCGCCACCGAGCCCTGCGGAGAGCGAAGCATTACGGCTCCGCTTGAGGGAGACGAGGTCTTCTAAACTTAGGTCGATGCTATTCTCCTCGGGCCACACGCGACGGCGGTCGCTGGGGCTGAGACTGCTGTAGCGTCCTGCGGGAGTGAGCGTGAGCGGTAGGCTGTACTCGTAGTAGTGCTGGGTGTAGTCCGAGCCGAGGCGCACGAAGAGCGTCATATCTCCATCACCCAGCCCCATGAGGTCGCCGAGGAGCGCCTCGGCATGGGCGAAGAGCTGAAGACGGCGGTAGCGACGAAGGTCGTACTGCACACGGCGGTAGACGCCACGGCTCTCGCCTGCGGGGAGATCCTCAAGGCGCAGGGAGAGGGCTTGCTCATTCTGCTGGAGGCTCTGCCCGCGCTGGGCGTCGAGCGAGCGAGAGACGCCTGGGGGGAGTGTATAGCTGACGGGGGTGCGGTCGGAGTGCTCCTCGATGTTGACCGACGTGACGGAGAAGCGGGTGGAGGCACTGGGTGCGGGCTGTCCCTCATCAAGGCTCCCCTCATAGGTGCGCCAGTCACCTCGCACCAAGCGTAGCGAGGCAAAGCGCAGCTGGGTCTCACGATCGAACCCCGTGAGGTAAAGGCGCATGAAGCGCACGTTCCTCAGATCGCTGATGCCACCGATACGGCTGGCGAAGGCAGAGAGAGGGACTTTGAACTGATACCACGTGACGGGAGAAGTCCTCCCGTCACGGAGCTGGGCCTCGACTCTGCGGCTGCTGGTGATGAACCCACGGCCCGCGACGAGATCTTCGGGGCGCAGTGAGATCTTCCACTCGTAGTAGCGGTCGAGCTCATTCATGCTGTAGTCGCCGTTGACATCCTCGGTGTCAGGGCTCACGGTAGCGGCGGTGCTGTAGCCATCGCCCCCAAGACGCTCCGACGAGTTGCCCTCCGTGCCATTGAAGTACTTATAGCGCTCGAGGATCGGTAGGCGCTCGGTGTCGTAGTCTGCTCCGCGGTAGTGGTGGAAGTCATCACCTGCAGGGTCGTGGAGTGGGCTCTGTGGGTCGTCTTGCCAGCGCTGGAGGGTCGTGCTGGAGAGGCGGGAGCGTAGGGTGCCGAGGAAGGAGGCGTAGCTCGGATGCTGACGCTCTTCGGCGGACGACAGGCCGTTTAGCCCGACGTCCTGCTTCTCGCGTGCCCCCGCCGCATTGTCGAAGGCATAGCCTGCACTCGGGCGTGTCGGCACGATCCCCCAAGGGGTGGAGACCGTAGCCCCTGGCTGAGGCGTGAGCGGCAGGCCACTCTCGTAGAAGCGTCGCTCGTCGTGAAGGATGTCCTCCGAGATATCTCCGAGGTTGATATACAGGTCGCCACCGCTCCCTGCTGGGGGCGTACCCTCGTCGGCATAAGGATCCATGAGCCAGAACTCCACGTACTCGACGTTCGCTGCCTCGAAGTCCGTCTGGTCGATTTTGCGCATAATGCCTGCCCAGCTCCCACGCGCATCGCTGATCTTCCCGTCGGCAGTGAGGCTCGCCGCATTGAGGTTGTATGGACCGAGCTCCTCGGGATAGAAGCTGAGCGAGAAGGTGGGGATGTAGCTCGGTAGGCTGGCGTTCACCTCACGATTCGGGTAAAGCTCTGCCGTCGGGATATCGCGCACCAGATGTCGGCTCACGAGGCTGAGGTCGCTGCGTATATAGGCGGGGGTGTAGGCACTGCGCTCACGGGTGAAGAGCGGGTCGATGGTGAACCACGCGAGTCGTGCTCTACGCTCTCCGTAGCGCAGGTAGTCGCTCGCTCCTATCCCCGCTGGGACGAGCGTCGCGGGTGTGGAGGACAAGCGCCAGGCCTGTGGGCTCATCAGGTCGATGGCCGTATGTGCTGCGTCGAAGTCATCGAGGTAACTACTACCGTCGCTGTACTTACTCTTGTAGTGTCCAGGGAGAAGCTGCGCCACTTCTGCCGAGAGGGAGAAGGAGGCGGGTTGTGTGAGGTCGACGAAGGGGAGGTGATTCAGTAGGCGTGTGAGCTGGGGTGACTTCGTCTGGTAGAAGAGGTTGGCGCCCCACATCGTATTGCGCATACTCTCCTGTCCGAGTGCGGCCTTTGCCGTCAGGGGCATCTCCGAGAGGTGCATCAGGGTGGCGCCGAGGCGGAGGTCCTTAGAGAAACGGTAGTTGAGATCAAGGCCGATGAGGGTCTTGCGCTGCTGGCTGAGGGCGTCACCGCCTTGGAGGCTCACCTCGATGGGTGTCTTGGCGTCGATGAGCTGGCGATTGAGGATCTTCACGCGCCCTGCGGTGTAGTCGACGGTGTAGTCCGTGCCCTCGGTGAGGAGCGCACCAGCAGCTGTCACACGCACCGAGCCTGGGGCGACGTTCACCGTGCCAAGGGAGATCTCTCCCGCTGAGGTGGCACGGTATTCGCCCCGCAGGTAGTACTTGTTCTTCTCCGAGCGCTGGGCGGCCTCGACGGCGGTCATCGTGTAGAGCTCGGGGAAGGCATAGCGGTCGCTCCAGCTCCCTGCGCCGAGAGCCGTCGCGAGTGTCGAGCCGAAGGGCTCTGTCGTGGGGAAGAAGACCAGCCCTTCGCTGGAGCGTATGGTATAGCCCTCCACGAAGTCGAAATGCCCGTCACTGCGTGCCTCCTGCTGGGCGTCAAGGCGATCCAGTCCGAGGACGCTGAGGAGTTGCTTGCCCTTCAGCGGGCCATCAGGCAGGTAAGGCAAGGCGCGCCCCGTGGCATCATCGCGGTAGACGACGTCGAGCTGGAAGCCCGCACGCTGCAGAGCGGTGATACCTGCGCCAAGGCGATAGGCATTGCGCATCATCAGCGGCCACGTCGGAGCCTTCGGCGAGAAGTCCGTGCCCTTGAGGAGCTTGACGAAGAGTAGGGAGGAGGCGCCTTCGGATTGGTCGGCTGCGAACTCCCCCACGCGGTAGACCTTCCCCTCGTAGGTGAACTCATAGGCTACGGCGAGCGCCTCATCGGCGGCAAGTGGTGTCGTGAGGCTGAGGTAGCCGAGGGTGTTGTGTAGGGTGTATTCGCTTGGGGCAAGGCGTCGTGCACTCTCGATGCGCTCGTAGTCGAGGGCGGGGCGTAGGGCGGGTAGTCCCGAGCTGAGGGCGCTGAGCTGGCGAAGAGAGGGCGAAGCGGTGAGGGTGGGGTAGAGGCTATTCGCACCGTTGGTGGGGACGGGACTCGTGGGGCTGGTGAGCTGGATGAAGCTGTTGTGCAGGCGCTGGGGCTCGCCGAGGTCAGCGAAGCCTGCGACGTCACGGGCATCGTCGAAGCGCCCACGGCGGTTCGTCACCCATACCTCGATGCGGGTGATCTGTATCGAGGAGCGCACGTAGGGTAGGCTCTTGAGAGCGCCGTCGTACCGAGTGCGGAAGAAGTCCCCGAGGAAGAAGTGGCGCAGGGCGTCGTAGCTCGAGGCGGAGAGCTCAAAGCGCTCGGTCTGCTCGCCCCCACGGCTGGAGGCGCGACGGCTCTCGGTGCGCTGCTGGCTCAGGAGGAGGTCGGCCTCGAGACGTCCCATCTGGAGCTTGGTATGCAGACCGAAGAGGGCGCCCCCGCCACTGATGAGGCTATTGTGGGGGCTCATCGAGACGCTCCCCACCTCGATGAGCTTGATGATGTCATCCTCCTCGCCCTCGAAGGCTAAGCGGAGCTTCTTCGTGTCGAAGTCAAAGGAGGAAGCGGTGTTGTAGTTCAGCCCCGTCTGGAACTTTGTCCCGAGCGAAGCCTGTACACCAGCCTGGATCTTCTCCTCGAAGTCGAAGTAGGTCTGCTTGCGTGCGCCCTGTGGTAGGGCAGGGTTATCGGAGCGAACGGTCTTCCCCCCTGCCGAGAGGTCGGCGTGCCCCTGCAGCTTGAGACGCAGGCCGCCAGGGCCGAAGATGCGGTCGATGACCCCACGGCGTACGGGCTTGCTCGTCCGCTGGGTGCTGCTGCGCGTCGGAGCGTTGAGGCTGTCCCAGTGGAGCCCTTGATCGCGGAGGCTCTGGTAGCGGAGGTATTCGGCGAAGGTATAGGGGAGGGGAGTGCCGAAGGGCTTGCCGTCGAGGAAGGTCGTCAGCAGGTAGCGCTCACTCTTCGGCTCATAGACGAAGCGCGTCTCAAGAAGGGGGGCAGCGAGGGCTGGCATCGCCCCTCTCGGGGAGATGCTGTCAGCTGTGGTGGGGAGTATGGGGAGTTGGGCGGCGAGGACAAGGGGGATGGCCGTGCCGAGAAGGAGGCTTCCCAGCAGGCGTCGGATGTGCCTTGTTACCCGCCACGTACGCACGTGCCTTAGAGGAGCTTGAGGCTCTGCTTGATGAGTTCCTCGACGCTGATGGTCGGGTCAGAGGCGATGAGCTCGCGTACGACCTTCTGTGCGGAGGCTTCGGGATAGCCCAGCATCTTCAGGGCGATGACGGCTTCCTGCGGAGTGGTGGTGTCGAGTGGCTGTATCTTCTTGCCGCGGGAGGTCGTCGTGGGGATAGTCGTCGCGGGGCTGGCATCTCCCTCGAGAGCGGGGAGCTTGCCGCGCAGGTCGACGAGGATACGCTGTGCGGTCTTTAGGCCAATCCCCTTGATCGCCTTGAGAGGCTCGATCTGCCCGAGCGTGATGATGCTCGTCAGCTCGTGCGGGGGGTAAGAGCTGAGGATGATACGGGCGGTATTCGGTCCGACACCCGAGACGGTCATCAGATGGCGGAAGAGATCTTGCTCAGCCGCCGTGGCGAAGCCGTAGAGTAGGTGAGCATCCTCGCGGATGATCTCGGTGATGAGGATCTTGCCCTCCTTCTGTCCAGAGAGGGCGGTATAGGTAGTCAAGGAGATGGCCACAGAGTAGCCCACGCCTGCGCACTCGACGAGGACGGCGGTGGGGGTAAGCTCCGTGTAGGCTCCGCGAAGGTAAGCTATCATCGGATATGGGATATTGTCTTGCTGTACTGTCGCTGGCAAAGTTAGGGAAAAGGCGCTATCTCCCCGCTAACCGCCTGTCGTCGGCAGCGCTCCCAGCCTTGCAGTGTAATTCCCAAGAGGGGCGTTCGACCGAGATGCTTGTGCTTTGATGCAGCTACCCCGTACCATCGGAGTGCCGTCGTTAGTAGAGAGAAGAAGGCTCCGTGTGTAGGGGGAGGGGTGCTGTCAATATAAAGCTACTGAGTCGACCTATATAGGTCGCTGAGCTGACCCATATAGAATGCTCTATGTGACCTATATTGCTTGGCTTCGTGACCTATATATAGGTTGTTGTTCTGCCTCGGGATAAAAGTTGTGGACGAGTAGCAGATAAGTTTGGACTACGTACGTGGCTCTAATATCTACGTACGTGGATATTTGGATTGACGTACCTAGTCTTTAAGACTACGTACATAGATAGAGAAATCCCACTACGTGAATGCGCTTTTTTCTTCACGAGAAGGACGCTTTTTCCTCTGCAGAGTAAGAGGAATACGCGTGATAAGGCGAAGAGCTTGTGTATCACTTCGGAGAGGTGTATCGGGGCGCTGAGTGTGCAATGCCTTAGCACAATAAGTAGAGGGCAGGACTCGAAGGCAACAGTCTCATATAGGTTCACTCGCCGACCTATATAGGTTCGTTTTTTTTTCTCCTATTCGCCCCATTCTATCAGCGTTGGATGGATGGTGCTTCATCCTTCTCATCGCTTGACCTCTTGCTGCTTTTACGCGCGCGTTCATTATATTATATTATATAGAGGGAGAGCGATCGGGTGGGGTAGCTTGATGGGGTGCGAAAATCTACCGCATCGTGGCGCGCGTTTTGGTATATTCAAGAAAGTGCGTATATTTGCAACCGAATTAGCGGGGATACTTATCTCATAAGCCCTGCTGAATGAGGAGAAGAGGCGTCTTCTTCGCACTCGTAGATAACAAGCCAATGTAGCTCAGCGGTAGAGCACTTCCTTGGTAAGGAAGAGGTCCCGGGTTCAAGTCCCGGCATCGGCTCTCGTTGGAGTCGACGTAGTGATACGCACTTAGAATACAACGAAGTATTTCTTAAGAATAGATAATTTTAGTTATGGCTAAAGAAACATTTAACAGATCGAAACCACACGTAAACATTGGTACGATCGGTCACGTCGACCACGGTAAGACGACCCTTACCGCAGCAATCACGACGGTGCTTGCTAAGAAGGGTCTCTCTGAACTCCGTTCTTTCGACTCCATCGACAATGCTCCTGAAGAAAAGGAACGTGGTATCACGATCAACACCTCACACGTTGAGTACGAGACGGCTAACCGTCACTACGCTCACGTTGACTGCCCAGGTCACGCTGACTATGTGAAGAACATGGTCACGGGTGCTGCTCAGATGGACGGTGCTATCATCGTAGTTGCTGCTACGGATGGTCCTATGCCCCAGACGCGTGAGCACGTACTTCTGGCTCGTCAGGTAAACGTTCCTCGTCTCGTCATCTTCATGAACAAGTGTGACATGGTTGACGACGAAGAAATGCTCGAACTCGTAGAAATGGACATGCGCGAGCTTCTCTCCAGCTACGAATTCGACGGCGACAACACTCCTGTTATCCGTGGTTCTGCCCTCGGTGGTCTCAATGGTGAGCCTGTCTGGGAAGACAAGATCATGGAGCTCATGGACGCTGTCGACACCTGGATCCCCCTGCCTCCTCGTGACATCGATAAGCCCTTCCTTATGCCTGTCGAAGACGTATTCTCGATCACCGGTCGTGGTACGGTAGCTACGGGTCGTATCGAAACGGGTGTTATCCACACGGGTGATGAAGTTCAGATCATCGGTCTCGGTGCAGAAGGTCTCAAGTCCGTTGTTACGGGTGTTGAAATGTTCCGCAAGATCCTCGACGAAGGTCAGGCTGGTGACAATGTCGGTCTCCTCCTCCGTGGTATCGACAAGAACGAAATCAAGCGTGGTATGGTCATCGCTAAGCCTGGTCAGGTAAAGCCCCACTCTCGCTTCAAGGCTTCTGTCTACGTCCTGAAGAAGGAAGAAGGTGGTCGCCACACGCCATTCCACAACAAGTATCGTCCTCAGTTCTACATCCGTACGCTCGACGTAACTGGTGAGATCACTCTCCCCGAAGGTGTAGAAATGGTGATGCCTGGTGACAACGTTGAGATCAACGTCGAACTCATCTACCCAGTAGCTTGCAACGTAGGTCTTCGCTTCGCTATCCGTGAAGGTGGCCGTACGGTAGGTTCGGGTCAGATCACCGAAATCCTCGACTAATCATCAGATAGTCCTAAAGTAAGGGACAGACGAGGCGCCTCGTCCCGTCTGTCCCTTCTTCTACGGGTTTAGCTCAGTTGGTAGAGCACTGGTCTCCAAAACCAGGTGTCGGGAGTTCGAGTCTCTCAACCCGTGCTAAATAGAAAACGATAATGAGTTTCATTAAGAAGATAGGGGGCGCGTTCAGCGCCTCGTATGTCGAGCTTACACAGAAGGTGTCCTGGCCGTCAAGTTCAGAGCTCACCAATAGTGCCGTGGTGGTGATGGTTGCTTCCCTCATCATCGCTCTGGTCGTTTTAGGGATGGACAAGACTTTTGAGACCATCCTTGGTTTTGTGTATAGCCGTATCGGAGCCTAAGCTTCGCTGAGACCCTTCCCCATCATGACTGAAGTAGCAGAAAAGAGATTCTATGTGCTCCGAGCCGTCAGCGGCAAGGAGGCCAAGGTGCGTGAGCAGCTGGAGGCTGAGATGAAGAATACTAATCTTGGTCAGTATGTCTCCCAGGTGGTCATCCCCACAGAGAAGATCGTGACCCAGCGTGCTGGTAAGAAGGTCATCAAGGAGCGTCCCTACCTCCCAGGCTATGTGCTCGTGGAGGCCGCATTGCTCGGCGATGTAGCCCACACCCTGCGCAATATGCCTAACGTCATCGGCTTCCTCGGAGCGAATAAGGGTGGAGAACCCGAGCCGCTCAAGAGAAGTGAAGTGGAGCGCATCCTCGGTCGTGCAGACCAGATGGCTGACTCCGAAGGGGTGTACGACCTCGAGCTCTACGTGGGCGACGTGGTACGTATCATCGATGGTGCTTTCGCTAACTACGAGGCTACCGTCGAAGAGGTAACCCCCGAGAAGCAGAAGCTTCGCGTGATGGTGAAGATGTTTGGACGTAAGACTCCGCTGGAGCTCAATTATTCGCAAGTGGTCAAGGAGTAAGCTGGTTACGCAGGTGCTCCTTCTCACGTTCTAGTGTGTAACACTTAAGATTCAAGACAATGGCTAAGGAAGTTGCTGGACAACTAAAATTGCAAATTAAAGGTGGGGCTGCAAACCCCTCACCTCCCGTGGGACCTGCTCTTGGTGCCAAGGGGATCAATATAATGGAGTTTTGCAAGCAATTCAATGCCAGAACTCAAGACCAGGCTGGTAAGGTCCTCCCCGTAGTGATTACTTACTATGCTGACAAGTCTTTTGATTTCATCGTCAAGACCCCTCCCGTCGCTGTACAGCTCAAGGAAGTAGCAAAGCTCAAGAGTGGCTCTGCACAGCCTAACCGTAATAAGGTGGCTGAACTGACGTGGGAACAGGTCCGCGCGATTGCACAGGATAAGATTGTCGACCTGAACTGCTTCACCGTCGAAGCTGCGATGAAGATCGTCGCTGGTACGGCTCGCAGTATGGGTATCACTGTAAAGGGCGAATTTCCCGGTAACTAATCAATAGAAAGATGAGTAAACTTACGAAAAAGCAAAAGATCGCTTTTAGCAAGATCGAGCCCGGGAAGATCTATTCACTCCGCGAAGCTTCTGCGCTGGTAAAGGAAATCACCGATACCAAGTTCGATGCTTCTGTTGATGTGGATGTTCGCCTCGGCGTCGATCCTCGCAAGGCAAATCAGATGGTTCGTGGCGTCGTTACCCTCCCCCACGGTACGGGGAAGCAGGTACGTGTGCTTGCGCTCTGTACTCCTGATAAGGAAGCTGAAGCCCAGGCTGCTGGTGCTGACTATGTCGGCCTCGATGAGTACATCGAGAAGATCCGCGGTGGCTGGACTGATATCGACGTCATCATCACCATGCCCGCTATTATGGGTAAGATCGGGGCTCTGGGTCGTGTACTCGGTCCTCGTGGCCTCATGCCAAACCCTAAGAGCGGTACGGTAACTAACGACATCGCTGCTGCTGTCAAGGAAGTGAAGTCTGGTAAGATCGACTTCAAGGTCGACAAGACGGGGATCGTCCATACCTCTATCGGTAAGGTCTCCTTCTCGGCTGATCAGATCTACGACAACGCTAACGAGATCATCACGACGCTCCTCCGCCTCAAGCCATCTGCTGCTAAGGGTACGTATGTCAAGAGCATCTACCTCTCCAGCACGATGAGCCCAAGTATCAAGATCGATCCTAAGTCAGTAGAAGAATAATAACAGAGGAAGAAATCATGAGAAAGGAAAATAAAGGCACCGTCGTAGAGCAGCTCAAGGGCTACCTCAACGAGTACCCACACTTCTACCTGACCAACATCGAAGGCCTGGACGCCGCTAAGACCGCCCAGCTCCGTCGTGCTTGTAACAAGGGGGGTATCCGTCTGGTAGTAGCTAAGAACACCCTGCTTCGCCGCGCTCTCTCCGAGTCCGAAACAGACTTCGCTGCAATCTACTCAGCCCTCAAGGGGAACACCGCTATCATGTTCACCACGGTAGCTAACGCCCCCGCTAAGATCATCAAGGACTTCGCTAAGGACAAGAAGGAAGAGTCCAAGCTCCGCCTCAAGGCTGCTTATGCTGAGACGGGCTTCTATGGCGCTGACCAGCTCGCTGAACTTGTCGCTATCAAGAGCAAGGAAGAGCTTATCGCAGACGTCGTCGCTCTCCTCCAGTCTCCCATTCGCAACGTCATCTCTGCTCTTGAAAACAAGGGCGAAGGCGAAGCTACTGAAGCTGCTGCTGAATAAGAGGAGTCCTAACTATCCCACAAACAAAAACAACAACAACGAAATAACTAATCGACATGGCAGATATCAAAGCAATTGCCGAACAGCTTGTAAACCTGACGGTAAAGGAAGTAAGCGAACTCGCAGCTATCCTTAAGGACGAGTACGGAATCGAACCAGCAGCTGCAGCTGTTGTCGTAGCTGGCCCCGCTGAAGGCGCTCAGGAAGAAGAAAAGAGCTCCTTCGACGTTATCCTCAAGAGCGCTGGCGCTGCTAAGCTCCAGGTAGTAAAGGCTGTCAAGGAACACTGCGGCCTCGGGCTCAAGGAAGCTAAGGACATCGTAGACGCTGCTCCCGCTCCTGTTAAGGAAGGCGTAGACAAGGCTACTGCAGAAGCTCTCAAGAAGGCTCTTGAAGAAGCTGGTGCTGAAGTAGAACTTAAGTAAGCCCACCTATAGCACCTCTAATCAGGTGATTATGGTTAAGATCCCCCGACGAGGGGGGTCTTAACCATTTCGTGTCTAAACATTCCCGAACCCCCTTTTTACTCAAAGAATCAATAGATGGCTTCCAATCCAAAATCAGGGAGAATCAACTTTGCTTCGATAAAGAACCCTCTCGTCTTCCCAGACTTCTTAGAGGTGCAGCTGAAGTCCTTCCGTGACTTCTTCCAGCTCGACACCGCTACGGAGAGCCGTAAGTCTGAGGGCCTATATCGAGTCTTCAATGAGAACTTCCCTATCGCTGATACGCGTAATAACTTCGTTCTCGAATTTCTCGATTACTATGTCGATCCTCCTAAGTACACTATCGAGGAATGCCTGAGCCGAGGTCTGACCTATAGCGTCCCCCTCAAGGCGAAGCTGAAGCTGTCTTGTACCGACCCCGACCACGAGGACTTCAGCACTGTAGTGCAGGATGTCTTCCTGGGCTACATCCCTTACATGACGGAGTCGGGTACGTTTGTTATCAATGGGGCTGAGCGCGTCGTCGTCTCGCAGCTCCACCGTTCTCCCGGGGTGTTCTTTGGCACGAGCACGCACACCAACGGCTCGCAGCTCTACTCGGCACGTATCATTCCTTTCAAGGGTTCTTGGATCGAGTTCGCTACGGACATCAACAATGTTATGTATGCCTACATCGACCGTAAGAAGAAGCTCCCTGTGACGACCCTACTGCGTGCTATTGGCTTTGAGTCGGATAAGCAGATCCTCGATCTCTTCGATCTCTCCGAAGAGGTGAAGGTCACGCGCGCTAACCTTGAGAAGCACATCGGTCGCCGCCTTGCTGGCCGCGTCACCAAGACTTATATCGATGACCTCAGCGATGAGGATACGGGTGAAGTCGTCTCCATGGAGCGTATCACCGTCCTCGTAGAGCGTGAGGCAGAGATCACTGAAGACAACATCGACCTGATCCTCGAGTCGAGCAATAAGACGATCCTCCTCCACAAGGAGAAGACCGAGGATTCTCTTGACTTCACGCTGATCTTTAACACCCTGCAGAAGGATCCCTGTAACTCCGAGCACGATGCCCTCTACTATATCTATCGTCAGCTGCGTAATGCAGACCCTGCCGATGAGGCCAACGCTCGCGAAGTCCTCTCTAACCTCTTCTTCTCCGACAAGCGCTATGACCTCGGTGAAGTAGGCCGCTATCGCATCAATAAGAAGCTCGGTCTCGACATCGATCCCGAGATACGCGTACTGACCAACGAGGATATCGTGGCCATCATCAAGTACCTCATCGGGCTTGTCAACTCTAAGGAAGTCGTCGACGATATCGACCACCTCTCGAACCGTCGTGTACGTACCGTCGGTGAGCAGCTCTACAATCAGTTCGGCGTCGGTCTGGCCCGTATGGCTCGTACCGTCCGTGAGCGTATGAACGTCCGTGACAACGAAGTCTTCGTGCCCACGGATCTGATCAACGCTAAGGCGCTCTCCTCGGTCGTCAACTCATTCTTCGGTACCAACGCGCTGTCGCAGTTCATGGACCAGACGAACCCTCTGGCCGAAATCACGCACAAGCGCCGTCTCTCGGCTCTCGGTCCTGGCGGTCTCTCTCGTGAGCGTGCCGGCTTCGAGGTCCGTGACGTACACTATACCCACTACGGTCGCCTCTGTCCTATTGAGACGCCTGAAGGGCCAAACATCGGTCTGATCTCTTCGCTCTGTGTCTATGCGAAGATCAATGACCTCGGCTTCATCACGACGCCTTACCGTAGCGTCGAGAACGGGAAGGTTGACTTCTCTGATGAGGCTCTGAAGTACTATACCGCTGAGGAAGAAGAAGACCTCATCGTAGCTCAGGGGAATGCTCCTCTGGATGACGAAGGTAACTTCCTCCGCGACGCTATTAAGGCACGTAAGGAGGCTGACTTCCCTGTCGTGACGCCCGCTGAAGTTCAGCTGATGGACGTTGCGCCTACGCAGATCGCCTCTATCGCTGCTTCACTCATTCCCTTCCTGGAGCACGATGATGCTAACCGTGCACTCATGGGATCGAACATGATGCGTCAGGCTGTACCTCTCCTCCGTCCCGAAGCTCCTATCGTCGGTACGGGTATCGAGGCTCAGCTGGTACGTGACTCTCGTACGCAGATCGTAGCAGAGCGCGCTGGTGAAGTAGTCTTCGTCGACGCTACCTCTATCAAGATCCGCTACGACCGCACGGATGACGAGCTCTTCGTAAGCTTCGAAGATCCTATCACGACCTACAGCCTGCCTAAGTTCCGTAAGACGAACCAGAGCACCACGATCGACCTTCGTCCTATCTGCTTCAAGGGTCAGCGTGTCGAGGCTGGTGATGTCCTTACCGAAGGGTACTCTACCCAGGCCGGTGAACTCGCTCTCGGTCGTAACGTCCAGGTCGCTTACATGCCTTGGAAGGGTTACAACTATGAGGATGCTATCGTGCTGAACGAACGCCTCGTCCGCGAGGACTTCTTCACCTCTGTCCACGTCGACGAGTATACGCTCGAGGTACGTGAGACGAAGCGTGGTCTCGAAGAACTTACCAGCGATATCCCCAACGTCAGCGACGACGCTACGAAGAACCTCGATGAGAACGGTATCATCCGTGTCGGGGCTCGCGTCGAGCCAGGTGATATCCTGATCGGTAAGATTACGCCTAAGGGTGAGTCGGATCCCACGCCAGAAGAAAAGCTCCTCCGTGCTATCTTCGGTGATAAGGCTGGTGACGTGAAGGATGCTTCACTCAAGGCTACGCCCTCACTGCGTGGTGTCATCGTCGATACGAAGCTCTACTCTAAGGCTGCTAAGAAGAATCGCTCCGAGCTGAAGGATGCTGTCCTCGCCCTCGAAGAGAAGGCCGAGCGCAAGCAGGCTGAGCTCCGTGAGCTCTTCATCGACAAGCTCTTCAAGCTGACTTCAGGCAAGACCTGTAAGAACAGCGTTAAGGACTTCCTCGGTGTCGAGAAGATTCGCAAGGGTGCTAAGTTCACCCGCACTGAGCTTGAGGCTCTGAACTACAACGAGATCATCTTCTCGGGGTGGACGGGCAACGAGCACACGGATAAGCTCATCACAGAGGTGATCTCCAACTATCTCAAGAAGTCTAAGGAATACGAGTCGGATCTCCGTCGTAAGAAGCTCGACGAGACCATGGGTGATGAACTGCCCTCCGGTATCATCCAGATGGCTAAGGTCTACATCGCTAAGAAGCGTAAGATCCAGGTCGGTGATAAGATGGCAGGTCGTCACGGTAACAAGGGTATCGTCTCTAAGGTCGTCCGTCAGGAGGATATGCCCTTCCTCGCAGATGGTACGCCTGTCGACCTCTGTCTGAACCCCCTCGGTGTGCCTTCGCGAATGAATCTCGGTCAGATCTTCGAGGCTGTCCTTGCTTGGGCTGGCCGTCGTCTTGACTGCAAGTTCGCTACGCCTATCTTCGACGGTGCTTCGCTCGATGATATGCACGCTTGGACGGATAAGGCTGGGCTTCCCCGCAATGGTAAGACCTACCTCTTCGACGGTGGTACGGGTGAGCAGTTCGACCAGCCTGCTACGGTCGGTGTGACCTACTTCCTCAAGCTCGGTCACATGGTCGATGACAAGATGCATGCTCGCTCCATCGGTCCTTACTCACTCATCACGCAGCAGCCACTCGGTGGTAAGGCTCAGCACGGTGGTCAGCGCTTCGGGGAGATGGAAGTCTGGGCTCTCGAAGCCTTCGGTGCTTCGCACATCCTCCAGGAGATCCTCACCATCAAGTCTGACGACGTCCACGGGCGCTCTAAGGCTTACGAAGCGATCGTCAAGGGTGATCCTATGCCTACGCCTGGTATCCCTGAGTCGCTCAACGTACTGCTCAACGAGCTTAAGGGCTTAGGTCTAAGCTTCTCCCTCGAATAAGATCCGCATTATTTCCCTTTCTATTATGGCTTTCAAGAAAGACAATAAGATAAAGAGCAACTTCTCACAGATCCGGATTTCTCTTGCCTCCCCCGAGGAGATCTTAGAGAACTCCAGCGGTGAAGTGCTGAAGCCCGAGACCGTCAACTACCGTACCTACAAGCCCGAGCGTGATGGGCTCTTCTGTGAGCGCATCTTCGGTCCCGTCAAGGACTTCGAGTGCCACTGTGGTAAGTACAAGCGTATCCGCTATCGCGGTATCGTCTGTGATCGATGCGGTGTCGAGGTCACGGAGAAGAAGGTACGCCGTGAGCGTATGGGGCATATCAAGCTTGAGGTGCCTATCGCACACGTCTGGTACTTCCGCTCACTCCCCAACAAGATGGGCTACCTCCTTGGTCTCTCTACCAAGAAGCTCGAGTCTATCATCTACTACGAGCGCTATGTCCTCATCCAGGGTGGTGTGCTCCAGTCTCGCATCAATGATGACCTGACGAAGGAGACCGCCGCTAAGTCGCTCGATAAGGATCCCAATCCTGTCTTCACCGAAGAGCAGTACCTCGACTACCTTGATTACCTCGATCAGGAATATCCAGGTAATGCACAGCTCGAAGACTCCGATCCCGAGAAGTTCATCTGTAAGACGGGTGCTGAGGCGATCTACGACATGCTCGCTCGCCTCGACCTCGATGCTCTCTCCTACGAGCTGCGCCACCGCGCCAGCACCGACGGCTCACAGCAGCGTAAGAACGAAGCCCTCAAGCGCCTTCAGGTCGTAGAGAGCTTCCGCGCCTCCAAGAATGTCAACCGCCCCGAGTGGATGATCATGAAGGTGCTGCCCGTCATCCCACCCGATCTCCGTCCGCTCGTACCCCTCGATGGGGGACGCTTCGCTACGTCTGACCTCAACGACCTCTATCGTCGTGTGATCATCCGTAACAATCGTCTGAAGCGTATGATCGAGATCAAGGCTCCTGAGGTCATCCTGCGCAACGAAAAGCGTATGCTCCAGGAGGCTGTCGACTCACTCTTCGACAACTCACGTAAGTCAAGCGCTGTACGCTCCGACAACAATCGTCCTCTCAAGTCCCTCTCCGATAGCCTCAAGGGTAAGCAGGGTCGCTTCCGTCAGAACCTCCTCGGTAAGCGTGTTGACTACTCTGCCCGTTCGGTCATCGTCGTCGGCCCTGAGCTGAAGATGCACGAGTGCGGTCTGCCTAAGTACATGGCTGCTGAGCTCTACAAGCCCTTCGTCATCCGTAAGCTCATCGAGCGCGGTATCGTCAAGACGGTTAAGAGCGCTAAGAAGATCGTAGACCGCAAGGATCCCGTTGTATGGGATATCCTCGAGCACGTCATGAAGGGCCACCCCGTCCTCCTGAACCGTGCTCCTACACTTCACCGTCTCGGTATCCAGGCCTTCCAGCCTAAGATGATCGAGGGTAAGGCTATCCAGCTCCATCCGCTGTCCTGTACCGCCTTCAACGCGGACTTCGACGGTGACCAGATGGCTGTCCACCTCCCTCTCGGCAACGAAGCTATTCTCGAAGCGCAGATGCTCATGCTTGCTTCGCACAATATTCTCAACCCCGCCAATGGTGCGCCTATCACCGTTCCTTCGCAGGACATGGTGCTCGGTCTGTACTACATCACCAAGCTCCGTCCAGGTGCTAAGGGTGACGGCTACACCTTCTACGGTGTCGAGGAAGCTACCATCGCTTATAACGAAGGTAAGATCGACCTCCACGCTCCTATCAAGGTCTACGTCGACGACGTCAAGGATGGCGAACCCATCCGTCACATGGTCGACACCTCTATGGGTCGTCTGCTCGTCAATGAGTACGTACCTAAGGAAGTGGGCTACGTCAATGAAGTCCTTGGTAAGAAGAGCCTGCGTGACATCATCGGCCGCGTGATCAAGGTCTGCGGTGTGGCTATCACGGCACAGTTCCTCGATGATATCAAGAACCTCGGGTACTATATGGCCTTCAAGGGTGGTCTCTCCTTCAACCTCGGTGACGTCATCATCCCCGAAGAGAAGGCTAAGCTCATCGCTGAAGGTTACGAAGCTGTCGAAGAGATCATGATGAACTATAGCGGCGGGTTCATTACGAACAACGAGCGCTACAATCAGATCATCGACACGTGGACGCACGTCAATAGCCAGCTCACGGGGATCCTGATGAAGCACCTGAGCGAAGACAACCAGGGCTTCAACTCCGTCTTCATGATGATGGACTCTGGTGCTCGTGGTTCGAAGGAGCAGATCCGTCAGCTCTCCGGTATCCGTGGTCTGATGGCTAAGCCTCAGAAGAGCGGTAGCGAGGGTGGACAGATCATTGAGAACCCAATTCTCTCGAACTTCAAGGAGGGTCTCTCCGTGCTCGAGTACTTCATCTCTACCCACGGTGCTCGTAAGGGTCTTGCCGATACGGCTCTGAAGACGGCTGACGCTGGTTACCTCACGCGTCGTCTCGTAGACGTCTCGCAGGATGTCATCGTCACCGAAGAAGACTGTGGTACGCTCCGTGGTCTCGTGGCTACTGAGCTCACGAAGGAAGACAACGACGACGAAGTAGTAGCTACCCTCTATGAGCGCATCCTCGGTCGTGTCTCTGTACACGACGTGATCCATCCTTCTACGGGTGAAGTCCTCGTCCGCGCTGGCGAAGAGATCCGCGAAGCTGCTGCTGAGCGCATCCAGGCATCGCCCATCGAGCAGGTCGAGATCCGCTCGGTACTCACCTGTGAGTCTAAGAAGGGTGTCTGCGCTAAGTGCTACGGCCGTAACCTCGCTACGAACATCCTCGTCCAGAAGGGTGAGGTCGTCGGGGTCATCGCTGCTCAGTCTATCGGTGAGCCTGGTACACAGCTGACGCTCCGTACCTTCCACGTCGGGGGGGTAGCTTCGAACGTCGCTACGCGCAATAGTGTCGCTGCTAAGTACGATGGTATCGTCACCTTCGATGACCTGCGTGTCGCCGAAGTGGCTTCCGAAGATGGTGGCAAGCCCGTCAACATCGTCGTCAGCCGTATGACCGAGCTGAAGATCTCCGATAAGAATACGAAGATCGTCCTCCGCTCTGTCAAGGTGCCTTACGGTGCTAAGCTCTTCTTCGCTGAAGGTGAGGAGGTCAAGAAGGGTCAGACGCTCTTCGAATTCGACCCCTTCAACGCCCTCATCATCTCCGAAGTCTCGGGTAAGGTCGTCTTCGATAACCTCATCGAAGGCTCTACCTACCGCGTCGAGTCTGACGAAGCTTCGGGTCTGAAGGAAATGATCATCACCGAATCAAAGGACCGTAACGTCGTACCTGGTATCCATATCGAGGACGCCAACGGCAACCTCCTCAAGAGCTACAACCTCCCTGTAGGTGCTCACGTCGTCCAGGAGAACCACTCCGAGATCCACGTCGGGGAGACGCTCGCTAAGATCCCTCGCTCGATGAGTAAGGCTGGTGACATCACCGGTGGTCTGCCTCGTGTCACGGAGCTCTTCGAAGCACGTAACCCATCTAACCCTGCTGTCGTAGCAGAAGTCGATGGTGTCGTCTCCTTCGGTAAGAGCCTCAAGCGTGGTAACCGTGAGGTCATCGTCACCACCAAGCTCGGTGCTGAGCGTAAGTACCTCGTACCTACCTCTAAGCAGATCCTTGTCCAGGAGGGTGACTCGGTCTACGCTGGTATGCCTCTCTCTGATGGTGCTATCACGCCTACCGATATCCTCGAGATCAAGGGCCCCACGGCTGTCCAGGAATACATCGTCAACGAAGTCCAGGACGTCTACCGCCTGCAGGGTGTGAAGATCAACGACAAGCACTTCGAAGTCATCGTCCGCCAGATGATGCGCAAGGTAGAGATCCTCGATCCAGGGGATACGCTCTTCCTCGAGCAGCAGGTCGTCGATAAGCTTGAGGTCATGGATGAGAACGACCGTCTCTGGGGTAAGGTCGTCGTCGTCGACGCTGGCGACTCCGAGACCCTCAGCCCAGGTCAGATCGTCACGCTCCGCAAGCTGCGTGATGAGAATAGCCAGCTGAAGCGCCGCGACTTGCGTACTGTAGAGGTCCGCGAAGCTAAGCCCGCGACGGCTCGCCAGATCCTCCAGGGGATCACCCGTGCCGCTCTGCAGACGAAGAGCTTCATGTCGGCTGCTTCCTTCCAGGAAACGACGAAGGTCCTCAACGATGCTGCTATCAACGGTAAGGTCGATACGCTCGAAGGCCTCAAGGAGAACGTCATCTGTGGTCACCTCATCCCCGCTGGTACGGGTCTGCGTGAGTACAAGCGTCTCGTGGTCATGCCTGTGAGCGAACACGAACAGGCACTCGCTGCCTCCTCTGGTCTCGACCTCGAAGGCGACGTCAGCATCGCTGGCTAAGCCCTCCTCCCTATAACATCTGCCCCGCCCGCACGAGCCATGCTCCTGCGGGCGGGGCTTTTTTCTGCTTCCGAAGCCGTACCTTTGCACTATAGATCCCACGAACTTTAGCTTATAGCTATGCTACCTACCCCTACTGACTCCCTCCTCCTCTATCAGTCTGAGGATGGCAGGATCAAGCTTGATGTTCATTTCGAAGATGAGACCGTATGGCTCACTCTTGATCAAATGGCTTCCCTATTCTCAAGAGATAAGTCTACGATATCAAAGCATATCAAGAATATCTTCACAGAGGGGGAGCTTGCTCAGCAGTCAGTTGTTGCAAATTTTGCAACAACTGCCAGTGATGGGAAGACCTATCAGATTGCCTACTACAATCTTGATGTCATTATCTCTGTAGGGTATCGTGTTAAGTCTAAGCAAGGGACACTCTTCCGCCAATGGGCTACTCAGCGTCTGCGTGATTATCTGATCAAGGGCTTTGCTTTGGATGACGAGCGTTTGAAGAAGGGGTCTTCCTATAATTACTTCAAGGAGCTTCTTGATCGCATCCGTGAGATCCGCCTCTCGGAACGGCTCTTCTACCAGCAGATCAAAGATATCTATGCTACGAGCATAGACTACGATCCTACAGATGAGGCAACGCTCCAGTTTTATAAGAAGGTGCAGAATAAACTCCTCTTTGCGGTCAGTGGACAAACGGCGGCTGAGCTGGTTTACTACAGGGCGAATGCCTCCCTGCCAATGATGGGGCTAACCTCTACGGAGCGCTCTGGGAAGGTGTGTAAGAAGGACGTTGGGATTGGGAAGAACTACCTTTCGGAGCAAGAACTTCAAGCCTTGAAGCTCATCGTAGAACAATATCTTGCTTTTGCCGAGTCGCAAGCCTTAGCTCAGCGGCCAATGTATATGAAAGATTGGATCAAGCGTTTGGATCTTATTCTCACTATGAACGAGTATACGATCCTTGATCATGCGGGTAAGGTGTCTCATGTGCTTGCCCTCCAGCATGCGGAGTCAGAGTACACGCTCTTCCACGAGAAAGAGCGCCAGGCAGAGCATCTTGAGAGTATCCGTGAGCTGGATCGTGACCTCAAGGCCTTGAAGAAGTAAGTAAGCTATACATCCCAAGCACATCCCCGCCCGCAAGAGCCTTGCTCCTGCGGGCGGGGCTTTTTTGTGCCCATACTGATGGGGCTTCTTTTTCGGGGGGGAAGTAGCCCCATTTTCGGCGGTGATATATGGGGTTTATTTATAGGGAGATAGAGGGAGGCTCTCGGAGGGACGATTTGAACCAGTATTGGTCACTCATCCGACCAGTACTGGTCGCAGCGCGAAGCAGTATAGGTATCTATTGTCAACCAGTACTGGTCGGATGAGTGACCAGTACTGGTCCGTTTTTCTACCTATATAGGTTGCGCCGTGCGGTCGGGGAGGAGGGGAGTTGCTTGCCCGAGGGCGGGATTGCCGCATCTTTATGGCGGGATAGGGGAGAGGTGCACGGCGTCTCTTGTTTTTTTGTATCTTTGTGCGCTGTTTATCAAATAGTACCCAGCGAGTCTATGAGGATCGACAGAGTCTTATCGCCCAGTACTGGGAGAGTAGTGTGCGCTTTGCCTGTGTCCCATAGTTATAGGGTAAGGCCACGAGAAGACCTGTCGCTATAAGTAGAATCGCTATTCGTCGAATCATTAACAACAAGACAGAAGGAATGGACACTTTAAGTTTCAAGACCGTCTCTGCCAACAAGGCGACCGTCACCAAGGAGTGGGTCGTCGTGGACGCAGCAGGAGAGAGCTTGGGTCGTGTATGCTCCAAGATCGCTAAGCTCCTTCGCGGTAAGTACAAGCCCAACTTCACGCCCCACGTAGACTGCGGGGACAACGTGATCGTAATCAACGCCGACAAGGTAGTCCTCACTGGTAAGAAGTGGGATGACCGCGTCTATCTTAAGTTCTCTGGCTACCCCGGTGGGCAGCGTCAGTTCAGCCCCCGCTTCCTGCAGGCTAAGGGTTCTGACCGCCTCTTCCGCAAGGTCGTCAAGGGTATGCTCCCCAAGAACCGTCTCGGTGCTGCTATCCTGGCTAACCTCTACGTCTATGATGGCGCAGAGCACAAGCACGAAGCACAGCAGCCTCGTCTCGTCGATCTCTCCAAGCTCAAGTAATATATACCAGGACGTATGGAATTCATCAATGCCATTGGCCGTCGTAAGGCCGCAGTAGCCCGCGTATATGTAGCAGCAGGTAGCGGGAAGATCACGATCAACAAGCGTGATATCGCTGCATACTTCCCCTCTTCGATCCTCCAGTACATCGTACGCCAGCCCCTGGCTACTCTGGATGCCGTAGAGAAGTATGACATCAAGATCAACCTCAAGGGTGGGGGCTTCAAGGGACAGAGCGAAGCAGCTCGTCTTGCGATCGCTCGTGCTCTCGTCAAGATCAACGAAGAAGACAAGCCAGCCCTGCGCGCAGAAGGCTTCCTTACTCGCGACTCTCGTGTCGTCGAGCGTAAGAAGCCAGGTCGCCCCAAGGCACGCAAGCGCTTCCAGTTCAGCAAGCGTTAATATCCCTCATCTCAGGCTTGTGGCCTGAGGGATGTTATTTCGCGTTTAGTATCTAAATTGCTTAGAGCTATGGGAGTCTTCTCCCTGGAGTAAGACTTCCGTCCTACCAAGCAGTTGAAAGTAATTCTGTTACACTTTATAGAACGTAAACGAAATCATGTCAAGAGTTTCATTTGACCAACTCATAGAAGCAGGTGCCCACTTCGGTCACCTCACCCGTAAGTGGAATGCAGCTATGGCTCCATATATCTTCATGGAGCGTAACGACATCCACATCATCGACCTTCACAAGACTGTTGTTAAGGTCGACGAAGCAGCAGAAGTCGCCAAGGGCCTGGCAAAGGCTGGCAAGAAGATCCTCTTCGTAGCTACGAAGAAGCAGCTCAAGGGCGCTGTCGCTGAGCTGGCTAAGGCTGTAGGTATGCCTTATGTCACAGAGCGCTGGCCCGGTGGTATGCTTACCAACTTCGCTACGATCCGCAAGGCCGTCAAGAAGATGACCGAGATCGATAAGATGACTGCTGATGGTACGTTTGATAACCTCTCCAAGCGCGAGAAGCTCCAGATCTCTCGTCAGCGTGCTAAGCTCGAGCTTACGCTCGGCTCTATCGCTGATATGAACAAGCTGCCTAACGCCCTCTTCGTCGTAGACGTAATGAAGGAGCACATCGCAGTAGCTGAAGCTCAGCGCCTCGGTATCCCCGTCTTCGCTATTGTGGACACCAATAGCGATCCCTCTAATGTCGACTACGTCATCCCTGCTAACGACGACTCTACGGCTGCCGTAGAAGTCATCGTCTCGGCTATCTGTGGCGCTATCTCCGAAGGTCTGCAGGAACGCAAGGCCGAAGGTAAGGGCCAGGAAAAGGGCGAAGGCGAAGGTGGCGCTAAGCTCGTACAGAAGGGTAGCCGTACCCGCCGCAAGGCTGAGGCTACCTCCGAAGAAGCTTAAGCTCTCCGTCTGAGACGACCCTGTCGACTCCCTGACGGGAGCGATATACAGTGAGATAAGTCCGAGGATGAGCCGTCTAACCCGCTCGTCCTCGGGTCTTATCTACCAATCACAAGAACTCTAACTCAATACAAGATACCATCATGAGTAAATTGTTGGAAGACATCAAGAAGCTCCGCGCCCTCACCGGTGCTGGTCTCACCGATGTTAAGAAGGCTATCGAAGAAGCTGCTGGCGACCTCGACAAGGCTATCGAACTCATCCGTAAGCGTGGCCAGGCTATCGCTGCTAAGCGTGGCGACCACGAAGCCGAAGAAGGCTGCATCCTCGCTGCTAACGAAGGTGACTATGCTGTTATGGTAGGCGTCAAGTGCGAAACGGACTTCGTCGCTAAGAACGAAGACTTCATCAAGCTCGTCTCCTCTATCCTCGAAGTAGCTAAGGCTAAGAAGGGTGCTTCTAAGGAAGAAATCCTCGCTGCTCCTATGGCTGACGGCCGTAGCGTACAGGACCACATCACCGAGCGCAGCGGTGTCTCTGGTGAAAAGATGGAGCTCGGTGTATACGAGTTCGTCCAGGGTGCTTTCACGACCTCTTACATCCACCCAGGGAACATGCTCGCTACGATCGTAGCCTTCAACGAAGCTACTGACGCTCAGGTCGCTCGCGACGTGGCTATGCAGATCGCTGCTATGGCTCCCGTCGGCATCACCGAAGAAGATGTCCCCGCTGATGTCAAGGAGCGTGAGCTCAACCTCGCTCGCGAAAAGGCTCGCGAAGCTGGTAAGCCCGAGAACCTCGTCGACCACATCGCACAGGGTGCCCTGAAGAAGTACTACAAGGAAAATACCCTCCTTGATCAGCTCTTCGTCAAGGACAACAAGCTTACTATCGCTCAGTACCTCCAGGCTCAGAGCAAGAGCCTCACGGTGACTGCCTTCAAGCGTGTGACGCTAAAAGCGGAATAATCTCAAGTACTACGCTTGCCCGCTTAGGGCAGGTCTGCCTGGCCCCCTAACGCACCTGCGGTAGGGGGTCAGTGCTTTTATCACCTTTTTTCCTATACGTTCCGATGCTTCGTTATCGCCTTTACTTCGTCGGGCTCTACCTCTGTGCCCTCCTCTATATCGCTGCTGGGATCAATCACTTCGTGAATGCCGAGATGTACCTGCGCACGATGCCACCCTACCTACCCGCTCACGAAGCGCTCGTTGCCCTGAGTGGGGTCATCGAGATCGTGCTGGGAGTGGCTCTTGTCCTTCGCCCGAAGACTCGTCTGCGTGTGTGGGCTGCGTGGGGTATTGTCCTCTTGCTTATCGCGGTCTTCCCTGCAAATATCCAGACCTACCTCAATATGAAGGCCACGGCGGATCCCCGTCTGACCTTCGCCTTGGTGCGTCTGCCACTTCAGCTCCCTCTCATCGCTTGGGCTTGGGCCTATACGCGCCCGATGCCTCAGCGCCCCAAGAAGTGATAGCTTCTCCCTAAGCCGCCTGCCCATTCCTCTCCTTCGCCATGCGCAAGATCATACACATCGACATGGATGCCTTCTATGCCTCGGTAGAGCAGCACGACCATCCCGAGCTTCGGGGGCTGCCTATTGCCGTGGGTGGAGCGGAGTCACGTGGGGTGGTCTGTGCTGCTAGCTACGAAGCTCGGCGCTTCGGTGTACGCTCAGCGATGCCCGGGGCGAAGGCACGCAAGCTCTGCCCGCAGCTCATCTTTGTGCCGGTGAACTTCGATCGCTACCGCGAAGTCTCGCGAGCCATTCACGGCATCTTCCACGACTACACCGATATCATCGAGCCGATTTCTCTTGATGAGGCCTTCCTCGATGTGACGGAGAACAAGGTCGGGGAGCCTATGGCCGTAGAGATAGCCCGTGAGATCCGTCGCCGCATCCGCGAGGAGCTGGGGCTAACGGCTTCGGCGGGTGTGTCGTACAATAAGTTCCTCGCGAAGATTGCTTCCGACGCGCGCAAGCCCGACGGGCTCTGCACGATCCATCCGTCGCAAGCGCTGGACTTCATCGCCGAGCTTCCCGTCGAAGCCTTCTGGGGTGTGGGGCGTGCTACGGCAGAGCGTATGCATCTCCTGGGTATCCGCACGGGGGCTGACCTCCGAGAGCGAAGCCTCGAGCAGCTGACCCGCCACTTCGGTAAGGCGGGGCGTGTCTTCTATGACTTCGCTCGTGGGGTGGATGAGCGCCCCGTCATCTACGAATGGGTACGTAAGAGCCTCGGCTGTGAGCGCACCTTCGAGGAGAATAGTGCCGAGCCCCTCGTCGTCGAAGCCCACCTTCGTGAGGTGGTCGAGGAGCTGGACGGGCGTCTGCAGCGCCGTCAGTTCTCGGGGCGCACGCTCACATTGCGGGTGAAGTTCGCCGACTTCTCTGTACTCTCCCGCTCGGCTTCCTTCTCCGAAGCCTTCTCTTCGCCCGAGCTTCTTCTGCAGCGTGGCTTGGAGCTTCTTCGCGCGCTTGATTATGTAGACCGTCCCATCCGCCTCTTGGGACTTTCCCTCTCGCATCCGCCCGAGGAGCTTCGCCCGGGGATGTGGGTGCAGCAGTGGCTGCCCTTCGCCGAGGACGAGGAGTAACCAGCTCTCTGATGTACGACTACGGGCGAGTGGGGCGTTTTCATAGTGGTCCGCCCGTAGACCACTATAGGTCCAGATGAAGGGGACCTGCGGGGTGGTCTTGCTCCGTGGCGGATCGTATGCGGATAGTCGGCTAAGTCGCTCTATACAGTCGTGGTGGCGACTGCCGCTATCTGCAGGATATACGCCGATGCCTTCCCGCCTGCTGTGCTTGGGAGTCGGGAAGTCAGGAGGCGTAAGGTTTTGATAGGGTGGGGGAAGCAAATAAATAAAGCTGGTACCCTGCCTTGGATAAATAATCGTACCTTTGCGAAGGAACCCTACGACAGCAATCGGCTGGAGTAGGGTTCACTATTGTTTTTACTTGCGGTCAAGACCGCGCAAAAATTAGGCTGGAGTCTATGACTCCCCAACTACGACTATGGCATATAACTATATGACACAAGCCGGCTATGACAAGCTCATAGCTGAGATCAACGAACTCGAATCAGTTCACCGCCCCGAGATCTCTCGTCAGATCGCCGAGGCACGCGATAAGGGTGACCTCTCGGAAAACGCCGAGTACGATGCCGCCAAGGAAGCTCAGGGCCTCCTCGAAGGGAAGATCGCTCAGCTCAAGGCACAGGTCGCTAACGCTCGTATCATCGACGAGTCGAAGATCTCTACCGATAGCATCCAGATCCTGAGCAAGGTCACCATCCGCAATACCAAGACGGGTGCTGAGCTTACCTATACGCTGGTCTCTGATACCGAGGCGAACCTCAAGGAGAAGAAGATCTCCGTCAACACCCCCATTGCGAAGGGCCTTATGGGCCGCAAGGTCGGTGATGTCGTCGAGGTCCAGACGCCTGGTGGCCTCCTGAACTTTGAGATCCTCAATATCTCGATCTAATCTCGTTTTGCTCTATGGCTACGCTCTTCACACGCATCATCGAGGGGGAGATCCCTTCGTATCGAGTCGCCGAGGACGCCGAGTTCTACGCCTTCCTCGACATCAATCCCGTACAGCCCGGTCACACGCTCGTCGTACCTCGCCAGGAGGTCGACTACGTCTTCGATATCGAGGATGACCTGCTCGGGCGTATGATGGTCTTCGCTAAGCAGGTCGCCCGTCAGATCCAGACGGTGACGAAGTGCCGCAAGGTCGCTGTCCTCGTCCTCGGACTTGAGGTCAACCACGCGCACATCCACCTCGTGCCCATCAATGCTGAGGGGGATATTGACTTGAAGAAGAAGCTCCAGCTTCCTGCCGAAGAGATGGAGCGTATTGCCCGTGAGCTGCGTGAAGCAGCCCCAGCGAAGTAACACCGATACATATTATAATAAGGAGTAGCATTATGCCCATTGCTATCGTAGGGATAGGCTATGTCGGACTGGTCAGCGCAGCTTGCTTCGCTGACCTCGGTGTAGAAGTCTACTGTGTAGATGTCGATGAGGCGAAGATCCAGCGCCTGCGTGATGGGGAGATACCCATCTATGAGCCGGGTCTGGACGCCCTCGTGCGCCGTGGAGTGGAGGCTGGACGCCTACACTTCTCTACCTCTATCGCCGAAGTCCTACCCTATGTCGAGATTATCTTCAGTGCTGTCGGCACGCCCCCAGACGAAGATGGCTCGGCCGACCTGCGCCACGTCCTCTCTGTAGCTCGTGCTATCGGTGAGGCGATGACGGACTATTGTCTCGTCGTCACCAAGAGCACCGTGCCCGTAGGTACTTACCTCAAGGTCCGTGAGACGATCGAGGCAGCGCAGCGTGAGCGCGGCGTGTCCATTCCCTTCGACGTCGCTTCGAACCCTGAGTTTCTCAAGGAGGGCAACGCTATCGAGGACTTCATGCGCCCCGATCGAGTCGTCGTCGGTGTCGATAGCGACCGTGCCCGTGAGCTGATGACGCGCCTCTACAAGCCCATCCTCCTCAATAACTTCCGCGTCCTCTTCATGGATATCGCCTCGGCTGAGATCACAAAGTACGCGGCCAACGCCATGCTCGCTACACGCATCAGCTTCATGAATGAAGTGGCGAACCTCTGCGAAGCCGTCGGTGCCAACGTCTCTATGGTGCGTCAGGGCATCGGTAGTGATGCTCGCATCGGGAGCAAGTTCCTCTACTCGGGCTGTGGCTATGGAGGCTCTTGCTTCCCCAAGGATGTGCAAGCCTTCATCCGCACGGCGAAGGAGCATGGCCGTCCTATGCGCGTCCTCGAAGCTGTCGAGGCTGTAAACGAGGCGCAGAAGCACGTGCTCTTTGAGAAGTTCTCCCGCTACTTCGGTGGTGATCTGAAGGGTCGTCGTGTCGCTGTCTGGGGCTTGGCCTTCAAGCCAGAGACGGACGATATGCGTGAGGCGCCTTCGCTCGTCCTTATCAACTCCCTCCTCGAGGCTGGCTGTGAGGTCGCCGTCTATGACCCGATCGCCATGCCTGAGGCCCGCCGTCGTCTCGGCGACCGCGTCCGCTACGCACGTGATGTCTATGATTCCGCGCTCGATGTCGATGCGATCTTCCACGTCACCGAATGGAAGGCATTCCGTATGCCCGCCTGGGAAGTCCTTCACCGCTCGGTGAAGACTCCGCTACTCATCGACGGGCGCAACGTCTTCGATACCGACCCCGTCGAGGCCGGCTTCACCCTCCTTCAGATAGGGCAGTAGCCTGCCCGCCCCGTCCCCCTATGCTGGGTGTCCGTACACCTGACATAGGGGGATCTTTTACTCCCTCATCCCCTTTCCTCCTTCTATTCTCTAAGCATAGCGTATGATTTCAGTCGATGCCCTCACTGTCGAGATCGGTGGGGCACCCCTCTTCTCAGATATTTCCTTCGTCATCAACCCCAAGGACCGCATCGCCCTTATGGGGAAGAATGGTGCCGGTAAGAGCACCCTGCTAAAGATCCTCAGCGGTACGCGTGAGGCGACTCGCGGTAAGGTCAACGTCCCCTCGGGTGTGCAGGTGGCCTACCTTCCCCAGCACCTCCTCACCGAAGATGGGCGCACCGTCTTCGAGGAAGCTGAGCAAGCCTTCAGCAACATCCACCAGATGGCAGCCCGTATGGAGGAGCTCAACGAGGCTCTCAATACCCGCACCGACTACGATAGCCCCGAGTATATGGCGATTATCGAGGAGGTGTCTGCACTGGGTGAGAAGTACTACGCTATTGAAGAGATCAACTATGACAAGGCTATCGAGCTGACGCTCCTTGGTCTTGGCTTCAAGCGAAGCGACTTCACGCGACAGACGAGCGAGTTCAGTGGGGGCTGGCGTATGCGTATCGAGCTGGCAAAGCTCCTCCTGCAGAAGCCCGACGTCCTCCTCCTCGACGAGCCGACGAACCACCTCGACATTGAGTCGATCCAGTGGCTTGAAGACTTCCTCATCGAGACGGGGCAGACAGTCGTCGTCATCAGCCACGACCGCGCCTTCGTCGACCACATCACCACGCGTACCCTCGAGATCACGATGGGCCGCCTCTACGACTATAAGGTGAACTACTCCGAGTACCAGCGCCTGCGTGCCGAGCGCCGCGAGCAGCAGATGAAGGCCTACGAGGAGCAGCAGAAGTTCATCGCCGAGACGACCGACTTCATCGAGCGCTTCAAGGGCACGTACTCCAAGACCAACCAGGTGCAGAGCCGTGTGCGTATGCTTGAGAAGCTCGAGCTGGTCGAGGTCGATGAGATCGATACCTCCGCTATCCGTCTGCGCTTCCCACCCGCCCCACGCTCGGGCAACTATCCCGTGCAGATGGAGGGCGTCGGCAAGGCCTTTGGCGACAAGCGTATCTTCTCTGATGTCAACCTGATGATCGAGCGCGGCGACAAGATTGCCTTCGTCGGGAAGAACGGGGAAGGGAAGAGTACCCTCGTGCGCTGTATCATGAAGGAGCTGGAGCACGAAGGTGTCCTCACGCTTGGCCATAACGTGCAGATCGGCTACTTCGCCCAGAATCAGGCGGCCATCGAGGATGAGACGCGCACCGTCTTCCAGACTATCGACGATGTAGCCGAGGGCGAGATCCGCACGAAGATCAAGGATCTCCTCGGCGCCTTTATGTTTGGCGGCGAAGCTTCGACGAAGAAGGTCAAGGTCCTCAGCGGTGGTGAGCGCACGCGCTTGGCTCTGCTCAAGCTCCTCCTTGAGCCCTACAACCTGCTGATCCTCGACGAACCGACGAACCACCTCGACATGAAGACGAAGGAAGTCCTCAAGCAAGCCCTCCTCAACTATGATGGCACGCTCATCCTCGTCTCCCACGACCGTGACTTCCTCGACGGCCTCGTCAGCAAGGTCTATGAGTTCGGGGGTGGGAAGGTCACCGAGCACCTCGAAGGTATCTACGAATTCATGCAGCGTAAGAAGCTCGAGAATCTCAAGGAGCTGGAGCGCTCCGCCTCCTAATCTCCTCCTTATATATAAGGTAGCAACCACGCCGTCCGCCTATCCCCTCTGTGGGGTAGGCGGACGGCGCTTTTATTGGGTGGTGAAAACGACCAGTACTGGTCACACTGCGAAGCAGTACTGCTCACTAATAGCAACCAGTAGTGGTTGAAATGGTGACCAGTACTGGTTGCTTTTCCCTCTTTAGCGAGATAGGAGGAAGGCTACCTTCAGTAGGGTGATGTGAAGCTATATAGCTTCGCCCGTGGACCAATATAGGATGGTATCCCTCTTGCCGATATGTATTGAGTGGGGTAGGGGAGTATGTGGGAGCTTTTCCCTTCCCGTGCGCCTTTCATCCCCAGCAAATGTTACGCCTCCCCATATCATTACATGACCGTCACCAGCCCTTTGTGCGCTTCATTCCACCACCAAGCGGACCTCTTCCCCGCTCAACTCCCTCCTTCTTCCCCCACGAAATCGCCCATCTTCCCCAAGAGAATGAAATTTTTTTTGCCCCCTGTAACTCTCTTGCTTATGCGGAAATGAATGCAACTCTGGCGGGTGGTTTGAGAAATATTTTGCGTGAAGATTTGGTTTGTATTTAGTTTTTGCTCTATCTTT
>ERZ1674051.14-NODE-14-length-72714-cov-10.021759_pt1 | contig 72714 bp, 59 predicted proteins | sample MGYA00581125_ERZ1674051 | MGnify/ENA primary metagenome ERZ1674051 (study PRJEB41354, sample SAMEA4873326) | human saliva metagenome | biome: human-associated habitat [ENVO:00009003]; feature: mouth environment [ENVO:08000002]; material: saliva material... | reverse complement strand
ATCTAAACCCGCGTGGTTGACACGTTTCTACGGAATACAAGAAAAATACCATTTGTATTCCGTTTCTTCTAACTTTCGCGTGGTTGACACGTTTCTACGGAATACAATCGAAACTACAACTCATGCAAAAATCATCATTTTCCTGTCAAAAATGATATGGAATGATACATGAATAGACGATAATAGAATTTCGAAAACTGGTAAAATGTAGCATCTAATGTTAACTTTATTTAAGTCGAGAATCTTAGAGATTCTGTATTTTAGTATTCCAACAGAGTTAACATCTCGTGCGAAAATGACTTTTTCTAGGGATACCTAAAAAACCTTGATTATGATTGTCATACCAAGCCGAATCACGATTGTGAAAAAGGTAATTAGTAGGGGGTATTTTCTCGTAGAAACTTAACATTTCGCGATTTTCGTGCTACAACGAACACCCGAAATCAAGGGTCAAACACTAAAATCGAACTTATTTATCGGAATAAATCCGAAAACGGAATACAGAAATTGTCGATTTTTACGATTCACAAACTAGATTTGTATTCCGTTGTATCCAATGTTGTATCCCGTAGAAACAGCGTGGTGACAACAAGAATCGACATTTGACTACAAATCATCGCGAAACCAGTTGTATTCCGTCTGTATTCCATTTGTATTCCGTTTTTTACGGTACATTGTGAAGGAATTATCAAAGAATCACCCTATTACGAATGGATTCATCTTCTGATACAAACTTTATAAAATACAATATTATACCTATAATATTACATAACGATACATTTTATGATACATATTGATTGATTTATGTTTCATAATGGTATATACTATGGATAATCGAAAGAAGAAATAGTTACATCTTTTTTACATCTTTGTGAAAATCACTTACTGGTTCCACCGTTGGAACAATCAGCGAAATTCACAAAGTCGATGTTTTTAGATAAAAAAGAACAAAATTCAAACACTAGTCTTTTGCATCATATCAATCCTAATTGATAAAACAGGTAGATTGTGACAAACTTCACTCTTTCGACCAAAAACAACTAGAAAGGAGATTGTGAAATAAAATGGACACTGTTGCAAATAATAGTAAATCTGTTGGAAGACCATCCAATAAACCAACAAAACATATCTTAGAAAAGGATTTAAAGCACTTCCCTTCTATTCAAGGAGTTGCAAATAAGTATAATGTAACAGAACATACGGTACGTGCATGGATGCGTGAGTATCAATTAAAAAAGAAGAAGCAAAAAAACCAAAGACGTGCTTTCCGTGAGCGAGAAAAACTTACCTATTTATATGTCACGAAAAAGAAAACCATCAATGAGATAGCTAAAGAATACAATGTAGCTAGACAAACTGTCAGTAAATGGTTAAAAGAATTAAATATTGAAAAAAGACATCATGTGACCAATAAAGATGAAAAAGAATATGAAAGAAAACGTCGCAATAAGTGGGTTTATGATTTATATCATTCTTATGGACTCAGTATTGCACGTATTGCAACGATGTTTGATGTGCATCGAAGTACGATTCATCGTTGGTTGATAGAAGAACAAGAAAATCAAAACCAACAAAAATCTTAATGAAAGGAGGTAGCCGAATGTATGACTGATTCAACAAAAGTCAACAACACCACTGAATCAGGAAGTAATCAACTATTACCGCGTGACGTACTCATCAAAAACGCAACCAAACAATTTATTGATGAGAAACTTCCTATCTTACAGCAACAAAATTTAGATTATCAATCTGTTGCATCTCTACTCTTTGCAGAAACCATGTTGACAATCGAGCAACACAACTTGATGAGAAGTAAAAACGCACAACTTCGATTCCCACAAAGTCTGACACCGCAACAAATCGGTGATTTGATGATGCAATATCATTCCATCAAACTAATCGACTTTATCGGGGATGCAACCAGTCGTGATAATCTGAAACTCGCATCTTATCAAGATTCTGGTTCTGAAAAAGGATTGTACACTATCTCGAATGAACGGTTACGACGTATCGCTCGTCAATTCAACTATGAATTATCCGATAATGCGTTTGATGAAGTTCTGTCGTATCTTCAAGAAACCGCAGAATTAGTCATTCCTACTCAAGATAAAAATCTAATCCCTGTTAATAATGGAATCTTCGACTACAAGAAACAAAAATTGATTCCTTTCTCGAAGGATTATATTTTGATGACGAAAGCTCGTACCAACTACAATCCAAAAGCAACTAACATCACGATTCATAATGACGATGACGGAACGGACTGGGATGTCGAATCATGGATGAAAGACTTATCCGATGATCCACAAATCGTAGAAGCTCTCTGGGCGACCGTCACCGCATCCATTCGTCCATTCAATCGCTGGGATAAAATGGTGCTACTCTATTCAGAACAAGGAAATAATGGTAAAGGTACTTTCTGTTCCATGATACGAAACGTATTAGGAACCAAAGCAACCGCATCTATCTCACTATTCCAATTCTCGAAACAGTTTGGTTTGACTTCATTGATTGGAATCAATACTGTTCTGACAGATGAAAACCCGGTTGGTTCCTTCATAGGCGATACCGCAGCCTTAAAGTCCGCGGTAACTGGTGACTCAATGATGATTGACATCAAACATAAGGAACCTATCACTTATAAGTTCAACGGGTTTATTATCCAGTGTGTCAATGAATTACCAAAGACACAAGACCGTTCTGATTCATTTTATCGTAGACAGTTATTCATTCCAATGACGAAACTATTCACTGGACGTGAGCGTAAATACATCAAAGAAGACTACTTGAAACGTCAAGAAGTCTTAGAATACATCTTACACCGTGCCTTACATCATCAGATTACAGAACTACCTGTTCCACAATCATCAGCGAAGTTCTTAGACGAATATAAATCGTACAATGACCCTGTTCGTGAGTTTTTCTATGCGGTTGAATCTGATTTGAAGTGGGAAAAAGTACCATTTGCGTTCTTATATGATTTATACAAATCATGGTCACATAAGAACAATTCAAGTGGTAAGGTGAAAAGTAGCTCTACTTTCACGAATGAAATCAAACAGATTTTAGTCAATAGCGATAAGTGGGATGTGTTACCAAATGCGTTCAAACCGACCGCTAAGATGAAAGAAACACCTGAACCAATGATTCTACATTACAAACTAGATGAATGGACAAATCCAAATTACCGTGGAAACAACCCAGATAAAAAGGCGTTACCGCACTTTATCAGTTCATCGTATCGTGGAATCCAAAAACGTTAATAGAAAGGAATTAAGATTATGTCAACTAATTTACCAGCAACACACCAACAATTTTTCGAAGATGTGGTACCTACAAAAGCTATCGTACCTGAAGGTAGCTTCTCTCAAGCACAAGATGAGTCAGTCATCGTTGTGTTTTTAGAAGGCGGATTAACCACTTATACAAGAACAACGGCATCAAATGCAACCTACCAACAAATGTATCTACCAAATGAATCGCTCATTAATGCGTTGGCAGATACCGAGGCTTATATTGTGGTGATTTGTAGCACACAAACATCAAATCCAAAATTACTCAACAGCGGATACCATAATAATATTGAAATGCAAACAGCCCTGTTACAATCACAGTTGATGTTATTTAATACGCATGTAGCACCTGTATGGTCAAAAACAAAGAAAAAAGTGAAGTATACAGTGTATACACATATTGCGGATAACAATCAACTCTTACCACAACGATTCGCTGAAATGTATCCTTCTTTAACATCAGCAAATCAAGATAACTATTGGAAAACACCGTTAATTATCACTGGGCATCCAGAACATACAAAATTAACAGACCAATACAGAGCAAAATTATTATGGAATAAAAACAACAAAACACTTAGTGCGTCTGAATACCAAATCTATGATGTGTTACTCAAAACGGAAGTGAATAGAAACACCCATGAGTTCACAAGTGAAACCGAATATGGAACTTTTATCGAGTTCTTTGAGTTCTTGTAAGACTCGTAAACGTGTGACAAGATGTCGTGATACGAATAAAAAGCGCTATGCGACCAAATTAGACGCACAGATTGCCTTAGTTCGCCACCAATCCAACACAAGTGCTGATTGGTGGAAACAAGACATTCGTAGGGAGTATAGTCCGATTCGTTATTATAAATGTCCGTTCTGTCACGGATACCATCTCACACATCAACCACGTATAGAACATTAACCAAGAAAGGAGTGTATGCGTCAATGACATTAAACTTACACTTAATCCCGATGGAAACACTCGATAGTGAATCCTTACAAAACGTATTCATGACCGCGGTTTATAATAACCGTACCAATAGCAATACGTATTATACGATTATTGATAATTTACCAGAATTACTGATGAAATATATCCATAATCCCTTAAAACCGCAGGAAGGTACGTTGGCGTTCCAACAAGTCGTCTACATCCTACATCAACTCTATCCAAACACGCCTGTTGAATGGAAGAAACAATTTGTAGACCACTTGAAACAACCGTATGCCGATGTGACAACCCCTTCAGTATTCAAAGATGTTTTAACTACTATCGGATACGCCTTATTGAATGTATATGTCGCAGAAGCGATTAAGAAACTCGTACCAGCGTGTCCAACTCCGAAATTAAGTATTCGAAACATCAATGAAGAAGTAAACGCGGTTTATTTCGCAGAAACACTCGGTGTATCCGTAGCGGATAATGTTGCGGTGAAAGTCAAACCACACGACACACCTTTCTGGTATCCAGATGATTCACCTATCTTGAAACAACTCGGTAGACAACCGGAGTTTCGTCCAGTGTGTGATACCGACCCTGAGTACGACCCTGAGAAACATCCTTATAAGATTCATTTCAATGGTAAAACATATGACTTGACAATGTTCGCTCTCTGGTTAGATGAAGCGTTCGGTCAATCCACGAAGAAAAAAGGGATTCAGTTCTCAACCGTCAGTGCTAGACAAATGCGCCAATACAATGATGAATTGTTCTTACCTGAAATCAAAAGCTGGATGCCAAAACGCACATTACTCAAAACAAAAACAGCGATTGGTACACCCGTGGATGTCAACGCGAAACCCGACTGGAACGCACCAGCGTGGCGTATGTACGATAATATGAACCGTACAAACCGATACGTCGATATGAAGTTCCTAAACGACGCTTCTGGAATGCGATTCAGTCCGTTGAAACAAATCTTCGCCTTACGTGGATACCAAATCCGTGAATCCGACCGTTTATCATCAGGTAAAGATATTATCGAAACACTCGAAGATTTAATCGAATTGTTCGTATATAACTTTACCGATACGTATTATATGGAACCAACCATCAATGACATCACACCGTATCGCAACAGTCAACCAACCTTATACCAAGGTACATTCCAAACCAAACAAGGTCTGATTGACAACTACCCAGATATGGTATACGAAATTAACGAACATGGAAACGTCATTAAAGATCCAAACCATATCAAAAAGAATCGTAGTTTCATCCAAATGACGAGTGCTTCCTTAGCGGTGAACCTAATCGCACCAAACGAACCTGTCAAAGACTATAAAACAGTAAACTACCTGTTCCCAGCTCAGACATACATCGACCGTCATCCGGAATTAAAAGAACAAGGAATCAAACAAATCGACGTACTCGAAACCGTGTATGACATCATTAAAAAACTATACAAGGAACACCAACACGTCATTGACGAATTTAAACCGATTTACGACTATTTCAAATCATTTGTAGGGAAAAACTTCAATGACTCAAAGCAATACGTCGAAGACTATGGACACGACGGATACTTACCAGATGAATTAGAACCACAAAACATCTATGCGATTCCTAAACCCGATAAACTCGTCATGCCGTATTACTTCAAAGATGGTACTCATTCTGGTAGCGTAGCTCAGTTCGGTGTTGGTGGCTTGCATGGTCAAGAATTAAACGTGTGGTTGTATTCCGCATCACAACGTCAAATTTCTCGATTACAAGCCTTTGTTCAACAAGCAAAAGACGAATATGGTGACGCGGTGACGTTACGTCAATCCGCACATAAGCACCCGAATCCACATCCATCTTTAGAGAAAAACGCTAAAGAGTGGGTCACAATCGGTGGAAAAGAATATCGTTACAAAGAAGTCATTTCAAGTCCAACGATTGCTAAATCTACTTTCAAAGAAGTTCCTGAAGTAAACTGGTACAAAGCCAATAAAGCTGGTGTTCTTGAAATCATGGATAAATGGAAGTTCACTTCTGTTGGATACATGAACCACGAAGACTTTAAGTCCTACTATCCAAATGAACTTCGATTCATGGACGCGTTTTACAACTTCATCACGAACCAAGACCGTTTAGGTGAATTGTACGACGTAAAAGAAACTTACGGTGCATTAATTAAACAAGCTCAAAAAGACGGTGACTTCACACTAGCAGATGCGCTAGGTGTGAAGCGTGAAGGTGCCAAATTAGGTCTAAACTCATCAACTGGTAAATCAGCCGTAACTAACGACCCACAAAAAGGCATTTATCAAGAAAACAATTTACGTGCGAATAATAAAATCTTCGCGATGCGTGTCATCGGTCAATTAAATACCTTCATTATTGCATTGTTCCAAGCGTATGAAGGTGCTCGTATGCCGTCTACCAATACAGATGGATTGTTCACGATTCTAGGTGAAGAACTCAATAACTTCCTACTAGAAGAAGTGAAGAAACACATCAACATTGGTATTCCGATTGAACCAGAACGCGAGTTTGTTATCTCGAAAGATACAAACAACCGTGTCGAGTTTGATTGCGACGACTACGAAAAAGCGCGTGTACTCGCGGTTGGTGGTGCTTCAACCGGTGCCTACTTCGGTGTTCCATTACGAAACACCATTGACCATCCAGCTATCCTAGACTGGTTCTTAGTAGAATATATGAAATACAAGACCATGGTAGAACGTGACTGGTTGATGATTCAACCGTTTGATAGAGAGTTTGCAACAACGTTGATTCAAAAAGCAAAAGATACCTTCACCCATAAAGGTGAATTGCTACATCGCTTGCAACACATCATGTCATCGAAGCAAAATGAGAAACAAAACAGTTTCTACTACATGATGATTGATAAGGATAACAAGAATCCAAACAACATCATCAACTTACAAAAACAAAACCGTGTGTACTACGTTCATGACGATTACAAAGGTGCTCATTACTTACGTCAAGCATCCCTTCGTAAATCAGATAGTAAGAACGCCACACATGATCCGCTCGCGGTTCATGTGTTAAGATACCACGGAGTTACGGAACATGATTACAATGGAAAATATGCAACAAGTCCTAAAATCAAAGGATTAGACTTAAACATCAAAGCCCTTATCTGTAATGAAGACTTGTGGCATCTAAGTGATGAAATGGAACAACACTTAATTGATTCCATCAACTGGGATGTGTACCTAGACATGTTAGATGATACGTACACAAACAGCTGGATGAATGTCATCCCTGAAGAAGAAATCGAAAATGCCAAAGCGGTAGTGTTCGATGAAAATTACTATCAAAAACAACTCGCTAAAGCAAGTGCCTAGATGTTCTAGGTGCTTGTTTTCAAGCAGAAAGGATGTGTTTATCATCAAACCAGAAGAAACAATCGAAGTTTACTTCAAAAACCAATCAGAAAAAGCAGGTTTCCTTTGTTACAAGTTCGCACCAAGCGGACGAAACGGTGTACCAGACCGTATCTTAATAGGTCATGGAACCGTTCTGTTTGTAGAAATCAAACGACCAAAGGCGAAACCCCGACCGGAACAAGTCGTTCAAATTCGTAAAATCAATGAAAAAGGTGTCGTTGCGACCTACGTAAGCACCAAAGAAGAAGTAGATAAACTACTGGCACCGTTCAAAGAAGGTGCGAAGAAATGACACACAAACGTAAACGGTCTACGATTGATTTTGATTTGACTGGTAAAAAAGGTAGCCATATACGGGATTCCACCGAATATGATTACTAGTATAAAGAACATACTCAAGAAAGAAAAAGGTGCACGAAAAATCGAAATCCAACGACTCGGTACGTATGAGAATGGATTCAAGCTCGGTAAATCTAAAATGTTCAAAGATACCGATGTGGTGATTATTGCTAAGACTGGTGTGAGCCACGGAATGTCTGAGTCCATCATCGCTGAGTGCAAAGCTCGAAACATCCCGTTTGCATACGCAAATCACCCAAGTTTGAAACGAATCGAAATGTCCATTTATCGTGCTCTGAATGGTTACCCTAGCGATGAAATCAGCGTTGGTGACTTACAATACCCCGAAATACACTAAAGAAAGGATGATGCTATTATGTTATCCACACCACATACACCGATTCATCCAGTGATTGACATCTTGCTTATCATTACATCACTGGAATTATACATCGTCTGTATCACCAGTATCGCGTTTGTCTTGCTTCAAGTTCTGTTGAAGATTGCCAAACGCTATCCAAAGCTCTATGACTGGTTCATACCAAAGTCACAACAACCATTAACAACTAATCGTATCGACCGTTTGTACAACATCGTTGATACATGGTCTTCGCGTTGGCTCAACATCGTTTACCATGGATTTTTATACATTCTTGTATTACCATGTCTTGCTTTACTTGCGATAATGGTCTTTTAGCACAAAACGAAAAATCGAATCCATAACTGGGTTCGATTTTTTTGTATCCGGGGTTTCTAGCCTTCGGCTGAAACCAGTCACGGGTCATCTACGATGATCCACAAATCCCGTGCGAGTTTATTTCCGAATCATTATAATATATTCATATTATAAAATAAAAATAAGGAGTGATTCATTATGTCAACACCATCAATCGAACATATCTATAACAATGCTGTCCGCGTGGATGTCGAAGAAGGAACGTACCTATTCAGTTACAACAGTCCTATCTTCCACGTTATCGGCAATCGTATCGTTCACGTTTTCAAAGATTATGATTATTCAAGAACAACGGTTAAACACGTGAACTATTTCATCGACTCTTGTGGTTCTCTCTACTTAGGTGAACACAACTTGAAAGAATACGATAACCGTAAACGTAAACAATTGTTAGATGAGTTTTATCTCAAACAAGAACAAGATAAATAAAGGAGAAATGACTATATGAAGAAAAGAATTATTTTTGCAAGCAGTGCTACTCTATTGACATTATTCGCTACAAATCCTGTATCAGCAAATGAAAACACAACTGAAACACCTGTTGTATCCACAGAAGAAACAACGGTTGTTTCAACAACGGAAGCCCCTACTACGGTTGGTGCGACTACTGAAGAAACAACAACAATAACCCCTACTACGGAAACAGCAACCACTGAAACAGTCATTGAAAAACCAACAGAACCAACAAATGTTATAAAAGAAGGTAAAACCATCACGATTCAAAACCCTTCTGTATCTGTTGCGTTTCCAAACGGAAAATCAAAATACGCATCATTCACTGTTGCCTATCAAGATATTTCCATTCCAGATTCAGTGACGATTCACGCTGGGGATACATTAACGATTCAAATGCCGAAAGAAACAACGTTCCCAACGAACTTCACGTTCGATGTACGTGATGCAAGCGGTGAAATCGTTGGTCAAGCATCTACTGATATTGCATCTGGTGTAGTGAATATTACGTTCAATAACGTGTTTGAATCCAAACCATTGAACAAACATATCTCAATGACATTCGATGCAAAATGGAACGATACAGTAAAACCTGAAGAAACGGTTCCATTAAACTTCAGTGGAACTATCGTAAATGTCACTTTAGCGAAAGAAGAAGGCCCTACACCGGGTGAATTACTCGCTAAGTGGGGTTCGCAAGACAAAGATGATGCACAAGTTATCAACTGGACAATCCGTGTCAATAGTGACAGCAACACAATTTCTAACGCTACCCTACGCGACCGCTGGGATGCTAACCAAGAATATGTTGCGGATTCATTCAAGATTTACTTCGTCAAAGACATCATCAACTGGACTGGTTTAGAAGATGCGAAATCTTACCTAAACATGTTCAACGTGTTATCAGACGGGTTTGATGTGAAACTAAAAACATTCAATAAAATCCTATACATGGACTACAAAACACGTCTAAAAACACCAGTCAAAGAATCAACAAATCCAACAAACCATGTAAACTATAAAGCTGATAATAATGTTGATGTTAACAATTATACAGCTGTTGTATCCCTTGTAGGCGGACGTGGATTCGCCACTGGTGAAAACATCGTTGTACCACCTGTTAATGAAGAAACAACGACTATCATCAACGCTACACCAGATACAACAACAACGACGACTACTACAACAGAAACAACAACCACAGAAGAATCAACAACAGAAGAAGCAACACCATCTACAACTGTTGCATCAACAACAGAAAACAAAACAACGGTTGTAGATACACCTGTTGAAACAACAGAAGCTATCAAACAACCAGAATTACCAAACACTGGTGTGGAATCTATTGCACAATATGTGGTTTCTGGTCTTGTTGTCTTAGGTGGTGCTGTTGGTCTGTTACGAAAGAAAGGTGAATAATCGTGGCAAATCTTTCATCAGCATATGGACGCATCAGCATTACAGCTGAGTCTAAAGAACTCTTAGTGAGCTTTTTAGTCCTTCATGCGTTCGATAACCGTTATTCCGATTATCCAACAAACATCTACTTCGATAATCAGATCATCGACCCATCATTAGTCAAAAACGATGACCCTGAAGACTTGTATCGTTATTTAATGAACGATATTGAAGAATCAGACATCGAACTAGACTTCACAGGCGTTGGACGCTGGAATTTTGCTTTCAACATGGAAAATATCTTCTCGTGTCTTCGTTTAGAAACATACCCACGAAACAAAAAGAAACCACGTTTCTTGCAAAACTTAGCGGATACAGTCGTGCATCATGATTTCACGATTGCATTTTCGGGTGTCGATATGGAAGAAAGTGTTGGATTCATTCAGACGTTTGAATTTGAATCCAAATATACACCCTACTACGTTGAAACACTCAAAGAAGCCTATTATGCGTTACCTTACAACAACGAAACGCTAAAAGAATATGGATTCATCGACTAATATTCATAATTCCTTGTTACAATCCTATTGTAGCAAGGATTTTTTTACTTTCGGCGGATGACAGGGCTAAAGCCCCTAGTCCAATCCTAGAAAAGTATAGAAAGGAAGTGTAAATATGAGTACATCATGTGTTATTTTTATGGATACACCAGTTTTACCAAAAGGAATTTACTGTCATTACGACGGTACGTTAGAAAATACTGGATTAACACTGTATCAACATTACAATAACGAAGAAAAAGTAAAGGAATTGATTACTAAAGGCGATACACCCGGTATTCAGCCGACTATCGAAGACATGGGCTTTTACGGCAAACATACGGCTAATTCCGGAAACATCAAAGATTATCATCATGTATATTTATTCTGGGATAATCAATGGTATGTAAAAGCATCAAATGTATCCTATAATCGTGGTCAAAATCTCGCTTATTACGATAACGTGTTATTTGAACCACTAGAAAAAGCATTAAAAAATAAACATTTAATTTAACAAAGGGGGTTTCAATAATGACTACTGAAACAAAAGAACCAAAAACAATTTATGACTTATTCTCTGAATTTGTCATCGAATCAGCTAAAAAATATGAATATTATTTAGAATGGAACAAAGAACAAGAAAAACCACAATGGACACTTTACTGGGATTATAGAGATTCATTGAGTATGGAATCAATGAAGAAAGCTATCGAAAAATACAAAGCAAATCCAGAAGATTATAATCACAACTTCGAATTAGCGGTTGAAGAATACTTGTGGGAAGAATTTACACCAGACATCCTAGATAACTTCTATGACGGACAAGTAAATTGTGTCGATGCCTTTCTCGAACAACATCCAAACGCTGATGACGGTTTATCCGAAGAAGATGCTGACCGATTAGAAGAAGATTTGCGTCAACAATTCGAAGAAGAAGTTCTTATTGATTTGGATATTCCACAAATCTTAAAACTTACTAAACCTGAAGATTTAGTACTCTACTTTGGTACGAATTGGGATGATGATTATCACAGTCTTGACCCATGGACTGAAGATGAAGAAGACCGTGATTATGCAGAATGTGATAAAACATTACTCGGTCACTTGTGTCGCACACAAGGATACACCGCAAAAGACATCTTCGAAAACAAAGAATCTGTCTTCTGTAAGAGCGTTCACGAAGAATTATTCGATTACTACAACCCATACTACTTAAATGGTATGCAACTTATCGCGATTCCAAGCTCAGACGATTGGAACGCAATCGCAAATATCGGTATCAAACCAGTGACTCTAAAAGCGGGTTCTAAATTAGGATTCTTCGATAGAATCAACGGAAGCGGATGTGGTCTGGACATCACACTTGAAAAAGACCTTGTGCTTGATACAAACGTACCTATCTACGAAGTAGCCATCGAATATGTAAACAGATATTACGATTATAGTCCAGACGCTGTTTACGGTGGTATCATCCGTGAAGGTAGCGATGAATTAGAAATGGAGTGTTAAATTATGGATAGAGAACAACTGTTCATTCACGTTATTAACGACGTAACAAAGCTCATGGATTCCTTATATGGAGTCCATGTGCGTTCCGTTTGTTTATTCCGCGTGTATAATAAGCAACGTACCATCATTCAAAACACAGACCAAACAATGACTTCCCAAATTAAAGAGATCATCTGGTCATTGATGCACGATACACATCCTAGAACATTCCCGAAATGGATTGAAGGGATGTCGGATATTGAACAAAAGGAACGCGAATTAGAAAACGAAAGAAAGGAACAATAACATGATTATTTATACAAAAGACAAAGAATGGTTAGAGTTATTCCTAACCACCTTCACTACACCCGATACCGTTGTGTATCAACGTATCCTTGAATCAGGGGATGTCGAAACCTTACTGGAGAATCCAGCGTATGGTTCAGCCATTTTAGAATCACGCTTAGTGGAAGAAAAACATTTCAACGAAAAGGTGCATCAACGTCTAGCAGAAAAACAAGACTATATCTTGATTGCTAAATCCCCTACTTCACGAACAGACCATGTGATGCGTATTGATACCAAACCGCAATCGGATATGGTGGCAACCTACAAACGTGCACTAAAAAGAAAGGAAGGTTAACCGATGTTAGTAGCTAAATTACAAGTATTTGATGAACAAACAGCAACAAAAACGACGTCTGGCCGTATGTTCTCGCTAAATAAAGGTCATATGTTAGTATACGTATCGGATTATTCATTCTTACAATCCCAATTTCCGATTGAAGTCATTCGTGAAGTGCAACAACGGATTGATAAAGAAATTGAATACTTAATCAAACACGTCTTTGAACGACAACCACAACGTGACCGCAACGTCACCGAATTATGGAAACAAGCGGTCAAACTCGCAACAGAACGTGTCGAAACAATCGAATCCGTCTTCTATCAACATCGTGCATCCGCAAAAATCGTCAAAAGCCTGTTACAACAAATGGATAAAGTCCATGTTGCGGTTGTTTACTTCTCAGAATCCGCTATGGAACATGCGATTGTTATCAACGACGCGTATGCACAAGGTCAACAAATGGTGACCTACCATCAGAAGAACTATCTATGCGATTCCATTACGTTCCACACCCCTTCTCTCACTGGGGATAGAACGAACTTGATACAAATAGTGCTTCAACCAGATATTGACGCTGACCTTGTAAGAAAGGAGTTAGGAGTATGAATAGAAAACAATTTGAACACCAAATCAAATACCGTGGATTGAAACAATGTGTCAAATCATCCTTTATCGGTGTGATTGAAGGCGTGGTGTTCCAAGACCAATTAGTCTATGATGGTGTGTCCTTGTTGGCCAATACCATCATTCATAATTCCGGTATTAACAACCCGATTGTGTTATGTAACCCGATGTTCATCAAATCGTTGAAATCAGATGTACCCGAATCCAGCACGATTGAATCGTTTATGTCATTCATGACCGATGTAACCAAAGCTGAATTATCGGTGTACGACTCGATTCCACGAAGCAAAGCGACGTATCTTCCACGCTTTGTTGAAAATGCGAAATTGCAACAATTACTACCGCATACGGTAGCTTATTTCAAACAAAAATTAAAGGAGTCAGTCTATGAAACAAACCTTAAAGACATTTGCTAAAAGTATCTATTTCGACATTCTAGGGGTTGTCCTAGTTGTCGGAATCGCCATCTATTCAGGATACCTAGGAACCAACCTAGCGAAATACGTTGACTGGGGGCCAATCACCCCTTACATTCCATTCGGACTCATTTCCGTTATCAACGTCGGATTGTCCATGCTTTCTACTCGCTTGACTGGACGTATTGATAACTGGGGGAACATTTACGGAATCGTCAATGTCGCTCTCTCAGGTACGATTGATTACATCCTAGGGAATAAAACCGCGCATATTACCTACCCTATCACGTTCATTATCTATCTATTAGCTATCAGATATTGGAACGATACGACTGAAGGTAAAGCTGAAACCAAATCCTTATCCTACAAATTGTACGCTGGAACACTTATCACAGCCGGTGCGTTCGGAGTCGCGTATTTCATCAACGGTACCGCCTATAACTGGAATATGAACCTACTCGCTCACGTAACCACTATTACGTTTGCGTTATCATTAGTTGCGAATGGATTCAACGCGATGAAACTAACCCTTCAGTATCCATTCTGGTTTGTATACAACTTCGTACAACTAGCAAAAGCATTCATCCAAGGGAACTTTGCCAACGTTGGTAAATATATCTTCTATATTATCAACTCAATCGGCTCTGGTTTCATCTGGGGTGATAGCGAAACTGAAGAACCAAAATAAGAAAGAAGAAATCTATCATGAGTAAAAAATTTTATATGACAGCAGTACCACAAGAAGACAAAGATGTCGTGATTGAATCATTAAAAGCACTCATCACTGAAATTGAAAACAGCGATACAATGTTCGGATTGATTATCAATTACAGTCAAGTTAAAAAGGTAGAAGAAATTGACGGTGATATGAACATTGGTGTGAAAACACACAACTTGATTGCAGGTCAACGAACTTTAATCGCGAACAATCTAGCACGTAATCTTAGAGAAAAAGAAGATTATCAAGAAATGTTTAATGAAGTTGCAGAATTTTTATAAGAATAAACAAAGAAAGAAGGAATCGAATATGACACCAGAATCAAAACAAGAGTTAATTGAATCATTACAAGGAGTTATTGATAAACTCAAAAATATGGACGAAGACCAACATTTCGGATTACTACTAGCATGTGCTATCCAAAAAGAAAAAGGTGGCGATGATTTTGAAACAGCTAACTTTTTAGTTGGTCATCAATATGTTATTACCAATAATTTAGCTGATGAAATTAACGAAGATGAAGAATATCAACGACTATGGTTCGACATCTTAAAACACCTAGACTAACAGAAAGAAGGAATGAATCATGAATCCAGAACAAAAACAAGCTATCGTTGATGCGTTACAACAAACGATTGATAGAATTAAAAATACAACAGAAGACCAAAAAATTGGTTTATTGCTATCCGTTGGTATTGAAAAACCAGATGAAGGAGAAGATATGTTCGAGAGTGCTCGTATATTAGTAGGATATAATTACATCATTGCACATAACTTAGCGGACGCTATTCGAACTGGTAAAGATTATACCGATTTATTCCATCGCACGATGGAACAATTATAATCTCAAGAAAGGAATCCATCATTATGCCTAAGTTATTCGTTACGGGAAACGCCACATCTGGTGGCATCCTTCCCAAAGAAGTAACTCGCATCCTTCAAGATGCGATCCAACGAGAAATCGAAATTTGCATCTCTGATGCACATGGATTCGAATCACTCGTACAACAATGGTTGTATAATAAGCGTTATCCAGATGTGACGATTTATTATACGGATGATAAACCAAAATGTATCAAATCCCATCGCTGGGCGACGGTGAAAGTCAATGCTGAAACGTATGCAAACCCACATACAAAATCACAACATATCTATTCCGCTTTAGTGAGAGATTGCGACTTCGGATTCATCATGTGGAATCGTACCAACACAATCCTTGAAGATGTCATTGTAACCATGATTCAAAAAGGAAAGCCTGTTGGATTGTACACATTCCAAGAACCGTTCCCTACTACACGTATCAAAACGATAGAACAATTTGATGATTATAAGAAAAGGAGTGTCAACGCATGACAGAAAAACAAATCCAATTACAAATCATGGAACACGTCGATAATAAACGTGGTATCATTCTCACGCATGAAACTCGTCCGTTCTACACTGAAAAGACCAATAAGGAGATTAAGAGAAAAACAGACGAAGACTTACTCGCATTTGTGGTTCAATACATCACACAAATTATGAAAACCACTTACGCTGAGAAAATCGTAATCAACAATAGCGTAATCATCTTCAACGTGTATCCAGACCGTAAAGCATCTGAAGAATCTATGCCTACCCTTCAGTTCATCTTCAATCACATTCCAGAAGCGAAGATTGACCGCATGTTAGCAACATTAGCAATTATGCAAAACGGTACACCGAAGGATGATGCGTAATGAAAGCGAAATTGCATCCGTATCAAGAGTTAGCCAAACGATTCGTACTTACTCGTCCACGTTCCGGTTTATTCATGGAATGTGGAACGGGTAAAACTCTTGTAACCCTATCCGCGTTAGAAGATTTGAAACTACCGCATCATACCTTAGTGATTGCCCCTAAGTTAGTAGCGATGACTTCATGGACAGAAGAAATCGCTAAGTGGAATATTCAACTGAATCCCGTGGTGATTGCTGGATTGGAACGCGCAGATAGACATAAGCTATACAAGGAAATACCCAACTATCCCCCATCGGTGTTCTTTATCAATCAAGAAAACGTCGTGGATTTAGTCCAAAATACCGACCGTTGGTATTTCCGTACCATAGTTGTGGATGAAATGCACAAGTTCAAAAGCGCTACATCCAAACGTTTCCAAGCGTTACAAGCCGTATCACCTTATGTCGAACGACTCATTGGTTTAACAGGTACCCCACAACCAAATGGACTCATGGACTTGTGGGCCGAAGTCTTCTTACTCGACCACGGGTATCGCTTAGGTGCAACTATCTCTCAATACCGTGAATGGTTCTTTGTGCCAGACGAACATTCGATTATGTACAACCGCGTGACCAACTGGCTTCCAAAATACGGTGCCGACCAAGAAATCCACAGGCGGTTACAAGGACTGGTGTTATCCATCAAGAATACACCACTCAACCTACCGTCTATCAACTATGTTGACCATGTGATTCCACTCGATAAGAAAGAGAAAAACCTATACAACAAATTTGTCAAGGAAAAAGTCTTAGCGTTCGATGATAATGATAAAAATGTACCTGTTGAAGACCAAGAAGCCGTTGCTTTCATCCCAGCAACCAACGCTGGTGTAAAAACTTTAAAATTGTGGCAGATGTCTTCTGGTGCGTTGTACAAACCACTCGACATCCGCGAACAAAAAGCAGACTTTTACCAAATCCATACGAAGAAGTTAGACTATCTCGAATCCTTATTGGAAACCGTGGACGGAAACGTTATTGTCTTCTATAACTTCCAATCGGATTTGGTGTTATTAGAACAACGACTCAAGGATTTAGGTTATGCTCAATACGACGAATCATTATCAAATGATCAACAAAACTACGCTGTCTTTGATAAAAGCGTGCGTATCAAAAATGCGTTTGCTGAGAAGAAAATCAATGTCTTACTCATGCAACCGAAAGCCGGTGGAATCGGAATTAACATCCAAACCGGTGGTCATACCGCTATCTGGTACACTATCCCGATTCAGTTAGACGATTACATCCAAGCGAATACAAGGTTACACCGTCAAGGACAAACGCATCCAGTGTTCATTCATCATCTAATCATTAAAGATACGATTGATGAACACTTCCGTCGGAAACTAACTGCTAAAGAAGAAAGTCAGAAAGCGTTAATGGACGCTACTGATAAATTCTTAGACAATCCAATCATTCCATAAAAAAAGACCCCCTATTCGGGGGTTTTTCTTTATGGTAGAAGAAGTACAGCGCCTTCGCTGATACAATCCATATTACGAATCTGATTCAAATTGGCCAATTCATCAATCCCGACTTTCACTTCATGTGAAATGGATGTTAATGTATCCCCAGCTTGAATCTCATAGACGTATCGTCCATCTGGACGTTGATACAAATGTGCTGATACTTTGTAAGGTGCTTTTGTTTCCACCTTCGGTGCTTCTGTTGCAGTTTCTTTTGGTAACGTTGCACTATCTGACTTCTGTTCCGTTACTGGCTCATTCTGAGCCGAGTTAGAAACTGGTTCAGAAGTAGACTCAGGTTGTGCTACGGTAGTAGTAGTGACTTGACTGGCACTGATTGGATGATAGGCGGATACCGCGGACATTCCTAGCCAAACTGTTACTGAAACACCAAGGAAAAACGCCAGTAGCGATAATCCGCTACCAAGGTTTGTTTTTTTCTTCATAGAATCATGTCCTTTCTTGCAAGTTTTCTTGTTATACTATATACTAAGTATATCCATATATCAGGCAACTGTCAAGATTTTCGACAAGATTACCCCATACGTGGACAACCACTCGGAATTGGAATCATCAAATAAAACAAACAGCTATTAAAAGGAGATTATAAAAAGATGATTCAAAAAGGTTATAAAGTTTTAATTAGAGGAAATGTACGTTTTTCGCACATTACAAAACACTATACTGAGCAAGAAGTAATTCAATTCAATGCTCAACGTAAATCAAAATACAAAGATAATCGTACATATAGTTCATTATCATTAAACAACCCAGTGATTTTGACACCACAAGAACAATGGACTGAAGCTGAACACTTAATTCAGACAAAAGACATTTTCTCAACGCAAGCGGAACCCGGTATTACTCGCTTAACTATCAAGAACTATACGCAAAACTTAGCGAATGTGTATATTCATGACCCAGCCACAAACGAATACCACCCTGTTCCAAATACGCGTGAGTTACAAAATGGAACTGAAGTGATTGTAGAAGTTCGCTTCTATCAAACACAAAGTGATAAACGTCCATTCAACTACTCACTAGAAAGCATCTTGTTACCAAATGAGAATTGCTTCTATGAAAACCAAAATTCTCAATTCTTGAAGAACTCAGGATTCAATATCGTTGGTGACCCAGTGGTGACAAAAGCGCCAGCTCAACAATTAAACGCTATTCCACAACAACAAAACCCAGCACCAGCTAACTACGGTCAACCAAACCCTGTTCAACAACAAGGTTACGGTCAACAAGCTGGATATGGTCAACCAAACGGTTATGGTCAACAAGCGGGTTACGGACAACAAGTAAATCCTAACGGATATGCGCAACAAGCTGGTTATGGTCAACAACAAGGATACGGTCAACAAGCTCAAGGTCAAGGATATGGACAACAAGGATACCAACAACAAAATGTGCAATTTAATCAACAATTAAACCAACAAAACGCACCAGTTACAGGTAACTACAATCCAGATCCAAACTTCCCGACAGATGCAAATGACCCATTCCCTAACTTAAACGGCGAAGGTATCCAACCACCGTTCTAAAAAAAAGATAAATACAAACTAAGTCATTCCAATTCCGAGTACGAAACCACTTTCTGATTCAGAGAGTGGTTTCATTTTATACATAACATCGAAAGGAGATTTTTTATGCAAAAATACATCCAAAATCATATTCATATTCTCATCGCTAGTTGGTGTGCCGTGTTCACCCTACTATTGCATTTATTATTAACCATTCCTAAAAGTTTATCCATATCCGTACATGTGCTTGAAGGGATTTGTTACCTACTATTGTTCGCTTTTGTATTGGTATTATGTGGGAATCGTAAGAAAAACACAGCGTTCTACTTAATTTCCGCACTCGGTATGCTGATGACGATTCACTTATTATTCACTTATAATCGTCCACAACATTTCGCAAGCTATCCAGCATATCCGATTCAAAAAGAAATCAGTGCGAAAACCATCTTTCAATTCCCTACTATCACGAATCAATATGAAAACGCCGTGACCGTTCAAGATAGAAACAACAAAAAGACCGTCAATCTATCTGAAGGTGATAAATATATCTTAGTCTACAATCCCGTTTGTCCAATTTGTCAAGATTCTACAAAACTATTCACCTTAACTTCAGACAATACGGATAAAATCAATGTGAATGACTATCAAATCATGGTAGCAAACACCTTAATCGACTCTATCACCAAACCATTGATAGAAAAATATCATGTGAGTGAAATCCCTAGCATCATCCATCTGAAAAACGGAAAACTCGTTGATGTGCTACCCCTCTACAACGAACAAACAAATCAATTCGTAACCACTACCCAACTCAAACAATGGTTACAACAATAAGGCAGGTGAAACTATGAACCGCGAACAATTTACACATTTGTGTAAACAACCGTTCATTCAACAAATCGCATATAATTCTCGCTGGACACTATCTGAAGATAAGCGTCCGTTAAACATGCGAAAAATACTCACCCATCCCGAATCCATCGGTGAGCATCTACCGGGGGCCACTACCTACGATAATGAATCGTTAGTGACCTTACCCGAATTATATAGAGCGTTCATAACCCCACCGAATATCACGTATTATCTCAATAATGCGTTTGATGATATATTGGTAGTGGATATTGAACCGCATTGTCCAGACGACTTAAAGCAAGAATTGTTACAAATTCCGCACTTATACGCGGAAACATCTACGAGTGGTAAAGGGATTCATCTTATCGTGCCTAAACCAGATAACTTCTATGATTATCCAAACGCGATGGAAAAGACATCTCTTCAATTCACGGAACCACTCGAAGATAAGAACATCAAACCGAAAGTTTGGTACGAAATTCTGATTCGACATTTCGTATCCTTCACTGGAAACCAACTACACTTACCACAAGGCAATAAATCATTCGAAGAAGTGTATGCAACACTTGCAAAGGATGCCAAACATATATCCAAAGGTGACGTATCATCCGATGTGGATTTAAAACCTGAAGACATTATTGATGGTGAATGGTTGGTGGACAACCTTGTCGGAATCGTACCGAAGAAAGACATGGATGATTACCCATCACGGTCACATTATGACTTTGCAGTGATTGGAACCATCCGTAATCATCTAAAGAAACTATTCCAGACGATGAAAATCAAAATGAACGGTCATGAGTATACCGAAGAAGAAATCATTTCGATTGTCTATCATGCCGTCTATGAAACATTACCCTACCGTGAAAAATACGACACATATCGCAACGGATTACCCTATCTAATGTATGCGATTGTCAACCAAATAGCACTCGACAAAGGAAGTGAAAAATAACATGAAACAATTTTTATCGCGACTATACGATGACCCAGCAAACAAACTACTGATTGTTTTCTATTTCATCGTCAATGTGTATCTCACATGGTTCGCACAAAGATTCCTACATTACTTCGATAATGCCTATGTGATGTCACTTTGTTGCATCGTACAAGTGCTCTACCTGAGTGCCGGTGTACTCTTTGCACAGAATCGACAAAACAAGTATATTTATCTTATCAGTGCGATTTACCCACTGATTCTACTGTACTGGTTCGTACCAGTCGTATTCAAATAAAGAAAGGATGGTAATATGTCAGATTACTTAGAAAAAGAACTGTTCATTCAGTATCAAAACACGCATTTCAAACACAAAAAGCACAAACCGTTATTCCTAATCGTTGGTAAGACCGCATCTGGTAAATCCACGTTAGAAGCTAAACTCAACGAATTGTTAAAAGGTACACCAATCAAATCCTACACAACTCGCCCACCGCGTCCGGGTGACGATACACATGTGTTCCTATCCTCTAGCGAGTTCGCCAACATTAAAGATAAGTTAGTCACTTATACGAAAATTGGCGCATACGAATACGGGGCAACACCAAAACAAATCCTATCTGGAATTGCATACGTTATCGACCCTGTTGGTATCGTCACGTTACAAACAAATGGATTTTTCACGAATCATCCTTACGTACATCCAATTGTTATCCATCTGGATACACCAGATAACATCCGTAAAGAACGCTTCATTCAACGAAGCACGGACAAAACACAAGCAAAGAAAGATTTTATCACGCGTGAAACCAACGAAACAGATCCATTCAAACCGTTAGCATTTGTCAAAGAAAATATGCTGACTATCACCGTTGACGGAACCAAACCAGTAGATGACCTTGTATACGAACTCGGTAATCTCTATGAATCACTAGAAGTTCTCTACACTACTTCGGTTGCCTACTGGGATTTTAATACAACAGTGGCAGACGGATTGGTGCATACCGTAGACGAGTTGATGAACGTATCAACTATTAAAGAACTCGAAGATAAAATGAACATCTTCATCAAACGCATCAGCGCACTCGGTATGAAACCCATGATGTCTTTAGGAGAACTACCAAATTGTACTATCCAAGACATGACGGAACACATCGAACGCGAAGTAGCGCTCTTAGAAGCCCTAGAACGACTCACAGTGCATTTGAATCAAAAAGTAATGGAATCATCCGGAAAGAAACAAAATTGCTACAAGGACGCTTTATCGCGTTTTTACGGCACGTTCCTTTCTGACTTAAAACCAGAAATGGAACAATTCCATAAACGATTAGTAAACTTAATGAAAAAATACGGTATTGAAGTGAAACAGCGTATGGAAAGAAAACCAATCACACGTGATGAAATCCCGACACATATCATCCATTTGGCTGGTAGGGATAGAAATCAAGAAACACCGGAAGATACATTAGAAATTAGTATCTACATTCCTGAAAAATACCGTTCACAATTCACACCAACTGAACTACAAGAACTAAGTAAAGCATTGGATAAAAATATCTCAGCCTTCTTAGAGAACCCAGAAGGTTACATCCAAATGCTTCACCCCGATGAGAAAGGAAATGAATAAAAAAATGAAACCAATTATTTACTCAAAGAAACAATGTCCTGAATGTTTCAAAACAAAGGTTTACTTCAGCGAAATCGCTGGAGTTGAATACGAAGAACGACTCATTGACCCTGACACAGACCCTATTGCAGATGAATTTCGTGCACTAGGGTATCTATCCTTCCCTGTTGTCCAATACGGGCCTACACTTAGAGAAGCGTGGTCTGGTCATCGTGTAGACTTATTGCAAAAACTTTTTCCAGCATAAAAAAAGAACTCTTGTTGATACTATCAGCAAGGGTTCTTCTTTTTTTTATCCTAATAGATGATTGACGACTAACACAACAGTACCTAACGTGACGATTGTTACCCATACGTATTCACTCGGTGCGCCTGTTCGATACAAATACCATTTGTGTCCTTTTGCGACCTGAGCGCCGTTAGGATATTCCCGATACCCCGTGATAGGCCACAATAAGCAATCACCCGATTTTGAGCATTTATCCACTAGGATATGCACCAGTGCACCTAAAAACATCGCCCATAACATCGGAACATATACAGATCCGATTGCAATCAGCATTAAAAACCAAATGCTATGCGTAAACCGTCGATGCCCTACTGGTAGATAGAAATATCTTCCCAGTAGCGAATTTGGTGAGTCAATATCGGGTAGCAAGTTCCCTAGTAGATACAAAACCCCAGTCACGATTGCTACAATCCACATGTTTGACCCTAGTTGGTGGAATATCTTGAGTTGTTCTAGGTGAATCCATTCTGGAATCCAATGTTTTTCTTCAAACGTTGGCATCATAATGAAGGTGCTCACAGCCACATCCGTGCCAACGATTAAATGATTTTTTCCTAGCATATTTCAATAACCTTTCTTGAAAAATCAATAATAATATACACTTATTATACTCTATTGAAACCGTTGCAAGCAACTAAGAGAGCGTCAGCTCGTTTCTTAGAAGGAAACGAGCCGAGTGCGTAAGTGAAACAATTTTAAATTAAAAAGGAGGATTTTAAAAAAATGACTTTAAAATTTGATGAAGTATTAGAAACAACCGTCCTAGCCATGCTGGAGAATAATATTACACCTGCATTGTTTGGTGAACCGGGTATTGGTAAATCCGCGTGGTTACGTAATTTAGCAGAGAAACAAGGTACGAAATGCTTTACTCTTGCATGTAACCAACTCGCAGATAAAGCCGATATGACCGGTGCTCGTACAGTACAAGACCCTGACACGAAAGAATGGAAACAAGTATTCTTCCCACATGAAGTATTCGCGGATGTAAACGCCTATGCGAAGAAACATAAGAAACAATTCCCACTTCTATTCATTGATGAATGGAATCGCCCTAGTGCAGATATTACAGGTGGTGTGATGTCTGTCGTTACCGATAGAAAACTCGGTGGTATGGAACTCGAACCGAATATTCGTATCGTTATCGCTGGGAATGACAAAGGGAATATCGCTAGTTTGGATACAGCATCTATCTCACGAACAGCATTGTTGTTCGTCCAACCAGATGTGCCAACCTATATCCGTGTGAATCCGAACTTACACCCTACTATCAAAGATGTGTTGGTGAAAAACAATGATTTAATCTTCTGTAAGAAACTAAATACACAACAACAATCAAATGATGACGATTTGTATGACTTCGAAGAATCATTGGAACAATTCACAACACCAAGAACAATTACGTATTTATCTGATTGGTTGAATACAATGGATAATAAGACATTATTAGCCTTGTATAACTCACCAACAGATACTAAATACGGTTCGTATAACATCTTATCAGAAATCGTCTTCGGTATGGTAGGTTATACAGAATTTGCATTAACGTTATTGAATGAACTACCACAAGTGTTACAACAAGTAAGTCCTATCGCGAAACCAACAGCGATTACCGTTGGTAAACCACCGATTGTGGATGAATTACGCAGTGCATCTACTCGTAAAGAAATCGAAGAATTATTGTCCGGTTCTGATTTTGAAGAAAAATCAAACGTCCTATTATTCTGTTTACATGATACGGAAGATAACTCACATATCATCCCACCTGTTATGAGTTCATTACCAGAAGTAGATGACAATGGTAACATTCAATACATGGAAAAGACCGTTATGAGTAAATTTATCCAATTAGCACAATCTGGTCACTTAGATGAAGATAACTTACAAGTAGCGAAGAAACAACCAACACCATTTGGTAATTTCATCAATACGATTGCCTAGAAAGGAGTCACTCTTATGAATAAAAAATATGAACTACTTCAAAATGTTACTAAGCAACACCACGGTGTCACTTTATACACTATCAAAGCCTTGAGAGATTTTGGTGACGTTAAAGCTGGTGACATTGGTGGGTGGGTAGAAAGTGAAGACAATCTCTCTCAATACGGAAAGTGTTGGATTTATGATGATGCAATCGTATACGGCAAAGCTCGTGTTTGTAATAATGCGACAATTCGTCATAAAGCAAAAGTACATAGTTCCGCAAAAGTATCTGGAAATGCTTCTGTTTACGATAAAGCAATCGTTGGACATAATGCTCATGTGTATGGTAATGCGAACGTTTATCGTGAAGCGAGTGTCTTAGGTTATAGTAAAGTTTATGATAACGCTGAACTTTTAGGTAACAGTATGATTGTAGGAAATGCTAGAGTTTATGGTAATGCGGTTGTCACTGGTTCCGCTCGTATCTTCGACAAAGCTCATGTATATGGTAACGCTGTAATCAGTGATGAAGCTGTAATCCTAGATAACGCACGAGTTTATCGTAAAGCACGCATTTCAGGTTGTGCTAAAGTGTTCGATGATGCAAAAGTACGAGGAAAAGCTAAAGTCAATGGATATACAATGATATCTGGTGATGCAATCGTTGAATCACTATACGACTATATCGTAATCAAAAACAACTGGTCTAGCGAACGATACTTCACGTATACTCGTTCCAACAAACTATTCCGTGTTGGTTGTTTTCTAGGTACTGGTGAAGAACTAATCGCCAAAGCATACAAAGACAGTAAGCGCTCAGGCGACTGTTACAAAGCATCTGTTCACTATGCACAAGCATTAGCCCAAGCGTTTCAGAACAACTCAAGATAAAACCAAAATCTGAAAGGAGTCATCCCCTATGTTACAAATCACGAATCAAAAACCAGCAGAATTATCCCCTAGTGCAACACTGGGGGTTTCTTCTTCTGTATGTGCGACACCGGCTGACGTACTGGAGAAACAAATCGTTCCACAACTGTTTCAGCCTATTCAAGCAAATAGTTCTGTATCCGTCATCGACGGTGCGAATCCCGTTGATGAAACAATGATCGCCCGTCTACTTGTTTCAGAATTATACGATGAACAAGGCGAAACCGATGTAACAACGTGGCTCAGAGATTACTTGAGTCAGACTATGTTATACTACCAACCAAACATGGAACCGATTGATAGTACCTTCATGGTGCAATTAGCTAGTAAAACTGGTCTACCCATTCCAGTGAATCAAGGAAATCAATCCATCGTGTATACAACAGCGATTGACATCATTCCTGTAGCGAAACAATACCTTGCTGGTAACGCATCATTAGATGAATGGATTACATCATTAGGGTTCACATTTCGTATTCCAGCGTTGACCATCGCGATGAACAACGATACTGTATTTGATAACTTCAAAGAATACGTATCGCAACAACAATCGTTGTATCAATCTGTCTTACCAGTTGAAACACATCAATCCATTTCAGACTTTCTGAAAATCAGTCTACAACATGCGTTAGTAGAAGGTGTAAAAGTCAGAAATGACCATGCAGATATTGAAACAGAAGCTGATGGTTCGTTCCCACGTTTCCTACAAAATTGCATCAGTGAGTTTGTCACAAACCACGGGAATGAATGTGCGTATGTTCCAACATCTATGCGTGAACTCATCACCCCTACTACGATTGTGTTTGTCAACACCGACTTCCATGCGCGTGCGACGATTGACCAAATTGAAAACACATGGAAAGACGTATCGGGGTTTAGACAAATCCCGATGGTTGGACTCAAACAACTCAAAAGTTTACGTAAGTCCATGGAGAGTCAACGCAACATGCAACAACAAATCCAATCCATGCGTGGACGTGGGTTAGAGATTGCGAAAAAGGCACAAACCAAACCCTTCGGTTCGCAATTAAAGACTCGAAGACAATTATTCAAAATCATCCAAAAGAAACTAGAAAAGATGGAACACGTTGCTCGTTCGAACAACAGCATCAAAACACGTAAAAGTACCTTCCGTGTTCCAAACCGTCGGGAACCCAACAATCCAGATAAGATGGGAATTGTAACAAACAAGAAATACATTCCCGACATCCATGTGTATCTCGATACATCCGGTTCCATTTCTGAAGCAAACTACCGCGAAGCGTGTATGGTAATTATCTCGCTGGCTCAGAAACTCAAGACCAAAGTGTATCTCAATTCTTTCTCAACGTACCTATCCCAACCCGTGTTGCTGGATATTGGTAACTGTACAAAGGAAACCGCATGGAAAAGACTTCAAGCGGTACCGAAGGTCAGCGGTGGTACTGAGTTCCAAAACGTCTGGGATTACATCCATCAAAGCAATAAACGCAAGTCTGAGTTATCTATCATGGTAACAGACTTTTGTGACTACCCTGACTCAAACTATCATCGTCCACTACCATCGAATCTCTATTACATTCCATGTGGTGGGATGGACATCAATATGCTGAAGCGTTATGCGGAACAATTTTATCAAAACACGGTTCGATTAGACCGTGATTTAAGGCAAAAGATTATCTTTTAAGGATGTCAAATCGACATCCTTTTATACATACCATACTAAACAAAGGAGTGAATCAATCTATGGTTCTACACAATTTTACAAACAACAACCAAAACAATTCCACCAATGGTAATGGTACTGGTGGGAACATCCCAACAAAAACACCAACGTTTGGAAATCAATATCGACCAAATAGTACACCAACCACAGATGACATTCCATCTTGTTTGGTAAACTTAAATGACAAATTCCAACACGCTTCTCATTGTTTATACCGAGAAGATGTGATTGACCAAACATTAGCTACGTTAATCGGTACCGAAAAACCAAATCCTCTACTCGTTGGTCATGCTGGTGTCGGAAAAACGAAAATCGCAGAAGAACTCGCTCACCGATTAGCCAACAATAATCCACTCATTCCGAATCAATTACGTGGATACACGATTTTCGATTTTCAACCAAGCAATCTTGTCGCTGGTTCTGGAATCGTCGGTGAAATAGAAGAAAAAGTGAATCAACTACTCGATTTTGCGACAGATCCAGCTAAGAAGGTTATCTTATTCATTGATGAAATCCACATGTTACTTTCATCAAATGACAGTTACACGAAGATTGCTCAAATTCTAAAACCAGCACTCTCTCGTGGCGATATTCGTGTGATTGGTGCTACAACGATGAATGAAGCGCAACACTTGTACAAAGACCCAGCCTTTGAGCGTCGTTTCCAGTCCGTTATCGTTCATGAACTCACTCAAGACCAATCACTGGAAATCATCCGTAAAATCCAACCGAAAGCAAGTACGAAATACAACATCACCATTCCAGATGATGTGTTACCGGTTGTGGTACAAATGTCTGAGAAATACAACAACGGTAAAGTCCACCGCCCAGACTCAGTAGTCACTCTATTTGACCGCGTGTGTGCATCCCTTGTTGTGGAACGCAATCGTGCGGTACATACATTGTTACAACAACCAAACCAACAACAAGTAGCTGGTCAGTTACAGAATACACCGTTACTGATGAAAGAATCAGATGTTGAGCGTATCGCTATCTCGTTACTTCGTGGACACGCATCAAGTCCAATCGTGGATTACGATGCAGTTGCGGATAAAATCAAAGCGAAAATCAAAGGTCAAGATGACATCATCGACGCAGTGATTGACAAAATCCGCAAGCGTAACTTAGGATTGTTTAATAAGAAACAACCGCTTCCCTTCTTGTGGGCTGGCCCAACAGGAACAGGTAAAACGGATTTAGCGAAAGAACTCGCTGAAAACATCATGGAAAACGAACTAATCATGGTCAACATGAATGACTTCACGGAAGCACATAGTGTTTCCCGTTTGATTGGTTCACCGGCTGGATACGTGGGTTATGATAGTATGCAAGAACTTCCATTTGACGCATTAAAGACAAATCCTTATCGCATCATCCTACTCGATGAATACGAAAAAGGTCATTTAGAAGTTCGTAAACTCATCATGACCGCACTCGAAGAAGGGTTCATTAAAACCGCTCGTGGCGAACGTATCTCGTTTGAAAAAGCATTTGTTATCTCAACGTCCAATATAGGATACAGTGATACCCCTGAACCAGTTGTTGGTTTCACAACGAACGTAACAAAACCTAAAGCAACCAATTCCGTTCAAGACGCAGTGGAGAAATTTGGTGACGGATTGTTACCGGAAGAACTCAACCGCTTTAAGAATAACATCTTCCAGTTCAATCACATTACACCAGACGTGTATAGAGAGATTTTAGAATCAGTCTATGCCCGTAAACTTGAAGAATTGAAAGAAAACAAACCAAAATACACAAAAAATCTACCAGACCAATTAAGTGACGATGAACTGGATACACTTGTCAAAGACAGTTATGTCAAAGAGTTCAATGCCCGTCCGGCTGAAACCACGATTGAAAACTGGATAGAAGACCATATTTAAAGGAGGAAATTTTATGCCAAAAATTATCAATAATGTCGTTCATGTTCCCGGAGTCGTAACAGACCCCTACACACCAAAATGGTTCTCATCTACCTTTACTGGTTCTGGTAAAGGTACTGGGATGTTGAACAACCAATTAAGTTTCGACATGAACCGTTTACACATTCAAAAAGTTGCTAAGAATCTCAAAGGATTCGATACGTATCAATCAGAGTTAAAATCTCGTTACATCAACGGTACGATTGAAATCTCAACATTCCCTGTATCGCCTATTCCATGGTTCTTCTTCGACTCATATTACGCGTTCACACAAGCAACAACCATCAAACCTGAGTTTCCGTTGTTCACAAAAGTATTGGATAAATTCTTTGCGAATCATCCTGAATACTTAACAGATTTTACACGTAATACTAAAACATCTGTTAACGGTACGATTATTCCGTTACAAATCCAAGTCCGTCAAGACTCAAACGTCGGTGCCAAATCCCGTGAAGTCTTAACACAATATGCGTTCTTCCTTCAAGGACATCCAAAACAAACACTTGTTTTCTGGTTGAAACATGACGAAGATGTGGCAACATTCATCGACGATGTTATCCAATACCCAATCGACAAACAAAAGGTTCAAGATTACTTACAACAAACAGACTTGTACCAACTACTTTCTCGTAACGTACAATTCTGGACAGATAACATCAGTGAATGGTTAGAAATCTATTGTGAAACTACTATGAAATTGTACTCAGCAAAAGAAGCAGTGAAACCACTCATGAAGGCGTTACATTACTGGGGGCAATATAAACTCGAATTAAGTAACTATCAGCAACTCTTTGATTTTATCCATAATTCAAAATTAGCGAAAAAGAACAAATACAAGTTAATCCAAGCGGATATTCACTTGCTATTATTCGATACGCTCGATGAATTAAAAGCGAAAGAATCAAAACTCGCACACATTACAGCACCGAAACCAGCACCACAGATTGATCCGAAATTCACTCTCGAACAATCTGGTGCTATTACCGACGAATCACCACTTGTCTTAACACAAGCTGGTGCCGGTACTGGTAAGTCTACTACCCTTCTTGCACGTATCCAATACATGAAAGAATGTGGTATCGACCCTGAAACCATCACGGTCTTATCATTTACCAACGCTGGTGCGGATAATATCAAAGAAAAGAACCCAAACATCCAATCAATGACGATTGCGAAGATGCTTCATACCGTGTATACACACAACTATCAAGAACATCAATTAAGTACGCCAGAAACAATGATTAACGCTATCAAAACATTCCAAAGTCAATACAAGAACAAGACTCAAGCGGTTGCTAAGAGTTTAATTGACGGCTTATATGATACACGTTCCGCAAAACCAAGCGGATACTCACGATTGTTACAAATCGTTGAATCGAACTGGGATGAATTGCTTGAAATCCTATCGCGTGTGCGTCAAATCACGTTAGAACTTGAAATCATCATCGCTTACGTGCGTATGGATAAGATGATTTTACCACCTGAGTTCAAAACAAAGCATTTAATCATCGACGAAGTACAAGATAACTCATTGTTTGAGTTCATCTATGCGTTGAAATTCGCCAACAAGTACGAAACAAGCCTGTTCATGGTTGGTGATAGCTCTCAAACGCTTTACGAGTTCCGTGCAAGTAACCCTAAAGCCTTGAACATCTTAGAAATGACAGCGTACTTCTCGACACATCAGTTGAATATCAACTATCGTTCAAATCAAGAAATCCTTGATTATGCGAACCAATTCTTGCAAATCGTTGAAGCGAACCAATTCGCGCAAATCCAACTACAAGCGAACAGCTTAAAACCTGTAAGCAAACAAAGTTTCCAAGACGCTGTTACGTTGGATGTGCATACCATTTCCAAACAAAAAGATGTAGACGAAAACCTTGCTGGATACTTAGATAGTCGTCAAGTGCGTGAGTTTATTAATGATAAGATTGCTAAAAGTGAGAAAATCGCCTTCTTGACTCACAAAGGGAAACACATGAAGATTATGGAAAAATGGTTAGAACAAGCATATCCTAACCATGAAATCGCAAACCTTCGAAGCAACACCGTGTACACACAAGCATTATTCTCTCAATTCGTTGCAGAGAAAAGTGATGATTTACAAAATGTACCTGTTCACCAATTCTTTGGTGCGTTCAAAGCGATGTTTGCGCAAGAAATCCAAAAATACCAAGCGGAACGTAAAGAACCAGACAAATTGTTACAATACAATGCTGACCGCTTGTTGGAATACTGGGAGAAAAACTTCTTCGTGTTATGCGATAACATCGTGATTGCATGGAAGCATAAAACATTAACAACCAATGACGCCATTCAAGAGCTAATCCAACTTGTGTTACAATGTGAAATCCAATTCAATGGTATCTTGCAAGCTGTTAATGACGAAACAAATGCTGAGAAGAAATCTTTCGACAAAATCCAACGTTCAACATTCATCGTATCGACTATTCATGGTGCAAAAGGTCTTGAGTTTGACAACGTGGTCATTTTAATTAATGAAAACGCCCTAGCTCGTCAAGAAGACTTACGTATGTATTATGTAGGTTTAACTCGTGCCCAAAAAGCCGAATACATCCTAGGTGTGACACAATCACGCGTGGATATGCTGACAACTCGTTATGATGCACTGATGAAATCGTATCAATAACATTGAATACCTACGCTTCAGAAACGAAGTGTAGGTATTTTTATACATACTAATCTATTCAGAAAGGAGAATCCTTATGTACATTACTGGAGAAATCACAACCGCTACCTTTGCTCTTATCGAAAATACGAAAACTAATGAGTACAAAGATAAGCGAAAAGGCCCGACTTATACACCGAATATCGAAGACGCTCAACAGTTTCCGGTCAATGCTGAATTATTTGACAAAATCTCATGGATGACCGAATTGAATCATTTTGTTATTCACTTTTGTGACCAATCCACAGATGAAATCAACAGAAATAGACCGCAAATACACACCACGGGTCAAGCATTACAGCAAATGTTCCAATCATTGAACCCTACCCTAACCACCGAACAACAATTACAACAAATCGGTGGCGTGATTGAACCAAAACCCGAACCAATCAAGTACTTCTCAAAACCGGTATTCACAACACCGAAAACACATTCCCCTAAACGTCCGACTCGTGATGAATGGAATCAATACATGAAAGAACAAGAAGAACGTAAGCAAAAAGAAGCTATCTATCTTGAAGAACAATACACTCTTGCACAAGACTTACATAAACAAATGTGTCAGACAGCTTATAATTTGCAAATTAAACCAGCTACACCGCATCCTAACCAACCCTTAATGCAATTAGGTATCTTCCAGACAAAAACGATTAGAGAGTGCTTATACGCGTATTTCGGCACACAATTTTATGACATCATCGCGGAACACAAATCATATTACACAGATAATGTTTGTGTCGCTCAAACAACAACGCTTGATTTAACTACTCTACCAACAACCATTGTTGTTGACGGTGTAACACGTTTGGTGAAAGAATTGATTGAAACCATGTGGTTACAACCCCATAAAAAACTCAACCGAACAAAGTTATTAACAAATAAACAACAGTATTTATTCAAATACAAACCATCGTTCACATTACAAACATCTGATAAAGGAGTTTTCTTTATCATTGATTTAATTCCACACCAATGGAACATGCGTCCACCAAGACCATTCAAAAACAAAGGTGATGTTGAATACTATCTTGACGAACTTAGTATCTTCAATGAAGATCCAACACACCATTTACAAACTGTTCCTGAATCGTTCCGCTTGCTCACGGTCAAGAAACATGTTCTTGAAAGTGTGAATCAATGGAAACAACAACACAAAACCATCATTGAATCCCGTCAACACCGTGAATCCGATTGGTGGGATGTCACTCGCGCACCGTTCGTGAATCCAACACCGAACACAAACATTGTCTACATCGCGTACTTGCCAACACAAGACATCATCAAAGTTGGACGTACTCAGAACTGGGAATCTCGCGAAAACACCTACCGTCGTATCCAAGGGCCTACCCCTGAAACCACGGGTGATATGCGCTTATGTTACGCTCATCAAACATACACCACTGGTGACAAAGCCTTAGACACATGGTTGATGTATTGCACTGAAGACCATTTGAAACACTTTGCGAACCAACGGATGTCTTTAGTTGCTGGAAACGAGTTTTTCCGTGGACTACCTGTCCAAGAGTTATGTATCCAATTCGATGAATACATCCGTAATCTATCCATCCATGACCTACTATCCATCCGTTCGATGCAACAAGCGAAACAATTCGCACTTAACAATCACTATGATGCAGACCGTTTCTTAATTGCCCTGTCACAATTAGCAACAAAAAACCCGTAACCAAATTGGCTACGGGTTTCTTTTTTCGTGTCGTACCGCATGTGCTAAATGCTTTGATGGTGTAAATTTGATATGCTTGTATGAATCCATATATCCGACCGTACCGATTGGAACCGGATGTCCTTTGCGTTCTTTGACGTTGAATGTACCAAAACCAGTTACAAGTACTGATTTACCTTCAATCAAGCATTGTTCAATTTCATCGAACAATCGGTTCACTACATGACTAGCTAACCCACGCACTTCATCCATATTTTCCAATTTAAAGTTCTTGTCAGCAAGAAACATAAACATAGCATCTGATACTTTATCATTCAAATGCGAACGACTTACACGATTTTCATATTTTGTCATCATTCGTACCCCTTTTTTATCAAAATTCAGTACGAGTTGATTGATAATTCTACCAACATTATAACATACGATGACACGAATGTAAAACAAAAAACAAGGTGAATCCACAATCGGATTCACCTATTTTTTTAAAACTCTAACTCATCACGAGTTTCTGGCTTAGGTTCCACTTTCTTGACCGCACTTGACGCACGAATCGTTTCTTTGTTCCCTTCCCTAGAATCTCTACCGATGAACGAATGATGTTTCAACATACTCTTATCCACTTCGCGTTTATACAACTTAGCGTTGTCTACCGCGTTTTCCAGTTCTTGAAAGGCCGTATTAGCTCTCACTTTCTCTGGTTTGAAGTAGTTCGTATATTTCCCATCGAAGATATTCGCGCCTTGTTTCGCCAATGATTCAAGCGTTGATACTTTACCACCATACGCCATCTTATCCATCGGTGAACCACACGCTTCTTTCAATTCCTTCTCTAGGTTCATCATGTATCCTTGTTCATCGGTCATCGAATGACTGATACTTTCAATCAACTCAGGGTTGATATGGATGTTCAATCCATCTTTATGATGATAGATACGAGTGGTTTGTTCCACCCATTTTTCACGCGTTAATGGTACGGTCTTACCATTCTCACGAAGTGGAGTCCATCGTGTTGAACCGTCCGCATCCACTGTTTCTTCCAACGCAATTCCTTGCCACATTGAACGGCTCGTACTCATCAGAATGTCGAATTTACGTTTGGCTTCAACAGGGTCATGTTTCGCTTGAAGCACCGATTGTGTTACCACATACGTTAATTCAAGCGTTTCATACGCGTTGTAATTACGTAAAGCACTCATACCGCGTTGAGAAGACATACCAGCAACACCAGTACCAAAAGCCTTCACTTCGGTAGCGACTTGTGTGTTGATGTGGTCTTGACGCGTTACTAATGGTTCGTGATGATCCACTAAGTTATCGAAATCAATTTCCCCTTCATCCTTACCATCGCTGACACCTAAGTAACGCATGTACTGACGAAGTTTACCGACGCTACCTTTGGCGCCAGTTTCAATACAAGCATGGTACACACTACGTAAATGTGATTCCATATCCTTGTAACTAATAACGGCTTTACCAGTAGCTTCATGAAACGCTTGTTTATACATTCCGTTTAATTCTTTCACGAACGCTTCGCGACCTTCATGCACAGATTCGACACCTTCTGGAAGCGAACCAGTTGCTTTGTAATTACGTTCGTAATCGTTGATACGTTGTTTGATGTCTTTGAAATGCGCGTCTAGTTCCGGATTATAATAACGTGCGACTTGTACGTCTAACCCTTGATGGAGATTCAATTCATACAAGCCTGTTTCTTCATCCTTCACCGCGTAATCTAACAGATTACCTGCGACGCTTAATTTCTCAAGAACTTCCCGTTTCGCTTCTTTAGTTTTCAGAACTTTCACCCCAACGGAATCCCCATCGAAATCCCCACTCATCGCTTCAACGACAGCTGGGTTCACCGCAACACCGACTAAATCTTCACGAAGGGTTGCTTTGAATCCACGAACACCCCCACCGCGTAACACAGGGTCACGCCAAATCATCACAGGGTCACCTTGTTTGACACCAAGGTGTTTCATCATAGCAGAACTCATCGCCAATTCGTCCACACCGATATTCGTATCAGCTGTCCATACAGCGGTTGCTGAAGATAGTTGTTTGTTCGCCATCAAGCCTTCACGGAATAAGTTGTGTTTCCCTTCGAACTTACGAGCGATAATATCATCACGAGTCGTTGCGTATTTCGCACTTGCTAACGCCACTAACTCATTCATTTTCGCTTCAAGAGCACTACGTTCTGAAGCAGATGCCGTTTCTAATTTTTGTTGTAAATCACGATATTCGAGCGATGCTTCATAAACCGCTAAATACGTATTCGTATACGTATGCGTACTTACTTCACCATCTAACAACTCGTGACCACTACGTAAATAAGCACTTAATACAGGAAGAACATAATTCCCGTTTTCGTCTTGTGGTGTATACACAGCGTCGTCACCAGAACCACGTAACACAAGTGGGAATGGAATCTTCATGAATCCACCTTTCCCTTGTAATTGTTCCTTAAATTCGCGTAACATCGCTGATTTAGAAAGAGAACCTTTCTCTGTATACTGTAAAGGAACAGGCTCAAACACAGCTCTGTTTTCACCTTCTTGTGGACGATATTCCGTCAACAAGTTTCCGTATTCGTCGATGTCGAGTCCAAGGACAATCAAATGCTCACGTAAATCTACTAACGCATTATGATTAGAACCATATAACTCAGTCAAGATAGCTGTTGCATCTAAAGCATCTAATCCCCATGCTAACTGAGCTGATGCTTTACGACCGCGACCTTGTGCCAAGGCTTCACTGTCGTATAACTTCGTTTTATTATCCACAGTCATGTGCGTAATCATCATACGTACTGTACTTGCCCCACATTCGACGATAGAGCCATCATTTAACACAAGGTCATATTTCTTCCCGTCGAACATTTCCCGCGCTGTACCCCCGTTAAAACGACTCACAGCAGGGAACGGTGCCATTACCATATCTACATCTGGGTTGTTCTTAAAGAACTTCACATGTTCGGTCAATCCCATCGCTTCCGCTTCGTATTTGTCCATGTCAGGGTCAATCACATATGGAGATACCCCTTTATTCCCGTGACCTTCACAGACTTTATCCCCAGTTTGGAACGGACGCATCTTCCCATCAGCACCACGTACTGGATGTTCTTCCGCCCATTTCTTACTTACAGCTACACCATCTTCAAATGTACAACCGCCAAGTGTCACTTGAGCGACAACGGCTTCCGTCACCGAACTAGCTTGCATAAGGTTACTCATCACCATTTGTACACGGTCAGACGGGTCAAAGCGTGAATATTCCATCCCAAGACCATCGGCCATGAGCGGTGCACGACTATTCACATCCCCTTTTGTTAGACTTCCATCAGGATTGATGGTTACATCTTCCGTTAGGTAGCGAACAATACCTTGATTCGTACCACCACCGGTAGCAAGTGGGTCAAAGTATCCATCTACTTCATGACCTAAGACACCGAGGTTACGTCCGCCTGTTAAAGCGAACACACTATAAAAGTTATCGTTACGTGGATTTGTTTCAAACCCAGTCGTTCCATGAGTCGCTTCATATTCCGCACGAATCGTTGAACCTTCTTCGAATGATTTCGGATATTTCACACGAGATGCTTCCATCCGTAGGACACGATTCACCCATTCTTGACTCAAGTTTTCTTCGCGCGCATGTTCCATATAATCTAAATCATGTCTTGAATCATAAACACGACTATATACTTTGTTGAACGCGGTTGGTTGCATCGCACTAACAGATCCAGTTGAAACCGTGCGAGAAACTTCGTAACGGATACTTGCTTCCATTAACTCAGCATATCCACGTAAACGCGTGCGTTCTTCCATGGATTTGTTTTCACCGAGTTTTTGTGGAATCACATAGGCTTCATACCCCGGTGCAGATAGATAGTTCTTAGAAGATGCAAAATGAGTGGTTACAACACCCGTTTCCGCATCTGGTTCGAAAATCTGACCCATTGTTCCTGTAATTTCACGTTTGTAATCACCGTTATCCGTGATTGTCTTCTTGCAGATTTGAATTGCTTTATAAGAAACCAAACCGTTCGCGTCGATTAAAATATCATTCTCATCGACCATACATCCACGTGATTCTAACGACTCTTTCACCGCGTTATACATCCGTTGCATAAAGACTGAATCTTTATCCTTCATCGGTGTAGCTGAATCTACATCGAAGTACACTAATTGATTTCCAAGTAATTGATGCGAGAATGAATCCCCACGCATTTCATCAGCGGTGAACCCTAACTCTTGACAAGCACTCACAATTGCATCACGTTTGTTGAACACATCTTCTGGACTGTCCATAAATTCCGATACCGTAACCATATCAAAACGTTTGCCGTTTTCATCCGGTGTAAATGATCCAACTAATTTATCCACAACGGCATCCGCATGTTCTTGAATCGCGACTTCTGGTTCGCTGGTATACACTAAATCATCGAAGTTATCTTCTAACCCAGCGTTGATAGATTCCTTACGTGCGTTATAATCGTCGATAGTCACACCCGGTTTCAGTAATAAATCACTCTTACCGGTTAATACATCCCAATACGACTGACGGATTTCAGCTAATGTAATATCCCCGTCTAACAACGACTCAGGAATCAACATTTCGCTCTTATCAATACCAGCGTATAATTGTTCGCGATACGCTTGATACACTTCATCTTCGCGTAATTGTGCTTTAAAGTTCGCTCTAGCAGATGACACAGCATCTTGTAAGAACGTCATCGCAGGAATAGATGAACTCAACTTCAATCGTGTCGCGCTCTTAGGTGCGGTACGATAGATGTTGACATCTTGTTCCTTGTATTCAGAGAACGGTTTGTACACAAAGTTCCCAGCACCGCTAGAAGTGACATAAGAACGATTGCGTTTGAAAGTCTTGTTTTGACCACCAACACGTAACGTGTATGCTTTTTCTTCCGCATGACCCACACGTTCGCCTTCAACCACTAACGGTTGACCTAGAGCAAAACGTAATAAGTTCACCATGTCTTCTGTCGATGCTTCGGTATACTGTACCGGTTGAATCTTCCCGTTTGCATCACGTTTTGTATAAGACGTATTGAAGCGTAATACAGCCCCGTCATCGTATACACGGCCAATGTACTGACTGTTTTCTGGTGTATCGGTTAATCGTACACTAATCGACGTTCCCGTAATTTTAGCTTCTAATTGTCCGTTACGCTCAGGGCGAACCGAGTACTCATAACCATTTTCTTGTAGATAGTCTAAAATCGCAATCGCTTTTTGAATATCACTTTCAGACATAAAGCCTTTCATACCGATAACCGGTTTTAAATGATTGGATGCTTCGTTGTACTCTTTTTCCGTCATGTACTTCGCTAACATGGTTAATTTGTTCGTGTCGTCGTCTGTCAACATCGGTACATGTGTTAATGTTCCATAGTTGTTTCGTAGACCAACACGCGCATAGCGTAAGTCCGGATTCTTTTCTTTTGCTTGTTTCATAAAGTCTGATACAGACAATCCCATACGGTCTAATTCAGATTTTGAAACAAAAATCGGTTCCGTACCAGCTTTATTCACAGACGAGATACCTTCTAACAGATTCCAATATGGAGATAAAGGAACCACTTGTTCTTTCGGTATCGTTTCCCCTTTCAAGTACGCACGGAAGTCTTTCACATCCGCATCCACATTTTCACGCGTATATTCCGTATGCCCCGGTGCGACATCATCTAACACGTGATTCACCGCGTTAATCAACATGGATACTTTCATATTCGCATATGTTTCTTTCACACCAGCATCACGCATTTGTCGAATGATTTCAGCCATCATTTGCTTGCGGATTTGTCTACCCATGGATACAGACCAGTGTTTCTTCGTTTCCGCGTTGGCTACTTCGATAGCGTTCCACATCGCAAATTCATAAAACGGTGCGATAACATCTTGTTTATCAAATAATCCAATCGTATCACTCATGAATCATCATCCTTTCTTTTCTTTTTTTCTGATTCAAGACAAAAGAAAAAACGTCATTGAATCCACAATGACGTTTCTCTACAAAGCAACTATACAAGAAAAATGGACTCATTGATACCATGACCACAGACTCACATCTTCTTATCTATTCAGTTGTATCAAAGAAGTGCCGTTGCAGTATTCAGGTTCGTTAACCCTTATCTTGTTACTATGATTGTATCATATCTACTTTATCAAATCAATAAAAAACACGCCCTACAAGAGAGCGTGTCGATAACGAATTATAGTCCTAATTCGTCAGCTTCTTTAGCTGTTTCAGCTTCAGCTTTTTTCGCTTTAGATTTAGTACCTTTAGCAGGTGCTTCTTCTTTCGCTACTTCAGTTTCAGCTTTTGCCTTAGCTTCAGCCATAGCGTTGAATTGTCCTTCACGGATGTTTTCAGGCATTTCTAAAGCAGAAGGCTCTAATTTAGTAGTGTTTAACACAGCGTGTTTCACACCGTTTTTATCTTTTGATAAGAAGATAGAACCTTTTACTAAGTAAGCAGTTCCGATTTCGTTACCTTCTTTATCTAAGATAGGTTGATGTTTGTCACCAGCAGTTTGGATAATCGCATCCATTTGTTTTTGAGCGTATGGTGCACCGTTGCTGATGCGTGATACACCGTCTTTACCAGTTTGTGTGCGAGTTTCTAAATGCAAGTTACGTGCATCTTCATCAGGACGTAAAGCATCAGCATTGATTTGAACATCAAGATAATGCGTTACAAAGTTGTCCTTTTCAAATTTTTGTTTGTCGTATGCTAATACGACCATTTCACGACCATTGTAGGCTTCTGAACCTTTTCCGAATTTCATGTTTCTAATCCCCCTTGCCTTTCGGCTTAATAGTTAAGTTTTATTTGGATTTACTTCATTCATGTGTTTTCACGAAATATCTCATCCTAATTTTGTCGTAATTCATTCTTCGAAACAGTCATCTGATTTACGTCCGGAATAAAACCAGCTTCAGTTTTTCAGTTTGTTTCACGAACACCTAGAGTGTAGCATACTTTTCTTCTAAAGTCAAGTCATTTAATCGCTCAGAAAGCGCATCTTTCTGACAGATAGTTTTGTATACATAACAAAGATAAGCTAGTTTCCGTTTCGACCGTGTAGATAGCTGTTTGCGAAGCGGAACGTAGCGACGCACCATCTGAATCAATAACGATTCATCGTTAGTGGTCAACAATGTTTGATATTCAGATTCAAACGTGGCATCCACGGAACACTCACCTTCCCTGTATAAAATAATAGGGCTGACCACAACCTGTTAGCCAACCCAAATAAATACTAAACTATCCCCGAAAAAGAAAAGTAAAGGATACGGGCTTCCCCGCCCCTTTACTATATCATATTCTGATTTTTAGGTCAATTAACCATCCACTAAAATTTTAGCAACTGTCTTATCGAATGCCCCACCAGCGATAAAGCCCCAGTGTTTCAATCCGGCTAAGAACTTAGCACCTTCACCAGTGATTCTAAATTCTCGTGTTTGGCGTAAACTTGCCCAATCTTCATCGGAAATACCCATCTTCGAATCTTTCATTGAACCCCCTTGCGTAAACGCACGACGTTCATCTTCTCTGATACGGTCTTCCATATCCGCTAACGATACTCTATCGAAGATTTTCGTATCGTAGTGGAATAACTCACCGTTATCCGTCATCATGAATCCTTCTGAACCAGCCTTGTGTTGTGTCACCCAGTCGCGTACTTCGTCAAAGCAACGATTATACGCTTTATTGAGCGCTTGTGATACCCCACCCGGTGCAAGAATGTTCGTTAATCGTTCCCCTTGTTCAACCATTACAATCTCATCAGGACTCAGACCACCAGTACCATCGGCATTTTTCGCAAATCTCTTCGTCGTAACCTTTTCGGCTTTCTTCTTGTATTCTTCTGTTTCAAGAAGTTGCATCATGTTATCTTCATTCACAAATTCTTTTGGTTTTAAATCCACGTTGTTTTCTTGCGCACATTCCATGAACTTATTCACCAACAACATGATACCATTACTTGTCACGTCTTGGTCTTGACGCATAAATGAAACGTCATCAAGATCCAATTCATTCATGTAAAATTCTTTCGCAGTACTTGTCCAATACGCTTGTTCCAGACGTTTATCGACCATTTCAAAGAAGTTAGGAATGTTTTGCAACAAGTCGAAATCCTTCGTTGTAGACAACGTTGGTAGCGTTGGTAATGAATACGATTTACCCGGAGAAGGAATCTGGTGTCCATCCCCTTGCAACTTATAAGCCATCGGTAAGGCTGTTTCGTTTCGGTTCCAGATTGGACTGTCACCGGCACGGAGAACCACAGAGTTGGCTGGATTGATAAACGCTAAGTCATTGTAAGAAAGTACAGGTACTTCTTGTGCTTGCGTTGTTTCAGAAATCGAACCCGAATCCAGTGAGAATCCAGCGAATACATCACGGTTATTCGTACGTGATGACATGTACACCTTATGCGTTGTACCAGACATCTTACTTACAGCATCAATAGATGTATCATCTGTTGATTTTAAGAAGATGATAACACTTGTATTCCCTTGTGCAATCTTATCTTTCGATTCACCGTATACGTCTTTTAATTGTTGTAATACTTGCAGAATCAACGTGAATCGTTGGTCTTGCCCTAACCCGATAGATAAGTATGTCATGAAGTTCTTGATACCATTTCCTTCAGACTCTAAGTTCCCTAACTCATCGAGCATCCAGTTTGTTTTATACAATGGTTTTTGATTTGGTTTGGATAGATACGCCTTCTCGAAGTTCAACTCGGTTTGTTGACTGATGAAAATCAGCAAGAGTTTCGCATATCCTTTTAAGTGCGGTGGCGTAATCATGAAAATCGCTTTTGGACGTTCGGTATAACGTACACGATTCATTTCAATAGCAGGTACCGGTTTCGATGTTGTCATCGGGATAAATGAACCGAAATCATCCATCATGACATCTACAACATCTTTTTCGATAAATTGGTATCCCGGTACATATTGTTGTAATTCTTCATCGAAGCGTAGTTCTTCTAACGTACCATTACGCACGATTTTCTTATGTTGGATTGGTGACATCACGTATTGACGACCATTCGGAGTCGTTCTATATCCTTTAGTGAACTTGAAGTAGAAGCGTTTCACAACCATTTCAGATGATGGAATCTGTAATTCCAGTTTCAAGTACATCGATTCACCCGGAACGATTCCTTCGAACATATACTCAACCCAACCATCCATGGATACTAACCCCATGTGCTTAAACTCTTTTCCAAGTTCTTCTTTCATCGCAGGGTCTTTATACGCTGTCCAATACCCTAGTAAACCAATCAATGAGTTCTTACGTAGGAAATCCACATCGAACTTAACTGAGATACGTCGTGGGAATGAGAGTGAACCTAAGTCTAAGTTTTGGCTCGGTGCCCCACTCGTTAAGGATGCAATCGTCGGGTCAGTAAAGAACACCATTTGTGTGATTGCAATCCCGTATACAGAAGCGATTGTCTTATCAGACCCACCCATCGCTTTTAAGGTAGCATCTGTATTCAATACTTCGTTACGGATACGATTCCGTGGTAACATCGCTGTTGCGTTGAAGTAAAGAGATAATAAATCTAATTCAGGTTTATCTTCCCAAATGTATTTATTCATAAATTCCACATAATCTTGTTTCGCTTCTTTTTCTTCATCCGATAACCGTTGAAATTCTTCTGAATCCACATCTAAGTCACCTTTAGGATTCTTACGTTTCTTACTAGACAGTTGTGTGAATAACTGATAACAGTTATACAAGGTCACTCGTGTCCAGAGTTCATCAATCTTTTGGTCTAAAACAGACTGTTTCACGCCTTCGCGTTTCAACTTCTGTACTAATTCTCGTTCTTCTTCTAGGAAATAGTCAATAAGCCCGAATGCAGCACGTTTGAAAGCATTATTCGCCGCCTGATTCCAGAATGGATCAGACCCACCGTCGAGCGGAAAGAAAGTTTCGGCAATATTATTTACATATGAAGCCGTTGCCCCCATGTTTCCTTCACGTGCGGCATCCGCCGCTAACCCTAGAGGATTGTAGATTGCCGTTCCCATCGTGTTAATCAAGTTCAGTAAGAGTACTTCATAACCCCGTGTTTCAAACGGTACCATGAACTTAACCGCCAGTTCCCCTTTCGGGTCATTGACAATGATATTGTCTAAAATCTTCGCACGAGATAACGCGTCTAGGTATGGTTCGATATACGTTTGCCCTTTACCGGCACGAGTAATCGCTAGTACCATTACGTTGACAGGGGCCGTATCCACGATGTAAACACCAGCTGGTGTTTGCACTTCGTAATGTGGTAGTTCCCAGTCATCGTTAATTAAATCCGCAATCGTTTTATACTTCCCTAATTTATCACGATTACGTCCATCTGGATTGTACAAGAGTTTGAATGGATTAAATCTCTTACGGAATTGTTTCGGTGTGTTACTCGCTTCAAATAACGCATCCCCGAACTTTTCGTCGATGATTGGTACGGATTCAAGGATTCTGTTTCCGTCTTTATCTAACACAAAATCCCCTTTATAGAACAACTCACCATCGACGGTTGTATCCTTCTTGTATCGTTTCCACTTTTGCACGCGTTTCAACTTCGGTAATGTACCCCAATAGCGGATACGTTCGACTGGAATGTGTAACACTTTCGCGACTTTCTCACCGAAAGCCGTTGTAAACACCCCTACAATCGCCTTAGCGATACCATATTTCACCCAAGCAAGCGGTGATACACGAGTATTGAATGAAATGTACGCGTGTCCTAGAATTGCACTCGGAGTTAAACTATAATGTGCCCCACTGTCGGGAATCACATGGTAGTTAAACATCATTTCAGTAGGCAATTGAATATGTTGGTCATCTTCATATTGCAACAGACTTACCGTATCGTTCTTTTCATTCTTTCGGTTGATGTGTGTCCATCTTGTAAAAAAGAACCACAAGAACACAACCAACCAGACTAACAAAGACGTTAGCACCTTCCATTGTGGTCTGTCTTCGATGACCCAGTACATAAATCGTTGTTGCTTCTTACGTAATTCGATTTTAGTAGCTACGGTTCCGTTGTCTTGTGCTTCCAGAGCTTGATTCTGTTTCTTTAGGAACCATTCTGGTTGTGGAACATCATCGGCTGAACCATATTGCGTGTTCGTGTAATCGGACGTTCCATTTTCGTCGATACGTAAGTATACATAGTTCCCTGTTCCATCATAGGCTTTACTTCTTGATTCATATGTGATGAATTTAAAATCTTCATTGTAGAATCCATTGAGTCCGTCTTTATTCTTCACGATTTGCCCGACGGTTGTATCCGCTGGTAGCTTCCTGTGATTGCTAGGCCATGCTTTGTAAAGACCGAACTCAGACAAGGATACGACTACCCATACAATCAGAGCGAAGATGAATCCTAGAAACACCCCTGTTACCAACGAACCGGTTAAGGATTGTTTCCCTTCCAGACGGCTACGTTCTAACACTTGTTGTCCGAATACGTCACGTTGTTTCCCGTGATACATATCCGGTTTATTTCGGTTGAATAAACCCATTATTTTCTTCCATCCTTTCGATTATAAATAAAAGAGAGTTAGGGCTACGCCCTAACCCCCCTGTTGACTTGTTACATTAAAAAGGTTTGTTTCACTGTTGTAGCAACTGTATCCACTACTTGATTCAATGCTTGTGTGTTATACGGAACTGTTGCATCCGCTTGAGCTTTCATCCCTAGTAAGTATCCAATGAATCCTACCGCGATACAAGCGATGATTGCAAGAGCGATGATACCGAAGATAACACGTTTGTTCATTGTGTGTTGACGTTCAGCGTCTTCTTTCCACATTTGTGATTGATTCATTAAACGTGTCACTTCTTGTTGATGTGTTTCAGTCTTGAAGTCCATATCTTTACGGTAACGTTCGTTCGCTTCTTCTAATTCCGCTTTCGATTTAGCGATGATGTTATCCACCGTTTCATTCAAGCGTACAATCGTTTCGTCACGGTTCTTCAATTTTTCTTCATAGCGACTTTCGTTATCCATAATACGTTGGTTTTGTCCAGCGTAACGCGCTTGTGCATCTTCACGTAAGCGTTGGATTTCAGCCGTATGTGTACGTGTTAATTGTTCAATCTTGTTATTTAAAGCCAATTCTTCTTGTAATGCTTTGATACGGTCAGCTTCAAATTGACGGTTTTCTAATAAGAACTGACGAATCTTTTCTTCACCGGCACGTAACACTTCATGTTCTTGTTGTAAGAACTCAGACATTTGGTCACTGACCATTGATTCCACTTTCATTTCAAACTGACGAGCACTGTATTGCGCTTCACTTTGACGTTTGCGGTCAAGAGCGTGACGTTCTGTTACGGCATTTGCTTCGATTTCTGAACGCTTCTTATCGTATAAGGCCAATTTTTCAGCTTCTAAAGCTGGACGGTGTAAGCTGTCGTATTCACGAGCTAAACGAGTTGTTTCGCTTTCGATATACGCGTCACGAGCTTTAGAATACGCATTTTCTTTCTCACCAGCTTGTTGCGCACATTCGTTTTCTACTGTTGATAAACGAGCTTGTTTTGATTCTTCTAATTGTTTCAACGCTAATGCGTATTGACCGTCTGTTGTACCATATGAGAATAAATCTTCAATTTGGTTCAACCCTTTAGTCATTAAGTTTGGATAGTATTCACGTAAACGAGCGACGTTTGATGCACGTAAGTTCTTCAATTCTTCGTTGATAGACGCAATTTCTAAGTTGATTTGGTCAATCGTATAATTTAATGCTTCATCGTTCTTTTCAGGGCGTGGTTCTAATAATGGTAACGCTGATGTTGTGAATCCACCAAAGCGTGCATAGAACTTGTTCATGTCTACTTCTAATCCTAAGTCACCATAAATGTGATACCCTACCACATCTTCAATATCTTCCGGATTAGAGAATACAATATCTTCATCAGAGAATGAATCTTCGTCATACGTATCTTCTTCTGTCATAGATGTTTCTTCCACTTCTGGTTCAGTTTCTTCTTGTTTCACTTCTGGTTCCGCATCCGCTAGAACTTCTTCTGTTACTTCTTCTTCCACTTCTTCTACTGGTGGTTCTTCCATAGGGATTTCATCTTCTGATTCACCACCTAGAGCTACGACTACTTCGTCATCGTCTGTTGCACCAACCGTTTGTAGGCCTTCGTCTACTTTTTCCACGTCGATACCGTCTTGAATCGCTACGCTGTTGCTGTCTTGTACCGCTTGAATCACTTCTGGTAATGTGATTTTAGAGCCTGTACGAGTGATTGAACCATCTTCGTGAATCAATACTACTTCGTATAATACTGGTTTACCTTCAAATGTTTTAAGAAAATCATATTCATCTAATAGGTCTACGTTCTTTTCAGTCGGAATTAACACTAATTCGTTTGCTTGTAGTAATTCTTCTGTTCCCCAAATGAATAATTCATTGTTCGCTGACGCAATCGCATTGATAAATGAACCTTTGTCTTCGTCTTTCTTATTCTTCTTGCTCAATCCACCGATTGCATCGGTATGTACGAGCAAGCCAGCCAGCGATTCAGATCCATCTTTCCCTTGTACCATGAACGGATTGGCTTGACTCACCGCTTCCAATTCATTATCAACCATTGTAGGTTGAATCAATTCTTCTAATGTATTTTTTTGTACCATATGTTTATAGTTCCCCTTTCTTATTTTACGATACTTTTAAGTACGCTAATGTTTTTAAGATACTAGAATTACGAGCAAACGAATTTGCCATGTTTTCAACGGATACATATAACGTATCCCTGTTCGGATTTCGATTGACCGCTTTGGCAATTTCGGTTTGTACCAAGGATGATACAATCCCTTTGACTTCACGAGCACCACCGAGTGTTTCTACGTTTTTAGAAACCAAGTCAATCGTAATAAAGTCAATCAAGTCTTCTTTATTCGTAAAGACGATGGATGTGTTACTTACTCGTTTTGTTTCTTCAGCGAGTTTATCAAGCGCAGATGAAACAATCTTCTTTTGTGTTCCCAGTGATAACGGTGCAAATGGAATTATCGCATCAACCCGTGAGAGTAGTTCTGGTGGAAATTTAATCTCATCCCCACCGCTAGAGCTTAATGCACGTTTTAAAACTGGTAAGATTGTACTTCTATCTTTACTTAAATCCCCGTCACCATCATTGAAATAATCACCGATGGTGTTAAATAACTCTGAACCAGCGTTCGTCGTTAGAATCACATACGCATTTCTAAAGGAAACACGTCTGTTAAATCGGTTTGTCAGATACCCTTCGTCGAGTACCTGTAAAAGCAATAGTGTTGCCCCACGAGTGGCTTTCTCTACTTCGTCTAATAGAACAACTGAGAAAGGCCGTTCCCATACTTTACGTGTGAGTTCATTCTTGAACGTTGCGACACTATCTGGATGTGAGTAATCGGACATATCCATTCGGATAAAGTTATTTGACCCACGTACCATTAAATTAGCGACACATTTCGCAAGTTCTGTTTTCCCGACGGCTGGTTTTCCGCAGAATAACCATGAAGCCTTCGGTTTGTCTTTTCGTTCGAATCCAGCGAACTGACTTTGTAAGTTATCTTCCACGATTTGTGTGGCGTTCGGTTGGTCAAAGACATGTTGGTTTAAGATTTCAGCAATCTCAAACGGATTCACTGTTGTATCCAACTCAACATCATAACCATCACGCAACACTTCGTGTACCAATTCTTTCGATACAGATTTACCAGCGTAAGTGATTTTCCCAATCATCGCATCCACAACGTCTTTTGACTTACGTGGTTGGCTTCGTTCTGGGAAATATTTATCTGTAATCTCTACAATGTATTTTGCTAGGTCATATGGTAAGTCCATATAATCAGAAGCAAAACCTTGAATAATTTGAATAATCACATCTGTTGTTAACTGTTCCAACTTAATTGTTTGGAAACGTTCCGTTAACGCCTGATTTTCAGCTAAATACTTATCAAATTCTTCGTAAGTGGTAGCACAGATGACACGAATCCCACGAGCACCCGATTTTTCCAAGATAGGTTTCAACCCATCTAAGGCTAATTCAGATAATTTCGCTAATTGGTGGTATTCATCGAAGAATAACACCATCGACACACGAAGCTCATTCATCGCATCTTCAATTTCATCAGCCATTTGTTTCAAGGCCCCACTTAGGTCACTCGCATCTTTCAAATCGACTACAAGTCTTGCAAAATCGACTTCGAGATACACTCTATCGGTATCAACTCTAGCGAGTTCATTTGCAAGAGCTGTTTTCCCTGAACCGGCTTCAGATAGGAATAATGCGTTACACTTTTCAGCTCGTTCAAAGGTTGTTAACGTCATTTCTACACTCTTATCTCGTCCTAGAATCGGACGTTTCCCACCTACAATAATGGAAGTGTATTTACTAAGTAGAGTGCTCTTGTGATTCGAGAGATACGTTTGAACCATTTCTTGAATCTCATTCAGTGTTCTCACCCTTTCTCATTTTATATCTTTCGTAAGTGACTATGAAATAGTTACTTAACTCTATGGACTAATGTTACCACATATATCAAGCAACTTCAAGTGGAAACACTCATATTTCAATAAAAAATATCCATAAAAAAAGAGAAACAACGTTTCACTAAACGCTGTTTCCCTTTGCTCTCAGCTAGACCCATACCACGGTACGCCACAGCTAGTTGCATTCCCCATGAATAATATAGCACACTTCGTTACTATTGTCAATCAGTAATATCATAATCATGTTCCACTTGATGCACGTTTTCCTTAATTCGACTCAACACTTCTGTTTCAAAACCGACATCCAGTGATACGGTTTTCCCACGTTTGAATGAACGTGCTCTATCCGTCGTTGATTTGATGCTTGATTCCCCGCTCGCAAAACGATCCGCATAGGCTTTCATAGCAAGCACATCATCCGTTGGAAACCAACTCGTATACGCACCTTGACCCGTGGATTCCAAGTATTCCTTCGCATGGATGTAACCATTGAAACGTGTTTCCGCTTCTTTTCGGAACTGGTTGATATATTGCATCGAGATTTGTGTTTCCCCAGACCAATCATCACCAATCTCGTGTAAGTCCAAGGCTTTCACTTTCTCAAACGGTTCTTCAATCTGGTGTTTGATACCAACACCATCAAACACATATCCCTTCATTCGGAGTTTCTCTTGAAATTCTTCCAAGGCTTTCCCATAAGCATCGGTTCGTTTTGTGATACGACTCAATAGACGGGGTTTATCTTTATTCAAGTATCGCCCACCATCGACACCATATTGTTCGAGTCCGATACGTTCCGCCATATCGGATTTGATACCCATCAAGGATTCATCCGCTACTAATTGTTCTAAACCATCCAAATAGCGTTTCTGGTTGATTAAATCCTTCATTTCTTCTTCTGTTTCTTCATCTAGGGATTCGAGTGGTAGCATATATTGATACTTCATCGCACAACGTTCTTGATACAAGCGTTCGATTTGTAGGTAATCTAATACCACTTGTCCTTCTTTGGATACCTTAATATCCTTGATACGATTGTATTCGTCTTTAAACACCTTTCCTGTTTCCTTATGATTGTTCAGACGTTTCTTATACGAACGCAAGCGATACCCAAATGTGAGTAACGGGTCTTCTTTGGACACACTCAACGCTTCAATCGGTTCACTCATCGTTTCCAACATCGGAGTGATAATATTCCGAGCACGTTCTGGAATCTCTTTTAAGATCCGATAGACACTATTCACACATTCGTCTATCACCCGATTCCTACCCTTATGAACCAACTTATCGCGTTCTTCAACGGTTAGATTTTCACGTTCCATACGCGTATCCGCGTAATCATACAATTTTCGTAATAGTTGTTGGTATCCAGACGCATCTTCTTGTAACACATCGGATACCAAGGCTTTTGCTAATGTATTCGCCTTTTTCATTTCCTTACGATTCGTACTTGCTCGCCACAAGTTCGTATCCTTTGGTAGGCACGCTAGAAGGAATTGCAGACCACCACGTTCGTTCACGACTTTAGAAGCATATTCCTTGACATAGCCTTTCACGTTCTGTCTATCCACACCAATCATACTAGACATGTGTTGTAGGTGTTTATCCCTATCTAGGCTCAAGTCAATCCCGTGACGGATTTTCTTGAATCCTTCTTTTGAAATCATTCCTTTTTGCATCCCGTCTTTGGTCAAGCGTTTCCCTTCACCTCTATCGACCATCGCTAAGTGACAGTGCACATGTTTGGTATCCACTTGAATCGTACCGATGTATTGCAAATCGGAATAATCGCGACCTAGGTGTTTCAACCCGTTCATGATTGCACGACGGAGTTTCAACTGGTCTACGTTCCCACGTAAATCCCCACGTTGTTTCACTTTGAAGCCTTTCGGTAGGATACCATGTTTGATTAAGTATTCCGTATCAAATGAGATAACGGTCTTCATCACTGTTTTCCCATTGTCAAACTGTTTTTGAATATCCTTGCTCGCTTCTTCGAGTTTCTGATGACTGAGTGACACGCTTCCGTATCCAAAAGCAATTCCACTCATCCCATCCGCTTCTTTAATATTCTGTTTCACTTCTTGTTTCGTATGTGCGCGTTCCGTTGCACTCTTACGCGCCATATAGCGCATCACAAAAGCATCGCCATCGAAATACGTCGCTGGTGCAATCGTTTCGGTAGCGTTCGGTCTAGACATATATCTCGTGACATATTGCCCCGGTGTTGCCCCACGCGTACCCTTATTATTCCGCATCTTCCGAGTAAACTCGTTCATGATTGTGATACTTTGTTTCAACCCCATACCCTTCACTTCCTTTCATAAAAATAGGTTGGAGGACTAGGCCCCCAACCTATCCGGTTGTTTTAGAAATCTAATTCTGGTTCTTCTTTTGGAAGTTCTGGTTTTTCAACCGGAATTTCCACGCGTTTGTGTTCGTGTTTCAAGTTATGATTTGGACGTTTGATACCTTGTTTATGATTCAATGAGAATCCTTCTGTTGTGTGTCCTTCTAAGGCTTCATCAATCAACTGACGAACTTCTGTTGCTTCTTTGGCTTCTTCAACCGCTTCTGGTGGATAAACCACTTCTACGTCTGGTACTTCTACACCTTCGGGAGCCATTGAAGCATTTAACCCTACCCAAGCAGGTGTGACGTTTTCAGGTTCTTCAACCACAACTTCTTCGACGTGTTCCACAACAGGTTTTTCTGTTGGTTCCATCGGTTTTGTTTCCACTGGTTTGTATGGTTTGAGAGCGTCTAAATCTTCATAACCATAAGTGTCTTGTAATTCATGTTTGATGTACTGACTGTTCAATGTGAAAGCATCCGCTACACGTTCTTGTAAGCGTGCATTTTCCATTAAATCCACCGCTTTGTCTTCTTTAATGAGTCGTTGTACTTCTGATTCTTGTAACAATCCAGATACATCATTATAGGAAGCATACACCGCATCACGGTTGGATAAGAATTTGTATTGTGAACCGAATAAATCAGATGCACGCCCTTTGCGAATCTCAATCGCATCCGCCCATGTGTATTGTTCACCGTTAACCGCATAATCTGAGTACACCACACGACCGTAATCATTATCTAACACGTACATAGATGCTGGTGTATCCACGTCTAACACGAGTGTTTCGTGAGCTTCGTGCATCAACATCCGTTGCACACGATGTTCAAAATCTTGCTCGAACAATCCTAATGGAATCAACTTCGCAATTTCTTCTTCTTTTGGTTTATACACTACGTGCATCGGCACGCGTTCTAAGATAGCATTGACAAAATCTACGTCTTCACCGTTGTATAATCCATCTATTGTCACAGCACTTAATTGACCATGGAATACAAACACAGGACGTGGAAACGCACCATCGGATTCACGTAAGACTGTTACGTTTTGTACTTCCATTTGAGCCTTTCCTTCACCTGTTTGTAAGCGGACGATACGCCCTTCTTTCTCAGCGGTTGCTAAATCCCCAACTAAGGCTTCCATTGTTACTTTATTGACATTTGCACTAAATACTTGTTTTTTCATTCTTTACTTTCCCTTCTATATGTTAGTCTACTAATTCAGCGGTTAATCCATCTGGAATACCGTTCTTGCCTAATTTAAAACGTACCAACGCACGCGCTTCGCCTTTACCACCTGTTTTCGTTTCAGATGATAGAATCACTTCACCGATATACTCAGCCGGTCTGTCCTTTTCATAAGGAACCAATACTGGATACACCGTTAGTAATTCAAACTGGAGATTCAATCCATCAGTGTCGATGAGATTGTAATGTTTCCCGTTTCCATCGACTTTATCCTTCAAAGCTGGTAATAATGTGTTTACAAAACTACTGTTGGCATCTTCTGGAATCTTCAAATCTGCCATCACAGATTTACGAGCATTCATGTATTCATCATAAGTCTTCCATGTGAACATCTTCTTGAACAATGCTTCCATAATCGCTTTATCATTCGCCAAGCGATCCAAATCTACCACAGAAGCTACACTTTGTCTGTCCGCTTCCGCTTGCTTTGCTTGTTCTGAAAGCACTCGAATCTGTTCTTTCGTATCATTCAATTCCGTTTGTACTTGATTCAAGGCGCTATCGTGTTGTTGTACCACTGTTACACATGCCACAGATGTGATGACGAATAATACAGCGGTGATACTAACAATGAACCATTCTTTTTTGAATAACTCTTTACTGATTTTCATACACTCACATCCTTTCTAATGATGATGGTTCGGGTCATCTTTTTCGTCATCCCCAAACTCAGCACCGAATTTCGTAATGAATCGTTCTACTTTTTCGAACTTTCCTGTATTTGGATTGTATTCCGCTTTGACATAAGCGATAATCTTATCCGTTTTCGTGTCCTTAGTAGCAAACAATACATGTCTATCTAAGTTCCCGTCACGGTTATCCGAAGCGACATACCAATTCGATGGTTGGTGTTCATCCGCTGGATTCACGAGTAACCATGGTTGCGCACCGAGTGTCACGTCTTCATCGCTGAAATACGTTGCGAGTTCTTCTGTAATCTTCTTACGTGCATCCCCGTTGGCTTTCTTATATTCGTTTTGTAACTGAATCACCATCGCCGTTGCTTCGTGTAATGTCTTACCTTCCGCTTTCAACTGGTCTGTTGTCTTCGGAGTGTTGGCTTGTTGTTTCTTGAGGTCATCCTTAGCCTGAGCGAGTTCAATCTCTAATTGACTTTTCGCATTGTCTAATCGTTGGACGTATAACGTACTACCTGTAATAACCCCTAAAGAACCAAGCGAGAACACAAGCGATAACACAAATTTAGCTTTTGAGTTCATAAGCAAGTTTCCTTTCTTCGTTAGTAATATTCTATGTATATTATAACAAGACTCACGTTAAAACGCAAGCCTTGTTACTTGATATATCAGTCAACTTTTTATTCGCTGGCTTCTTTAATTTTGACGTAATCTCGTGGATTCACGTAATTCTTATACAACTCAGTCGAGAATCCTAAGTGTAAGTGCACCCCTGTTGCATATCCGGTAGCACCCATGGTACCAATCTTCTGACCTTGTTTCACTTCTTCACCTTCGGTCACGATTGGTTGTTCCTTCAAGTGTCCATAATACGTATACAGACCATCGGAGTGTTGAATCACCACATGGTATCCATATCCAGTTCCCCAACCAGCACGAATCACTTTACCGTCACCACTCGCTAAAATATCAGAATCACCATCAAGGTAAACCATATCCACACCTTCGTGGACATCGTTACGAACGGTTCCATCTAATAATGTCACAGAACGACCTACATTGTAATCAGATGTGACCGCGTATTTGTCTTGTGTGTTTAGTGGTAGTGCATATCCACCCGGATTTGGCACCGCACCTTTACCGAATTGGCGTTCACGATACGATTCACATTTATTCAGAGCGCCTTCGGCACCCTTCTTCGCACCGTCTACCTTCGCAGTTTTTGCAAGAGCAAGAGCTGAATTTGCATAAGCGGTATCTGGTTTCATATCCGCGAATTTCGCATACCAGCGTTCCGCTTCACGCGCACGGATTTCTTGACCTAACCAAATATTCCCTTCGTACCCACGAGCAAAATCCAGCGCCGCTTCGCTAGGCGAACCCCACGACTTGCTCGTATAAGCGGTACGCCATGCACCGATACCATCCGGCCCTAGTAAATACGCTGTCTGAGCTTCCACGGTACCCCATGATACATTATTTGCTTTCGCCCATTCGAAGAACTCATGTTGGCGTGAACCAGTGATTTGCCACAAGCCCATACCAACAGACCCACCGCCAGCGTGATACGTGTCTTCGTTTGGTTGGATTCCATTTGAATACAAGTTCGGTAAGATGTATCCATCCACGTAAGAGCGGATGTCTTCCATAATCTTTTTCTTTTCAGGCCCAATCGTATACCGTTCCCCATAGAAACCTTCTACACGCGTCGGGTCATTTCCAGATTCTTCTTCACTATTCCCCACCGCACCAGCGATTTGGATGTCATCCCATCCAGCTTCTTTCAAGATAGAATAAATCTTTTGTACCGTTTCGAATTTCTTTTGCTCATATTGTGAATCCGTTCCTTCAGCGACTTCTTGTTGCGCATTCGCAACCACAGTAGCCGTCGCCACGGAACAATCGTCAATTCCCTCATCCTTCTGTTCGGCACCACCAAAGAAGATCAGACCGACCACCGTAATCGTAGAAACAATCACGGTGACGATTGCGGTCACACCCCATAAACCGAAACTAAGAATTGTTGCAACGAATCCTACAATCGCATTAACGAGTGCTACCGCCCAACCAATCATCGCTTGTACAGCAGTACCGATGAATTTCATCATGTTGGTAAGCATCGTCAGTTTCACGTAACCATCCAAGACGTTTTTCAACTTTTGCATCCGACCTATGTTCTTACGGACTTTCTGAGCACCTGTTTCGGGTTTCTTCTGTTCACCTTTTAGTGGATTCAACGATGAAGGATTCTTTTTCTTATCAGAACCTTTTGAGTTCCCTTTGATTTGTTTAGAATCCTTATCTTTTGATTTACTGGTTTCTTCCAACGGACTGTCTGAGTTTAATTCGGGTTTCTTGCGTTCACCCGATTGAGAATCCTTTTTATCACCTTTGATTTGTGTCGAACCCTTCTTTGATTCAGATGCGGTATCTTCAGATGAATTACGTGTGTTCAAGTCCTTCTTACGTGTATCTTCACTCATTTACCAATCATCCTTTCTATCCATTAGCGTCCATACACTTTCAACACGTCTTCACTATCGTTAATCGTGTAATTCTTCGCCACGTTTTCTTTCTGTAATTCTAAATCTAATAATTGAACTAATAAATCTGTTTGATAGTTCGATTTCGTTGTTTTATATTTATCAATACTTTGTAAGTAGTTTGTCAATACGACATTCGCTTCTTTGACAATACTTACAGCACTACTATCCGCAAGTAATTCTTTGAAGGTTGTACCATCGCTTAACTTAAAGTCCATCACAGCGTTTGTACCAGATGAATTACTTGAATCTTTTTGTCCACGAATCAAGCGCATTGTTTCAAACAATGACTTCCCATCTTTACGTACCTGAGCACCGTATTCACCGACTACATGGTCTTGCCAGTTAAAGTTGTATCCACGCGGGAACACATATCCAGTCTTCAGATAAACCTTATCTTCATCATCTGATGCAGATACCACACTATCACCTTTAACTTCTTTTGGTAAGTCTGGAATCACAATCGTTTTTCCGTCGATGTTCATTTCTTTCGCACGACGTTGATATTCATCAATCGCTGTTAACTCAGCTTTCATTGTAAGTAATGATTTATTCAATTCTTCTTTCACCTTTGCATCCGCAGGGTCTAGGACTGATTCCTTGAAGACTTGTTCCACATCAAATGTTTCGTTGTTCAATGCACTCAATGTTTGTACGTTCGTTGCACCAAAGTTGACTACGAATCGTGTTTGGTCATACTTCGCGAATGATTCCTTCCCTGTTTCTTCATCGACCTTCGCAGTAACCGGTACAATCTCAGAGTTTCCACGTAGTGTCACGTCTAATACTTGTGACTTAAACGGTTCTTCTTTCTCAAATACCAATCCCACATATCCCGTTGTACCGAAGACAAAGATCTGACCGTTAGGTGCTTCTTTGATATGTGTGTCATTCCCGTTCACTTTACGAGGCCCTAGGAACATTTGATAATCGTTAGCGTTCGCTGAAACTTGAGAAATATCATCGAATTTCAACAAGATAAACGCCTTCGTGCGTTCATCATTTGTATATACACCTACTAACTGACCTTTTGCATCCGTTCGACTCATTTCAAAATCCTTTGTATATGCGGATATAGTCGTTAATCGTTTTGCATTATACGACCAGTCTGAAGCGAATCCAGATACCGCACATAACGCAAGAATGGTTAATAATGATACGAATAACACCCCGAAGCGTTCAATCGCATAGTGTCTTCCTATCCATTTAGGTAGTTTCATTTTATCACGAATCCTTTCTGTCGTTAAATATTCATACACTAAGTGTATCATATGTTGGTTCATATATCAAGAAACAATGACCGTTCACAGCACTAAAAAACTGGTTCCAAGCAAATGCCTGAAACCAGTCGTTCTTCTTTGTTCATTAAAAGATAAACGGAACAATCGTATTTGAAAACTCAGTTATCGCATCGGCACCGCTTTGTCCTAAACCAACAATGTTGTTGAACGCCGCGCCCAAGAGGAACACACCAAACGCGAACTCAAGAACAATGAAAAACCAGTTTGCATTTTGGCCTTTGTTCTTAAACGCTTGATAAATATCCCAAACGAATCGAATAATGAGAACCAAACCGATAATACCGAATAACGCTGTCGCTACCGAAATACCGTTATCCTTAATGTTATTTAGTTTCTTCGCTACCGCGTTATCTTTTGCTAGGTACATCCCAGCAGTCATTAAAAATTGATTCATTATGCTTTCATCCTTTCTTTATTAGTGGGTTGTTTAGTATAGAAGTAAGGAGAACCCTACTTCTACACTATTATACCCAACTTTGCATTGAATTGCAATATTTTATAAATCGCCTAAATCGATTTTAGGTCTTTCTTTTGGTTTACTTGTGTGGATTGTTGGTTTCGCATCATCCACGTTTGTCTTACCAGTCGCTTTCTTATGCAATTCTGTCTTCGTGCGTGCACGCTCTATCGCTCTGTCCGCACGTTTCTTCGTTGCCACTTGCGATTGATAATTACGTTCGTTTTGCTTAATACCTTTCTTACGGTCATGCTTATTCTTAATCGTTTGAACTGTCTTTGTGACTGGTTTCTTAACAGTTTTAGTAAAACTTGATACCGCATGTCCGGTCTTCATACCAGCAGATGTGACAGCTCGTCCGACCTTGCTTTCTTTCGCATTGTGGACTACGCCTTCGATACCTAACATCATATCACTGTTCTTAATGTCTTGACCAATATCTGACACTTTATTACCGATTACTTCCCCAGTGGTCTTCAAACCACTTCCGACCGCGTTTCCGACCGCTTTTACGGCTTCTGTATCCTTCACATAGTTAACACCTTTACCAGCTAATCGACCAGACGCTTGACCAAGTTTTGCCCCTTGACCAATTAAACCATTACCAGAACGGTTGCCTTGAGAGTCTTTTCTACCAAGCATCACGCTTGCGGTTGCATTACCGAATCCTTTAGCGTTATCCATTAAGTTCGCACCTTTCAGTGGTTGACTGTTTCCGCTAGGACGTGTTCCGATGATTTGGTGAACGACGTTTTCAATCGTTTCGTTAAATCCAGTGATAAATTGTTTACGGTTTTGAATCGCAATCTTACCAACGTAGAAACATAATACCATGATAATACATGATTTAAACGCTAAGTAACTTGAAGCCACAATCGCGTTATCCCCATTCGGTATCGTGTCTATCAGCTTCCGCAGAGCGGTTGGTACGGCAAAGATAACTTCTTTAAAGATCTGATACATGAACATTGTACCAAACGCTGATAAAAGTAACATAACGAACGCACCAATCACTTTAGCAATACCACCGGCAACACCGAATCCTACTTTGAAGGTATTTACAACGATTGTAAACATACCTGTTAGAGAGTCTTTCATCATTCCAGCGATATATAGGAAACCTACAATCGCTAATGTACCTGTTAAGAACACCGCTTCTAAGAAATAGAATAAACTTAACAATCCACCACCGACGATATTCACTGAGAAGTGATTTGAACGTGCAATCAAGCTAGATGATTTCGTCGCAGATGTCATTAAGACAGAACGACCTTGAAAATCACTTGATAAGTAGTTGTAAGTAGCTAATGGACTAAATGAGTTCTTACCTTCAGTAGTTACCGTAGTATATTTACCTGAATTAGATACTTTCACATTGTTACCATCATTTGTTGCTTGCATCAATGCTGGTTTTCCTTTAGGGAATCCATCAGCGATGTATTGTACTACTTTTGATTTATCTTTCACTTCACCGAACACATCGTCTACACTCTTACCTTTTTTGAAGGCAGATTCATAATCAGATGCTAAATACACTTTGTTCGTCATGTATGCGATGATACGTTGCATAATCAAATCGGATTTCACAGCATCCTTAGCTGTTTCAGTTTGTTCTTTGATGTTTTCTAATTGCTTGTCTAAGTTCTTAGACGCATCCAACTGGTCTTCACCAGTACTTGCACGTTTAGTAGCCACAGTGGTGTTAGCAAAAGCACTATCCGCGTCTGAGTTCGCTTTCTCAACCATGTTTTGCAGTGCTACCACAGTCTTCCCTGTCAAACTTTGCGCTTCACGGTCATACGTGAGTTCAAAGCCGTTTGTTGACAATCCGTTTTGTTCCACATTTGTTTGGAAGTCATATAGGATTGAGTTGAAGTATTTATCAACCGGTTGACTCGTAGTTCCTGTATCCGCCATTGAACCAATCGCATCTGTATACACACGACCCATCAATGGAAGTAAAACGATAAAGAACGCTAAAATCGCAATAGCTGTCTTCAACCAACCTAATGATTTCGCGAAGTTCTTCGATAATAACCACCAAGCGATGACAAATCCAATCATCAATGGAATCGTCACATAAATAGATAACCCGTATAGAGCGTTGTACCATTGACCGATGTATTTCCCGATAGTGACCATCCATGAATCATCGCTGTATCCAGTAAAGTCTTGTGTCTTAGACACCATACGGATACCGTCTGTAAACAAGTTAAATGGATTCAATGTTTGTAACACAGTACCCACTACACCCCAAAGGGAATCAATCGCTCGAATCGCTGATAATCCAGCCCATAAGAGAATCCCTTGTACGGTACGGATTGGTTTCCAGAACATGTTTCCATCTAACGCGTCTAACCCAGCACTTTTCATGGATTCACCATAGATGATATATCCAGTAAAGTCTAAACCTGTATCCCCGTTACCAAACACGGGTGTGTTTCCGTTCGGCCCAATTCCTAATGTATCATAAGAGATACTAGAGTTTGCTTTCGTGATTTCTACCACTGAGAACACAGAACCTTTGCTTCGGTCACGGTCACGAACACCTAGATAGTTCCCAGCTTCACCGGGGCCTTGTTTGTTTTGGAGATTCTTGAAAATATCTTCGGCTTTCCCTTTAAATCCAGCTTTTCCAGATTCTTTAGATAGGTAGATTTCCATGACCTGAGCCACGTCACTTCCCGTATTATAGAAAGAATAGGCTTCATTTTCCTTATCGTCCGCAAAGATTGAGGGTATTGATGATGCTAAAAACACCAAGACAATCATGACTGACATCACCATACGAACGAGAAGTTTGGTTTTTCGATTCATCTTTTCATCCTTCCTTTCATTTTATTTATAATCGAATATCGTGCTCAAACACGACGTTTGCCATTTTCCGACGAATATAACTGATTCCACTATGTGTCGTCAACGCAGAACCAAGGTCTGGTGGTACTGTTCCATGAACCGTTTGTTTATACAATTCTAATGTACGTTCGGACATCGGCCCTAGAATTGTGTAATCCGCCTTGTGGAACTCATTGAGTTCTTGTTGGTGAATCATGTTATCTGTCTTGTCATATAATAACACAATTCGCACTTGTTTTCGATTCAATCGTGTAAACAATCCTTGTAAATACGCTTGTACGTCTTTATCTTCGATAATGTCACAAGAATGAATCATTAAGACATCCCCAGCTTCGAGTTTCGATGATGCGAATGTCACAGCGTTAATGAATTGAGCCATCGCACTTACTGGGTCAACTTGATAAAGGTTTGATAAATCATAGACCACGCGTTGTGTGTCTTGAATATCGTCTACCCTGTCTGTTGTATGATGGTCAAATAACTTCCCTTGAAATTGTAACATCGAGCGGAATGTGTTCTTGATAATCTCAGATGATTTTTGTTTGAACTCAGCTTTGCTACTGTTCAAGATTTCGTTTGCTTTCTGGTCTACATATAACTGGAAGTCATGCAGAACTGGTACTTGATTGTGTACCAAATCTTTCATACGTACCGCTTCCGCATTACGAGAAGCATTACGCACCCACATCCCACGGTCAATATAGAAGTTTGTTAGTAACTCATCTAAAATCCCGTTTACAACGGATACGTCTTCTGGTTTCAAGTTATAATAACGTCCAACCATCAATTCGATTTTCAAGCGTGTTTGGTTGAACAAGTCTTGAGGGTCACTGGCATCCCCGAACGGCTCGAACATGTTAATTTCTCCACGTTGCAGATCAATATGTACCGTTCGGTCTGGGAATTGGTGTCCTAACGACTCTAAATCAATCGGTGCAAGCACCATTTCAGCTACACGGTGTCGGTTAATCAATGCAGATTGCATGATTTTCTCACCCCATGCGTGTGAGATACTCATACGTTCCGCTGTACTGATTTGTTCTTCGTGAGCTACTACTACTTTGTCTAAATAGCCATCCACATCAAACAAAATCGCGCTTGTGTTCACATCGGCTACCATTTGTCCGACATACTCACCTTCATCGTCTGAAAGTCCAGCGGTTACAAGGTTATATTGCCCAGCTAACTCAGTGCTAGTGAACCCAAAACCTTTGTTACGCTTCGATTCATGGTTGATGAATAAGCGGTTGAGTTCGTTATATTGTTCCCCATGATACGGTGCAACAGATACCGTTTTGAAGGAGTCTTTGAATCCACGTTCGAGCATTTCCACCGCTTCATCTAAGGTATCTAAATCTGGTGCGTATAACAAGATACGGAAATGGACATTCAAGTATGAATCCCCATTACGAATCTCGTCCGCAATCACTTCGATGTCAGAACGCATCGTTGCTTTCTTTTGAACATCCGTTGTTGTTTTATCCGTTTGACTGGAGATTTCTAAGTTATCTTCAGAGATATTCAAGTGTTTTGTCACCCAATTATCTTCCCAACGGTTGGCTTGTTCTAAGAGAATCATCTTCACTGTTTGTGGTAACTCAACGTTTAACATCGAGATACCCCACATTGGCGGTAGTGGAATGTCACTTCCTTCGCTGTTGAAAACAGAAAGGATGGTTCCCACATTCCCTTCTACTTCGAAATAATCACTATGGAACACATAACCTGTTTTTGGTTTGATGTTCCTTAAAAACGAATCTTTGACGTAAGGTCTAACGTCAGTTGTTTTTGATTTCTTCAGTTTCTTTTTAAACATTCGTTACACCCCTTTGTACAATTTCGCAAATAATTTTTCAATATCTTCTTTATTCAAGATTTCAGCCCGTTGAACCATAACCCCTTTTGTTTCCACTTCGTTAATAAACAATGATAGTAACTGACGTAAGTGTTTCGGGTCTTTAGATGAGAGAATCATATATTGATGAATGGATTTGAGTTTCGCCCCTACTACTTCTTTAAGGATTGCTTCTTGCTCGTCTAAACGTTCCAGAATATCCTTATCTAATTCTTCATCCCACCATGTACGTTTCATTTGTACCGCTTCTAACTGAGTATCCACTTTTTGTGCTTCATGACTCGTTAGTTTCCAGTGTGTCCATTCTGGTTTCAATTTTGCGTAATAGTTTGCTGTTTCCGTTAAGATACGATTCTTATCGTCTTCGAATAATAACACAGAACCCGAACCCACCACACGGTAGACAATCCCGACACTACCATCTTGCATTTTAAGAAAGAGTTGTTTGTGTCCAAGGACTTCTTCTTCTAATACATCCACACCGATTAAATTCGCAAATAGATCCGCATCATCACTCAAACGTGTTGGAACGCGTCTACGTGCGGGATTCAAGTATTCGAATAACCCAATCACACGCATGTAGCCTAATTCTTTTGTCTTTTCGTACCTTCCTAACAAATAAGTAATCAATACCCACACTAGACCGAATAAGATTTGAACCGGAAGCATCGCATGAACCATGAAGGTATTCTTCATCGTCCATGCTAATGCGAAGCCACTCAAGATGTAAATCATTAAGGAACGTAAACTGATTGGTTTCGATTCCAATGAGTTGTCATTCGTTGAGAGTCGGATTTCGTTGTCTAATCGTGAGTTATGAATGTTTGTAGGTATCTTGTACGCTTGTTTTACCATCAACACTCATTCCTTTCTTTAATTAAAGTCTAATTTCAATCCGTCTTTGTCGTTAAATGAGATAAACGCATCGAACGGAGTTTGTTTCTTACCGATTAACCCAGTTACGAAAATCTTTTCCCCGTTCTCAAGAGCAGTGCGCTCATCTGGTGTAAAGGTATGTTTACAAAAGACCGCTGGTACAGAGTTTACGAAGTTGCTTTGTACCCCAAAATATGTTTTACCTTCATACGAACCTTTACCAAGGTGTAAGTCTACTTTATACGTACCACCTTTTGATGATGGTAATTCTAATCGAAGGGTTTCACCATTTAACAGACGTTGTTTTTCATCTTCTGTAAATTCATGTGTTGACCATTTGGCGTTAAAGGATACTGTTTCCCCTGTTGGTGCGAATACACCAGATACTTTTTCTTTCTTTTCAAATTTTTCACTCATCGTAATTTTTCCTTCTTTCTGTAATTTTTCAGCATTTGCTTTCATAATTTCAATATCGGATAGTAACATCGGTTTGACGCTATCCCACATGGTTTCGCCTTTGGCTTCACCATTTTTCACTTTTTCCATGTGTTCAATCAAATCACTGGTTACTTTCACCGTTTCGATTTGTGTTCCACGGAATAAGTCATAAGCCATTTCCCCGTATTCAGTCGGGATGAGTAAACCGCCCTTCCCTTGTTTGAATAATTGTTTCACGGCAGATGATTTCTTCACGGGTGCCACCAAGGCTTCAATCGTACTTAACTGAGTCGAACCAGTACCAACGTTGTATTTCTTCAACTGGTCTGTTACCCACTTGATTGTAGGTGCGCTCGGTTTCAGATTCACCACTTCGCCCAGAATAGCTGTTGCATGCGTACCGATACCAAGGGATGCTTCGTCCACTTCGTTATCCCAATCCAGAATCTTCTTGAATCCTAAATCTTTAGGGATATTCACGCTACCAACATAGGATTCATCTTGTGCTAAGTGCCCTGTTTGACGTTCATAGACATAATCAGATCCACACATAGCCAAATAACTCTTAGCAAGTGTCGTGTAAATCTGAACCCCTAATTCACCGTATTGTGACTTGATTTCGTCCATCGAAGATGGAATCCTATCACCCGGACGGTTAGCACCGTGTCCAGCTTTGTCTTTCACATGAGTGCTTCGTGGTGTACGTACTGTTACTAATGACGGATTCACACCGACAAGATTCGCAATCGTATCTAAATGTGGTAACAACTGTTTAAATTGCTCTGTCGTAATCGTATCGTCACCTGTACGTGGATAAGACACGTAATGTGCTTGATACATCTTTTGATACGTGTTCTTCACATCCGCTGGTGCGTAGTTATACTTCGCTAAGATACCCCCTAATGAAGCTAAGTTGATGAGCTTCGGTGGCGCGCTGGTACGCGTTTCCGCTTTATCGAACACAACCGCACTTTCTTTCAACGTTTGATTCATCAGTGCTTGTTGTTGTGTGTCATAAATCGATGCATCTTTCTTCTTATAAATAACCCCGTTTTCGTCTTTGAAACGATTTTCATATCGAATTTGTTTCACGTATTCATTACGTGCACGGGTTTGAGATACCGTTAAATAAGTAATAAACCCTTTGAGTCGTCCTTCTCTTAATACATTTCCAGTTAACGCATAAGAAGCTCGAACCCATTGCATTGTTAAGAAGTCGGTTCTCGCTCTCGTTTCCGCTTGTACGTATTCATCGAAGGTTTCGATACTCGGAATTACCTTTCGATTGATAAAAGCGTTTTGAAGCGTTGTAGGTGCTTCGTCGAAGAAAATCATCCTTGAAATTTTCTTATGAGTCAATCCTAGCTCAATTAAAATCTCACCAGCAATCAACCCACCTTCACCCGTCACATCATAGTCTGTTGCGATAACGATTTCGTCACATTTGGATAATGTGGCTTTCAATCGTTTTGCGACATCCGGTTTGGTACAAGTACGTTTCCAAAGTAAATCTCGCCATTCCCACGGCAGATTCGCTAAATCCCAGCTTTTATACTTTTCTTTCAAGTGAACTGGTACTTGTTTGGTCATATCCGTATCATATCCGTAAATATGACCCACAGACGCTACTGTTACGAAGTTTTCACCGTTAAACGTTCCTTGTGAACCCCCGAAGGCTTTCATCCCGTCACGCATCGCATCTGGTTTCTCAAATAGAATCCCAATCACGTTGACATCCATCCTTTCATAAAGCTATTTTTCTATCTCATTGTACCATAGATTGGTTCATATATCAACCAACTTACTCTGAAACAGACATAAAAAAGAATCGCAACCACGAGCGGTCACGATTCTAGTTCATGTGGAAAATACACAAAAATATCAAAGAGTACTATAACCATAGCATACCCTACTTGATTTGTCAAATAAAAAAAACACCTTCTGGAATCCAGAAGATGCTTCAGGTGGAAGTATGGTTCTCTCAATACCATGTACCTATCATACCATAGATATAATATCATTGTCAAAAGAAAAAGAACCTTGCAGTCGCAAGGCTCTTTCGTTGATTAGGCTACTTTCTTTTTACGTAACACTAAGTATCCAGCGCTTCCTAAAGCAACCAATCCTAACACAGGTAATAATGTTAAGTCTTGAGCACCAGTGTTTGGTAACTCTTGTTTTGGTTGTTCTGGTTCTGGAGTTGGTGTTGGAGTCACAGGTTTTTGTGGCTCTGGTTTTTGTGGTTCCGGAGTTGTTGATTTAACAGTGTTAGACTTGTGGTCTACATTGTTAATACGGTTTGCGTAAGTATTTTCGAATGTACCTACCGCAATACGTTTGAACTCTAGGTATACATCTGATTGGAACACAGAAGCATCAGCCACAGTGCTTAAAAATTCTTGTTTGAATGAAATAGTGATTTTACCATCTTCAGCAATCGCTGTTGTAAATTTCGTTACATCTGTACCAGCAGAAAGAACTGTACCATCTTTTAATGTCACGTCTTTTACTAATTTAGCAGTGTATTTGTTTTGGTATTCATCACCCTTCTCATCATAGTCGTCACTAAATGCGTAATCTGTTAAGGCTTCTTTACGGTCACCAAGCACTAACGCACCTTTCAAGTGATAAACAAATGTTGAATTAAGATCAATCGTCGCACCGTCGATATTTTCACTATCAGCAGTTTTCTCAATCGCTTTTTCAGGTTTCAATCCGATGACTTCGTACTTAACAGTGTCATACCCCATCGCCAATGCTTGTGGTTTGATTGTGACACGAAGTGCAGTACCACCACCGAATACACCGTATCCAGCACCAGAACCGTCACCTTCTTTGACGATTCGAGTATATTCTTCAGTTGATGTACCAGTTGTTGCGTGTGACGTACCGATGCGTACCGTCATACGGTTACCAATACCAGAAGATACATAAGAACCTTTAGGAATTGCGTTTACATTATCGAATCCTTCGTTAATCGCTGGATTGTCATGATGTACTACCCCGTTTGGTAATTCTACTAACCCACTGTCTTTAGGAATTACGTTCTTAAATTGAGTACGGTTGTAATCAATAGAGAATGATTGGTTCCAGTCAACGTCTGTAACAACAGTCGCGTTTGCTAAAGTCACATCATTACCAGATTTATCTTTGAAGTCTACATGGAAGTTGAACCATTTCACGTTGTATACATGAATATCCCAAGTGTTGCTATCCCCGTGTAAGAACTCTACATCGTGACGAATTGTATCATCACCTAAGTTTTCTGGAGTTTCAGCAATCGTTACTAAAGCATCAATTTGACCATGCTCTTTTGTTTCACCTACATTACGTAACCAGAATTGTTGACCTTTTTCAATTTTAGAGATTACGTGTTGTGTACGTCCATCACTAGCTGTTTCAGTCACAGCGTTCGCACTAACGTTTTCGAACTTAGTATCATCGTACCAACCGATTGGTTTCGTAACCGTGTCAATATCGTTGTTACGGTTTTCAGCCACTAATTCGAATGATTTGTAGTAATCTAATGAACCACGTTTTGATTCATCTACATGACCATATAACGCATCACCGTTCTTTTCTTCGATTGGTGTTTCGTCTTTCAATTCTGTTTTCTTATCATTAAATGCTTTTAATGAGTTGTTATAGTCATCAACTTGCTTTTGAACTTCTTCCGCTTTCGCATCAAGTTCTTTTTGCTTTTCAGCGTTTAATTTGTCAGCAGTTTCTTGAGTCAATACATACTCAGTTTTCGCTTCCCCTTTTTCAACGTTCCCACCAGATGCTTGCACTTCTTCCGCAAGTTTGTCTAATTTAGTTGTGTCTTGTGTAGCTACATAAGACCCTTCTGTACTTGCTTGTGTTGTTTCAGCAGGTTTCGTTGGTTCAGGTTGTGTAGCTGGTTGGACTTCATCCGCAAAAGCAGGCCCATTCGCTACTAAAGTTCCAAGCATCAATGCGCTTGATGTTAATAAGAATTTGTTTTTTGTTTTCATGTTTCTATCATATCCTTTCTTTTTTCTCAGAGATTTTCTTCTCTATGTTAACTAGAATACACTAAGTTGATTCAAAAATCAAGCAACTTACTACATTCTTTTTAAAATCAATCTACTCTACGCGATAAAGAGAGCCGACACAATCCGTATCGTATCGACTCAATCTATCTGTTATTTTACGCGTGTTGACGTTTCTTCAACATCAAGAATCCAGCAGAACCTAACGCGATAACCCCAGCAACCATCGCTAAAGAATTATCTTGTGTACCAGTATTTGGTAACACACTTGCGTTTCGACCCGGTTCACCCGGTGTTGGAGTCACAGGTTCTTCTTTCACTGTTGTTTTGTGATACTCAACAGAGATTTCTTGTACTTGTGGTAACACAACATCGTTTTTAAGTTCGATTGTTTCTAATTTTGGTTCGTCCACTTTCACGATTTCAATCGGCGCTACTTTTTTCTGAGAAGCACGACCAAATACACCACCAACAATCGAGAACGAATCGTCACGAGTGTTCGTGTGGTCAAATGAAAATTGAATCTTTTGACCCTTAGCGAAAGACCATCCTAACCCGTTTGAGTCAAGAACCCCAGCAGTACTATCACTTTTATCGTTGTCGTTGGCTGTAAACACGTTACCGCTTTGCGACATGTTAGCACCCATAGATAGTGAAGCACCGTCTAAACCGTTGTCCACAGTCACGTATTGCATGTTGTCAATATCGTTTAATGTAACATCTGTTACGTCGTTCGCATCCGTGATAACTTCGACCTTAACGTTTTTAATCCATCCTTGTCGGTCACTTAGGTATTGGTTGATAGCACCGCCACCACCTTGTCCGTCTACACCGCCACCACCGTTGGCATCACCTTCACCGGCAGATAAGAATACACCGTATCCAATCCCACCGTCTTGTGCTGACCATAGTGCAACGTATGAACGAGCGAACCCAGAGCCACCGGCTGGTGTGATTCCAGAGAATCGTAATGTCACATCACCGTGAGAAGTACCTTTGACTTTGATTTCAGCAGTACCAGTCTTATCGTCGAATAAGAACACGTTATCGAAGTTTGCATCCGTGTTTGTTTCACCGTTGTATCCTTGAATAGACCAACGAGCAATCTTAGGTGCATCTACTTTAGTTGCCCCAGATACCGCTTCAAATGTAGTGCTTGATGTTGCTGTTAAACCAGATTCCCCTGTTTCACCAGCATGTTCTTTATTCCAAGCATCCACACTTGCTTTGTCTTTTGCATAATCACCAGTGTATGTTAAACCATGTTTTTCCATGATTTCTTTGTTACTAGCAAGAACTTTTTCGTATTCTGCTTTCGCTGTTTCATATTTCTCTTTTTGTGCTTTGTTGTATTCATTCACAGTCGCTTCATCTTTCTTGAAGTCGCCAGTATATGTCAACCCAGCTTTTTCCATTTTCGCTTTGTTTTCTTCAGCGTTAGCAGTGTTTAAAGCGATGATACGAGCACGTTCTCTATCCATCGCTTGTTTCTTCGCGATTGCTTTGTCAATTTCGATGATTTGTTTATCTTCATCCGCTTTTGCTTCAGCTCTTGTCTTGTATTCAACCGTTGGTTTTTCAATCACGTTAATATCTAAAGATTTCGCTTTATCCACAGCCGATGTTAAGTCTGGAGAATGTACTTCTTCCACGGCTTCTGAAACATTTGCTTCAGTAGGTGCCACAGTTGTATCAGCGGATGCTGAGTCTGTTGGTGCGACTGTTGTGTCTGAAGCGGATTCAGTTGGAGTCGCTGTTGTTTCTTCCGCTGGAGTTGTTGGTGTTGCAGTTGTTTCCGCTGATTCAGTGGGTGTAGCTGTCGTTTCAGCTGGTTTTTCAGCAGGCGTTTCAGTCGGAGTGACTTCTGGCGTTGGAGTCGCAGTTGTTTCAGGTGTCGCTTCCGTCGGCTTCGCTTCCGGAGTCGGTGCTTGTGTTGTTACCGCTGTTTCTGTTGGCGCAACTTCATCAGCCGATGCCACCCCGCCGTTGACAAATGCGATGAATCCCATTGCTAGGATAACACCACATGTTCCGTATTTCTTCGTCTTACGGATGGAACCGTAAGCCTTTGTTTCTCTAGGTTGTTTTGCAAATAATCGTTTCATCATTATTGTAAATTCCTTTCTTTTTCTTTTTTTATTTACCTATCATAACATAACTATTTTCGTGAAGCAATCTTATCGGCAACGATAAACAGTCCTTCACGATTTAAGTGACGTGAGTATCTCGAATCCAAGTACAGTACAGCGAACTCAGAAACACCAAGAATCTCTTGTACTTTCTTCAATAACTCAGGATACAACATTTCTTTCACGGCACCGGCACCACCACCGTATACATAAATCACTTCAGTGGATGCCCCAACACGCGTTAATACGTGTCCTAGTTTTTCAGCCACTTCACGAGCGAAGAACTCAATTTCATTATCCACGAATCGCTTCACTCTTTCGTAGTGCGCTCGTTTCAGTGGACTCGGTTCATGTTGCAGGTAAGAAGCAAGTTGTTTCCGACTTGAGAACCCACCGTTGAATCCTTGTTCTTGCATCGCTTGCAAGGCGTTGGCTAACACAGAACCATAACCTTTATTCAAGGTCATACTTGCATCTGTATTGAACCTTCCATTACTAAACACAGGGAAGTTTACGGTTCCTTCACCAATATCAATCCCTAATGTGTCTTGCGCTCTCAAAACATCGTTTGCCGTGATTCCTTCGAGTGCGACACCGTGTTTACGCACATCTTGTAACATGATATTCATTAACGGTTCACCTTTAGCAACGATTGCGTATTGAGCACTTGCCCCTTCCGCAATGACTTCTACTTTCTTGAACGTTAATGTGACTGAAACAGGTGTTTCAAAGTTATGAATCACGACTGTATGCACACTACTTAAAAATTCGTTTGCATACGTGACACGATGTTGCATGTATTCCGTAATTGGTAATGCTAATCCACAGTACACGTCCGCTTTTAAATGCGTACCTACCGGTGGTAATCCGTTCGTCTTATCGACATAATCCTTCAAGACTTTTCCGGCTATGCACCCCAACACGAGCATTTTACTAAGGGGTTGTTGTGCCTTACTTAAAGATCCAAGCACGTCAAATTCTTGAAACGAACCGCCAGCATTTAATGAACGATTCCCAAATAATCGACGATAATTGTCAGCAATCATCGGACTGACAAACGAAGCATCCAACACGTTGAATACATCCGACAATTCTTCTTTCGCTTGTGCATCAGGAGTCGGTATCGGGTTTTGTCTGGTCATTAAGGCGACACCACTCGGAATATCCACAGTTGTGATTCCACCATCACCAGCGATTAAACCCTTCACGTAACCATTACCGATGTCCAAGCCAGCTTTAATGATTGTTGTCATCTAATCTTCCTTTCTATTATATTTACCTTCCGAAAATTTCATCCATGCTCGGTAAGTCATCATTCGATTCCACCGCTTGTTGCGTGTGTTGTGTCGCTGATGTTTCCACAGGAGATTCAACCTTCGGTTCAGGCTTCGGAGTTTCTTTCTTTTTCACTTCAGGAACAACAGGTGTTTCCTTCGGTGTTTTCATCATTGTTGCAATCGCCTTATCAGGAATCGCTTCGCCTTCCACAGCTGGATACGGAGTGATACCATTGAGTTTGAATAATTCATCAAAAATACTCAACGTATCAAAAATCTGTCCACCGCAACTCGCAACGTGGTGTTTAATCAACGTCCGTAACGCTACGCTCGGATGTGTTTGTGCTTTCCACCAGTTGTTCACTACGATGTCATCTTGTGGAACATTGAAACGTTTCCTTGAGAGTTTTTCCATCGCTTTCCACCCTTTCTTTCTTGATTTATGAACCAAGTATACCATAAAAAGGATGAAGATGCAACCAAAAAGGAAACACCTAGCGGTACATAAGAAAAGAGTAACCTTAAAGGTTACTCTAATTCCATACCGTCGTCTTCAATTACAGGTTCTTCCTTTTCTTTCTTAACACCAACGTGTACCACAGTTGGTTCCAATCCTTTTTGAAACGCTCGTTTAAACTCGATTAAGGAATCGAATGTTCCATAAGAATCAATCTTTTCTGGTACATTGTTCACATCGAAGGCTTCTCGAACACGGAAGAAGGATTCATTATCTGTTAATTGCACTTTTGTAACATACAATGACTTAGAATCTTCCAGAAATTCATGTACATCCACTTGAATCGTGTCCGTACCCGTCAACCCTTCTGATACAGATGTAATGTATTGGAAGTCGGTATCATTATCATTCATATAAGATACATCCACAATACTCTGTCTTTGAGC
>ERZ1674051.13-NODE-13-length-81850-cov-22.860566_pt1 | contig 81850 bp, 73 predicted proteins | sample MGYA00581125_ERZ1674051 | MGnify/ENA primary metagenome ERZ1674051 (study PRJEB41354, sample SAMEA4873326) | human saliva metagenome | biome: human-associated habitat [ENVO:00009003]; feature: mouth environment [ENVO:08000002]; material: saliva material... | reverse complement strand
AACATATTGCGAAAACCCTTGGTCGTGATTTGAAAACGCATGGTGTATTTTGTCGTGAAGGCATTACAGGCGAGCGCAAACGCGATGAAATTGGTTTTTCTACCATTCGTGCCTCTGATGTAGTGGGTGAACATAGTGTCTGGTTTGCAGATATCGGTGAGCGCGTTGAAATTGCTCACAAAGCATCAAGCCGTATGACCTTTGCCAATGGCGCAGTGCGTGCAGGTAAATGGTTGGAAAAACAATCTCACGGATTGTTTGATATGACAGACGTGTTGGATTTGAATAATTTATAGAGAGTAGATAGGATTTTTTAATTCACTTATTAAATAACGATCCGTACATGTTATGTGTGGATCGTTATATTTTATGTATGGTAAATATTTAGTTCATAAATATTGAATAGGATTATTACAGATTATCTGTGGAATAATTATTTAATAATTTTTAACCTAAAACTAAGAAAAATGAATCAGAATATTGTAGATGTTATATATTTTAATAATAACGAATGTATTATGACTATTACTTTCCCATATGAGTGGAATTGTGAGGGTATGGAATATATACAGGATAAAATAAATTTATATTTACATTATGTAGAAAGCGATCAACTTTATAATAATTAACCAAATTTTAAAGTAGACGCTGTTCGTTTTAGAGTAGTGTATGACAGTAGATTAACAAAAGATGCTGAGGTGTTTTTAAATAATTTAGGTTCTGCATTAAATAATATTAATGTGTTATTTGATTATTTTTCTACTAATGAAATAGAATAGATAAATCTTTGCTAGCTGGATGTAATAAGTTATTAGATTGCAATCAAAACTAATCAGTTAATTGAGCAAAATAGTAATAATGATGAAATTTATAATATCTGTAATAAAACTTTCAATAATAGTTTCTTTGGGAACGTTACTTTTGTATGTTATGGAGTGCATACAATATGGTGAAGTTAAGAGTTTTATTGATTTTCTAAAGACAATTTATCCTTATGCAGTTTTGGCCGTTTTAGTGGGAATGCTGGCGAAAGAGAAAATAGATCATTAATAGAGATATGTTATAAAATTTACATCTTATAGCTCTATTTCTAAATCACTTTCCACCCGACAACAACACAGCAAAATCTCATCGGGTTGAATAAAGGCAAGGGGCGCTTCGGCGTAAGATACCTTGCCTTTTTTGATCTTTACGCGACAAGAACCACAATAACCAGAACGACATTGGTATTCATGATGAATTTGATGTTGTTCTAAAAAGTTAAGCAGGGAAGTTTGGTTATCAAAATCTAAGGTGATTTGGCGCTGAATAAGATGAATTTTCATGAAACAAAATAAAACAAAATTTTGCTCATTATAGAAGAAAGAGAAGTAAAACTCACGGCTCTTTTGTTGTAATATAGCGGCTAATATTCATCATAAGGGAAGATCATGCAAACCTTTCTAAAATTAACGTGGATTTCAACCGCACTTTTATTAACGGCTTGTAGTACCATTTCAAAAAAGCCTGTTAAGCATATTGATATGTATGTAAAGCCTTATTACGATGCCAGAGATGGGCGACTTGAACAGATTAATGTGAACAAAGATATTGATGCGTTATTACTGAAAAATACACAAAAAGATTTTGAAAGTGCGGTCAATATTATTGAGAAAAAAGTGGATTTTGTTTCCCCAATGACAATGTTTGCACTTTCTGCTCGTGCTTATGATTTAGGCTTGCGTGATGAAGCGGTAAAATGGTTTTATCGTGGGCAAAATCGTTTAATCACTGCGTTATATGTGTTGGATTTAGATAAATTAACAGTATCGAATAATACAGCATTTGGGCAATTAGTCGGGCAACATGTTAATCCCTATGCGTTCTGTGATTTGAATAAGCAACACAAGGCGGCGCAAGATGCGATTGACTGGGCTAGAAATCATCCGTATCAGACTGTGTTTTTACCTCAATTACCAAGCAAACATCAAGATAGAAAACAGGCATTAAAAGAAGCAGAGGCAAAACTTGATGCGCGTTTAGTTGAGCAAGACCGCTATTTTGCTAATTCTGAAAATAAAGCGAAATGGGAAAAAGAACGCCAAGATAACTGGGTGAATGAGCGATTTTGTTGGTGATTTTAAAAAAATTTAAAAATCTTAATATTGCTTAAGATTTTATTAAGATTTGTTGTGTTTAATAAGCATCAACAAGGCGGCAATGAGGATAATCCTTCGCTTTGAAATATGACTATTTATGCTTAATTTTATTTAGGAGAACATGATGAAAAAATTTGCTTTAGCAACCCTTTTAGCTTTATCTACTTCAGTAGCATTTGCTGGTTTCAATGGTAACACTGCACAAGGTGGCTTCCAAGGTGGTAACCAAGGTCAACAACTTACTGTTAAGCAAGCATTATCTGCGAAAGATAATTCTATGATTACCTTAGTCGGTAATATCACTCAACAAATTGATGGTGATGAATATCTTTTCACTGATGGCGCAGACCAAATCAAATTGGAAATTAAAAACCGCGTTTGGAATGGCTTAAATGTGGGGCCTCAGGATAAAATCCGCGTTTACGGTAAATTAGATAATGACGCTTTTGAAAAAGCAGAGCTTGAAGTTATTAGCGTTGAAAAAGCGCAATAATTCATATAATTTGAAGTGGTGGGCAAAGCCCGCCATTTTTTCGTTTTGAGAAAGAGAAAAGTGCGGTCAATATTATGCGAGTTTTATTAGTAGAAGACGATCCTCTGATCGGCAACGGTCTGCAAATTGGTTTAACGAAATCAGGCTTTATTGTAGATTGGTTTACTGATGGTCAAAGTGGATTAAATGCCCTAATCGGCGCGCCTTATGATGCGGTGGTACTGGATTTAACACTGCCTAAACTAGATGGTTTGGATGTGTTAAAACAGTGGCGTTCAAATAATCAAGATGTGCCTGTATTGATTTTAACTGCACGTGATACATTGGATGAACGCATTAAAGGCATTCAACAAGGTGCGGATGATTATCTTTGCAAACCCTTTGCTTTGGCTGAAGTGGTGGTGCGATTGCAGGCATTGATTCGTCGTCGTCATGGGCAAGTCAAACCTCAGATTGAGCATGGCAATGTCAAACTCGATCCCGCTCAGCGTAAGGCTTGGTTGAATGAAGATGAAATTACGTTAACCGGACGTGAATATAAATTACTCGAGCTTTTTATGCTGAATAAAGAACGAGTGCTTTCACGTGCGACCATTGAAGAAAAACTGTCAAATTGGGATGAAGAATTAAGTAGCGGTGCATTGGATGTACACATTTATAATTTACGTCAAAAACTAGGTAAGCAATTTATTCGTACGGTACATGGCGTAGGCTATGCTTTAGGACAAGTTAATGAAAAATAAACGACTGAGTTTTCGTCTCTTAATTGGTTTAAGTTTGACCGCACTTTGTGTGTGGTGCGTTGCTACGGCCGTTGCCTGGACAGTTGTCAAAAAAGAAGTAAAAGATGTGTTTAATGCACAGCAGGTGCTTTTTGCCGAGCGTTTGGCAACCTCTGATTTGAAAAATGTCTTATTAGATGAAAATGCGAATTTTCCACGTGGCGGATTTAAACCGCAGAAACGTCATTACGATAATGATGCTTTAGCTTTCGCCATATTTTCTAACAAAGGCGAAAGATTATTAACCGATGGTGATCATGGCGACAAATTTATTTTCCAAAATAAAACCGGATTTAGTAAAGCGCATATTTTAGATGATGACGATGAATGGTTGATTTATTGGCAACCTGTTGGTAAGGGTGAATTGGTAATCGCTGTAGGTCAAGAGTTGGAATATCGTGAAGAGTTGGTCAATAAAATGGTTTTCAGCCAAACAGGAATTTGGTTTGCCGGATTGCCAGTACTCTTATTGGTCGCTTTTATTGTGATTTATCGAGCCTTAAAACCAATTAATCGATTGAGTCGAAACGTACAAGCTCGCCGACCAGGTGATGTGTCGTTATTAGAAACTGATGATGTGCCAACAGAGATTCTACCGTTAGTCCAAAATTTAAATCAATTTTTCACACGTACCAGTGAACAGTTAGAGCGAGAACGCCGCTTTGTTTCTGATGCAGCACATGAATTACGCAGCCCATTAGCGGCATTACGTATTCAAACGGAAGTCGCACAGTTAGCTGGCGATGATGCACAAACTCGTGAAATGGCCTTAGCGCATTTAACCCAAGGTATCGATCGAGCAACCCAATTAATTGAACAGCTTCTTACACTTTCTCGTTTGGATAATCTTAAAGAATTAAATCATCAGGAACCCATTCATTGGTCAGAAATTATTACCTCACTTATCGGTGAGTTGTATTTCAGCGCACAGCAACGTCAAATCGAATTGCAGTTTGACCATCAGGGAGATCCTGCTATTAAGCAAGGACAGCCATTATTAGTTACACAAATGTTGAGAAACTTGTTGGATAATGCCATTAAATATTGTCCGCAAGGCACTCAGGTTCGTGTGATTTTACAGTCTCGTAAGATTCTTATCGAAGATAATGGCGGTGGTGTGGCGCCAGAAGAATTAGCAAAATTAGGGCAGCGTTTTTATCGCCCTGCAGGACAAAATGAAAAGGGAAGTGGACTTGGATTGTCTATTGTGGCAAGAATAGCAGAATTACATCATTACCGCTTTCGCTTAGAAAACATTGAAGCTAACGGACAAATTCAAGGTTTGCGAGCCATCATTGAGTTATAAAAAAGGGCGTTTAAAACGCCCTTATTGTTAAAACATCCCACCAATTAATTCTAATCGACCTTTTTCTACTTTTATTTCCTTGGCAAATTTCTTAATCAGCATTTGTTTCATGTCGCTTTCATCCAAAGTGTAAACCGGCATCCGACTTAATAAGGCTGCAACACCATCACTTAATAGCGGCATAACATCTTGGAGCTGCTCCATTGCACTATTAGGTTCGCCAGACCAGCGTAAAATTCGCAAGTTTTTCAAATAAAGCGCACCTTCTTGCGCGTTATATTCTGGAATGGCATCAAAGGTTAAATGCAATTTAGCTGGGTAGGTTTTACCGGATAAGCGAATTAGCGTATCAACCAAACCACTCATTTCAACACGATTACTTTCAGTTTGCCCGATTTGAGTTACTAAATCTTTCAGTGCGTAATCCACTGAAAATAACCCTGGAATACCAAGTTTGTCATTAATTGTGCCTTTTTCACTTAAATATTGGTTAATTTGTTGTTCGCTGATGCTAAAAGGGGAAGCTTGTACAGATAGCGTGCAGAAGCCTAATGTTAGTACGGTAAGCACTCTTTTCAAAAAATGCATATTTTTCTCCTTGATTGAAAAAGAATGAAAATTTTGTAGAATGTATCGCTTATCTTTTCACTATACAATAAAAATTTTAGGTAAGAGAACATGAGTTTGTCGTTTAAGGCCCATGTACAAATACTTCTTAAAGAACATCGTGGGGAACGTGTTTTCCGATTTGAATATTTAGGAAAATATTATTGGTTAAAACAGCCTGAGCAATTAAAAGGGATATGGTTATTATTAAAACCGCACCCAAAACAGCATTTTAAAGAAGAATGTGAGATTCTTCAGCACCTGAATAATATTGGTGCACCAGTACCTAAATTATGCGATTTCGGCGATGATTATTTAGTATTGGAAGATGCAGGGCCAACATTAAACATCTGGCTGAATGATAAAACGTTGTCTTGGGCAGAAAAATCACATATTTTGCATTCAGCGATAGAAATATTGATTAATCTTCATCAGCAAGGCATTATTCACGGTCGTCCAGCCATACGGGATATAGCATGGAAAGATGGTAAGATTAGTTTTATGGACTTTGAATCTCATTCAAAAAGCCATAATGAACATTGGTTGATTACACGTGATATGCTGGCATTTTTAGACAGTTTATGTCGCGTGAAAGGCTTAGATGATGAAAAGCTTAATGAATTATTTGATTATTATAAATCTCACTGCCCGACAACTTATTGGACTGATATGTTGTCATATGTGAGAAGATTTCGTTGGCTTTATTATCTTTTACTTCCGTTCAAACCGATTGCACGAACGGACTTATTGGCCGTTTATCGGTTATTTGAACATTTAACAAAGGAAAATCTATGAAAAAATTATTTTTAGTGGCTATATTAAGTGCTTTAGTGAGCGCTTGTTCTGTTGGTGTTGGTGCTGGCGGCGGCAGTAATGGTGTGGGCGTTGGTGTAGGCCTTGGCACTGGCTTTGGATTCTAACTCTCACTTTAGATAAAGCAAAGTGCGGTCAAAAATCTTAGGTTTTCAAGAAAATTAGCATAAATCGCTTGATCTTTTGATTTAGATCACTATAATACACCCCATATTTCGGACGCGGGGTGGAGCAGCTTGGTAGCTCGTCGGGCTCATAACCCGAAGGCCGTCGGTTCAAATCCGGCCCCCGCAACCAATAACAAGTTCAGTAAAAAGAACCCCAAATTTGGGGTTTTTTTGTACGAGAAATTTAGAAACTGGGCTTAGGTTCATTGACGAACCTAACCCTTTTTTTATGTCTGAATTTTAAGATTAGGAGCAAAAATTGGCAACATTAGAACAAAAATTGCAAGAGATGCTTCAAGGTGCAGTAGAAGACTTAGGCTGCGAACTTTGGGGGATTGAATGCCAACGTGCTGGTCGTTTTATGACCGTGCGTTTATTCATTGATAAAGACGGTGGCGTAGGCGTTGATGATTGTGCTGATGTAAGTCGTCAAGTGAGCGCGATTTTAGACGTGGAAGATCCGATTGCGGATAAATATAACCTAGAAGTGTCATCACCAGGTCTTGATCGTCCATTATTTACGCTTGAACAATTCCAACGTTATGTGGGTGAGGATATCGCTGTGCATTTACGAATTCCTGTTTTAGATCGCCGTAAATGGCAAGGTAAATTGGAAAAAATTGAAAATGACATGTTGACACTTATTGTTGATGGTCAGGAACAAGTTCTTATTTTTGGCAACATTCAAAAAGCCAATGTAATCGCAAAATTTTAAAGGAGAAAAAGGAAAATGAGTAAAGAGATTTTGTTAGCTGCTGAAGCAGTATCTAACGAGAAGTTATTACCACGTGAAAAGATTTTTGAAGCGTTAGAGAGTGCGATTGCACTTTCAACGAAGAAAAAATATGACTATGAAACCGATATTCGTGTGTCTATTAACACCAAAACAGGGGAGTTTGATACATTCCGTCGCTGGTTAGTTGTTGATGAAGTTAAAGTGCCAACAAAAGAAATTACATTAGAAGCGGCGCAATTCGAAGACCCTAATATTCAAATCGGTGATTATGTCGAAGATCAAATTGAATCTATCGCATTTGACCGTATAGCGATGCAAACTGCTCGCCAAGTAATTAGTACAAAAATCCGCGAAGCTGAGCGTGCAAAAGTGGTTGAGCAATTCCGTTCAGAAGAAGGCAAAATTGTTACGGGTACGGTGAAAAAAGTAAATCGTGAAAGCATCATTTTAGATTTAGGAAATAAAGCTGAAGCGGTGATTATGCGTGAAGATATGCTTCCACGTGAAAACTTCCGTCCAGGCGATCGTGTTCGTGGTGTACTTTATAAAGTGAATCCAGAAAGCAAAACCGCACAATTATTTGTGACTCGTGCAAAACCTGAAATGTTAATCGAGTTATTCCGTATTGAAGTACCGGAAATCGGCGAAGAAATGCTTGAAATTCGTGGTGCGGCTCGTGATCCAGGTTCTCGTGCGAAAATTGCAGTGAAATCAAATGACAAGCGTATTGACCCAGTAGGTGCGTGTGTAGGTATGCGTGGTGCACGCGTTCAAGCGATTACCAATGAATTGGGTGGCGAACGTGTGGATATCGTACTTTGGGATGATAATCCAGCACAATATGTAATCAATGCGATGGCGCCAGCTGATGTAACTTCAATCATTGTGGATGAAGATAATCACTCAATGGATATTGCGGTTGATGCTGACAATTTAGCACAAGCAATTGGTCGTAACGGTCAAAACGTACGTTTAGCGACACAATTAACCGGTTGGACATTAAATGTCATGACTACCGAACAATTAAATGAAAAACATCAAGCAGAAGACACCAAAGTATTAAATTTATTCATGGATAAATTAGGTCTTGATGAAGAGTTTGCTCAAATCTTAGTGGACGAAGGTTTTACTTCATTAGAAGAAGTGGCTTATGTTCCTGTGAGCGAACTAACTGCAATTGATGGTTTAGAAGATGAAGATCTTATCGAAGAGTTACAAGGTCGTGCAAAAGATGCCATTACTGCAGCTGCAGCAGCTGAAGAAGAAGCCTTGAAAAAAGCGAATATTGAAGATCGTTTATTAAATCTTGAAGGCATGAATCGTCACATTGCCTTTAAATTAGCTGAAAAACAAATTACTACACTTGAAGAACTTGCGGAGCAAGGTGTAGATGATTTAGCTGATATTGAAGAATTAACCGCAGAGCAAGCCGCTGACTTTATTATGGCTGCTCGTAATATTTGCTGGTTTAGCGAAGAGTAAGGAGTTTAATAATGACTGAAGATGTAAAAAATGCGGATGCGAATGCACCGAAAAAACTAAGTATTCAACGCAGAACAAAAACAACCGTAAGCAGTACAACAGCTGGCGGTAAAGCAAAAGCGGTACAAGTTGAAGTTCGTAAAAAACGTACTGTGCCAACAGATGCCGCTCGAAAAGCAGCTGAGGCAGAAAAATTAAAAGCACAGCAAGAAGCAGAAAAGAAAGCAGCAGAAGAAAAAGCACGTTTAGCTGCTGAAAAAGCAGCAGCGGAAAAAGCGAAAGCCGAAAAAGCTAAGGTTGAAGCAGAAAAAGCAGCGAAACCAGCACAAAGTGCGGTTGAAAATAAACCTAAATCGGTTGATCCAGAAAAAGAAAAACGTAAAGCAGAAGAAGCAGAACTTCGTCGTAAAGCGGAAGAGCTCGCTCGCCAAAAAGCAGAAGAGCAAGCTCGTAAAGCAGCTGAAGATGCTAAACGTTATGCTGAAGCGGATACGTCAAGCAATGAAAGCGCATCAGAAGATTATACCGATTACAATTTAAGCTCTCGTTATGCTTTAGAAGCAGAAGACGAAGAAGAACGTCGTAATGAAAATCGCGGTCGCGGCAAAAATAAAGTGGCTAAAGCGAAAAAAGAACGCGATGACGTGAAGGGCGGTAATAAAAATGAGCGCGAATCTAACCGTAAAAATCAAAAAGACGGTAAATTCGGTAAAGGTAAAAATGGTAAGAAAGGTGCAGCATTACAGCAAGCCTTCACAAAACCTGTTCAGGTTGTGAAACAAGATGTTGTTATTGGTGAAACTATTACCGTTGCGGAATTAGCAAACAAAATGGCAACCAAAGCGACTGAAATCATCAAAGCGATGATGAAGATGGGCGAAATGGTAACCATTAACCAAGTGCTTGATCAAGAAACAGCGCAATTAGTAGCTGAAGAATTAGGTCACAAAGTGATTCTTCGCAATGAAAATGAACTTGAAGAAGAAGTATTAGGCGATCGCGATGTTAATGCTGAAAAAGTAACTCGTGCCCCGGTTGTGACCATTATGGGGCACGTTGACCATGGTAAAACCTCATTGCTTGACTATATTCGTAAAGCGAAAGTTGCAGCAGGTGAGGCAGGTGGTATTACTCAGCACATCGGTGCGTACCACGTAGAAATGGATGACGGCAAAATGATCACCTTCTTAGATACGCCGGGACACGCCGCATTTACCTCAATGCGTGCACGTGGTGCGAAAGCAACGGATATCGTAGTTCTTGTGGTTGCGGCAGATGATGGTGTGATGCCTCAAACCATTGAAGCGATTCAACACGCGAAAGCAGCGGGTGCGCCTTTAGTGGTTGCGGTGAACAAAATTGATAAACCAGAAGCCAACCCAGACCGTGTAGAACAAGAATTACTACAACATGAAGTGATTTCTGAGAAATTCGGTGGTGATGTGCAATTCGTGCCTGTTTCTGCGAAGAAAGGTACCGGTGTTGATGATTTATTAGATGCCATCTTGCTTCAATCAGAAGTACTTGAATTAACAGCTGTAAAAGACGGCATGGCAAGCGGTGTAGTGATTGAATCTTACCTTGATAAAGGTCGTGGTCCAGTTGCAACCATTCTTGTTCAATCTGGTACTTTACGTAAAGGTGATATCGTACTTTGTGGTTTTGAATACGGTCGTGTTCGTGCAATGCGCGATGAAAACGGTAAAGAAATCGATGAAGCGGGCCCATCTATCCCTGTTGAGGTGTTAGGTCTTTCAGGCGTGCCAGCAGCGGGTGATGAAGCAACTGTAGTACGTGATGAGAAAAAAGCACGTGAAGTAGCATTACACCGTCAAGGTAAGTTCCGTGAAGTGAAACTTGCTCGTCAGCAAAAAGCGAAACTTGAAAATATGTTTAGCAATATGACTGAAGGTGATGTGGCTGAACTGAACATCATTGTGAAAGCGGACGTTCAGGGTTCTGTGGAAGCGATTATTCAATCGTTACAAGATCTTTCTACTGATGAAGTGAAAGTGAAAGTTGTCGGTTCTGGTGTAGGTGGTATTTCTGAAACTGATGCAACCTTAGCGGCAGCTTCTAATGCGATTATGGTCGGCTTTAACGTTCGTGCAGATGCTTCTGCTCGTCGTATTATCGAAGCAGAAAACATTGACCTTCGTTATTACTCCATCATTTATGAACTATTAAATGATGTGAAAGCCGCGATGAGTGGTATGCTACAACCTGAATTCAAACAAGAAATCATCGGCTTGGCTGAAGTGCGTGATGTGTTTAAACATCCGAAATTTGGTGCAATCGCCGGTTGTATGGTGACCGAAGGTGTAGTAAAACGCAACAACCCAATCCGTGTATTACGTGATAACGTGGTAATTTTTGAAGGTGAATTGGAATCTCTCCGTCGCTTTAAAGATGACGTTTCTGAAGTCCGTAATGGTATGGAATGTGGTATCGGCGTTAAAAACTACAATGACGTGAAAGTCGGCGACCAAATCGAGGTGTTTGAAGTCGTTGAAGTTAAACGTTCAATCTAATCGATAAAAAGAGCGGTCAAAATTCAACGTATTTTTGACCGCTTTTTAATAAGAGAAATATTATATTATGGCAAGAGAATTTAAACGCAGCGATCGTGTTGCACAAGAATTACAAAAAGAAATCGCCATCATTTTACAACGAGAAGTAAAAGATCCTCGTATTGGCATGGTAACCGTGTCAGATGTGGAAGTATCAAGCGATTTAGCTTATGCAAAAGTGTTTGTCACATTTTTATTTGATCATGATGAAGAGGCGATAGCACAAGGCATGAAAGGTTTGGAAAAAGCAGCACCTTATATCCGTTCATTAGTGGGTAAAGCGATGCGCTTACGTATTGTGCCGGAAATCCGCTTCTTCTACGATCAATCCTTAGTCGAAGGGATGCGTATGTCTAATTTAGTGACAAACGTGATTCGTGAAGACGAGAAAAAACACGTTGAGGAAAATGACTAATGTCGAGACCTCGTAAGCGTGGACGTGATATTGATGGCGTATTTTTATTAGATAAGCCACAAGGCATGTCATCGAATGACATCATGCAAAAGGTGAAACGCTTATTCCAAGCGAATAAAGCAGGGCATACTGGTGCGCTCGATCCATTAGCCACCGGTATGTTACCTATTTGCTTAGGTGAAGCAACAAAGTTTTCCCAGTTTTTATTAGATGCAGATAAACGCTATGTGGTTACAGCAAAATTAGGTGAACGAACAGATACCTCGGATGCAGAAGGACAAGTGGTCGAAACGCATTCTGTCAATGTGGAAACATCACAAATTTTGACCGCACTTGAACAATTCCGTGGTGATATTTTGCAAGTGCCGACCATGTTTTCTGCATTAAAACACAATGGGAAACCGTTGTATGAGTATGCTCGCGCAGGCATTACAGTGGAACGTGAAGCCCGTCCTATCACGATTTTTGAGCTAAACTTTATCGAGTATCAAGCACCTTTTCTAACTTTAGAAGTGCATTGTTCGAAAGGAACCTATATCCGTACATTAGTGGATGATTTAGGTGAAGTGTTAGGTTGTGGAGCTCATGTGACAGTGTTACGTCGAACTGCGGTTGCGGATTATCCAACAGAAAAAATGATGACATGGGACTCATTACAGACGCTTGCAGAGCAAGGTGATCTTGCACAACTTGATCAATATCTTTTACCAACAGATACAGCGGTCAGTAAATTACCCGCATTACAGCTAAATGCTGAGCAGAGTAAAGGTATTGGCTTTGGACAGCGCGTCAAATTTGCTAATGAAGCAAAATTACATGGTCAAGTGCGGTTGTTTTCTGACGAGAATATCTTTTTAGGCGTAGCACTTGTAGATGATAACAATGTGATTCGTCCGCAGCGCTTGATTACGCAATCTCTCTAACTATTTGCCTTTCTTTTTTAATTCCAGTAATCTCACCTGTAACCTTTTAATTGCAATCTATGTAAATAAGATATTACAGGTGAATTATGGATGCTCTTAACCATTTACGTCAGGAAATTGATGCGCTCGATCGTGAACTGATTCAACTTTTTGCTAAACGTCTCGAATTGGTGACCCAAGTCGGCGAAGTAAAGCACGAAAAAGGTTTGCCGATTTATGCACCAGATCGTGAATTAGCGATGTTACAAGCCCGCCGAGAAGAAGCGGCAAAAGCGGGAATTTCTCCACAACTTATCGAAGATGTGCTGCGTCGTTTCATGCGTGAATCTTACTCCAATGAAAATCAATTTGGTTTTAAAACCCTGAATCCAGTCATTAACAAAATTGTTATCGTCGGTGGTTACGGAAAAATGGGGCAGTTATTTGCCCGCTATTTGCGTGCTTCCGGTTATCCTATTTCTATTTTAGACCGAGATGATTGGGATGTGGCAGAACGCATTTTAACGAATGCGGATGTTATCATTGTTTCCGTGCCAATTGATCACACGTTAGAAACCATAGAACGTTTAAAACCTTATTTAACCGAAAATATGCTACTAGCAGATCTCACCTCCGTGAAACGTGCGCCATTAGCTAAAATGTTAGAGGTGCATAAAGGGGCAGTAGTTGGGTTGCATCCAATGTTTGGTCCTGATATTGCGAGCATGGCAAAACAAGTGGTTGTGCGTTGTGATGGGCGCTTTAGTGAGCGTTATGAATGGTTGCTAGAGCAAATTCAAATCTGGGGTGCAAAAATTTACCAAATTGATGCTGCTGAGCACGACCACAATATGACGTACATTCAAGCATTACGTCACTTTTCCACCTTTGCGAATGGTCTGCATCTTTCTAAACAACCTGTCAATTTAAGTAATTTATTGGCGCTATCTTCCCCGATTTATCGCTTGGAATTAGCCATGATTGGTCGTCTATTTGCCCAAGATGCGGCACTTTATGCCGATATTATTATGGATAAGCCAGAAAATTTAGATGTGATTGAAAGCTTGAAACAAACTTATGAAGAGGCGTTACAATTCTTTGAAAAAGGCGATCGCCAAGGGTTTATTGATGCTTTCCATCAAGTGAGAGAATGGTTTGGAGAATATTCAGACCAATTCTTGCAAGAAAGTCGCCAGTTATTGCAACAAGCTCACGATTTACGTCATGTATAAAGCTAAAAGTGCGGTTGATTTTCACCGCACTTTTGTTTTGTGACTTATTGTCTTGCCAAGCGTAAATTTTGTGGAATAGCCTCAAAGTTAGAACGGAATGGATTGATATCCAATCCACCACGGCGCGTATAACGCGCATAGACAGTGAGTTTTTCTGGTTTGGCGTAATGCATCAAATCACAGAAAATACGCTCAACACACTGCTCGTGAAACTCATTATGTTGACGGAAAGACACAATGTAGCGAAGAAGTTTTTCGCGATCGATTTGTTTACCCACATAATGAATCTGCACAGTTCCCCAATCGGGTTGGCTGGTGATAAGACAGTTAGATTTCAATAAATGGCTTACTAAGGTTTCTTCCACCACGTTATCGGACGTACAATTTTGCAAAATATCCGCATTAAATTCGTAGCTATGTATTTCGATATCTTGTTCGTCAATACAATCGCCCATTAATGTATCGATACCTTGTCCTTGATAGTGGGATAATGGATGTAAACGCACTTTGACCTCGCCTTGAGCACAAGCACTTAGGTCTTCACGCATAGTGCGTTCTACGCTAGCAAAATCAGCAAATTTACTTTGGTTAAAGCTGTTTAAGTAGAGTTTAAAGCTTTTTGATTCAATTAAATTTTCACTGCGATAATCAATTTCCACATCAGCTATGGCGACTTGCGGCAAACCTTTTGGATTTAACCAAGAAATTTCATAGGCTGTCCAAATATCAGCGCCTTGGGTAAAAGGCTGTTGTTCAGTAATACCTAAGCCATCACGATTGAGTTTGCGAGGCACGGGTTGTAACAAAGTGCGGTCATAATTCGCCGCATATTCTGTTGCTTGACCGAGTTTTAAAGATTGAAGGCTTTTATCTTGATAGTTCATGTGTTTTCCTAAATTATGAAAGCGTTATAAAAAATTCCACGACACATTCGAGACTAATCGACATTGGTCGCATTTAAAGTAAATTACATCAAATAGTGGCGCATCTAATGCCCAATCGCCACCACAATGCGGGCAACAGCGTTGTTGTTCCGATTCTAAAGAATGGCCACCAATACGGTATAAATAATAATAGGTCGGTATGCCGCTTTCTTTTTCGATTTCTGAGGCAAGGTATCGTCCATGTTTAGTAAGCGTACTATTAACCTCGGAGATTTCGCTTAATGATTCTTTTTCTAAAACCGAGCCATTCATTTGCAACTGATCGCAAGCCTGCCAATTTTCCTGCCATTTAATTAAATCTTGGCTTAAGTGCGGTTGATTTTTTAGCTGTTTATAAAGTGGGATTGGGGAAAAATCTTCTCCACTATGCAATGGCGAGCAAGATTGTAAATGCGTGGTGTAGAGCATCTGCCATGCAGGTCGGCTACATTCTGCGGTACCGTCAGAATTTAAATCGTCGGCAATAATTTGAAAACCTTGAAAATTTAGACCGCACTTTTCAGCATTTTCCATCGCCAGATTCATAGTTTGGTTATTATTATCGGGTAAAAGGCTATCTTGCTCAGGACAAATAACGCGCATTGCAAAACCTTGTTGATCGTCCTCCTCCGTCAAATAAAGCGGGATTTCACGGCCGATAATTTGCCCGTTATAACGCCATTGGTCGATGATTGCATTGAGCAAATGGCTTTGTTGGTCAATATCATTTTCTAAGGCGGTCAATTTAAAAAAAGGTTCGATCAGATACATAATTACAGATTGTGCAAGATTTCTTCGATTTGTTTTAAACCGTTTAAGCGGGTTTCACTTAAGCGAGAGGCAATACCAAGCTCATCAAAAAATTGACGAATATTAAATTGTTGTAATTGGTTGCTGGTTTGGCCATTGATATTTTGCAGCAACAACCATAACAAGCCATTCATAATGCGCGCTTCGCTGTAAGCTTCAAATTGAAACATGCCGTCATTTTGTGGAATGGCCTTAAACCAAAGTCCCGCTTCACAGCCTTGAATTGATCGCATTTGAGTCAATTCATCAGGAGAAGGTTGAGGGAGATGCTTACCGGCTTGAATAATAAAACGGTAGCGATCTTCCCAATTTTTTGCCTGTTTAATGTTTTCTAGCATGTTAATAACTCTAAGGATTTATCTAATGCCGCAAAAAAAGCATCCACATCTTGTGGGCTGTTATAAGGCGCAAAAGAAAGTCGTAATGTGGTGCGCTCACCAAGGCGTGCTAGGTAAGGTTGGGCGCAATGTTCGCCAACGCGCAACGCAATTTTTTGTTCGCTTAACAGGGTAGCAAGATCTGAAGCCGCAATCCCATCAAAAACAAAACATACAACAGAACTTGCTTGCGGTGAATTGAATAAACGACAATTCGGAGAGTTTTTTAATCGCATTTTACTTTGTTCAGCAAGCTCAACGGCATGCGTCTCGGCCGCCTGAAAATCCCATTTTTTGAGCCAATCTAGCACCGCACCAAAACCAATCACGCCGGCAATATTCGGCGTGCCGGCCTCTAATCGATAAGGCAAATCGGCAAAGGTAATACATTCATGGGATACGCGCTCAATCATTTTCCCACCGTAAAAAAGTGGTTGTAGTAAAGAAAGTGCACTTAATTTCCCGCTTAATACACCAATGCCGTTAGGTCCATAAATTTTGTGTGCAGAAAAGGCGATAAAATCCGCATCTAATGCTTGTAAATCAATTTGTATATGACTAATGGCTTGAGCAGCATCCACTAAAACGAGCGCATTACTATGTTGTCGGATTAGTCGAATTAAATGTTGGATGTGTTGTTCCGTTCCCGTTACGTTGGAAACAAAATTGAGTGCCACTAATTTGGTTTTCTCATTTAAGGCTGCAATCAAAGCATTTTCATCAATTAACCAATTATCCAAAATGGGCAGTACTTGAATTTTCGCTCCGCATTTTTTCGCTGTTTCGTGCCAAGTAACAAAATTAGCATGATGGTCCGCTTGGCTAATTAAAATCTCATCATCTGCATGTAAAGAAGGGAGTAAACCATTGGCTACTAAATTAATGCTATGAGTTGTTCCGGAAGTCCAAATCACCGCTTTTTCATCTTCCGCATTAATTAAGGTTTTGACTAAGTGACGGGCATTTTCGTATTGTGCTGTTTGTGCAGCTTCGTACTGGCTACGATGCACAGAGCCTGCTGATTGATAAAAGGTACTCGTCGCATCAATTAATGCTTGAGGCTTTAATGCCGTCGCCGCATTATCCAAATAAACCACGGCATTTGGCGATTTAAAATAAGGAAATTCATTTTTAAATGATTGATAATCAAAAGCCATGGTTATCTCCGTTTTTAACTGTTTTTTTCTGTTTACGCCATTCATAAGGGGCAACAGGGTTGGGCTCTCGCCATAAGCCGATTTTTTGTTGTTGGGCAAAATCTTGTGCCTGAAAGTAAAGTGGATTTTTAGCAAATTGTGGGTAAACCCACGCCATGCCGTTTTTCACCATTTTTAAGTTGATGTTTTGTTCTTGCAGATAAACCGTTGTCAAAATACGTTGGTAGCGATCATAACCAGAAACAGACAACGTCACATTTTGTTTGAAAACCAGTTGTGAAAGATATTGTTTGGCTTTTTTTCCAAATGGTTGGCCTTTTTCCGGAGCATCAATTTCTTGTAATCGCACTTTTAATTGTTTTTTAGTGGGTAAGAGGCAAGTTAAGGTATCGCCATCACTTACACCAACGACCCAACACGCCATTTGGCGTTCAGTAGCGACTGAAAATTGCGACCAAAGTGCGGTCAAAATTAGGGTTAAAAATAAGAAGAATTTTTTAATCATTTGGAATTTCTTTGATCTGCATCGCAAAATTTAGCTAAAATGAATGGGTAATTTTAACAAAAAAGCGTAAAATAAATTTTAATTGTTATTAAAAAAGTTGATAGAGGAAATATGTTACTCCAAAAAGGCGTTCAACTCGCTCGTTCGCTCATCATTTTATACATTATGTTACTACTCGGCAATTTGATTTCTCACTATATCCCAGTGGGAATTCCAGGCAGCATTTGGGGCTTGTTATTACTTTTTTTAGGTTTAACGACTCATGTAATTCACTTGGAGTGGATTTATTTCGGCGCGAGCTTATTGATCCGCTACATGGCGGTGCTTTTTGTGCCAGTGAGCGTGGGTATTATCAAATATTATGATTTACTCGTGGCTCAGTGGAAAGTTTTACTTATTCCAAATATTCTCAGTACCGTTCTGACACTTTTAGTTATTGCATTTATAGGAAACTATTTATTTTATAAACAATCCTTTACCCATAAACGTAAAAAAGTATTGGAAAGACGCAATCTTCAAGCTGACTAAGGTTTTATTATGCAGTATGCAATTTATCTTTATACCATTTTAACGATTTTCGGATTTTGGCTCGCATTACAAATCAGTAAACGTTGGAAATCCATGATTTTCAATACGTTCGTGCTCACGGTATCAATTCTTGTGCTGATTTTAGTAGTTGGCGATATTCCTTATGACGATTATATGGCGGGCAATGCACCGATTAATAATTTATTAGGGGTGAGTATTGTTGCGCTGGCGTTACCGTTGTATGAACAACTTCGTCAAATTGCGAAACAGTGGAAAATTATTCTTTCTGTGGTGACATTGGCTTCTTTGTTTTCTATGTTTACCGGTGCCATTTTTGCAATTATTTTAGGGGCGAGCCCTGAAATGGTGGCGACCGTATTACCAAAATCAATTACCACGCCAATTGCGATGGAAGTCTCTTCACATTTAGGCGGTATTCCTGCCGTTACAGCGGTAGGTGTAATTGTTGCGGGTTTACAAGGTTCGGTTTTTGGTTATCTCATCTTGAAAAAACTCGGTATTAAGCAACAAGAAGCGGTGGGTTTATCTGTTGGGGCGGTTTCTCACGCACTGGGTACTGTAAGCTGTATGGAAGCTGATCCAAAAGCGGGGAGTTATAGTTCGATTTCTTTGGTACTTTGCGGTATTATGAGTTCCATTTTAGCACCCTTAGTATTCCATGTTATTCGCCTATTTTTATGAGAACCCAATTAGCTGATTTTTGGACTGAACGTTTCCTTCCTGATCCGCCTCGCGAAAAAGATCATCGACCACCATTTCGTCGTGATCGCGGGCGGATTTTACATTCTGCCGCTTTCCGTTGTTTACAAGCCAAAACACAGATTCATGCGGTGGGCGAAAATGATTTTTATCGTACACGTCTAACTCATTCTCTAGAAGTGGCACAAATCGGTAGCAGCCTGGTTTCCCAATTAAAATTTGCGGAAAGTTATGTTGCTATTTCAGACCAGCTTAATATCGAAAAAAGTGAATTACAGAAACAACTCAAACCTTTATTACCAAGCAATGATTTAATTGAAAGTTTGTGCTTTGCACATGATATTGGCCATCCACCGTTTGGTCATGGTGGGGAAGTGGCGCTTAATTATATGATGCGTAACCACGGTGGTTTTGAAGGCAATGCGCAGACATTTCGTATCATTACTAAACTTGAACCTTATACTGAAACAGCAGGGATGAATTTAACGCGTCGTGCTATTTTAGGCACGGTGAAATATCCGAATATTTTAGACTTATCTTCACCACAATATGCCCAGTTGCCGCATACTGAAAACGCTGATCCTCGTTATGTCAAAATTAGCGACTGGAAGCCTGGAAAAGGGTTATTCCGTGATGACGTCACAATGTTTACGTGGCTGTTGCAAAACCTTTCTGAAAATGACCGCACTTTGTTTGGCTCATTTCAAAAAGTGCGGTCAAATCCTGCTGAGTTTTTAAAAACACAATTTAAATCGTTAGATTGCAGCATTATGGAATTGGCGGATGATATTGCGTATGGCGTGCATGATTTAGAAGATGCGATTGTGACCGGTGTAGTAAATCAACATCAATGGCAAGAAGCATTGGCTGAACTTAAAACGATTCCTTCAGATTGGTTGGCAAAAAATATAGAACAAGTCAGCCAACGATTATTTTCCAACCATCATTTCGAGCGTAAAAATGCCATTGGTGCATTAGTGAATTTCTTTATCACTCATGTACGTTGGAAAGTCACCGGCAATTTTGATGAGCCTTTGTTACGTTATAACGCAGAACTGCCGCAAGATGTGATTGCCGCATTAAATGTATTCAAAAAGTTTGTGTGGAAATACGTGATTCGCCATGTGGAAACGCAACGTATTGAATATAAAGGCCAACGCATTCTCACCGAAATGTTCCAGATTTTTGAGTCTGACCCAGAACGTTTATTGCCAACGAATACCGCTAATCGCTGGAGAAATGCACCGGAGCAGGGTAAAAAACGTATTATTTGTGACTATATTGCGGGTATGTCTGATGCCTATGCCTTAAAGGTTTATCATCAGCTCTAAAGTGCGGTTATTTTTATTGATATTTTGAATTTATAGGACAATTTTGTGGCATTAATTAGTTTAACTAACGCTTATCTTTCTTTTAGTGATCATCCCTTACTTGATCACGCAGAACTGCATATTGAACCAAATGAGCGCGTGTGTTTGGTGGGGCGTAATGGCGCCGGTAAATCTACGCTATTAAAAATTATTGCACAACAAGTCACCATGGATGACGGTAAAGTGCAGTATGAAAAAGATTTAGTGGTTTCCCGTTTAGAACAAGACCCGCCGCGCCATGCTGAAGGGAATGTATTTGATTATGTGGCGGAAGGCATTGAGCATTTAGCAGATTTGTTAAAGGAATACCACCATATTTCCCAAGAGTTGACACAAAATTATAGTGAACAAACTCTTAACCAATTAGCACAAGTGCAAGCCAAATTAGAGCATGCCAACGGCTGGCAATTTGAAAATAAAATCAATGAAGTTCTGCAAAAGCTCGAGTTAAATCCTGATACTAAATTAGCTGATTTATCAGGTGGTTGGTTGCGTAAAGCCGCTCTTGCGCGTGCGTTGGTGTGTAATCCTGATGTCTTGTTATTAGATGAACCGACTAACCACTTGGATGTGGATGCAATCGAATGGTTAGAAAACTTCTTATTGGAATTCACCGGAAGTATTGTGTTTATTTCCCACGACCGTTCTTTTATCCGCAAAATGGCGACTCGTATTGTGGATTTAGATCGCGGTAAATTAGTGTCTTATCCAGGTAACTATGATTTATATCTCACCACGAAAGAAGAAAACTTACGTGTCGAAGCATTACAGAACGAGCTTTTCGATAAACGCTTAGCACAAGAAGAGGTTTGGATTCGTCAGGGTATTAAAGCTCGTCGTACGCGTAATGAAGGGCGTGTGCGAGCTTTAAAAGCTATGCGTGAAGAACGTCGCCAACGTCGTGAAGTGATGGGCACCGCTAAGTTACAATTGGATAACTCAAGTCGTTCAGGCAAAATCGTGTTTGAAATGGAAAATGTGAGCTATGAGATTGAAGGCAAACAGCTGCTTAAAGATTTCAGTACGACCATTTTACGTGGCGATAAAATTGCATTGGTTGGCCCAAATGGCTGTGGAAAAACTACCTTTATTAAACTTTTATTAGGTGAAATCAAGCCAACGAGTGGTCGCATTCATTGTGGTACAAAATTGGATATCGCTTATTTTGACCAATATCGCGCTGATCTTGATCCGGAAAAAACGGTGATGGATAACGTCGCTGATGGCAAGCAGGATATTGAGGTTAATGGTGTAAAACGTCATGTGTTGGGCTATTTGCAGGATTTCTTATTCCCACCAAAACGAGCGATGATTCCCGTCAAAGCCCTTTCAGGTGGTGAACGTAACCGCTTATTATTGGCAAAATTATTACTGAAACCGAATAACTTACTGATTCTCGATGAACCAACCAATGACTTGGATGTAGAAACCTTAGAATTATTGGAAGAAATCCTCACCGATTATCAAGGCACCTTATTGATTGTCAGCCATGATCGTCAGTTTATTGATAACGTCGCAACGGAGTGTTATTTCTTTGAAGGCGACGGTGTATTAAATAAATACGTGGGTGGTTTCTTTGATGCGAAAGGACAACAAGCCAATTACTTTGCGATGAAAGCTGAGCAAGAAGCTCAAAAAGTCAAGAAAGAAGCACCAAAAGCACAAGAAAGTTCGGTCAAAAATGACGTTGTTTCTCAAAAGCCGAAATCCGTTAAACTTTCTTACAAAGAACAACGTGAGCTAGAACAACTTCCACAGCTATTGGAAGGATTGGAAGAGAAAATCACCGCATTGCAAGCTGAAATTGGTGACCCTCACTTTTTCCAACAAGCCCATGATGTAACAGATGCGAAGCTTAAGGAATTAGCGGACACCGAAGCTGAACTTGAAACAGCCTTTCTTCGTTGGGAAGAGCTGGAAGAGAAAAAGACCCAAGCTGAAGCAAAATAGAGTATAGATAAAAAAAAGAAACCGAGCGAAATAGCTCGGTTTTTTTATTACATGTTACTAATGAATATCACCAAAATAATCACAGGAACCACAAATTTGACATAGTTAAACCAGATTGTAGTGAAAAGTGAATTTGGCGTTGGTGATAGCTCTTTTTTTGCGTCATCTTTTAATACGAATCCAACGAAAATGGCACAGCCAAGTGCGGTCAGCATAAAGAGAATATTGCCGCTGACGAAATCGAAGGCATCGAAAATGCTTTTACCGAAAATGGTGAAATCTTTCCAAAGGTTATCACCTAAAATGGAGGGTACATTACCTAATAAGAAAATCCCCATTAAGGTAACAAAAATTGCTTTACCGCGGCGCATTCTGAGTTTTTCTTGTAATGCGGTGATGATGACTTCATAAATCGTAATTGATGTGGTTAATGCTGCAATAAGCAATAAGCCGAAGAATACGATAGCAAAGAATTTACCCGCCCATAAATGTGAGAATACAATCGGTAAACTTTGGAAAACCAAGGTTGGGCCAGCGTTAGGTTCAATACCGAATGTGAATAATGATGGGAAGATCATAAAACCACATAACACCGCGATAATGGTATTGGTGAAACCTGTAATAACCGCTGTGTGAATAAGGTTTTCTTCCTTGTTTAAATAGCTGGAGAGGGTAATCAATACACCGAAACCAAGGCTTAATGCGAAGAATACTTGACCTAATACGAAGATAAATAATTTAGGTGTGATTTTACTGAAATCTGGTTTTAAGTAGAAAGTCACACCTTCCATTGCACCTGGTAAGGTAAGGTTACGAATCACCATACCAATAAGGAAAATAAAGAGTAATGGCATTAAGTATTTCACAGAACGCTCAATCCCGCCAATGATACCTTTCGCTAAAATAATGTAATTCACTGCTACAAATAGGAAGGTGTAAAGCATGATTTCCCATGGGCTGTTGCTGATGTGTAAATCATAGAAATCTTTGGCCACTTCTTTTGTAATTGGTGCGGAAATATCAAGGGTATTATTCATTAGACTGATGATATAAGACATCACCCAACCACCTAATACCATGTAATAAGCCATGATACCAAATGCACCGAGCAGCCCCATATAACCGAGAATCTTCCAATATTTGGAGATATTTTTACCTTTATCTTGGATTTTATCGCCAAAGGCATCAATGGAATTCACACGCAAACGGCGACCAATGACGTTTTCTACTAAAATCATCGGGATACCAATGACAATCATCGCGATACAAAAGAGGAGTACGTAAGCACCGCCGCCATTTTCACCCACTAAATAGGGAAAGCGCCATGTTGCCCCAAAGCCAACTGTCGCGCCGGCTACGGTGAGCACATAAGTTAGTCGGCTAGACCACGTTTGGCGAGATTGATTGTTTGTTGTCATAATATATTCCGTTTGATTTTATTCGTTTAATATTCTGTTTTTTCTTTGTATTCGCAGAGATCTTCAATAATGCAAGCACCACAGCGAGGTTTTCGAGCGGTACAAGTATAGCGCCCGTGCAAAATAAGCCAATGATGCACATCCACTTTAAATTCTTTTGGCACAACTTTGAGCAGTTTTTCTTCAACTTTTACCACATCTTTGCCAGGGGCGAAATTTGTGCGGTTGCATACGCGAAAAATATGGGTATCCACTGCAATAGTCGGGTGACCGAAAGCGGTATTTAACACGACATTCGCCGTTTTTCTGCCGACACCCGCAAGGGCTTCTAAGGCTTCACGGCTTTCAGGTACTTCGCCGTTGTGTTTCTCAACTAAATCACGACAGGTTTTAATGATATTTTCTGCTTTGCTGTTATAAAGCCCAATGGTTTTAATGTATTCTTTTAAACCCTCTAAGCCGAGATCTAAAATAGCTTGCGGAGTATTTGCCACAGGGAATAATTTTGCCGTCGCTTTATTGACACCTTTATCGGTCGCTTGAGCCGATAAGATCACGGCAATGAGTAATTCGAAAGGCGAATTATATTCTAATTCCGTGGTGGGATGTGGATTTTGCTCCCGAAGTCGAGTGAGGATTTCAATTCGTTTAGCTTGGTTCATTTTTTCATTTCAATTCGGTTTTTAATCGCCAATAGAATGCCTAATCCAATAAATGCACCTGGCGGAAGAATAAAGAGTAAAAAGCTGCTATCAGCGTGATAAATATGTAATGTGAGGAATTTCGCCCATTGACCGAACAAGTTTTCAATCCCGTCAAAAAGGGTACCTTGACCTAAGATTTCACGTAATGCACCTAATACGGTGATACTTAATGCCATACCTAATCCCATTGAAAAACCATCCCAGGCAGCATGTGCCACGCTATTTTTAGAAGCAAAGGCTTCGGCACGACCGATGACGATACAGTTAGTCACGATTAAAGGAATAAAAATCCCTAGCGCCTGATAGAGTGTATAGGTATAAGCATTCATCAATAATTGCACCACGGTTACGGTGGTGGCAATAATCATCACATAAATCGGAATGCGGATTTCATGAGGGATTTGCTTACGAAAGAGAGAAACAACGGTGTTTGTACAGGTTAAAACCAACATAGTTGCCAAACCTAAACCTAATGCATTTGTTGCCGTACTCGATACAGCCAACAGCGGACAAAGCCCTAACAATTGCACGAGGGTAGAGTTGTTTTTCCATACACCCTGAATAAAAATTTCTTTCCAAACAGAAGGCGTTTGCGTTATTTCTTCTGAATTTTCAACCGCACTTTGCTCATCAAGTGCGGTCGTTTTTTCGGTTAAATCAGTCATAATAAATATCCTATTGCGCGTATTTTTTTGCCATCTCGTTGAGTAATGCCTCATTTTCAAGCATCACGAGAGCAGAGCGTTTTACTTGATTCACAATCGCGCGTGGCGTAATCGTTGCGCCAGAAAATTGGTCGAATTTACCGCCATCTTTTTTTACCGCCCAATCTTTTAGGCTTTCCGGTACGATAACTTGGTTTGTAAAACTTAAAATCCAATCCGAAATGCGAAGTTCGATTTTATCACCCAATCCTGGGGTTTCATGATGTTCAATCACACGCACTCCTAAAACTTCACCTTTTGGTGTGAGGCCCACTAATAAACGGATATTCCCTGAATAACCATCTGGCGCTGTCGTTTCATAAGCATAGGCAGTGGGCACATGATCTTTGATCGCAAAATAGAGTTTTTGAATGCCTTTGAGTTTATCTTGCTCAGGCGTTTCTACGCTTTCAAGCAAGTTATTATTAAAATAATCTTGAGGGATGACTTGGAGTAATAACGCTTTTTGTTGTTCAGCCATGGCTTCATCAATTTTATCTTTTGTAAGCATATAAATGCCTGCAGAAACAGCAGTACATACAAGCGCAATAAAACCTAATAACAAACCAAAACGGGAGGTAACTTTAAAAATACCCATTATTTTCTCCCTTTTGCAAAGTGCCCCGCTACGCGAGGACGGGTGTAGTAGTCAATAAGTGGCACACAAATATTACTTAATAAAATTGCAAATGCCACGCCGTCAGGGTAGTTTCCAAAGTAACGAATGAGGTAAACCAATAATCCGACCAAGGAACCAAATACAAGCTTGCCACGAGGTGTAATCGAGGCTGTGACAGGGTCGGTAGCAATAAAGAATGCACCAAACATCATCGCGCCGCTAAAGAGTTGGCTAATCATACTTAAATGATGATGGCCCGACATCGCAGTGATAGTCGCTAAGGTCACAAAAGTCACGAGCATTGAAACGGGAATTTGCCAGTGAATTTTTTTCTTTAAAATTAATAAAATCCCACCAAACATAAAGGCCAGATTGACTTGCCACCAACCTTCAGCAAAATCAGTTCCATTTTGTAATAAAATTGGTAATTTTACAAAATCATGGAATACACTTTCATCGCCTTGATGGAGCTTATAAAAGATCTTCGCACTGTCTAATGGTGTCGCTTGTGTAATGCCATCAATGGAATGGACAAGTTGACTTAAGCTAAAACCGTCAGTAGTTAAGCCAGTAAAAATTAAAGAAAGAGAGTCCGCAAATGTTGGGGGTTCATTCAATAATGAAATCGGTGGCATCCAACTTGTCATTTGTAGAGGGAAAGAAATCAATAGCACCACATAACCTACCATAGCCGGATTAAACGGGTTTTGTCCCAAGCCACCATAAACGTGTTTGCCTAGAATAACAGCGGAAAGCGTACCGATTAAAATCACCCAATAAGGCGCATAAGGCGGAATCGCCATGGCTAAAATTAAAGCAGTAAGCACCACGCTAAAATCTGAAATATAGACCAGGTTTGGCTTATTGCGCAATTTAGTCACAATAAACTCAAGCAATAATGCGAAAGAAATAGCCAAAGCAGATTGCACCAAAACCCCCATGCCAAAATAATAAATCTGCGTGAGCAAGGCAGGCAGCATGGCTGCAATCACCCACAACATAATGCGGGCGGTTAATTTGCCTGAATGGGTATGAGGCGAGCTCTCCATTTTTTTAAACATAATCTTTTCCTGCGTTATTCTGTTTCTTTGGCAGCTTCAGCGGCGGCTTTTTTGGCTTTAGCTTTGGCAATAGCTGCTGCAATAGCCGCTTTTTTCGGCTCAAGTGCGGTTGGATTTTCATCTGTTTTTTCAACCGTACTTTCTGTTGCATTTGTCGTAGCAGTTTCACCTTGAGCCGCTGCTTTTTTCGCTTTAGCTCTCGCAATGGCTGCAGCTACTGCGGCTTTTTTCTGGTCAAGTGCGGTTGGATTTTCATCTGTTTTTTCTACCGCGCTTTCAGTTGCATGTGTTGTAACTGTTTCATTTTGAGCCTCGGCTTTCTTAGCTTTGGCTCTCGCAATGGCTGCAGCTACTGCAGCTTTTTTCTGGTCAAGTGCGGTTGGATTTTCATCTGTTTTTTCTACCGCGCTTTCAGTTGCATTTGTCGCAACTCTTTCACCTTGAGCAGCAGCTTTCTTGGCTTTTGCTCTTGCTAGAGCTGCAGCAACAGCTGCTTTCTTCGCATCTTTTTCATCAGTTTGTGACGGTGTTGCATCCGACGCAGTGCTTGTATCTGCTTGTGCTTGTTGTCTAGCAAGACGGCGGGCTTTACGTTGCTCCATGAGTTCATGGTTATCCGGTAAGATTTCCCCTTTCTCAGATACGATAGTTTTCGTTTCTTTATTTGCTGCTGAACCCGCTTGTTTTGCTTTCAAGCGTTCTAACGCGGCTTTAACGGGGTCTTCACCTTTTTGTTTTGCAAGCTCTTCACGGCGAGCTTCTGCCGCACGTTGTGAACGTGCTTTACGCTCTTGTTCTTCACGCTCCATTCGAGCTTGTTTTGCTTCAAAACGGATTTTAGCCTCTTCGGCTTTTTTCGCTTTTTCTTTAATTTCCCAAATTTTGGCTTTTTCTTGTCGGAAATATTGAATAAGCGGAATATGGCTTGGACAAACATAAGCACACACGCCACATTCAATACAATCTTTTAAGCAATATTCTTCTGATTTTTGGTGATCCTCACTGCGAGCATACCAATAAAGTTGCTGTGGCATTAAATTGACAGGGCAAGCATCAGAACAAGCAGAACAGCGGATACAAGATTGTTCTGGTTCGGGTTCACCATATTCAAAATGATCAGGTGCTAATAAACAGTTAATTAATTTAGTGACGGGCGCATTGAGATCTGAAAGTTGCAATCCCATCATCGGTCCACCGGCGAAAACAGGGAAACGTTCGTCATATTGGTAGCCAACTTGCGCTAATAAGTGATCAACCGGTGTGCCCAAGCGAACCCAGTAGTTACCTTTCTCTGAAATTTTATCACCAGTCAGCGTAACGACACGCTCAATTAAAGGCTCATCATTAATGACTGCTCTTTTCACCGCAAAAGCCGTGCCAACATTATGCATTAATACGCCAATATCGTAAGAACGCCCGCCACTTGGCACTTCCATGCCGGTAAGCAAATAAATCAGTTGTTTGGCTGCACCAGATGGATATTTAGTCGGAATAACGCGCAATTCAATGTCATTTGCACCATGCAGCGATTGTTGAATAGCTTGAATCGCTTCAGGTTTATTGTCTTCAACCGCAATCACCACTTTTTCAGGCCGTAAGATATAACGTAAGATGCGAATCCCTTCGATCATTTCATCCGTGTAATCACGCATTAAGCGGTCATCACAGGTAATATAAGGTTCGCATTCTGCGCCGTTAATAATTAAGAGTTTAACCTTCTTTTCAGCCGATTGGATTTTCGCTGCAGTTGGGAATACCGCACCACCTAAGCCTGCAACCCCTGCTTGATAAATACGATCAATGAGTTGTTCGACAGGTTGTGTAAAAAATTCTTCAAGTGGAAATTGCTCACGCCATTTATCCAAGCCATCCGCTTGAATATGAATCATGTCCTCGGTTAAACCAGAAGGATGGGGTGCAACATGTTTTCCGATAAATTTTACGGTACCAGAAGTTGGCGCGTGAACAGGCAGGGTTCTTAAGCCATCACCTTGTGTTAAAGGTTGGCCTTTAAGCACATAATCGCCTTCTTTAACTAATACATTTCCCGCTGTGCCGGCATGTTGTTTAATCGGCACGTAAAAATTATGAGCAAGTTCTGATTGCTGAATAGGGGATTGGTTTGATTGAGATTTCATTTCAGGAGGATGAATACCACCTTTAAAATCCCAAATTTTGCCGGATTTAAATCTTGTTAATACATCAGCCATATTATTCCGACTCCCCAACCACTAATTTTTTCTCGATTTCTGTGGTGTTTACAACCGGAATGACTAATTTAGGATCAAATTTCCAGTTCCAATTATCAATATCTTTTTTCACTTTAATCATGGAAATACAATCTGTCGGACAAGGTGCCACGCAAAGTTCACAGCCAGTACAGAGATCAGGAATAATAGTATGCATAGCTTTATTTGTACCAATAATGGCATCAACAGGGCAGGCTTGAATGCATTTGGTACAGCCAATACACATATTTTCATCAATAAAGGCAACCATTTCTTCTGGTTCAGCGACATCATCCATTGCAGGCACATCAACGCCCATGATTTCGGCAATTTTTACGACTGTTGGACGACCACCTGGCACGCATTTTGTGATAACGTCACCATTAGCAATTGCTTCAGCATAAGGCTTACAGCCAGGATAGCCGCATTGCCCACATTGGCTTTGCGGTAAGATGGCATCAATTTTTTCGACGATAGGATCAGCTTCAACTTTTAATTTAATCGAAGCAAAGCCTAAAATCGCGCCAAAAATTAAAGCGAGAACGGTTACTGAAATTAAGATAAACATTATTTTTTAGTGTTATTCCAAAATAATCCGAGAAAAATCACTGTCACAGTAATAAACATTAGGAGATAAATCATTTTACTAATCCGGCGAAGCCCATAAAGGCGAGAGACATCAAACCGGCCGTAATTAATGCGATAGACGAGCCACGAAACGTAATAGGGACATCTGCAGCAACAAGGCGTTCACGCAACGCGGCAAATAAAACTAAAACCAGCGCAAAACCTAAAGAGGCGCCAAAACCATAAATGACGGATTCGGTTAAATTGTGTGCCAAATTGACGTTTAATAATGCCACTCCGAGTACGGCACAGTTTGTGGTAATCAGTGGTAAGAAAATCCCTAATAAGCGATAAAGTGATGGACTCGTTTTATTGATTACCATTTCGGTAAATTGAACCACGACGGCAATCACTAAAATGAACACTAATGTGCGCAAGAAGGTGGCATTTAGTGGCATTAAAATATAATTATCGACTAAATAAGAACACAATGAAGCTACGGTTAATACGAACGTCGTAGCAAGCCCCATACCAATTGCTGTTTCAATTTTTTTGGACACACCCATAAATGGACAAAGTCCTAAGAATTTGACCAAAACGAAGTTATTGATTAATGCAGTGCTGATAATAAGTAGAATGTAATGTGTCATTGCGTCTAAATTTATTTTATATAAGTGGCGTATTATCCCTGTTTATCGCCTTGAGAACAATAAAAAATTCGGGGTAGTGCGGTCAGTTTTTCCTTTGTTTTTTTATTTTGCAATCAGTTCTTTCTGACTATGTTGGAAATAGCGATATAACTGAGGTAGCAATTGAGAAATCAAGTTAAGTTGCTGGTATGGCAACGCAAAGACCGCATTGTTTTTGGTTTGCGTTTCATCCCATTGAATTTTTTTTAGGCTTTGTTCAATACTATTTTGGAGCTTTTTAAAGATTTCTGGACGAAGCTTTTCAATATTTTCCAGTGCATATAAAACCTTTTTCGCTACAGGATAAAAGTCTGACAAAAACTCGGTAGTTTGTTGTAATTGCGCCATTTTATTGCGATATGCCCCTAAAGCAGAAATATAGCTCAATAGGGAATAATTCATTTTTAATAAATCAAAACCTTCTTGCAAATAAGCCTGATATTTCTTCGGTTCATTGTTCATATTGGAAAGCGTTGTGCTTAATGCTGCCGCATATTGATGGGCATTACGGCGTGCAATACGGTATTTTAAATTATCGCTTTTACCAAATTGCAGTTGGCTAATAATGTGTAAGAAATATTGTGCATCACTTTGAATCGCTTGACGGCTCACTTTATCGAGCTGTAAATATTTCCAATCCGGCCATAAATAAGAAACGGCAAACCATGCAATAGCTGAACCTAATACGGTATCAATGAGACGAGGGAAGAGCGCTGATTGTGTGTCAAATCCCATTACATCGAAACTGATCAATACTTGCAAGGTAATAAAGAACGTGGAGAAACTGTAATTATTACTACGGAAAAAGAAAAAGAGCGTACTGGTCACCACCATTAAACCAAGTTTCATCTCTAATGTTGGGTTGAGATATGGCAATAAGGAGCCAATAATTACCCCTAAAATCGTGCCAATAATACGCTGGCGTAACCGTACTTTGGTTGCAGAATAGTTCGGCTGACACACAAAGACCGCAGTAAGCAAAATCCAGTAACCCAAATTAAATTGGAAAAATTCAACAATTGCGCAACACAAAAACACCACGATAGACAAACGTACAGCATGGCGGAAAAGTGGTGACTCAAAAGTGAAATTACTTCCAATAACTGAAAGAATATTTTTTAAGCCCGTAATTTGTTCAGTATGGATCTGTGCAGTTTGCTCATTTTCAGTAGTTTCTTGCTCAAGCTGACGTAACTGCCAGTTAATGCTTTGCAGGTTATCAATAAGTGTTTGAAGGGCAAGCAACACATTGTTTTGATTGGTATGTTCTTTACTATAAAGCTCAAGGGATTGAATTGTCCCCATTAATGCTTTTTCTACGCGAATATTATAGTGATAAGGCGTATTTTGACGCAGGCAAGCCGTAATATCGTGACAGGCTTGCGCTTGTAATTCGAGCAAGCGTTGAATGCGGAAAATTAAATCTGTATTTTTGAGTTGTTCCGCAATTTGTCGATAATCAAAATGTGTGGAATTTGCACGCTCATGAATGTCTTGCGCAGCAAAATAATAGCGGATCATGCGTTGTGTGCGAGCATGGCGATGTTGCCCACGAATACGATAGAAAAGTGCTGTTCTCGCTTGATTGAAGGCATCCACCACATTGGTGTTTTTCATCGCAAAATTAAGGTGTTTCTTCTCGATTTCATCAATCTCATCAGGATCAAAAAATTCTGATTTTGCATCTAGATAATTGCCTAAGGCACAAAACGCTTTTGCCACACTTTCTTGTACCGGACGGTTTGGGAAAAAGAGATAGACGATTATGGTCACAATACTGTAGAGCAAAGTGCCTAATAAAATCATCACCGGATTAATAAACCAGCTCGCAGAATTATCTGGTATATAAGTGAGGGTGGTATAAATGGCTACCACCAGCGTACCAAACGCAATGGTACGATAACGTTCACCCACGGCACCAACCATCGTAAATAAAAAAGTAATGATGGTCATCAACAATACGTATTGGATTGGTTTACCTATGTTGAGTTGAACGATAAAGGTTGAAATAGCAAAGGCAATTAAAGTGTAAAAAATATTTTTTAATCGTCCGGTAAGGCGATTATCTAAATCTACTAAACCGCCTGCAATAATCCCTAAAATTAAGGGCATGGATTGCGTAGAAATATCAAAAAACCAGACGCCGAACGCTGCGATATTCACTGCAATAAAAATAGGTATTGAAGCGATTACTTTTGCATTAAGCCATTGGTTCATGTTGATATCCTTGCTTATTATTTAATGACTAAAAATGGATGATAAAAAAGTGAGCGGGAAGGCTCACTTCTTTATCAAAGTGCGGTTTAAAAAACGATTATTTTTGTTTTTTAGCCCAATTTAAGAAACGAGTTTGGGTTTCTTTATCGGCTTGTTGGAACCAGTATTGTAATTGTTGTTCAGCAACGTTTTCACCTTGTACAACCACTTTGCCTTTCGCTGCTTTTCCTGACGCTGCAGGCATCATACCTACAGCCGGTGCGGCTAAAGCTGAAACCGCTGCTGGTGCATTAGATGCATTATACTCAGCAAGATCGTTCACAATATTCGCTGATGGGAATAAACCTTCTTGTTTTAAAGTATCCACTTTAGCATCAATCACATTACCTGATTTTGTTTTAACGGTAATTTGTGGTTGGGCATTAAATTTTTCGCCATCTTCTTGAGAACGAATTTTTTCTGCAGATACCACAACATCATCAGCCGTACCTTTGAAGGTCACAATAATAGGATTAGATTCAAAAAGTCCTTGGCTAGAACCAGTACCCACGATCTCACCTAAACGTACCACAACTTGTTGTGTTTGGTCAGCTTCAGCATTGAATGATTTTTTTTCTTTTAGAAGGGATTTGCTGGCTTTTTGGCCGTTGATTGCAAGAAACTCAAGGTTTGATGAAGTGGTTACCATGCCGGCAAAACTGCTCGCACTGACAGCAAGGGCGACAACACCTAATGCAAACTTACATAATTTCATAATTACTCCTTTTATTTTTTGAATGAAATTAGATGGTTGTAATGCTATGCTAAATTTTAAAAAATGGGAATAGGAAAGTGCGGTTAATTTTTAAAAAGTTTTTGTAATAAAGGAGCAAATCATGGCAAAACGATTTGTCGTATATGGTCGAGTACAAGGTGTCGGCTTTCGCTATTTTACCTGGAAAGAAGCAGAGAAAATTGGTATTAAAGGTACGGTAAGAAATTGTACAGACGGCAGTGTCGAAATCATTGCGGAAGGCAACGATGACCAACTACAACTTTTTTATGATTGGTTAAAAGTCGGGCCAAGAACCGTAAGTGTTGAACGGGTCTTGGTCGATAATATTGAAGATAAACAGTATTCTGACTTTTCGATTATTCATCGCGAAAACTGACCGCACTTTACAGTATGAATTGATGCTCGTAGAATACGCCGCTTGTTTATAAATAGGAAAAATCATGCGTAATCAAACAAAACTTCATCTTCAACAATTACAGCTTGCTATGCAAAAACTTGATTTATGGCAATCGGTTCCGCCTTCACAAGAGGCTTTTTTAAGTGAAGAGCCTTTTGCTATAGATACCATGTCACCAGAAGAATGGTTGCAATGGATTTTTATACCAAGAATGTTCGCATTACTTGAAAGCGGGGCTGAGTTACCCTCAAAAATTGCGGTATCACCTTATTTAGAGGAAGCATTTAAAGAAGCGGAAGAAGATTTCTTAGTTGAATTATTAACACCGTTACGTGAATTAGAAGCCTTATTACAAAATCAATAAATGTTAGAAATTTTATATCAAGATGAATATCTTGTCGCCGTCAATAAACCTGCGGGCATGTTGGTGCATCGTAGTTGGCTTGATACTCATGAAACGCAATTTGTGATGCAAACCTTGCGCGATCAAATCGGGCAATATGTTTTTCCGATTCATCGATTAGATCGCCCCACCTCAGGTGTTTTGCTATTTGCTTTAAATAGTGAAATAGCGAATTTAATGTGTCAGCAATTTGAACAGAAAACGGTGCAAAAATCTTATTTAGCGATTGTGCGAGGGTATTTGCAAGGCAAAGGACAGATTGATTATCCCCTTAAAATCCAATTAGATAAGATTGCAGATAAGTTTGCACAAGAAGATAAGGCACCTCAAGAGGCGGTAACGGATTATGAGGACTTAAATATTGTGGAAATGCCTTATGCAGTAGGGCGTTATCAAACAACAAGATACTCTTTAGTGAAGTTAATTCCTCAAACAGGCAGGAAACATCAGTTACGACGTCACATGAAACATATCTTTCATCCTATTTTAGGGGATACACAATATGGGGATTTACATCAAAATCGTGCATTGACGGAACATTCAGGCTGCCAGCGTTTATTTTTACACGCAGATACACTTATTTTTGAACATCCTATTCATTCAATAAAAATAGAAATTAAAGCTAATTTAGATGAACAATGGATGAAAGTGATGGAATTATTTAATTGGTCTATTTAACGAGAAGAAATAATGTTAGATATTAATTTAACCCACGAACAGCAACAAAAAGCAGTAGAGCAAATTCAGGAATTAATGGCACAAGGAATGAGCAGCGGTGAAGCCATTCAAATTGTGGCAAAAGCATTGCGTGAAATTCATCAAAAAGGTGAGAAAGAAGCTTCTGACAGTAAATAAATAAAAATTTTTGTGATCAATGTATCATTTTTAAAGTTTCCTTGTTGCATAAAAAAATAAAATGTTTGAATATATTTCCAATTGAGGTGATAAGGCATGAGTCTTATTGTTTTTAAGTATTAAGGGCGAAGCCTATAGAGGTCTACTATGGAAATTGGTGTAGTAAAATGGTTTAACAACGCAAAAGGATTTGGATTTATTTCTGCAGAAGGCGTGGATACAGACATCTTTGCACATTATTCAGCAATTGAAATGGATGGTTACCGTTCATTAAAAGCGGGACAACGCGTGCAATTTGAAGTGATTCACGGCGACAAAGGATCTCACGCCACAAAAATAATTCCGATTGCGGAATAAGCGAAACGCTAAAACGTTTCAAAATCTTCTCTATTTAGCATAATCAAAAGCCAAGGTTTAGACCTTGGCTTTTTTTCATCTTATTTATTGAGTAAGTTTTTCAAACCGGCTTTCATTGCTGTCATTTGGCTTTCATATAATGCTTTGCTTTCACGTTCATCAATCATATAAGTGATGGTTTCAGAAAGTGTCATTTTCATTTTTCTTGAATATTTAGACAAACGAAGCCAAACGCCATATTCTAAATCAATAGATTTTTTCTTCGTTGATTGTTTTTCTGCATTAAAAAAGCGTTTACGTCTTGCACGAATCGCCTGATCAAGCTTAATAGGTAAATCAAGAGAAAGATGATTTTTAATCCATTCCTCGATTTTTTCAGGATAATTCTGACATTCTATTAATTCTTGAACTTTGCTTTCTTCTAAGCTTTTTTCTTCGTAACGGGTAATTTTTTCCCCTTCGCGATGTTTGCGAATGAGATAAATCCATTTCCAGTTTGCTTCTTGGTTTTCTAATTTTTGGTATTTCATCGTTTTATTATACTTTTTAGTGACGTGGTAACCTCATAAATATACGCTGTTTAAATAAATTTTTCCAGTAGATTTTTATAACGGATTTTCACTCAGGGTGAAGTGTGCGATAATACCGCTAATTTAATTAAAGCGAGATATGTCGTGACTTCAACATCTTCGGAACAAGCCTTAAATTGGCAAGCCTTACAACCAGAATTATCGATTACTGAACTTTCAGCTGAAAAGGCTGATTTTTGGTCATTACAAAAACATGCCACAAAAGCGATTTCTTTATTCTTAAAACAACCTCGTCGTTCGCTATTGATTTTAAAAGCCGATGACCAAGCAGAATATGCCGATTTATTAACTGAACTTATTCGCCAAGAACAGCCAAAAGAGCGGTCAGTTTTTGGAGTAAATTATGTGGTTGAGCAGGGAGATTCTTTTTCTTTCCCTCGCATTTATACCGAGCCAGCTCAATCTCCCGCTGATAATTTTGCCGCACAAGGTGATGTGTTGAAGGCATTACACGCTGATCAATTTAGTCTTTTTGGTAGTGTTCGTGTTCATCCAAGTTCACAAGATATTTTGCTTACACCAGGTTTAGTGCATCAAGCGAATGGTGGTGTTTTGATTTTAAGCGCAGCAACAATGCTGAGCCAATTTGATTTATGGCAACGCTTAAAGCATATTTTACAAACGCAAACTTTTGATTGGTATTCAGCCCATCCATTTAAAACCTTGCCTTGCGATATTCCAAGTTATCCACTTAATTTAAAAGTAGTGATTTTAGGCAATCGAACTGAAATTGCGACCTTAGGTGAATTAGAAGAAGATCTTTACAGCTTGGCTGATTACGCGGAAATTGAAAGCTATTATTCTGTTGCACAACCGAAAGCACAAGAAAATTGGGTTAATTATGTGTTGGCATTAGCCTCAAAATATGAGCTCGATTTAGATTTAACCGCATTAAATAAACTCTATCAGTTACTGGTGCGTGAGAGTGAAGATCGCTTTTTAATTAACATTTCCCCGTTAAAAATAACAGAAATGCTACTCAATGCTGCGACGTTGTCACAAAAACAAACCTTAAGTGCAGTTGATTTTGAGCAAGCTTTTAAACAAAAAAATGAACAGCACGGTTTTTTACGTGAACGCACTTATGCGGATATCCTGAACGAACAAATTTATGTAGAAACCAACGGCGAAATTGTTGGGCAAATTAATGGCTTGTCTGTGATTGAATATCCAGGCACTCCGGTTTGTTTCGGTGAACCTTCTCGTATCAGTTGTTTAGTGCAGTTTGGTGATGGTGAAGTTGTGGATGTGGAGCGTAAAAACGAATTAGCAGGTAACCTTCATGGTAAAGGCATGATGATTTCAGAAGCGTGCTTAGCCAGTATCTTAGAATTGCCATCACAGTTACCATTTTCTGCGTCTTTAGTATTTGAACAATCTTATGGTGAAATTGATGGTGACAGTGCGTCTCTAGCTATTTTCTCCGTATTAGTCAGCGCGTTATCTGATTTGCCGTTGCCACAAAATATTGCCATTACCGGTACCATTGACCAATTTGGTTTGGTGCATGCGGTAGGTGGAGTGAATGATAAAATTGAAGGCTTTTTCACCATTTGCCAACGTCGCGGTTTGACGGGTAAACAAGGGGTGATTATTCCCGCGACAACAATTCAACAACTAAGCTTATCTGATGAAGTGGTTGAAGCGGTGAAAAATGAACAATTCTTTATCTATCAAGTCGAGGACATTTATCAAACAGCCAAAATTCTATTTGACCGCGATTTATTAGAAGAGAAAGAAGAATATACCAAAGGCAAAGAGCCTATTGCACGTTTAATTCAAAATCGAATTGCTTTCCGTTCGGAAACGCCGAAAAAAAACTGGTTAGATTTCTTTAAATCTTAATTTCTTAAAAGCGAACCTTGTGTTCGCTTTTCTTTTATCTTAATTTCACTGACTGATCCGACAAGTTGAGCTAACAAGTGTTCGCTGTTTACATTTCTTATAAATCCTCATAGAATCCTTACTTATTGGTTGTAACCAAGCAAAACTATATATACAAGGAAATAAAAAATGGAAAACACCTGTACACCAAACATTAAAAGCAGCTACACCTATGAAGATTTATTAGCTTCTGGTCGTGGTGAATTATTTGGTAAAGAAGGCCCGCAACTTCCAGCACCAACGATGTTGATGATGGATCGCATTGTAAAAATGACCGAAGACGGCGGTGCGTTTGGTAAAGGGTATATTGAAGCGGAATTAGATATTCATCCAGATTTACCGTTTTTCGGTTGCCACTTTATCGGTGACCCAGTCATGCCAGGCTGCTTAGGTTTAGATGCGATGTGGCAATTAGTGGGTTTCTTCCTTGGCTGGGTAGGCGGTAAAGGTAAAGGCCGTGCATTAGGCGTAGGTGAAGTGAAATTTACCGGACAAATCTTACCAACCGCGAAAAAAGTGGTTTATCGCATCAATATGAAACGCGTAATTAATCGCAAATTAGTAATGGGAATGGCTGATGGTGAAGTGGAAGTAGATGGTCGCGTTATCTACACCGCAACTGATTTAAAAGTAGGCTTATTCCAAGATACATCAAGCTTCTAATTCAAATAAACACAACATCATATAAAAATCATAGCCCGATTCATTCGGGCTTTTTTTCTATTCTTCGTCAATAATATCGACAAATTCGGCGTTCAGTAATTTAGCTAAATCTTGAGGCGCTAATTCGACGCTTAATCCACGTTTCCCGCCTGAAACAAAAATCGTATCAAACTCAAGTGCGGTTGAATTTATCACTGTTTTTACCCGTTTCTTTTGACCTAATGGACTAATGCCGCCAACTAAATATCCCGTGCTTTTTTGTGCCGCATCTTTATCGGCCATTTCAACTTTTTTCACACCAATAGCTTTTGCCGCTTTCTTCAAACTCAACATATTTGCCGTGGAAAGTACAAAACACGCTAATTTTTTCTGATCACCATTTTCAGCGACTAAAAGTGTTTTAAAGGATTGGTGCGGATCAAGCCCAAGTTTTTCAGCGGCTTCATCGCCAAAATGCGTATTGTTTGGGTCATGATCATAAGTATGGAGAGTAAAAGGAATTTTATTTTTCTTTAATAAATCAATTGCCGGTGTCATCTGATTTCCTTATGTATTTATCAGTCTTTTTTCTGTAGAATGAATCGGTTCAGAACATTTTACAGCGGAGAGAAAAATGGACGCAAGCCTAAATATTGTTATTGCAGCAGAATTTGATCTATGTGAAAAAATTGCCGAAGCACTTGAACAAAGTGAGCTAGATATAGGCAAGGTTTCTATCGTAGAAATTTATCCTTTTGAAGAAGAGCAAGCGGTGCGTTTTCGAAATAAAGCGGTTGCTCAATTAGCCACTGATGAAATTGAGTGGGATAGCGTTAATTATCTTTTCTTCGCAGGCCAAATTGACCAAGCCCCCTTATTGGCTCAAGCCGCAGAAAGTGGCTGTGTGGTGATTGATTTAAAAGGGATTTGCTCTGCACTGTCTGATGTACCCGTCGTGGTTCCGACAATCAATGAAGAAAATCTGACTGAATTAAGGCAACGTAACATTGTGAGTTTACCTGATCCGCAAGTGAGTCAATTAGCTTTATCTCTACTACCAATTATTCAACAAACAAATTTAACTCAAGTCTTTGCAACGTCACTTTTACCCGCTTCTTATACGGATGGTGAAACCGTGAATAAACTTGCTGGACAAACCGCTCGTTTACTGAATGGTATGCCATTGGAAGAAGGTGAAACCCGTTTTGCCTTTGATGTATTTCCACAACAAGCGACTAATTTAAATCTGCAATTGCAAAAAATCTTCCCACAGTTAGACAATGTCATTTTCCATCAAATTCAAGTGCCCGTATTCTACGGAATGGCACAAAAAGTGACCGCACTTTCAGATTATGAATTTGATTTCCAACCACAACAAAGCGAATTGATTGAATTACACGATAGCCTTGTTACCCCCGTGATTAACGGTGAAAATGAAAATGGTGAAGACAGCGTAAAATTGCATCTTAGCCAACAAAGTGCGGTTGAAAATGGTATCGAATTTTGGACAGTTGCCGATGAGCAACGTTTCAATATCGCCTTATTAGGTGTGAAATTACTTGAGTCGATTTATCACCAAGGTTATTAAGGGGGAAACAATGCAACAATCTTTACTTGAACGCCTTTTTTCGATTAAAGAAAAGGGCAGTACCACCAAAACTGAAATTATCGCCGGTATCACAACATTTTTTACCATGGTGTATATCGTGTTTGTGAACCCATCCGTATTAGGTGATGCGGGAATGGATAAGCAAGTTGTTTTTGTGACCACTTGTTTAATTGCTGCACTTGGCACCATTGCGATGGGATTATTCAGTAATTTACCTATCGCCCTTGCACCGGCTATGGGACTCAATGCGTTCTTTGCTTATGTAGTCGTTGGCAAGCTTGGTTATTCTTGGGAAGTGGGCATGGGTACCATTTTCTGGGGCTCGATTGGTTTATTTGTTCTCACCTTATTCCAAATCCGTTATTGGTTAATGGCTTCTATTCCGCTTTCATTGCGCGTGGGAATTGGTGCTGGTATCGGCTTTTTTATTGCGTTAATTGGCTTTAAAAATATGGGATTGGTTGTCGCGAATCCCGCAACCTTAGTGGCATTAGGTAATTTGCATGATCCTAAAATTCTGCTCGGCGTATTAGGTTTCTTTATTATCGTAGTTTTAGCTGCACGTAATATTTTCTCTGGTGTTTTAATTTCTATCGCAGTAGTAACTGGATTAGCGCTTTTAATTGATGACCAAGTTACCTTCCACGGCATTGTTTCGATGCCACCAAGTTTAGGTGCGGTTGTGGGGAAAGTGGATATTGCTGGTGCTTTAGATACGGCTTTGCTCGGCATCATTTTCTCTTTCCTTTTAGTAAACCTATTTGATTCATCAGGCACCTTATTAGGCGTGACAGATAAAGCAGGTTTCAGCGATGAAAAAGGTCGTTTCCCGAAAATGAAACAAGCCCTTTATGTGGATAGCGTGAGTGCTGTGGTTGGTTCTTATATCGGAACATCTGCTATCAGTACCTATATTGAAAGTGGTGCAGGGGTTTCTGTCGGTGGTAGAACAGGCTTAACGGCGGTGACAGTCGGTGTTTTATTCTTACTCACTATTTTCTTTTCACCACTTGCTAGTGTCGTACCAGCTTATGCAACCGCAGGGGCATTAGTTTATGTGGGGATTTTAATGGCATCCAGTCTTATTCGTGTACACTGGGATGATTTAACTGAAGCAACACCTGCTTTTATCACTGCAGCGATGATGCCATTTACTTATTCAATTACTGAAGGTATCGCATTCGGCTTTATTAGTTATTGCGTCATGAAAGTTGGAACAGGTAGAATTAAAGAAGTAAATGCCCCTGTTTGGGTGGTGTCTTTATTATTTGTAGCCAAGTTCGTTTGGGTTGGCTAATTTCATAAAGGCGTAAATTATTGCGCCTTCATTTTTATCGCATGCAACAAGGAGTGCAACATGCAAAATCTTTTATTTATCGTTAACGATTCACCATACGGTGGTGAAAAAACCTTTAATGCATTACGTTTTGCTATTAATCTACAAGAAGATCACGGCAAAGAAGTGAATATTAAAGTGTTTGCTTTTTCGGATTCTATTTTAAGCGGTATTGCGGGTCAAAACCCAAATGAAGGCTCAAACGTTCAACAACTTATCGACATCTTAGTCGCTCAAGGCGCTGAAGTTAAATTATGCACCAGCTGTGTAAAAGCACGTGGTTTATTAGAGGCTAAATTAATTGATGGCGTGACCCTTGGTACTTTAGATGATGTCTCAGAATGGACATTATGGGCAGATAAAGTCTTAACGTTCTAATTTCTGATAAAACTGACAAAATAAAAAGGTGTAATCAATAGATTGCACCTTTTTAATTCTATATAGTCGGTTTAAGCTTTTAAACCTCGCCACCAATCCCAACAAATTTCTCAACAAAGGCAACAATCTTTTGGAAAATACTTTGTTTTTTCGTGAGATATTGCGGATTAAGCGGACTCATTTTCGGTAGAGCTTCATTTAAATCCGTACCTTGTTCACTGGCGTATCCGCGTTTTAAGGATACGTTAATATAACGCTTCGCGGCATCAATATTCAGCCCTTCACTGCTAATTAATTCATCAGCTTCTTTCTGTTGCTCTTTTTGGGCAAATTGGAAGAAAGATTCAATAATACCGGCTTTATCGACAATACTATCTAAGTCAGTTTGATTGATAAAATCTACGATCAAACTTTCTTTGGCGCGATTACCTAGGCTCGCTCGAATTGTGGTTCGAATTTCATCAATCAGCTCAGCTTTATTTTTCATTTTTTTGTTGTGTTCAAAAATCAATTCCAAGATGTAATCCAGATTGATTTCTTGAGATTTTAATAAATCGACCTCAAACACCACATCGTCCCAATCAATGGTCGATTTTGCTTTTTCCTCGCCATCTTTTTGACGACGGAGCCAATCCCGAATATCGTTATAAGTTGAACGGTAATTCTGAATGCGGCGTTCGCTTGGCATATCAATAGGTTGCATTTCAGCAAAAGCTTCATCCGTTAAATAATATTTTTCTTTAAAGGCTTCAACAGCTTTTGCATCGCTGGTATCGAGCGATTGAAATGCCTGTAAAGCAGCGAACTCATCATAGTTTTGCAGAATGTTTTCAACCCGCAAATATTCACCAAATAATTTTACAAAGTCTTTCTTGTCTTTCTCAGTTTGAATTTCATCTGGATCAGGGAAGCGTTCTTGCAATTCAGCAATAACCTCTAAATACCCGCGACGGGCGACACCTGCATCGGTAAAGCCTTCCATATATTCTTGGTAACTTTTTTCTAATACGATATTGCGCGTATTAGATTTACCGAAAAGGGTAATCGCATCAATGGTATCTTGTTCCAAATCGCGGAAAGTGACGATATTGCCAAAACTTTTTGTGCTGTTGTAAATGCGGTTTGTACGAGAATAAGCTTGAATCAAACCATGGTAACGTAAGTTTTTATCTACAAATAACGTGTTTAAGGTTGGGGCATCAAAACCGGTTAAAAACATTCCAACGACAATCAGTAAATCCACTTCTTTGTTTTTGACGCGTTTGGCGAGATCACGATAGTAGTTTTGGAACGATTTCGCATCCACATCATAATTGGTGGCAAAATAGCCGTTGTAATCATCAATGGCAGATTTTAAAAATTCCTTAGCCGAGGAGGTCATCGCCTCCACTTCAAAACTTTCATCAACAATATCGCCAATCGCATCTTGCTCTTCATTCGCGGCAAACGAAAAGATTGTTGCAATTTTAAGTGGATTTTTGACCGCACTTTGTAACTGTTTAAACGTTTGATAATAAGCTTTGGCTGCATCCACGCTACTTACTGCAAACATAGCATTAAAGCCATTATTACCCGCATTAAAGCGATGGGTCTTTTGTTTGAAATTATCTAGAACATATTGGGTAATTTGCTCAATACGTTTAGGTTGTAAAAAGGCTTGTTTTTTCTCGAGTTTTGTTAGCTCTTCAAGATTCTTTTCAGTTTCAATACTCTTAAATTGTGGCCGAACATCATTGTAATCTACTTTAAATTTCAGTACTTTTTCGTCACGAATCGCATCGGTGATAATGTAAGAGTGGAGTTCGATGCCAAAAACACTGGCTGTAGTTTCGGCACCTAATGCGTTAGTTGGAAAAATAGGCGTGCCGGTAAAACCAAATTGATAGTATTTTTTAAATTTTCTCGTTAGATTTTTTTGCGCTTCACCAAATTGAGAACGATGGCATTCATCAAAGATAAAAACGACCTGTTTATCGTAAATCGGTAATTTATCTTCCAATTTCATCAGGTTGTTGAGTTTTTGAATGGTAGTAACAATGATTTTATTGTCGTCTTTGTCGATATTGCGTTTTAGCCCAGCCGTACTTTCCGAACCATTTACACTATCAGGTGAAAAGCGTTGGTATTCCTTCATTGTTTGATAATCTAAGTCCTTTCTATCCACTACAAAGAATACTTTTTCAATAAAGTCTAATTCTGTTACAAGACGTGCAGCTTTAAAGCTGGTGAGCGTTTTACCTGAACCTGTAGTATGCCAAATGTAACCGCCACTGTCTTTATTACTCCAATTTTTCGCCTGATATGAGCTTTTAATTTTCCATAAAATACGTTCGGTGGCAGCAATTTGATAGGGGCGCATAATCAATAGGGTGTCGGAAACATCAAACACGCAGTAATTCACCAACACATTGAGCAGGGTATGTTTTTGTAGGAATGTCGCCGTAAAATCCTTTAAATCTTTAATTAGAGTATTTTTTGCCGTTGCCCAATTCATTGTGAAGTCGTAGCTGTTCTTATCTCGCTTGGTGGTATTGGCAAAATATCGGGTATCTGTGCCATTAGAAATGACAAAAATCTGAATATATTTAAAGAGAGAATTTTCTTTATTGAAACTTTCTTTGCTGTAGCGATGAATTTGATTAAAGGCTTCACGAATCGCCACGCCGCGTTTTTTTAATTCAACATGTACAAGGGGTAAACCATTCACCAAAATCGTCACATCATAACGATTGTCATAGCTGCCGGTTTGTTCAAATTGATTGATAACTTGCAGGGCATTATTGGCAATATTTTTCTTATCTAGCAGGTAAATATTCTGAATGTGTCCATCATCAAACACAAAATCATAAATATAGTTATCATGAATTTTACGGGTTTTCTCAATCAGACTATCGCTCGGTTTATCCAAATATTCTTCTAAAAAACGTCGCCATTCCGCATCAGAGAAAACTACATTATTTAAGCGCTGTAATTGAAACCGTAAGTTTTTAATCAGTTCATCGTGATTATTAAGTCCTTGTAAATACTCATAGCCTTGCGCCTGTAAATCACGAATAAACTCTCGCTCAAGACTCCCTTCCGTTTGATAACCGGCATTAGGTTCTTCCACAAATTTATTATATTGATCTAAAACGATAAAATTGTTGGATTCGGCAATGGTTTTGTATTGGATCATTGTTTTTCCTTAGTATATTTTTTCAGCTAATAACTCGAAATTTTATAAGCTATTGAATAATAAAGATTGTTTTTCTTATGATTGAAAGTTTTTATAGGCGGCAAATCTTATAGTTTAAATATTAATCAAGAAAACTTTAGTTTTAACTAAAGAACTTGACCTCGGATCCGTATTTTTATACTATTTGCATCAACAGTTCCCCTAGCTTTGCCAACTCAAGTGGTTGGACTCACAAGGTTAGGGGCCATTTTTTTTCCACAGTTTCCATTCTTTTGGTGTAATGTTTACACCCATGTCTTCTAGTGAAATTGCCCCATTTTTTACTTTTGGAAATTCATCAAGCACAGCTAAGAAACGCTCCCCCCAAGTTGAATTAGGGCAAATAATATCTAGCATTTTTTTCATCAAGCAAAAATAAACAAATACTTGCTTAGCTGACAACGCTTTCCATTCTGGATCATCTAATCCTTTTAAGGTTGCATTAGTTGGAATTGCGCGATTCCAAAGTCTTCCGTAGTGAGCAGAAATGTTACGAATAACGTTGAATGCGTGAAGATGTGTTTGTAAATGTCTTCCGCTTTTTAAGCGATAGATTTTTGCAATATAGTCTTTATCTTCTTTTTTCATGCCACTGTAAAGTTTTGACATCGTACCAAAATCCCAAATTTCACAGCATACCCAAATAGGTAAGTCTGAATATTGCTCTAAATGATGTTTCACAAAACTGGTCTTTCTTTCTCGGGTAATTAGATTTTCAAGTTTTTCTAGCCAGTCGGAATGGTTAAATTCAGCATCAAAATATTCAATTTTTTTATGCGCCAAAGGATGATACTTACCTAATCGGTAAGCAATACTTCCTCGCATCGCAACCTCTATTCTTTCTAGAGCATCAAGAGCAAGTTGTCGTAATTTTTTATCAAAAAGATAAAGTTGTTTAATATCTGAAAAGTGCGTGTTATCAATAAAATTATCCAATTTCACTTTAGAATTGCACGTATCACTTTGACGAAAAGGATAGAGATAGCCACTTAAACGATAATACCCAATGGTTTTTAAATAACCTAAGGCCTTGGCTTCGTCATCAATGATAAGCCCCCTTTCTTTTAAGCGGGAAAGCTGCTCATCAAAATTTTTCCATTCTTTTAATGTTTTTGGCATAGTTTTTTATTCAAAATTTAATAACAACTCTCTGTAATATTCATACCGCTTTTGGCTTTGTTCAATCGCTAAAGGCAAGCCTTCGGTGATGGAGTTTGTAAGGGTTTCAAATTTGTCTAAGATTGAAACGATGCGGTGTTGTTCTTCGAGTGGGGGAACATCGAACTCATATTGTAAAATTGCAGCTTTATCTCCTCGAGGCATTTTTGCACCTTTTGAATATTTAATGTTGTATTCAAAGAAATGTTCATTTGCCAATATATGATAAAGATAGCGAGGAAGAATGTTGTCGTCTGTTAAGCGTATAACTAACACATCTCCATTTGTTCCTCCTTTTCGATCCGACAGCCAAATTTTTCTTAAATAGGGACGAATATTCCCAATCAAAATATCATTGGGAAGATACTCAATAAATGCACCATCAGTTGGTACATAATTGGAGCTTGTTTTACCCAGTTTATTTTGAAGTAAATTTTCTACACCTACGTAATTTTCTTTATCCAACTTATCCGCCAAGATGCGTACTTTTGCATAAATTGCAACATCAATAAGTTTCTTCTTTGCCCCCCCCATATTCAATCGTTCTAGACTATCGAAAGATAACAATTTCTCCCGATAGTATTCATATTGCTTCCGGCGTAGTGTAAGCTCGCTGGTAAGCTCGCTGGTAAGCGCTGTCAATGCGTCCAAAATTTTTACGATTTTGGTTTGGACGGAGAGTGGGGGGATGGGCATTTGAATTTTTTTTAAATCTTTCGAACTTACAATAGGTAGGCTTGAAAAATTAGCTGATTTTTTTATTTGATTCCCTATTAGGAAAAAATAATGGAATGCAAATTTGATATCTAGGCATTTTAAAAATTCTTCTTTTATTGAGAAATTTGTCAATTGTTGGTTACTTAAGTGCTCTACTTGAACTAAAGCATGTTCTCCAATTGTTGCTGTTGTAGATAAAATAATCGAATTTGCAGGAAAAAGTTTTCCGCCTTTAACTGCACTTTCTGAAACCTTTTGTAATGCTGTATTTAAAACGCGTCCATTTTCTCGAATATCTTCCATTCTAAACCAAGGAATTGAGCCGTTTTCCCAATATTCTTTCACTCCTTTTGATGGAGTATAGCCATTTTTTAAATGGAATATTTCGTCGAGCGTTTTCCACTCAACCTCAGCACCATCCAATAATTTTTCTAAAAAAGTGCGGTTGTTTTTCATGGTGTTTTACCCCTCAATCTCCGCTACAATTTTGTCAATTTCTGAACGCAAGCGGTCGATGTTGGCAACGGTTTGTTTAATTTCTGCGTTGAGTTTATCGATATCAATGACTTCTCGGGTGTCTTCTTGTTCTACATAAGAACTCACCGCAAGGTTGTATTCATTGTTAACGATGTCTTCAAAGGACACGGATTTAGCCAAATGCGGCACATCTTCTTTATCGGCAAACAGTTTGAGAATTTGCTCAATATGTTCCTCTTCCAAAATGTTGTTATTGGTGGCGGATTTAAATAAACCGCTGGCATCGATAAATTGGGTTTGGGTATTGGGTTTATGTTTGGAAAGTACCAAAATATTCACCGCAATACTGGTGCCGAAAAAGAGATTGGGCGCTAAAGCAATCACCGTTTCTACATAGTTATGATCTACCAAATATTGACGAATTTTTTGCTCGGCACCGCCGCGATAAAAAATACCTGGGAAGGAGACAATCGCTGCGCGGCCTTTTGCCGAAAGATAACTTAACGCATGCAAAATAAAGGCAAAATCCGCTTTGGATTTTGGCGCAAGTACGCCGGCTGGGGCAAAGCGCTCATCGTTAATTAGCGTTGGGTCGTCAGAGCCAATCCATTTCACGGAGTAAGGTGGGTTAGAAACAATGGCATCGAAGGGTTTATCGTCACCAAATTGAGGATTCATTAAGGTGTTGCCAAGGGCGATATCAAACTTGTCGTAGTTGATGTTATGCAAAAACATATTCATACGGGCAAGGTTGTAAGTGGTGTGATTAATTTCCTGCCCGAAGAATCCCTCTTCAATGATGTGTTCATCAAATGGTTTTTTCGCTTGCAATAATAAAGAACCTGAACCCGCCGCAGGGTCGTAAATTTTATTGACCTTGTCTTGTCCATATAAAGCTAGTCGAGCAATTAGCTTAGAAACACATTGTGGCGTAAAGAACTCGCCCCCCGATTTACCGGCATTAGCGGCATAGTTGGAAATTAAAAATTCGTAAGCATCACCGAATAAATCGATATGATTATCTTCAAAGTCACCAAAATCTAACTCGGCAACACCTTTTAATACAGCAGCTAGACGGCTATTTTTATCAGCAACGGTATTACCCAAGCGGTTGCTAGTGGTATCAAAATCAGCAAATAAGCCTTTGATATCCTGTTCGGAAGGGTAACCAGTAGCGGAGTTTTCGATATCTGTAAAAATGCTTTTTAGATCTGTATTTAAATTCGGATTAGTATTGGCTGTTGCCACGACATTTTTAAATAGCTGGCTTGGATAAATAAAGTAACCTTTACTTTTTACCGCCTCAGCTTTAATTGCTGGAGTGATGATATTATCGGATGATTTTGCGTAATTTATACTTTCATCCCCGTTTTCCATATAGTTGACAAAATTTTCGCTGATAAAACGATAGAAAAGAGTCCCTAAAACGTATTGTTTAAAATCCCAACCGTCAACAGCACCTCGTACATCATTAGCAATTTGCCAAATGCGGCGATGAAGTTCATCACGTTGTCGTTGTTGAATTGCAGCAGCCATAAAATCCTCAGAATATTTTGTGTAATTATTAAGTTATAAATGTTCAAAATTATACAGGAAATAAATAATAACTAAATGAATTTCTATGGAAATTCCTCTACAATAGGAACACACTGATGTTTCCAAAAAAATAAAAAATGAGCCAAAAATCAACCGCACTTAATGCCATTTCGTTACCCTTAAATCAAGTCAATTTAATTGAGGCCTCTGCCGGTACTGGGAAAACCTATACCATTGGTTCTATCTATCTTCGATTACTTTTGCAGGCAGGTGAGAATCGTTTTTCTCGACCATTAAATGTGGAAGAAATTTTGGTGGTAACCTTTACTGAAATGGCGACGGAAGATTTAAAACGTAAAATTCGGGAACGTTTAACGGCGGCGATTTCGGTTTTTTCTGAATATTATGAAAACCAAGATAAAGCGATTTTTACTGGAGAACACCAATTTTTAGCGGAATTGTTGCCTTATTTAGAGGATATCCCGATCGCACTTCGTCGCTTGAAGCTGGCTGAACAAAATTTAGATTTAGCCTCCATTTATACCATTCATGGTTTTTGTCGCCGAATGTTAATGCAACATGCTTTTAATTCAGGCGTGCATTTCAATTTAAAACTTCTCAAAGATCAGTCTGATTTACTCAAACAATTTGCAAATGAATTTTGGCGGGAGCATTTTTATTCCCAACCTTTCGAGATTGCTAATTTTATCTCGAAAGAGTTAGGTTCGCCTGATGATGTGCTAAGCATTTTAGAATCGGATTTAAACAAAGATGTATCGGTAGCAACGGATAATCAACAAAGCTTGTCGTTGTCAATTGATGAATTTTTACAGAAAAGTGTGGGAGAGCGATTAAAAGCTGTTGAAGATCTAAAAGTTTTTTGGTTAAAAAATGTAGATGAAATTTTCTCCATTATCATGGAGGAAATAACAAAAGATTATCCACAAGATCAGCTCACATCTCTCAGTCGTAGAAGTTACCAAAAAGAACGTCTTAAAACATGGATTGAGCAGATTAATGAATGGGCAAATAATCCGCTAGATTATGAAATAAATAAAACATTAAGGGACTATTTTTTACAATCTTCGATTGAGCAAAAATACGAAAAGCCGACAAAAAATACGAAAAATAAAAAAGCGGCTATACCGTTTTATGCACCGATTTTTGCAGAACTTGAAGAACAGGTTGAAAAACATCAATCAAGTGATTTATTAAAAAAAATCATTCTTTATCACTATCGTCTAGGTATTCAAAAGAAACTTCTTGAATACAAAGCGAATCATCCTGAAAAATCCTTTGATGATTTATTACGCTTATTGAAAGAAGCATTACATAGTGCGGGTGGAGAACAGTTAGCGGAGTTAATTCGTTTTCAATATCCTTTTTCCATGATTGACGAGTTCCAAGATACGGATGCGTTGCAGTATCAAATTTTCTCGAAAATTTATCACAATGAAACCGCGACTGGTAATGTTGGCTTTATGATGATTGGCGACCCCAAACAGGCGATTTATCGCTTCCGTGGTGCCGATATTTTCACTTATTTAAAAGCAGCGGACGAAGCGAATGAGCGTTTTAATCTCGGTACAAACTACCGTTCTTCTCAACCTTTAGTGGAAGGGGTAAATCGATTATTTGATTTTAAAAATGATCCCTTTATTTATGAAAATATTGAATTTTTAAATGTCGGTGCAGCCAAGAAGAATCTTGTTTTTCAGTTGAATAATCAACCTGAACCCGCCTTCCGTTTTTACATTAATGATAAAGACGAATCCACCCAGCAAGATTATGCGAAAGCTTGCGCGATATCGATTCAGCAATGGTTAAAAAGTGCGGCTGAAAATCCGGTTGTTTTTCCGAATGAAAGCAAAGCGGAAAATCAAACATTGCGAGCAGAAAATATTGCCGTTTTGGTGCGCGGTTATACCGAAGCGGATCTAGTGAAAAAAGAATTGCAAGCACTTGGTATTGCTTCTGTGTACCTTTCGGATAGAGGAAATGTCTTTGAGAGTAACACAGCAAAAGAACTGGCCTTGATTTTGCAAGCGTGTTTGAGTGTGACGGAACGCCCAATTTTAAATGCGATTGCGACCGCACTTTTCGGCTTAAATGCAGCTGAAATTCACCAAATTCACCATGATGAAATTCAGTGGCAACGTTGGGCTGAAAAATTTGCAGAGTATCAACAAATTTGGCAACGTCAAGGCGTATTGCCGATGTTGCACCATTTACTTTTAGCTGAAAATATCACAGAAAAACTCTTATCTCGACCTGATGGCGAACGAAAACTGACAGATTTGTTACATTTAGCTGAAATTTTACAGCAAGCAGCGGCATTAAATGAAAGTGAAGCGGCATTATTGCGCTGGTTTGAAAAGCAAATTCAAGATGAAGGTCGTCAAGAAGCACAAATTCGTTTAGAAAGCGAACGTCAGTTAGTGAAGATTGTGACTATCCATAAGTCCAAAGGGTTGGAATATGATTTGGTTTGGTTGCCATTTTTAGGTAATGCGGCGAAAAATCCAGCTAAGAATAAACTGTTTAATTTATATTACGACAGTGATGAAGAGAAAACCTTGTGGGACATGCAAGATCAACACTTGGATGAATTAACAGAAGAAGTGTTTGCGGAAGAATTGCGTTTGCTTTATGTGGCATTAACCCGAGCAAAATACCAAATGGCCTTTGTGTTACCGAAAGCCTTTGATAAAAAATGGAATGCTTTATTGTATGTTTTAACACAGGGTGAAATTGGTCGAAAACTCGATTTGCCAAATACTTGGGATACTCAACCGTTATTGGAAAAATTTAAGCAGCTTTTACCCAATGATGTAGCAATTGAATTAACCGATGTGTTAAAAGCCAGTGAACCACTTACCTTAAATGTTTCTCAAGAAAATTTAAGTGCAGAAATTTTCCGAGGTGAAATTGAGCAAGATTGGCGAGTGACGAGCTTTAGTGGTATTGAACAAACACATCAACGCAAAGCTTATTTGAATGAAAGTGTGGTGAAAAAATCGCTCATTTTTGATGATGCGAAAGATTATGATGCGTCAATTTCAACAGAAAATATCACTGAAAATCTGACCGCACTTGCTCATGATAACGATGAAATGGTTTTAGATTTCCCTCGGGGAACACAAATCGGTACTTTATTGCATCGTTATTTTGAAAAGGTGCCTTTTGCTCAACTGGCTGAGAAAGAAAACATTGAAAAATTATGTCAGGATTTAAATCTTGCCGAAGAGCAATTTGCTGCAGTTCAACAGTGGTTTGAACAAATACTCAGCACACCAATTTTGCCAAACGATGATTTTACCCTTGCACAAATTAACGAAAAACAATGCTTAAAAGAGTTGGCGTTTTATCTCAATATCACAAGCCATTTTGATGTAGCTGGTTTTAATCGAGCATTAGCAACCTTGCATCATTTGCCATCAGAACCGTTACAGTTTGAGGATATTCAAGGCATGGTGCGAGGTACAATGGACTTAGTTTTTAGCCATCAAGATAAATATTATTTGCTTGATTACAAATCGAATTTCTTAGGTGAGACATTAAAGGATTACGATCAAACCACATTGAAAAAAGCCATATTAGAACATCATTATGATTGGCAATATTTGTTGTATGTGGTGGCATTACACCGTTATTTAAAAACACGTTTGCCTCACTACGATTACAACCGAGATTTTGGTGGTGTGGTCTATGCCTTTTTACGAGGAATGAATGGTTCGCCACAATCAGGCATCTTTTTTGATAAACCAGATTGGCAATTAATCCAACAATTAGAGGAATTATTTTAATGTTAAGCCTATTAAAATCCTTGCAAGAACAAGGTGTGATTACTCAAGGCGATTATTATTTTGCTCAATTAATTGCTGATAAACAAAAAGATAAAGGCTATGCCGAGCCCGTCCAAAATTTAGCGATTTTATTAGCCGCACTTTGTAACTGGAGCTATACGCAAGGCAATACTTGTTGTGTGTTAGATCGCTTTTTAGAACGTAATTTATTCGGTTTGGCTTATCGCCATACTGAAACGGATTTTTTGTCGCTTATCAATGAAAAGATTGGTTCGCTTCCTATATCAAAATGGCAATCAGCCTTAGCGGGGCATATTGCTTTTACACAAGATCCTGAAAATCAGATTGCGCCTCTCGCATTTCAATTTGGGGCAATTTATTTCTATCGAGCTTGGCAAGATGAATTCCGCGTGGCGCAATATATTAAAAACGCCTTGAAAAATGACCGCACTTTATCGGTAGAACCGCAACAAATTCGGGCATTATTAGATCGTTATTTCCCTCAACAACAGGCACAAATTGATTGGCAAAAAGTAGCAGTCGCAACAGCAGTGAAAAGTCCATTTTCTGTGATTACAGGTGGACCGGGAACAGGGAAAACCACGACTGTCACTCGCTTGTTATGCGTATTACAGGAATTATTTGGTGGCAAACTTCACATTAAATTGGTTGCACCAACAGGGAAAGCCGCAGCTCGTTTAACGGAATCTATCGAAAATGCGCTGGCCCAAATGCCGATTTCAGATGAGTTACGCGCATCCATTCCTAAAACAGCAGAAACGTTGCATCGTTTACTAGGCGTTCGACCTTTTACCGATAGCGTAAAATATCATGCACATAATCCACTGCAAATTGATGTATTAGTGGTGGATGAAACCTCGATGATTGATTTGCCTATGATGGCGAAACTGGTGCAAGCGTTGAAACCCGAAACGCGTTTGATTTTATTGGGCGACCAAGCCCAATTAGCTTCAGTAGAAGCGGGGGCGGTATTAGGCGAAATTGCACAATTTTTAACGCAAGATTATAGCCCTGCTCAAGCCGATTATATCCATGCAACAACAGGCTATACCGTTCCAACTTCAGATGAACATAGTCCGTTACGTGATGCCATTTGTCATTTAACCTTTAGTCGTCGTTTCCGAGATGATTCGGGCATTAAACAACTTGCGGAGCAAATTCAACAAGGAAAAGGCGAGGGCAGTGTGGCAACCTTTGCGGAATATCCACAAGAGTTGCATTTCCATCATTTTGATGAAGAGCAAGACATTAAAGAATCGGTTCGACAAGTGGTGAAAAGTGCGGTTGAAAATTACCGTGTTTATTTAACCCGACTTCAAACTTATTTTGCTCAGAAGAAAGATCTCAATGCAAAATTTACAGATGAAAAAGGCAACGAGAAAACTTATGCGGAAGCGATTTTAGATCGCTTTAATTCGGTGAGATTTTTGACCGCACTTCGAGCTTCGGCATTAGGTGTGGAAGAATTAAATCGTGAAATTGCTTTAGCATTACGAGCTGAGAAATTACTTTGGTTCCGTCAAGAAGACGATTGGTATATTGGTAAGCCAATTATGATTACCGAAAATGATCATAATGTAAAACTGTATAACGGTGATATTGGCTTATGTTTAGCCAAAGGCAAAGTGTGGTTCGGCAATCGAGAAGTTTCTACCAGTCGTATTCCCGCTCACGAGCCTGCGTTTATGATGACGATTCATAAATCCCAAGGTTCGGAGTTTGATCATACAGTCATGGTGTTACCAACAGAACCTAATCCAGTACTTTCACGAGAGCTTGTATTTACCGGTGTTACCCGTGCGAAAAATCAACTTTCCGTATTTGCCAATGAAAAAATCTGGCAAAGTGCGGTCAGAAATACCGTAAAACGACAAAGTGGATTAAGCAAGTTATTACAGGAAAAAGAGGAGTAAAAAATGAAATTATAAGTTTACGATCATTGCCCGTTTTGTGTGCGTGCCCGCATGATTTTCGGTTTAAAAAATTTGCCGGTAGAGCTTGTAGTGCTGGCAAATGATGATGAAGCAACGCCAATTGGTTTAGTGGGCAAAAAGGTTGTGCCAATTCTTGTCAAAGAAGATAGTACTGCGATGCCTGAAAGTTTGGATATCATGCATTATGTAGATGAGCATTTTGGTGAAAAAATCTTATCTGAACACGTTCGTCCTGAAATTGAAGCATGGTTAAAAGAAATTGGCAGTTATTATGGTCATCTTACGACTGCACGCTTTACACAAATTGGTTTAGCAGAATTTGAAACCCAAAGTGCGGTTGATTATTTTACTAAAAAGAAAACGGAATTTATTGGGGATTTTGCTGAAAATATTGCGAAGACCGAAACCTATCTCACTCGCTTAAAAAGCGATTTAGAGAAATTAGCGGTATTAATTCAATCTGAAAATGCCTTAAACGGCCAACTTTCTCTTGAAGATATTATCGTTTTCCCTGTATTACGAAATCTTACTTGTGTGAAAGGAATCGAATTCCCACCAGCGGTTTTAGCTTATATCACGAATATGGCTAAGTTAAGCGATGTGCCATTGTATTTTGATAAAGCCATTTAACCACAGCTGATTAATAGGGCTAGGAAATACTGAAGTTTTGACTTGGATCATGGGTGTGGTCATTTTTTCAGTATTTTTTATTCATCGATCTATAATCTCTAAGGTTTACTTTAATAAGAGCGCAGAGATATGGATCAGGAATACCAACGAGCGGTTACCCGTATTTGTGTGGAAACCGCTTTGTTATTGTTACAGCATGGTGCAGAAAGTGCTATCGTCGTACAAATGGCACAGCGATTAGGTGTAGCTTTAGGCATTGAAAGCGTGGAGTGTGCTTTAACGGCAAATGCCGTCTTATTGACCACACTTTCTAAACAACATTGCATTACCACAGTGCGTAAGAATGTCGATAAAGGCATTAATATGCAAATCGTTACGGATGTTCAGCACATTGTGGTTGCCGTAGAGCATCATTTGTATGATTTGTCTATGGCACAAAAGAAATTGGATAAGTTAAAACCACTAAAATATAACCGTTATTTGGTGGTGTTTATGATTGGTTTATCTTGTGCCTCTTTTGCTCACCTTTCTGGCGGAGATATGACAATTTGTGCGATCACCTTTATTGCCTCTGCCATTGCCATGTTTGTTCGACAAGAAATTTCTAAACGTCATTACAATCCACTCATCGTTTTTGCCATTACCGCTTTTGTCGCCTCACTGATTTCCGGTGTCAGTTTGAAATATAGTTTAGGAAATGATCCTCATATCGCATTAGCTTCTAGCGTTTTATTACTCGTTCCAGGATTCCCATTAATTAATTCACTTGCGGATATTTTAAAAGGGTATGTCAATATGGGAATAGGACGCTGGACCATCGCTACGGTTCTCACTTTTGGTGCTTGTTTAGGTATTGTCTTTGCGTTAAATCTTTTAGATATTGTTTCTTGGGTGGGGTAATAAGATGTTTTTACTGAATTTACTCGATGATATGCTTTTTGCTGCCATCCCCGCAGTAGGATTTGCTTTAGTATTTAATGTTCCGCCTAAAGCCTTAAAGTATTGTGCGATTTTAGGTGCACTTGGACATGTCACACGAACTTTATTACTACACTTTGGTGTCCCAATTGTTTTTGCCACTTTTTTCGCCACTTGTGTGATTGGTTTTATTGGAGTGCATTTATCTCATCGTTATTTAGCCCATCCGAAAGTCTTTACTGTTGCGGCAATTATTCCAATGATTCCAGGTGTTCATGCTTATAAAGCGATGATTGCTATCGTACAAATTCACCATTATGGCTTTTCCGATAAATTATTTGAGCAAATGATCAGCTCTTTTATCAATACCAGCTTTATTTTGGGCGCTCTTGTTTTAGGCTTAGCCTTACCAGGACTATTGTTCTATCGACAAAAACCGGTCGTATAGAAAATAAAAAAGCCGACATCAGTCGGCTTTCGTATTTAATCAATATTTAATTAAGCATGGCAAGTTTGGCAAGCAGCTTGGAACATCCAAACAAGTTTTTCTTGTTCTTTGATGTAGTCGCTCATTTGAGAAGCCGTACCTTCATCATCAGACTCACCCGCTAATTCAAGAATTTCACGTTGTTGTTCAAGTAATACTTTTAATCCTTCTAATGTGCCTTCTAAGCAAGATTGCGCATCACTTACCCCTAACTCTTCTTTAATACGTGAGTGTTGGAAGTATTGTGAATAACCGTTATGCGGTGTGTAACCTAAAGTTAGGATACGTTCTGCCACTTCATCGACTTTTTCCACTAAATCGGTGTAGATTTCTTCAAATTTGGCGTGTAATTCAAAGAAGTTTACCCCTTTAATGTTCCAGTGGTAACCACGCACGTTGGTATAGAATACTTGATAGGTTGCTAATAATTCATTTAATTTTGCTGCTAATTTTTCAGATGCTTTTTTATCTAAACCGATTGATGTTTTTGACATAGTATTTTCCTCTTTATTGTTGATTAAAATATTGTTCCCTTGCTTGGGAAGTGCGGTCATTATAGCATCTTTTTTTCTGATAGCTAGTTCATATTATCTAATGATTTAATAGTTAAAAACTATTTATAACAGTTTATACATAGTCAAAAACTTTTGTTTTAAATTGCGAAAAAAACTCTGTGAAGTAGATCACACATTCAATATTTCCCCTTTGACAGAATGAAGCGAAGATGATTATGATTGATACAAATCATTTTATTCTAATATTTGATTGCTTTACTTCATTTTCGAATGAAATGTTTGGCTAGGTTTAAAAACCAAAAATATGATTTTATTACTCATCAGGAGTTTAAGTATGACAAAGCATTTTTCCTTTGAAACTAATGAATCTCGTCGTCATTTTATGAAACTTATGGCTGGCGTAGGGGCAGGTCTTGCATTTAGTGGTACGTTAGGCACATTTGCACCAAAAGCCTTTGCTGCTGACATTAAAGGTAAAACTATTGAAGCAGGGATTGCTTATCCGCTTTCTACCGGTTTTGACCCAATGACATCAAGTGGTGCTTCACCTTATGCAGCAAACTTGCACATTTTTGAAGGTTTGGTGGATTTGCATCCTGCAACTCGTGAACCTTATCTTGCTTTAGCAGGAAAAGAGCCAGAACAAGTTGATGAAACAACATGGCGTATTACTTTACGTGAAGGCGCAACCTTCCATGATGGCGCACCAGTCACCACTGAAGATGTTGTGTATTCTTTCAATCGTATTATGGATCCTGCCAATAAATCATTATTTGTGATGTTTATTGATTTCATTGAAAGTGTAAAAGCTGTGGATGATAAAGTGGTGGAATTTAAGTTGAAATATCCATTTGCTTTATTTGCTAACCGTTTAACTTGCGTGAAAATTGTACCGAAACACGTAATCGACAAAGTCGGTCAATCTGCATTTGATGCACACCCAATTGGTTCAGGTCCATTCAAATTTGTTTCAGCAGTGAAAGATGACAAAATCGTCTTTGAAGCGTATGAACCTTACAATGGTAAATATCCAGCGCAAGTTGAAAAAATGTCTTGGTTATTACTTTCTGATGCCGCAGCTCGTGTGACTGCACAAGAGTCTAAACGTACTCAAGCAATGGAAAGCGTGCCTTATTTAGACATTAGTCGCTTGAAAAACAAAAAACAACAAGTGCAATCCATTCAATCTTTCGGCTTGTTATTCTTAATGTTTAACTGTGAGAAAGCTCCGTTTAACAATCCAAAAGTACGTCAAGCGTTACACTATGGTTTAAACACTGACAAACTTGTTGATATTGTATTTGATGGTAATGCAGAAGCTGCAACATCATACTTACAAACGACTCACCCAGATTATATTAAGGCATCAACTCAATATCCTTATGATCCGGAAAAAGCAGCGGCATTATTAAAAGAAGCCGGTGTTACTGAGCTTAAATTTGAATTGCTCGCAACCGACCATGACTGGGTGAAAGAATCTGCACCGTTAATTTTAGAGTCTTGGAACAAGATTCCAGGTGTGAAAGTCACTTTACAACACTTACAATCTGGTGCGTTATATAGCAACAACGTAGATCCTGGTGTATATGAAGTGGCAATCGCACCGGGTGACCCATCAGTGTTCGGTAACGACTTAGACTTGCTTTTAAGCTGGTGGTATCGTGGTGATGTGTGGCCAAAACGTCGTTTCCGCTGGAGTAACACCCCTGAATTTGCGAAAGTGACTGAATTACTCAATGCAGCAGTAAGAGCAAAAGATCACGCTGAAGCGAAAAAATCATGGGAAGAAGCGATTAACATTATTGCGGCTGAAGTACCACTTTATCCGATTGTTCATCGTAAACTTCCTTCTGCATGGGATGATAGCAGCCTTGAAGGCTATCAACCATTGGCAACAACAGGTTTATCTTTCCTCGGTGTGGGCCGTAAATAAAAGTACTTTTTAATTTAATGTTTTGGCTGTTGAGAAATCAACAGCCTTTTTTCTTTCTTTTTCACACCAAAGTGCGGTCATTTTTCTCTCTATTTTTCAATCATTTTTTCTCTCAATTTCATTTCTAAAAAATCTTTGTGAAGCCGATCACAGATTTGAATTTTGCTCTATGTACTTGGATTGACAGGGCTTGGGCTGAACACTATGATTACTGTAATTCATTTTGTTTTTGAATTTGATTGTTTTGCTTCATTTTTGAAGCTAACGAATTTATCAAGCTAGAATAGGAGAAGTCAGATGGAAATGATACTTCGGTTATTGTTACGCCGATTGATGGCTTTGCCAGTCATGATTCTAGGTGTAACAGCACTCGTTTTTGTGGTGCTTCAATTCACACCCGGTGATCCCGCTACGGTGGCATTGGGCGAAAGTGCGAGTGAAGCGGCAAAACAACTTTACCGCGAATCACACGGCTTAAATGATCCACTCTTTGTTCAATATTTTCGCTTCTTAGGTAATTTACTTGTATTGGATTTTGGTGTGACTATGCCACCAGAATTACCAATCAGTAGTATGCTAGCGAAATCTTTCCCAATCACTTTGCAACTTACGTTAATTGGCGTGGTGTTTGCGGCAGTAGTCTCTTTTTCATTAGGTGTACTTGCTGCGCTTTATCGTGATAGCTGGGTAGACCAAGTGATTCGTTTAATCTCTGTTGCAGCGGTTGCGACCCCCTCATTCTGGTTAGGTATCTTACTTATTCAATGGTTTTCTTTGGAATTAGATTGGTTGCCTTCTGGTGGTTTTGTGCCATTCAGCGAAAGCCCAATGGGGTATATCAATTCCATGATTTTGCCATCTCTTGCGCTTGCCGTACCGGTATGTGCGTCATTAATTCGTGTGGTGCGTACAACCATGGTAGAAGAAATGGATAAAGACTATGTGAGAACGGCGATTGGTAACGGTGTGCCTTACGCAACCGTTATTCGTCACAACGTATTACGCAATGCATTAATCACGCCAGTCACTGTATTAGGTTTACGCGTAGGTTACTTACTTGGTGGTGCGGTAGTTATCGAACAAATCTTTGACTTACCGGGCATGGGTAAATTGATTTTTAACGGCATCGTCAACCATGACTTACACCTAGTTCAAGGTGTGGTTCTGACAATCGCCTTTACCTTCGTTTTAGTGAATATTATCGTTGATATTCTCTATGTGTTGATTAACCCTAAAATTCGGAGTCTATAATGTTTCGTCAAGGTTTAGCAGATCGATTAGCTGCAAGCGGTGCGAGATTCCGAGCACTTTCCACCGCATCAAAAATTTCATTATTATTCTTAGTTTTCGTTGCTTTAGTGGCGGTGTTTGCCCCTTGGGTCGCAACACATGATCCATTAGAAGTGATCGCACGTATGCGTGCTCCAAGTGCGGAATATTGGTTTGGGACGGATCGACTTGGTCGTGATATTTTCTCTCGTATTGTGTACGGCGCCCAAACGTCCTTATTTATCGGTTTAGGTGCGGTAGCTTGTGCCATTCTTTTCGGTAGTATTTTAGGTGCAACGGCAGCCACATCCGATAAATGGGGTAATGAAATCATCATGCGCTTAATGGATATTTTAATGGCCTTCCCTGGTATCGCATTAGCGGCTGTGTTATTAGCAACCTTTGGTAACTCTGTACCGGTTATTATTATCACCATTGCTGTGGTTTATACCCCGCAACTTGCTCGTGTGGTTCGTGCGAATGTGGTATCACAATGGGATGAAGACTATGTGCGTGCTGAGCGCGTGATTGGTGGTAGCCGTACTTATATTCTTCTCAAACACGTTGTACGCAATACTGCTGCACCGGTTTTAGTCTTCGCTACTGTAATGGTGGCGGATGCCATTGTATTCGAAGCCTCACTTTCTTTCTTGGGCGCAGGTGTACAACCACCACATCCTTCATGGGGTAACATCCTTTCTGAAGGTCGTAACATCGTATTAAACGGTGCATGGTGGGCGACAACCTTTGCGGGTTTGATGATTCTTTTAACCGTATTAGCCTTAAATATTTTAGCAGAAGGTCTTACTGATGCATTGGTTAATCCGCGCTTAAAAGGCGGTAAAAAACCAGAAGGCAAATCAGATGAACGTCTTTCTACTGACGTACAAGAAGCGCTTTCTGAAGGTCTTGCATTAAAACGTTACTTACTCAAATTACATGAAAAAGAAATCACCCGTACGAATCGTATGCAATTAGATCCAAATGCAAAACCGATTTTACAAGTGAAAAACTTATCTATTCGTTTCCCGAATCGTTATGGTGAAATTCCATTGGTCGATAATATCAGCTTCACCGTAAATGAAGGTGAAACCATGGGATTAGTAGGTGAGTCTGGTTGTGGTAAATCCATTACAGCATTCTCTATCATGGGCTTGTTACCAAAAACAGCCAAAATCACTGGGGAAGTACTTTTCACAGACCGTAGCGGTAAACAACACAGCTTGCTCAATTCTCACAATTTAAGTGAATTGCGTGGTTCTGAAATTGCGATGATTTACCAAGACTCTTTAAGTGCATTAAACCCTTCAATGCGTATCAAAGATCAAATGGCACAGCTCATTAAACGTGGCAGCCACCATACCGCAGAAAAATTGTTGGAATGGGTACACCTTGATCCTGAAAAAGTGTTGAATCGTTATCCACACGAACTTTCTGGTGGTCAACGTCAACGAGTGGTGATTGCAATGGCATTAACTCGTGAACCGAAATTATTAATCGCCGATGAACCAACAACTGCATTAGACGTAACCGTTCAAGCTGAAGTAGTGAAATTATTGAATGAATTACGTGAAAAACTGGGGTTTGCAATGGTGTTTGTCAGCCACGATTTAGCATTAGTTGCACAATTAGCTCACCATATTACCGTAATGTATGCAGGGCAAGTGGTCGAAATGGCACCAACATCCTTATTGCTTGCCAATCCAACTCATGAATATACACGTGGCTTATTGGGCTCTGTACTTTCAACTGAAGTCCGTGCGAAACGCCTATATCAAATTCCGGGCAGTGTACCATCACCTTACGACTTTGCTGCAGGTGACCGTTTTGCAAGTCGTTCACTACGACCAGATGCAAATCCAGAACAAAAATTGGTATTAACCGCTGTGGAAGGCGAGCCGTCTCACTTGTGGTCTTCTCATCTAGCTAAGCCTGTAACGGAAGCGAAAGGAGCATAATATGAGCAGTAGTATTAAAGTCATTAAAGAACAAAACATCATCGATTTAGAAAATATCGTGGTGCAATTTCCTTCTCGCGACGGTTCATTGTTTGGACGTAAAAAATTCACAGCAGTAAACAATGTGAGTCTTGGCATTAAAGCGGGGGAAACCATTGGTTTAGTTGGGGAGTCTGGCTGCGGGAAATCTACCTTAGCCAACGTGATCATTGGGCTGCTTAAACCAACATCAGGTTTAGTGAAATTCAATGGTTTACAAATGCAATATGGCAGCTCTGAAGCGAGAAAACAATTCGGTCGCCAAGTATCGGTGATTTTCCAAGACCCTGCAACAGCACTGAATCCTCGCATGAAAGTGTTGGATATTTTGCGTGACCCAATGGATATTCACAATGTGTTACAACCCCATGAACGGGAAAAACGTGTGTATGACTTGCTTTCTCGCGTAGGTTTACCACGTTCTGCAGCACAAGTTGAGCCAACTCGTTTATCAGGTGGGCAAAAACAACGTGTGGCGATTGCACGTGCTTTAGCGCTGAATCCAAAACTGATTGTGGCGGATGAGCCGACTTCTGCATTAGACGTATCTGTTCGTGCTCAAGTGCTAAACTTATTGGCGGATTTGAAAAAAGAACTCAATCTTGCCATGGTGTTTATCTCTCACGATATTCAAACCGTACGCCAAGTATCTGACAGTATTGTCGTGATGTACGGCGGTCAAATTTTGGAAACAGGTAGCACTGAAGATATTTTCAACCACCCAACAGTGGATTACACAAGAAAATTACTTGGCGTGGCGCCATCATTGTTATAAAACGAGTAAATAAAATATCTTAATTTATGACCGCACTTTAAAAGTGCGGTTATTTTTTTGTTTATTTTTAATGTTGATAAATGATTGGAAACATATTCCGAAAATCTTTTAGCATTTAGGTTTTTTCTCAAATAGCGTAGAATGGGCATATAAAAATAAGGAGATTTAACATGCAACAAAAAATTCAACAAGCATTAGCCGATTCACCACTTTCAAATGCAATTCTTTCTGCATTAGAAGAACAAGAGTGGAAAGGTTTTTTACCGGCTGAAAAAGTGCGGTCAATTTGTGATGAATTTAAGCTTACGCCTGTTCAATTAGGTTTGGCACTTTTGCCCGTAGCAGCTTGTTATAGCCACACGCCCATTTCAGAATTTCATGTTGGCGCGATTGCGATTGGTGAAAGTGGTGATTTTTACTTTGGTGCGAACCAAGAGTTTCAGGGTAGTAGTATGGCTCAAACCATCCATGCTGAACAAAGTGCGATTAGCCATGCATGGTTACGCAATGAACCACGCATCACGGATATCGTGGTGAATTACACGCCTTGCGGTCACTGCCGTCAATTTATGAATGAGCTTTATCAAGCGGATGATTTGAAAATCCATTTGCCACACAGCCAAAATAATCCACTTCCTCAATATTTACCCGATAGCTTTGGTCCGAAAGATTTAGGTGTTGATTTGCTTCTATTAAACAAAGAAGAACAAGGTTTTACCTTTACAACAGAAGATGAAGTGGCAAATAAAGCGATTTTAGGCGCAAACCGAGCACATTCACCTTATTCTAAAAGCCCTCATGGTGTAGGCATTTTATTTAAAAATGGCGAAATGATTTGTGGTCGATATGCAGAAAATGCGGCATTCAACCCAAGCCTACCCGCTATGCAAACAGCGATTAATTTTGCTTATTTAAATCAACTGGATGTATCGAAAATTGAGCGCGTAGTATTTGCAGAGAAACCATTGCGTTTAAGTCATCGTAAGATGGCAGAGCAGTTATTGAAGAGCCTTTGCAAGGTTAAAATGGAATATATTAGCCTGTAAAGTGCGGTCAAAAATGAATTAATTTTTTAACTAAAAGAAAAGGCGAACAGAGATAATCTCTCATGTTCGCCTTTCTTTTTATTGATTTTATGCTAATTCAGCACGTAATTTTTTCGTAACATCAACCATCACTTTTAGTGCAGCAATCGTTTCTGGCCAACCGCGTGTTTTTAATCCACAGTCTGGGTTTACCCATAAACGTTCTTTCGGCACCACTTGTAATGCTTTACGAAGAAGATGTTCAATTTCTTCTGCTGCAGGCACTCGTGGACTATGAATGTCATATACGCCAGGACCAATATCATTCGGGTATTTGAAATCACCAAATGCAGTAAGTAATTCCATGTCAGAACGTGAGGTTTCGATAGTAATGACATCAGCATCTAAGGCGGCAATAGCCGGTAGAATGTCGTTAAATTCGGAATAACACATGTGCGTATGAATTTGGGTATCATCTTGGCAACCCATTGAGCTTAAACGGAAGGCTTCGCCCGCCCATTTCAAATAAGCATCCCAATCTGCACGTTTTAACGGTAAACCTTCACGAATAGCTGGCTCGTCAATTTGAATGACTTTAATACCCGCTTTTTCTAAATCCAATACTTCATCAGAAAGTGCAACCGCAATTTGTTTACAGACCGTTTCACGAGAAATATCGTTACGCACGAAAGACCATTGTAAGATCGTGACAGGACCAGTCAGCATGCCTTTCATCACTTTATTGGTAAGGCTTTGGGCATATTGTGACCAACGTACTGTCATTGGTTCTGGGCGAGTAACATCACCGTAAATCACAGGTGGTTTTACGCAACGTGAACCATAACTTTGTACCCAGCCAAATTTAGTGAACGCAAAACCATCGAGTAATTCGCCGAAATATTCCACCATGTCGTTACGTTCAGCTTCGCCGTGTACCAATACATCTAAGTCTAATTTTTCTTGCTCACGTACAACGAATTCAATTTCTTTTTTCATTGCAGCTTCGTAATCCGCTAAGCTGAGTTCGCCTTTTTTGAAGGCGGCACGCGCATGACGAATGGCGGTCGTTTGTGGGAAAGAACCAATGTTTGTGGTTGGCAGAAGTGGTAGATTTAACCACGCATTTTGTAATTTAATACGTTCCACAAATGGCGATTTACGTTGGTCAGCATTTCTCGGTAGATTTGCTAAACGTTCTGCCACACAAGTGCGGTGAATTTCACCCGAGTTTTTACGTGTGTCCGCAGCAGTTTGAGAAGCAGCTAATTCAGCTTGAACGGATTCACGGCCTTGTTCTAGTGCGGTCTTAATAATGCGTAATTCTTGAATTTTTTGTAGCGTGAAAGCCAACCATTGATAGAGTTCAGGTTTATTGGCTTGTAGCTGTGTTTCAACTTCTAAATCATAAGGTGTATGAAGGAGAGAGCAGCTTGGCGCAATCCATAAACGATCGCCTAATTTCGCTTTTAATGGCTCAACCACATCTAACACTTGATTTAAGTTTGCACGCCAAATATTACGACCATCAATGATGCCCACAGATAAGATTTTGTCATAATCCGCAAAGGCAGAAAGTTGTTCAGGTGCACGTACTAAATCAATATGTAAACCTGCTACAGGTAAGGCTTTTAACAAATCAGCATGTTCTGCCACAGAACCGAAATAAGTCGCAAGCAATAATTTCGCTTTCACTTGTTCAGCAAAAGTGGCGTAAACCGCTTTATAAGCGGCAACCCACTCTGCCGGTAAATCTAAGGTGAGAGCGGGTTCATCAATCTGAATGTATTCCACACCTTCCGCAGCTAACGCATTTAAAATTTCAACATAAACTGGCACGAGTTTTGCTAATAAATCAAAGCGATTAAATGCAGCGCCTTTTTCTTTTCCTAACCAAAGGAAGGTGAGTGGCCCAACGATTGTTGGTTTAACTTGGTACCCAAGCGCTTTAGCTTCACGGATTTGTGTCACATAATGTGCTGGGTTTGCTTTAAATTGTGTCTCTTTATGGAATTCTGGTACAAGATAGTGATAGTTGGTATCGAACCATTTTGTCATTTCAATAGCAAATTGTGTTTTATTCCCACGAGCCAACTGGAAATATTGATCGAGTGTTAAGTTTTGGCTATCGAAACCAAATCGAGCAGGAATCGCACCAGTTGCCACTTGTAAATCTAAAATATGATCATAAAGTGTAAAATCAGCCACCGCGACAAAATCAGCATTTGCCTTGGTTTGGTGTTGCCAGTTTAGTTCACGTAATCTTTTTGCAATATCTAATAAATCCGCTTCTGCAATTTCGCCACGCCAGTAACGCTCTTGAGCAAATTTAAGTTCACGCTTTGCGCCTACGCGCGGAAATCCAGCTAAATGAAATGTTGTCATAATGAATCCTTCTATTGTTTTTGTTTTGTTTAGACGTCTAAACGTCTGTTCATTTATAGAATGCAACAGAAGAGAAGATTATACAACTTCATAATTTTCAGCTTTTAAATGAATTAAATTAATAAATAAAAAGACCGCACTTTAAGATTTCTAAAGAGTGCGGTCTTTTTTGTATGAGATTTTATGCTGTTATAAGGCGGTGACGAAAGTAATTAAGCCAAGAATCACACCTGGTGCATTGGCTAATGAAATAGGCAGATCGCGTTTTTCTTTCAGCAAACCATAAGCCACCCATAAACTACAGTTAATCATCGTGGCAAAAGGTTGTAACCAACCACCTTTTTGACCAGATAAATTTAGACCAATTTGTTGCAAGTAAGAAACATACATACAAACTGAAGTAAATGTTGCGACATAGCCTAAAATAGTAATAAAACGTTGGTTTGTCATTTGCTCTCCTAAGTTTAACAGAATAATCCGAAACTAGATTATTAACTAAAAATTAATAATGTTTGAAAATTATACAATATAATCAATTAAAAGTCAATAAATGACAAGATAGAACAAAGATCGTTTCATTTTAGTTAAGGATAAAATGCGTTTTTTTGGGGGAATATGAAGAGAGTTGAAAGAAAAAAAGCAAAAAAATAACCGCACTTTAAAGCGCGGTTATATAGGATTCTGAACAGTTCAGTTGAGATTATTCAACACCAACCATTACAGAAGTTGCTTTGATAATTGCATATGCTTCTTTACCAACAGCTAAACCTAATTCTTTTACTGCATCGATAGAGATGGTAGAAGAAATGATGTTACCGTTACCGATATCAATGTGTACGATAGCGTTCACAGAACCAGTTTCGATTGATTTTACAGTACCTTTAAGTTGGTTTCTTGCACTAATTTTCATAAAGCATTTCCTTATGTTAAGTTTAAGTTAAGATTAAAAAAGAGCGCGTATTATAACGACAATTTTTAGAAATGCAAATACTACTTAAGAGGTGATAGACCTTTTAAGATTTGCTCAGCATTTTCTTTACTTAGCTCATAACCATAATACTTTTTATAGAAGGCTTGTGTTTTTTCCACCATGTTTAAATCTTTAAATTGCTCAGGATGGAAAAGTTGAGCCGCCCAAAGAATTTGTAAGGCTTCTTCTGCACTATATCGATCCCATGGGAACGTGCCAGTTGGGTTGGCATAAATACGATTATTTTTGACCGCACTTATTGATTGCCATGCTGGGTCAGCTTTAATTTTCTCGATTGCCGCTTGTGCTTTATTGCCGCTGCTGCCGATAATAATGACATCTGGATTCGCTTGAATAATGCTTTCTACCGTGACGGTCACCATATTAGCTTCATCGGGTAATACACTTTTACCGCCAGCTAATTTAATCCATTCACCAATCATCGATTTTCCGCCATCAATCATAAACAAATCAGAGCCTTTGGTGATATGTAACACGGTTGGGCGTTGTTCATCTTTTAAGCCTTTAAGACGGCTTTCTACAAATTGAATGTTGCCTTCTAACTCTTTGATATAGTTTTCTGCAATTTCAGGAGCCTTATCACCTAACACTTCAGCCGTGATGCGTACGGTTTTTTTCAAACCATCAAAATCTTGGAAACTTACACGTACGCCTTTTAAGCCCGCTTGTTCCACTTCAGTTAACATGGATTTTTTAGAGAGTAATACTGCATCTGGTTTATGACTTAACAGTTCTTCCGTTTGAATGGTTTCACCGTTGGTTAATACCGGTACGTTTTTGATATTTGGATATACTTCGCTATACCAAGGATTGGCCGCGATAGATGTGGTCGTGCCAACCAGTTTATTAGCACCGCCTAATAGTAAGACAATTTGGTTATTGGCATGCCAAAGATCAGCAACGCGTTGAACGTTGTCGGGTAATTCAATTTTATTACCTTCAACATCCGTCACGATTTTTGCTTGCAAAGGCAGAGCAAAACAAGCTGCTAGGGAGAGGGCAATTAAGCCTTTTTTCAGAGAATGTTTCAACATATGAATGTCCTTCTAGTGGGGTTATAAATGGGTAATCGCACAGATTTGTCGTTGCAGAGCAGGTACATCGACCAGGCGCAAATCTGTCTGATAAAGTGCTTTCAAGTTGGCTTCGGTAATGATTTCCGGTGCCAAACCTGTTTGTAACTTGCCATGCTCATTTAAGATACTTACGCGGCTGTGGGGCAGTGCACTGTGTAACAACATGGGATGATCGGGATTATGTGTTGTCATGATAATGGTAAAGCCTTGTAGTGAGAGCTCTTTTATTAGGCTTAAGGTTTTAAACACATTGCCGTAATCTAATGCCGAAGTAGGTTCATCAAACAAAATCAATTGGGGTTGTTGCACCAAAATACGCGCGAGATTAACCAGCTGCTTTTCGCCGCCACTCATTTGCATATAAATTCTGTCAGCAAAATGACTGATGCCGAGTTTCTTTAAGGCTTCATCAACTAATGCAAAATCAGCTTCACTTGGCTTATCAAAAACACCTAAATGCGCAGCACGACCGAGTACCACATAATCACGCACGCGATATTGATAGGTTTGTGGGCTGTGTTGCGAGACATAAGCAATTTTCTGAGCAATTTGCTTACTGCTCATTTCGCTTAATTTGCAATTATCCAGCAAAATCTGACCGCTCTTTGGTTTCAAAAGCCCCGCGATACAGTTTAATAACGTTGATTTACCACGACCATTTGCACCAAGAATAGTCAGCAATTCGCCTTTTTGTAAGGTTAAATCAATGCCATTGAGTAGCGAATGTTCAATGTTGTGCCAGTAATACAGATTGTCAATTTTCAGCATTAGTCCACTACCTTTTGTTTAATCAGAACCCAAGCAAAGAATGGCGCACCAATAAAGCCGGTGAGAATGCCGAGCGGAATTTCTTGAATGTATAAATTGCGGGCGAGAGTGTCGATAACGAGCAAGAAAATCGCACCGATAAGTCCGGCTAGCGGTAAACTTTTGACATTGTTATCACCAATGAAAAGACGCGCTAAATGCGGAATCACTAAACCAAGCCAACCAATTGTCCCGCTTAAGCAAACCGATGAAGCCGTCAGCAACGTGGCACAAACCACCATTAAACCTCTCTCTAATCGAATATTTGCCCCAATTAATTTCGCCTCTCGATCGCCCAAGGAAAGTACGTTAATGCGCCAACGCATTAAAAATAAGCCAAGAGTAGTGAGCAAAATGATAGGAAAAAGGATAAGCAAGTTGTCGTAGTTAGATTTGGTTAGGCTACCTAATTGCCAATAAACAATGTCAGCCAACTGGGTTTCGGGATCGGCGAGATATTTCAATAGGCCTAATGTTGCCATCATAAAGCCCGAAACGATAATGCCGGAAAGCACTAAAACAATGGTGGAGTCACGTTGAATTAAACGCGGTAAATTCATGGTGAGCAAGACGGCAATTAAACCACCGACAAAGGCAAAGGCTTGAATGCCCAGCATCCCTGAACCGATTAAAATCGCCAATGCCGCACCAACACAAGCGCCATTAGATACCCCTAAAATATCAGGTGAAACCAAAGGATTGCGGAAAATACCTTGATATACAACACCCGCAATAGCCAATGAAGCACCGACAAGTATGGCAGCAATCACACGAGGCAAACGAAGATTAAAAATAATGTTGTTTTGCACATCATTGACATTATTGCCGATAAGACTTTGTAAAACATTCTCAAGCGGAATCGCAAAGCGCCCCCAAGAGAGCGAACATAAAATGAGTCCAATAAGTAGGCAAAATAAAAGGGGAAAGGTAAGGGAAGATTTGTTCATATACTTAAAACTCGTTGTTTTTATAAGTATATAGCGATTGTATTTTTTTGTATATAGCGAAATTTGAGTAAAAAAATAACCGCACTTTATCGCGCGGTTACATTATTCTATAAGCATTTAGCCGGTTTTGGCAGACCAGCCAATTTAGTTGCTTGCTTAGCTGGTCCGTCAGGGAAGAGTCGTTGCAAATAGCGGCTATTACCTTTATCGGCACCTAATTTTTCTGACATGGCTTTTACCAGCATGCGAATCGCAGGAGAGGTGTTATATTCTTGATAGAAATCACGCACAAAATGAATCACTTCCCAGTGAGCGTCGGTCAGTTCCACACCTTCTAGCTGAGCAATGTGTTTTGCCACCTCTTCATTCCAATCAGCAATATTAAGTAAATAGCCAGAGGCGTCGGTTTCGATTTGTTTTCCTTGTACGGTAATCATATTAATTCACTTCTTTAAAGCTGATCATTTCATTATCGGAATAGTCAGATGCATCTTCATCATCAAATTTAATTGGTTCGATACGCTCTTCATCAAATGCGGTATCTCCTTCAATACCATCAAGTGCTTGACCGTGCTTAATACCTTTAAAATCGAAGAGTTTTGGATCACATAAGTGTGACAACGTAATGTTTTGCATTGCACTAAACATAGTTTCTAAACGTCCAGGATATTGACGGTCCCAAGTATTCAGCATTTCTTTCACTACTTGACGTTGTAAATTAGGTTGAGAACCACATAAATTACAAGGAATAATTGGGAATTCTTTGGCTACGGCATATTTTTCAATATCTTTTTCTTTACAATAAGCCAATGGACGAACAACGATTTGCTTGCCGTCATCGGAAATTAATTTCGGTGGCATCGATTTTAGTTTCCCACCGTAGAACATATTCAGAAACAGGGTAGCCAACATATCATCACGGTGATGACCAAGTGCAATTTTTGTTGCGCCAAGCTCGGTTGCTGTTCGATATAAAATACCACGGCGTAGGCGAGAGCATAGAGAACACGTTGTTTTGCCTTCTGGGATTTTCTCTTTTACGATGCCATAAGTATTTTCTTCAACAATTTTATAATCCACACCAATACTTTGCAGATATTCAGGTAAAACATGCTCAGGAAAACCAGGTTGTTTTTGGTCTAAATTGACGGCAACAATATCAAATTTAATCGGTGCACTTTGTTGTAAATTCAACAAAATATCGAGAAGCGTATAGCTGTCTTTACCACCAGAAAGACAAACCATCACTTTATCACCATCTTCAATCATGCCAAAATCAGCAATTGCATTGCCTACATTGCGGCGAAGACGTTTTTGCAATTTATTGAAATTATAAGTCTGTTTTTTATCTTGGTTTTGTTCTGTCATATTAATTTACTTTAGCTAATAAAAAAGCCCTGAATCAACCTCAGAGCTTATAAATTTTATGGAGCCAGCAGGTGAGAATTTTTCTATTTTTTCTTCTAAAAGAAAAACTCAACTTTTTTGGCGTAATCTTAAATGTAATTGCTCTAAAAACAATTTCGGAATTATATCACACAACCTAGTAGGAATGTGGCTATGTATTTTCTGCAAAGATTCTTAATCTCCACTCAATATTGAAGTAATTAATGTTGCACATATGCTTTTTATCACATCAAAAGATAAGTCAAGGCTTTTGGCTTTAGCTGCATTTTTAATTTTATTCCAAACATTATCACTACGAATTTTGTCAAAGAACTCATGTCCTTGCCAAGTAAGTGAAAGTGCAACATAGTTTTCACCATCAAGATCACTCAAATCTTCAAGGGTGATTAAGCCAGCCTGCTCAAGCAATTTATAATGATAATTGACAATAGCTGGTGAAACCCCATCGAACACATCATTTTCAAGAAAACTTGTGTTATCTGCTTTTTCTTCTAATTTAAGTAGTATTTTACGAATTAAATCCCAATCTCTTTTCATTTTGTTATACCAGTACAATCTTATACACTTCTGTTAAATCTAGCTCTTATTAAATGTGAATTCAACCATATTTTGAGGGAGGTTTACAATTTAAAAATAAAAAACTTCATATAGAGTAATCACAAAAATATTTACTGATTGGCGTAATTCTGGCGTAATAAACTTATAAAATATATGAAAACGGGTAGTGCTAAAGAGTAGAAATGTTTAAACGTTGATATAAAAATTTATAGGCGATTGATTTTATTTTGAAATATACAAAGTAAAAATCCCCGTCCAATGAACGAGGATTATAATGTGGTGCCTAGGGTCGGACTCGAACCGACACGGTTATTCACCGGCGGATTTTGAATCCGCTGCGTCTACCAATTTCGCCACCCAGGCATTTGGGTTGTTCTGAATTATACGTTTATCTTACTTCGTTGCAAGTAAAATTTCATTAAAAACGTGTAGTTGTTTTAAATTTCATCAACTTGTATTCAAAGATAAAAGGAAAGTTTAAAATAATTTGATACGTTGTCACAAATTATAGGTAAAATAAAAGCTTAGTATTTATACTAAGCTTTATGATTATCTAATTAAGCGGTTTGACCAGCAAGGTTACCTAAATCTTTATCAATTAAGAATAAACCTTTGCCATCTTCGCCAAGAAGATTTAATTTGTCTAAAATACCGCTGAATAATTTCTCTTCTTCGTGTTGTTCTGCAACATACCATTGTAAGAAATTGAACGCAGAGTAGTCTTTTTCTTCAAAAGTTTTACCCACTAATTCATTGATTTTACTTGTGATCAATTTTTCGTGTTCATAAGTTAATTCAATAATTTCTTTTAATGATTTGTACTCATGCGCAGGCGCTTTAATTGCAGTGATTACCGCTAATGCACCAGTTTCATTTAAATAAGTGAATAATTTACGCATGTGTTGCATTTCTTCTGCAGCGTGAGCTGATAAGAATTTAGCTGCACCTTCAAAACCATTTTGTTCGCACCATGCGCTCATTTGTAAGTAGAGGTTTGAAGAGTAGAACTCAAGGTTCATTTGATCATTTAATAATTTGATTACATTTGATGATAACATTTTGTATTCTCCTTTTAAAATTATAATGTTGCTAAATCACGATCGATAAAGTAAAGCGAACGACCGTCTTCACCCACCAAGTTAAATTTATCAATAATGCTATTGAATAATTTTTCTTCTTCGTGTTGTTCTGCAACGTACCATTGTAAGAAGTTAAAAGTAGAATAGTCTTTGTTTGCAAATGTTACTTCAACTAATTCATTAATTTTAGAAGTAATGAATTTTTCGTGTTCAAGTGTGGTTTCAAACACTTCTTTAAGTGATTTGTAGTCATTTTTAGGTGCATCAATTTTACCTAAAAGTGGCATACCGCTTGTTTCACTTACATATTGGAATAATTTTTGCATATGTTCTAATTCTTCATCAGCATGACGAAGTAAAAATGCTGCAGCACCTTCATAACCGTGTTTGCTACACCAAGAACTCATTTGTAAATAAACATTAGAAGAGTAGAACTCTAAATTGATTTGTTCATTTAACTTATCTGCGATTGCTTTATTAAGCATAACCAACTCCTTTCCTTATTAAGTAGAGATTAAAAATAAAAACAAGACTGCTTAACTTGTCATCGGTGTGCATTCTAATCTCACAAATGAGAATAATCAAGTATTTTTTTAAAAAATATTTTATAAGTCACTAATAACAAAAGAAAAATCAATGTTAATTATTCTCATTTATGAGGTGTTTGTAAAATAAATTCTCATTATCAGATCAAGAATGATGAAATCTAGTGAATTTGATATACGTAATTGTATTCAGAATTCACGTAGCGTTATCTAAAAAATTCATTCCAATTTAATTATTCCATCTCAAAGACATCCATTTATTTCTTTTATATCCATAATCAAAAATCACCTTATTTTGACCTATGCATGAAAGTAGGATAGTTATCTGTTTTGATTTGTGACATATCTGCATATTTAATTTAACATAATATACATTATGCGAAATCAATTACAAGGTTAGTGGAAACTACGTATTAATAAAATCACAAAGTTATGCACAGGTCACGAATACTGCTCAAGCAATGTGGAATCTGGATTAGCAATACCTTGTAACAAGGTTAAATAATGATTTATACACTCTAAAATTGTTATGTAAGGAAAAAATAAAGATGTTTATATATGTCAAAATAATGACAACGCTACGTGAATTCTGCGTTATTTTATGAGGTGAATATCATCAGATTTAAAAAAGAAAAACGTAAATCTCTGGGATTAAGATTTACGTTTTTGATGATTGGCATTTGTGTGACTATGTCACGATATGTATAAGATTAAGATAACAGTTTTGCACCGTATTCATAAACCTGTTGTAGTAAATTCAGTTTGGTTGGATTATCCGAATATTCCTCCGCTAACCGTTGTAGACTTTCCTCAAATTTAACCGCACTTTGTTCTAATTTACGTTGGCGATATTTTTGCCATTTGATTTGTTCTGCACGATTTAGAGTTTTATAGAAATGTCTGGCACGATAATGGAATAACAATTCAGGAATTCGTTTATCTTCAAATGCTAAACCATGTTCAGCTAATTTCTCTGCTGGCAAATCACGTAAAATAGCCATATTATTTTTATCGGCATTGCTAAAGAAGCCGTTATAAAGCTCCGTTTCTACATTATCACTCGCCTCAAATTCGCGCTCTTCTGAGAAGATTTCAATAACTTTCTCGCGTATATCTAAGGATTGACGCAATTTTGCTAAATTATCTAAGCATTGTTGTCTGTCTATCCCTAAACGAGCCGCATTTTCAGGCAGTAACGTTTTTGCAGGCGCCAAAATTGGGCATTTATTAATATGAACCAATTTTAATGGAACTGATGAAACTCCCCTTTCTTCTAGCTCGCTTTTCTTGGTATATAAATCTTGTCGCAAATCAACCGCACTTTTACTGAGTAAATTATCAATATCACCTGATAAATCACAGACGATTACGGCATTTTGATTAGTTGGATGCCATGCTAATGGTGCCACCCAAGCACAATTGCCGCGATAATTCCCTAGCATACCTGAAACATGCACTAATGGTGTCATTTCCGCGGTGTCGATCAGTTTCTCAATTTCCTTTTTACCTCTATGCTCAAAGAAGAATTGAAATAATTTAGGCTGCTTTTCTTTGATTAATTTAGCCATGGCAATAGTTGCATACACATCCGCCATCGCATCATGGGCATTTTCATGCTCAATACCATTTGCTTTGGTTAATTTTTCTAAGCGAAAGCTTGGCATACCATCATCGTCATAAGCCCAATTAATTCCTTCTGGCCGTAACGCATAACAGGCTCGTACTACATCGAGTAAATCCCACCGAGAATTGCCATTTTTCCAGCTATATTCATAGGGATCAATAAAATTGCGGTAAAAGGTATAACGAGTCATTTCATCGTCATAACGAATGTTGTTGTACCCCATCACACAGGTATTCGGTTGTGAAAACTCAGCTAGAATTTTTGCGGCAAATTCAGGCTCAGGAATCCCCTTTTCATTACATTCTTGTGGTGTGATTCCTGTAACCATTACAGCTTCCGGTGCGGGTAAATAATCATTGGTTTGCTTGCAATACAACATAATCGGCTCACCAATAATATTGAAATCTGCATCGGTACGAATACCAGCAAATTGAGCTGGACGATCACTTGCCGGATTGATACCAAAACTTTCGTAATCGTAGATAAAAAAACTAAAATTGTTTGCCATAATTAAGCCAAAATTTTATCTAAATAATATAAACAGAAAATTGCTGAAAGGCTGACAAAAACACCAAACCAGTTGATTTTGCTGATTTTTTCTTTAAAGAAAAATACACCGCTGATGGTGCCTAAACAAATAACACCAATATTCATTCCCGCAAAAACTAAGGTTGGGTTTTGTCCGAAGCTTTGGTGCGCTTTAATGTAAAACAAGATGTTGAAGAAATTCAATACGCCTAAAATGATTCCACCAATAAAGCTTGGCACTGTCCACTGAGTGCGTTTTAGGAATAAATACAGGAACATGACACAAGCGGCTAATGAGAAAGCAATGAATAATGTGGTTGGGAATGCTCCCCCGCTTTTGGCCACCTGTTTAAATAAAATATCAATGGTGCCATAACCAAACCAAACACCGATTAAGCCTAAAATACCTTTAAAACTGACCGCACTTTGCTCATTCGATTTGTTCAAAATACAGAATAAACCGATGAACGCCAAAATAATGCCAACAATTTTAGGCTGACTTAATATTTCATGGAAAATAATAAAAGAGGCAACAATCGGTAGAAATAACGATAAGCGTTGTGCGGCATCTGAACGCACGATGCCTGCAAATTCAACGGCTTTAGACATAATGATAAATACGGTTGGTAATAAAATACCTAACGCCAGGAAAATAGGTGTGCTATCACTTTGTGCTAAATATTCGGTAAATTCCAATCCTTTAAAATCAGGTTTGAGTAAGAAATAGCTTAATGAAATGGCGACAATATAGTTAAATGCAATTGCTTGTTCAATAATGATGTTTTTCTTGCGTGCAACTTTGAGTAACACCGATACGGCAACACTACATAGAATGGCAAAAATAAGGTTGTGCATAATTCGTCCTGAATTCTCATAAAAATAACAATGAAAAAAGCGGCCAATTGCTTTGACCGCTTTAAAAAACTACTCTGTTGCGCCAAAGCCACGCAAACCAACCACATGAACTTGTTCTTGGTTGCCAGCGATTTTACGCACCAGTTTATAGGTTGTCCCTTTTTCAGGGCTAATGTTTTCCGGTGCTGCAATAAGTAATTGCATATCCAAACGTTCGCAAAGTTCGAATAAGGTAGAAATGGATTTACCATCTAAACGTGCCGCTTCATCCAAGAATAGTAAGCGACATGGCACGATGTCTTTACCGCGAATACGACGACTTTCCTCTTCCCAGCTTTGAACCACCATTAATAGGATGGACATACCGGTACCGATCGCTTCACCAGTCGATAATGCGCCACTTTCAGCACGTAACCAGCCATCAGCACCACGGAAGACTTCAACTTCTAACTCGAGGTAATTACGGTAATCTAATAATTCTTCACCGATAGTTTGTGCTGTGCGTTGGCCCATATCAATATGCGGGTTAATGCGTTGATAAAGTTTCGCAATAGCTTCAGAGAAGGTAATACGATTATCACTGAATAAATCCTGGTATTCTTCCTGTTTACCTGACAGCGCATCAAGCAACATCGCATGTGTATCGCGAATATTGACCACTAAACGTACCGATTTTACCTGACCGAAAGCAATATTTTGTAGACCTTGGTTCAACATGCGAATACGATTTTGTTCACGTTGAATGGTTTTACGCATAATATTCGCTACACTTTCAGAGCTGATCGCCAATTTTTTCTCACGGCCAGTCAATTCTTCTGTTAAGCGATTAAGCTCAATTTCCATTTGCTCAATTGCATCAATCGGATCATCTGTTTTAATAATATCCTGACGAATACGTTCACGAAGATGTTGATAGACAGCAATGAAGAAGCGGACTTTATTTTCTGGTTTACGGCTGTCTTCAGAAATACGCAATGCATCGCGTAGATATTCATTATCTGCCACCGCAGTACGTAACGCACCTAATGCTTTATCCGACATTGAACGTAGTTCATCAGCAGATAAATAAGCTAATTCACGACGATTGAGTCGTTTTTCCACATCAGAATTGCGAGATAAACGCAGAACCACGCACCAGCTGACTTTCGCTGCAACAACTAACTCACGTTGAGTTTTGTAATCACGTTCCGCTTTGCGAATGCGTTTATTTAAGTTCTCCGCTTCGCTTTCAATGAGTGTTAATTGTTTTTCTACATAAGAACGACGTTGACGACTGGTTGAAAGTTGTTGATATAACTCATCACGGCGATTTCTTGCACGTTCCTCTGCCCCTTCATCAGCACGCGCGCCCAATTCACCAATCTCAGCAATTAATTCTTTCAACAATTGATTTTTACTGTCATAAGAACTTTGCAATTGGATAAATACTTGGTTGTATTGTGCAAATTGGCTTTGTTTTTGACGTAATTGTTCACGTTGAGCATCACGTTGTGACTGCAATTGTTCCAAACGTTGACGAAGTTGCTCATTAAGCTCTGAGGTTTCCGCTTGCCCAGCATCTTCATAGCTGAAGTGATTTTTACGTTGCACCACATCCGCTAAAGCAAATACACGTTGCTGTACTTGTTTTTGACGTTCAACCGCTTGGGTTAAATCAGCTTTTAAGCGCTCATAGTTTTCTGGGTCACTTTGTAAGGTATTGGCAATCGGCTCTAATTGTGACAACGCAACGCCATGTTGACGAATAAAGCTTTCATCTTGTTCTGCGATGTCTAATTGTTCGCGGCATTCTTCAATGCGATCAAGTAATTCTTCATCAGCAAGCAAGTTAAGCTGCGGCATTAACTTGTTCAACAATTGCATTTTTTCTTTGGCATTATCCAATTTAATGCGAATTTGTTGCTCAGTATTTGAGAATTGATTGAGCTCGCGATCAATTTCATTGCGTTCTTGATTGATTTCCGCCATAACCTCTTCAGGGTTTGGTTGGAACGCAAGGGCTAAATGTAAGCCAACAAACTGACTAAAGTGTTCGTGCAAACGTTGACATTTTTGTACATCAAAGGCGATTTGTGCGTATTCTTCCGCAATTTCATCACGTTTAGCTTGTAATTCTTCTAAATGTTTTTCACGTGCAGCTCGGCCAAATAATGGAATTTGCGGGAATTTTGAATAACGCAATTCACGATCAGACACTTGCACCACAACGCCCATTTCAAGCTCTTGGGCTGAAAGTACGCTGTCATCAAAGGCATTTGGATCACCTTCGATTAAATATAAATCGTCTGGACAATCTTCTAAATTAGCTAATTGTTCGCGTACCGTGTTGAGATCACGTACAACAATAGCATGACGTGCAGGACCATAAAGTGCAGAGAAATAAGGTGCGTCTTCAATTGGAACATCATCATACAATTCAGAAAGCAATACACCACCAAAACGTTCTGCAAGCACATTCAAGCGAGCATCCTCAGAACCATCTGGTTGGCTTAAACGAGAAATTTGCTCGTCTAATTGTTGACGTTGTTTCTCTAAATTGTCACGTTGAATAGTCAGCTCACGTTCTTTCACCAATTGTGATTGCATAAAATGCATCACATCTTGGCTATGTTCAAATGTTTCACCACTTTGCTCTTGTAAACGTTCTAAAGCGGCTTGAGCAGTCAACCAAGCCGGTGCTTTACGAGCATTTTCTTCGTAAAGTGCGGTCAAACTTTCACGCTTTTGACGCAAGGTTGAACGGTTTTCTACTTGCTCAGCAAGTTCTTCATTCAAACTTTCAATGAGTTCTTCTTGTTCTGCGTGGTATGCTTCGAGTTCATCAGCGGTTTCTAAAGATAAATCAGCACGTTGATTAAAATCAGCCAATAATTTAACCGCACTTTGTTGTTGAGCATAGCGCTGCTCTAACTCATGTAATTTCGCGCGTAATTGCGGGGTTTGTTGTGCTTGAATTTTTTGCGTTGGATATTCACGCAATAATTCTTTAGCGCTTTCCCAAGCACTTGAACGTGGCATATCACCAGCAATTTTGCACACTAACTGATAGGCTTTATCAAATTGTGATTTAGCCGCTTCAGAAATAGACATTTTATGTTCTAACTCAAGCACTTGCTCGGTAAGACTTTCTGCATGGGCTGCAAATTCCGCTTGGTAATCTTCCGCATTTTTCACGCTTAAATCCGCTAAACCACACAGGGTTTTCGCTTTTTCAAGCGCAGCAATCGCTTGTTGATATTGCAATGCTCGGGTTTGTTGGGCATCTAATGCTTGTTGATAATCCGCAAGTTGTGCACGTACTTGATCAATTTCAAGTTCAGTTTGCTCAAATTGTGCTTGGCTTTCTTCAAGCTGTTCGGTTGCGGTTTCCACAACCATTTTTTGTTCTTCTAATTTTTCTGTAAGCTCAGCCACATCTTCTTGATAACGCGATACTTTTTCTTGATGACGTAACGCATTTAATACCAAATTCAAGTGGTCAGCCGCACTTTGATGATCGACTTCTAAAGTCCGTTCATTTTCTGCCAATTCAGCCGCTTCACGGCTTAAATCAATTAAGCGATGTTGTGATAACGCTTGCTCAGCTTTTGCTTTATACCAATCACGACGGAAACCTAGAGCCGCTTCGATATTGCCACGGCGTTCATTGGCATTACGCATATAATCTGATGCCACATAATTCGTGGTTTCAGTGATTAAATGTTTAAATAAATCACGGTCAGATTGGGTGACTTTAATTGCTTCAAGGGTCATGCGGTTTTCACGTAATGCACTTTCCATATCTTGGAAGGCTTTGCGCACACCAAGGTTTTCTGGCAATAAGTAATCACGTAAAGAACGGGTAATGGCGCTGGAAATACCACCGTATAAAGACGCTTCAATTAATTTATAGAATTTGCTACGGTCTGAGGCACTACGTAAGCGTTTTGGAATAATACCCAAATCAAACATCATGCCGTGATAATCAGTGATGGAATGATACTGTTTAAATTGTGCACCAAGATTTTCAATTTTGTCTTTTAATTCATTTAAATTGAGTACACGCGCTTGACGTTCACCGACTGTTTCGGTGAAAAGTGCGGTCGGATTTAAGGATAATTCTACTCCTTGAATCGAGAAGGTTTTTAAATCCACTTTCTTATCTCGACCAGCAATTTGTTGCAGACGCACCCCCACGAGAATTCGTTGATGACGGGAATTGATGGTATCTAATACTGCATAACACACACCTGGACGTAATTTACCGTGCAAACCTTTATCACGAGAGCCGCCTGTTGAGCCTGCTTCTGTGGTATTACGGAAATGCAACAAGGTTAAGTCTGGAATTAATGCTGTGACAAAACCCGCCATAGTTGTAGATTTACCGGCACCATTACCACCTGAAAGTGTGGTCACCAATTCATCTAAATCAAAGGTACGGGCAAAGAAACCGTTCCAGTTAATTAAGGTGAGTGAACGGAATTTACCTCGTTCTACCCCATTGTGTTGGTTTAATACAGGAGCAATAAATTCTTCTTCAACCTGTTCGGTTGATTGCTCAGGTTCGTCTTGATAGATTTCATTTTCAAGTTCTAATACATCAGACATTATTCTTGTTCTCCTGCATCATCAAATTCTTCATCAATTTCGACCGCACTTTCTTCATCATCAAGGTCATCAGCATTGCTTGCTGCTTTTGCTTGTTTTTCCAATTCGAGAGATTGTGGTGTTGCTGCTTCCCCATCACGAATTAAGCGAGCTTGCGCTTCTAACGGATCATCACCGGAACGCACTTCAGCCCCAAAACGGAAAACTGATTCTGAAATAGTAAATTTACCGCTGTGTTGTTCACCCACGGTATGAATCATTCCTAAACGGCGTAAACGACCGATCGCAGCACGCACTTTTTCAGCTAATTTTTGTTTATCCAAATCCGAACCGCTGGAACGTTGATTGACTGCTTTCAACAACTTGCCTTCATCCGCTAAGTTGAGTAATTCGTCATAGACTTCTTGTGTGCTGAAGATCCCCTGCTGTGCCAATCGTTCTGGGCTTAAATATAAATAGCAAAGCACTTTTCCTACTAACATTTCTAATTCAGAAAGCACTGAACGAGCGATTAACGTCGTCGCTTTCGGACGTAAATAGAAAAAACCTTCTGGAGCACGAATCAATTCCACATTGTAACGACGATAAAAACCATCCAACTCATTTTGGAAATCCATCAAAAAAGCATGATTATCTA
>ERZ1674051.9-NODE-9-length-100786-cov-18.083232_pt1 | contig 100786 bp, 69 predicted proteins | sample MGYA00581125_ERZ1674051 | MGnify/ENA primary metagenome ERZ1674051 (study PRJEB41354, sample SAMEA4873326) | human saliva metagenome | biome: human-associated habitat [ENVO:00009003]; feature: mouth environment [ENVO:08000002]; material: saliva material... | reverse complement strand
GCTATATAGGATGGCGAAGAAAGCTATATAGCTTTCTTCGCCATCCTATATAGCTCTACCCTCGCACCCAACAGGCATAAATAAAAGCACCCAGCAGATAGACAGCATCGTGTCTATCTGCTGGGTGCTTTTATTTCTCCCTATGGATGTGTAAGGCGCAGGGCTTAGCCTAAGACAAATGTCCAGTCGCGATCGGTCGACTCCTCGGGCGCAAAGACGAAGCCCTCGGGAGTGAGCATACGCAGGGCTTCCTCATCCTCGAGGCGCTGACGAATGACTTCGCCCGCCATCGCCCCACGCGCCATCTTCGTGTAGACGACGATTTGCTTGAGGCGTCCCGTAGGCTGGCGCACGAGGAAGGTCGGCGTGATGACGCGCACAGCACGCTCGACCTCCGCCCAATGGAAGAGCCCACGCATCTCGTCACTCGCCAGAAAGAGGAGCGTACCGCCAGCACGCTTCACCGCCTCGATGAGGTAGGGCGTCAGGCGGTCGCGCCAATAGTCAAAGAGTCGCCCATCAAAGAGGTCGGGGAGCTGTACCGCACCCTCCATACGATCGTAGCGAATAGCCGTTTCGGGCGAGAGCAGCCCGTAGACGAAGGAGGTGATACGTAGGTGTTCGGCAGCATAAGCCCAGTCCTCCGCTGTGAACGTTGAGGGCGAGAGCTTACGGAAGACCATCCCCGTGTAGCTCAGCGCTGCGGGCATCTCGGTGACCTCGGGATCGAAGAAGGTGCGCAGACGGGCATAGACCTCGTCACGGAGCTTGGGGCTGAGCTGGAGCATCGAGGCAAGCTCCTCACGGCTGAGGCGAAGGACAGAGGCCATGATCGTGCGCGCCTCCTCGAGGAATCGGGGCGAGGTCATCGTGAGGTCACGAGGTACTTTAGCCTTTGTCGCGAAGGTCTTGGCGGGGGAGATAAGTAGGAACATACGCAGGACAAGCGGAGGGATAGTAAGAGAGAATGATATGAGAGGCTACCTCGGCACACGGGCACGGAGCACCTCACGCTTCCCAGGAGGACCAGGGAGGCGCTCGACGAGGAAGCCCGCACGCTGGAGACGACGGCGCACCTCGCCCTTGGCGCAGTAGGTCGTGAGTACGGCTTCGGGGAGGGCGACAGCGAAGAGGCGAGCGAAGAGGTCCTCTGCCCATAGCTCGGGCTGGCTCTCGGGGGAGAAGGCATCGTAATAGATGACCGACAGTCCCTCGGGGAAGGTGCATTCGGTGAGGTCGCCGTGGAGCTTCTCGATGGTGAAGAAGGGACTAAGCACCACCGCCTCGCCCCACGGAGCGGTATGGAGTGCGCCGAGGGCTTCGGCAGGATCCAGTGGCCCCGTCACGCCCTCATAGTGGAGGGCTTCGTAGACCTCGGGGCCGACGGGATATTTCTCTATGGAATAGTAATGTATGGGCCTGCGCTCTGCCTCAGCTCGCTGCCAAGTGAGGAGCGCATTGAGCCCCGTTCCGAAGCCCACCTCGAAGAGTCTGAGGGGCTCCGTCGCACCTCGCTCCGCACGGAGACGCTCCTCGAGTGCCATACCTATATATATATGTAGGCTCTCCTGCACGGCGCCATGCGTCGAGTGATAGTGTTCGCCAAAGGTCGGGGCAAAGAGCGTGAGGCTCCCGTCCTCGGTCGTCTCAACAAGGGGCGTAGCGTCGTGGCTCATCGGCTGAGTGTGGGGAGCAAAGGCGCAGCGAGCTGCCAGAGGGCGATACCTGCTGCGACGCTGACATTGAGGGAGTGCTTCGTGCCGTGCTGGGGGATCTCCAGCGAGGTCGTGACCTCGGCCATCACCTCATCACGCACTCCACGTACCTCATTACCCAAGACAAGGGCATAGCGCACCCCAGGCTGAGGGACGAAGGTCTCCAGCGACACGCTGTCGTGGGCCTGCTCTAGCGCCAGGACTTCGTAGCCTGCCGCACGAAGCTCACGGACGGCCTCGACGCTATCGGCGGCATAAGTCCAAGCGACCGAATCCTCGGCACCGAGGGCCGTCTTGTGAATATCAGGATGGGGAGGACGAGCCGTGATCCCGCAGAGGACGAGCCCCTCCAGACGGAAGGCATCAGCGGTGCGGAAGACCGACCCGACATTATTCATACTCCGCACATCATCGAGGACGACGACGATGGGGAGCTTCGTTTCACGACGGAAGGCCTCTGTCGTGAGGCGCTCCATCTCCGTGATCTTTAGCTTCTTCATTGCCTGCAAAAGTAGTGAACTCCCACGTATCCCCTACTTCTATCTCCTGATTATGGCCGACTACTTGAGCGTGATCTCATAGCCTTCAGCGAGCTTCTGCAAGGCCGTAGCAGGCGAGATATTCATCAGAGAGCGGCTGCACCTATCATAGTAGAAGCGAGCTCGCCCACTCTGAGAGCCATCTGGCGAAGGATAGACAACCAAGAGTCCAGAGAGCTCATGGGGAGAAGTGTCGTCATACCGATTGGGCCACGAGAAGGTCACGCACACGGAGAGCATCTTCTCACGAGGGTCATAAGCGATCGACTTCTCCTCCAGGGTAAATGGCTCTTCAGAGCGCCCCTGGGGAGAAATAAGCTTAGTCAGCTCTTCGTAGATCCTTTGGGCGGTACGACGCACCAGCTCTTCTTGGGGCTTCGTCACCTCTGGAGCTACACTACGCGGCATCGCGACGCGACGTGACTCCAATAACTCAGCCCAGGACCCGGTGAGCGAAGCGAGACGCTCATTGACCTCCTTATAAGGGTGACCTATCTTGCGGATCTCCTTGATGACTGGGACCAGATTTCCCGCAGGCATTAGCTTCAGATACTCCTCCATAGCCCGCCAAGTGTACTCCCCGACAGGACGATCAAAGTTTTCACCCGCCCCAAAGAAAAAGAGTTGCGAACCGTAATTGTAGCGATCGACAATCCCCTCGGTGACTCCGCCCTCAGCTCCACCACGGCTGAAGTCCTCAGTAAGCAGGTAGCGGCTCTTGGGATAAGTCTGGATATAGCGCTCCAGTCCGACGATATAGCTCGCCTCTGTGGGATATAGCTTACTCGGGATAATCCCCGACACATAGGTATCTCTGATATTCCAAGCTACCCGTGCCAAGCCGATAAAGTCGATTAATTCTTTAGAGATATAGGGATAGAAGGGCTCGTAGAAGGTCTCTGACACATACACTCTCACCTGATGAGGACTGGCCTGGCTCGAAGCACAGTCGTAGGTAAGCCCAAGCGCTTCGTATGGCTTACGCAATTGATCCAAACGATGTGCCTTCTCAGAGACCTTTCGGTCGCCATAGATGAAGTGCTCGATAGATGTCGCTGGATACCACAGATCATAAGCGCGACCCTCCACTACATAAAACATCTCATAGACCAGCCGATCCGCCAGCGCAGGAGACGCCTCCTTGATACGACGGAGGGTATTCTCCCGCAGTGTCTTGATCTCCGAAAAGAGGTGATCACGCTCTCGCTCGACTGAAGACCGACTTGGGACTCTGTCACGCTCGGCCTCTGCTCCCCAGCAAAGAGCCAAGAGCATCACTGCCACTAACCAATACTTTCTCATTGTCTTATCCGCTTCGTTCATATCGCATACTGTCAGCACGGGGCGAAGCATCGGATCAAAGATACAAACACTCACCCATCCCCCCTACCCCGATACGACGAAGCCCCCTGCTACTCGGTCGGTAGCAGGGGGCTTCGTTCGATATAATTACGTAGGGCGGGCTTATTCGTCCAGCTCTTCGGCTCCACTCTTGAGCTCTCGGACGAAGGCGGGATCCGTCATCAGCGGAGCCAGTGCCGCCTCGGTCTCCGCCTTGTAGACGAGGAAGCTCTGGAGCTTCACAGCGCGCAGGAGGGCAGCCTTCGCCTCTTCGTGGCGTGAGAGGCGGGTGAGACAGATCGCCTTGAGGTACTCGACCTTGCCGTTGGCACCGAGCTGATTGAGCACCATCAGGGCACGCTCATCCTCCTCCATACCGGCCAGCGCCAGAGCGCCATTGTAGTCGGGGTACTTACGGAGGTACTCGAGGGCACCACGGTAGTCACGGGCAGCCATACGCTCCAGACCGAGCTTGTACTCGGCAGCAGCCTCGGGCTTCTCGTTGAGGCGGTCGATGAGGGTAGCGTCCACGAGGTCATTGATACCCGAGATGACGAAGGTCAGGGTATCGACACCACGCTGCATCCACGTGCTCTGGTCGATAGCCGAGATACGCGAGTCGACGATGACCTTCATACGCTTCTTCATCTGTGGGGTCACCTCGAGGTCACGGCTATAGAGATAGACGAAGTCCTTGTCAGGGGTGACGCCAGCTTCATACTGCGTCTCCTCGATGAGGGGGAAGTGGACGATGTGGCGACGGTAGGTATCGGCGTTCGTGCGGCGGCTCTCGTTGTGAGCGATAGCACGGAAGTTGTACGTATGCTGGGCTACCTCAAGGGAGTCCTTCTCGGTGAAGGACTTATTCTCGATGGAGTCCATCGTCCAGCCACGCTCAAAGAGCATACGGAACTTCCCAGGGACGTTCGTGCTGTCGAGCTGGCGCTCGCCACGTGCCAGATAGGCGGCACGGCGCTCGGGGCTATAGAGCATATCGAAGCCCTTACGCTGGCCGACGCTGTCGCGACCTGAGAGTTCGTCACGGTAGGCCGCCCCGAGCATATCGAGGGCCTTCGCGTGGTACTTGGTGTCATAAGCCCCTGCACGAGCGGCATTGGCATTGAGGTAGCGCTCCTCCATGATACGGCGCCAGCGCTCATAAGCCAGCTGCAGGGAGAACTGACGGCGGTAAGCCGAATAGTAGTCCTGCTGCAGACGTCCCATGAATGAGCGATGGGCCTTGCGATTGAAGAAGACGCTATCGTACTTCGAGGGATCGACGATGCTCTCCTGGAAGGCCTGCAGAGCCTTCTGCTCCTTGTCCTGAGCCGCCTTAAACTCACGGCCCTTCAGCACGACAGGAGGTAGCGTCATCGTCGTGTCCTCGGTGAGGAGGCGTGGGGAGAGGACGACCTGATAGCGCTCGTCCATCAGCGCACGAGGCACGGTGACGAGGAAGGTGAGGTTGATACGGCCCTTACGCAGGGTGGAGATCTTCACGCGGGGGCGCTCAGCGGTGACGGTCACCGCCTCGATGACCTGTGTCTTGATGCCGTCATCCTTGGGCTTCTCATCGCCCTGGGTGGCACGGCGTATCGTGTCGGCCTTCTGCGAATAGGTGACGATCTCGGAGAGCATACCCGTGCGGCCTGCCTTCTCTTCCTTGTCAGTAGGCAGGTAGGCATGGGGGCGTGCCGAGGTGAAGTAAACTTTCTTCGTCAGCGGCTGAGCACACGAGCCGAGGACGAGCCCCGCCAAGAGGACGGAGGCAAGGGTATATATTTTCGTTCGATTCATCTATCTGGAGATTGCGTTAGAAGACATAGGCCAGGCTCAGGCCGATACGTGAGGGCAGGACCAGGACGCGACTCTTATCTGCCGTACGCACCTGCTTAGCGCTGTAGCGCTCATCGTAGCGAGTCCATACACCAGCCAGACCGACCTCTGCCTCGAGGTTCCAGTGGGGCGCGAGCTCATAGCAGTAGCCGACAGAGCCCCCAGCACCGACGAGGAAGCCCTCAGAGTACGTCCTGGAGAGACTGCCCCCGCCAAAGCGGTAGACCATCCCGAGAGCATGCCCCGAGACGAAGAAGCCACGGTTGTAGACGCCCTTCGTCCAATAGCGCAGGGCTGGGCTGAAGGCCGCCATCTCGGCGTGCTCTACCGAGCCCCACTTCAGGCGCTCGCTGAAGCCGACATTACCCAGATGACCGTAGAGGGTATTGACAAGCCCGACGGGCATGGGGAGCTTGAAGAGGCCTGGGCGAGCCGAGAAGGAGAGCTGGAGCGAAGTGCGATCACCGAGCGCCACCGACGGCTCGACACTGATAGTCCCCGTAAGTAGGGCGGGGAGGTTGGCGCTCACGGCGAAGCGCTGTGCATGTAATCCCTCAGTCGCACCCACGAAGGCGAGGACGAGTAGGAGGGCTATTCGTCTGATCATTTGCTGAACGTTCTGATAAAATTTCATTGGGAGTGAGCTACTTCCAAGAGGATGGACAGCTCAGGAGTCATACCAAATTGGGTGCAAAGATACGCAATATCATTTTTTCACACATTCACACTTCATTCCGAATTATCACAGTTCCCTGTCACCACACCCAAAGAGGGGTGGAGTAAATGGGCGAATTTGGCACAAATCGAATGAGAAGAATGGGGGAAGAAGAGGCGCACCGAGCGGGTGCGAAGCACTATGCGGATGCGTCACCGCCCCATAGTGCTCTGACGCTGAACCCATAGAGTTCAGGGCACTAGCCAATAGATGAACGGACGACCGCCCCCGATTGGTACACACCCCACCCCACACGGATCACCCCACACGGATTACCCCACACGAAGCAGACGAGCAAAAATAAAAAGCACCCGAGGCAAGCCACCCGCCAGCGCGAATAAATAAAATAGCTGGCGAATAAAAAGAGTGTGGGGCAGTATTCAAATCTCTGAATACTGCCCCACACTTGAGGTAAGATTCGCCTATAAGGCTATGCTGTAGGCTATATCCAGCAGGAAGGGAGCATCACTAAGACGATGCGTCTTCTCCCAATAGGACTGTCCCGCATAATAGGAGTCTCCCGCATAGCTATGCTTAGAGCGATAGAAGAGGAAACCAAATCCCAGACGCAGGGCGCTCTTCTCACTCAAAGGGAAACTCCAGCCGAAGGTCGGAGCCATCCCCAACGTGTAATGAGACTTCACATTACTCTCTCGGACGGCCTTGCTGGGGAAGAGCGTCCAGTCGTCAATCTGAGCTCCCAGACGAAGAGAAAGATACCCTCCTTTGTAAAAGAGTCGATCCCCTTCCTGTCGAGAGAAATAATAACGTGGAGCCAGCTCAAGCAGTGGAGTTAGGCCATCAAACTGGAAGGACTTCGATGAGCCACCATAACCAAGACCGAGTCCGAAGGCGGCTCTTCCCCCAAGCTCAAGATGGTTGGTCAGCGCATAATCATAGCTCACGCCATTCATCCCCCCGAGTAATATCCCGAGGCGACCTCGTGAGACTTCTTGCCCCTGGAGGCTATTTCCCCAGAGGAGCATTATAAGACCAACAAGTAGAGATCGTACATTCATATTTTTTACCATGTTAAGTTATCACCATATGAGTAGAGAGCGCAGTCGTCAGCATCCAGATTTCTCATAGGTAGGTACACGACATTACCAGAGCTGAAGCGGGCATTCCCTCCGCTGGAGGGGGGAGCCGTCCCTGCGCCCACAAAGATATACAACTAATCCTATAAAAGTGGAGGGGAGTAGCTTCCCGACACCGAAGCCCGTACACCTCCCCTCAAACGCCAGCCGAAGAGCACCGCCTCACACAGAGGAGCAACAACCGATTGCATAGCAAGATAGCCCCCTCAAGAGGACTTACAAAAAACCTCTCGCAAGGGGGCAAAAAACGAACCAGTACTGGTCACCGATCGGAGCAGTACTGGTCGCGCCTTCGACCAGTACTGGTTACTACCACGGACCAGTACTGGTCACATCAGCGACCAGTACTGGTTGATTTTCTCCTCCCGCATAGAATACCGCGAGTACAGCTCATCCCGATGCAGTTATTCGCCCTTGAGCTCTGGTGAATTCCAACTGTGTATGATGCGTCAGCCCTGAGGTCGGGATAGCGACCTATATTGGTCAGCGGGCGAACCTATATAGGTCGTCATCGTGACCTATATGGGTCGGGGCGTCAACCTATATAGGTTCGCCCGCTGACCAATATAGGTTCATACCACCCCTCTATATAGACTCAAGGGTGGGCTACCTACAAAGCCTACTCAGAAGCGAGGAGAAAAGCCTGTGAGAGGGAATAGGGCGGGATGCAGTACCTTTGCAGGAAAAGACAGAAGCAATATATGAATCAACTTGATCTCTTCCTGGGGGCAGTCGTCCTGCTCTTCGCCCTCGGGGGACTCTTCGGTGGCGCTGTACGCCGCGTCATCCAGATAGCTGCACTCATCATCGCCTTCCGTGAGGCGTGGCGCTTGGCTCCTTGGGTCGAGAGCGTGCTGGGCGGAGGTGACGGGCAGAGCATCGGTGGCTGGGGCTTCATCGTCCCCCTCATCGCCTTCGCCCTTATATATATCGGTATCCGCCTCGTGGGGAACTGGTTCAGCTCGCTCACCAAGGGCACGTTCCTCTCCGTCATTGACCGCATCGTCGGCCTCGTGCTGGGCCTCCTCGTCGGGGTCTACCTTATGGGCTACGCCTGCCTGCTCTTCGAGGGCATCTTCCCCACGGAGAGCTACAATGCCAGCAGCTCCACGCCCCCGACGACACGCCAGTCCTCCTACCTCTACCCCCGCCTCATGCAATCGGTAGAGGATATTCGCCATGCTAAGGCGCTCCTCTTCGGAGACAGCGACAGCAAGACCACCGACACCGAGACTCCCGCAGAAGCAGCCCCCACAAGCAAATGATAGACACCCTCGCCATCATCCATCGCTACTACCCTGAGGGTAGCGACATCGAGCGCGTACTGCGCCAGCACGCCGAGGACGTCACGGGGCTGGCCCTCGAGCTCGCCGATGCACACCCCGAGATAGGGCTCGACCGCGAGTTCGTCGCAGAGGCGGCGATGCTCCACGATATTGGGATCTATCAGACGAATGCTCCCGAGATCTTCTGTACGGGCGAAGCACCCTACATCCTACACGGCTACCTCGGTGCCGAGCTCCTGCGCTCGCTGGGTCTGCCCCGTCACGCTTGGGTCGCCGAGCGCCACACAGGTAGTGGCCTTACTGCCGAGGAGATCACTGCACGCGCCATCCCCCTCCCCCCAGGCATCTACACGCCGCAGTGCCCCGAGGAGGAGCTGATCTGCTACGCGGATAAGTTCTACTCCAAGACCAAGCTCGGGCAGCGCAAGGCGCTGGAGCGCGTACGTAGTGGATTCGGCAAGCACGGCGAGGCCGCTCTGGCACGCTTCGATGCCCTGCACCAGAAGTACGGCCTTTAGCCCCAGGCATCTCCCCATATTTTCCTATTTTTGTACTCAAGCAAAAACAATCTCTAATCAATCATTTTATATGGCTACTACAGCAGACTTCCGTAATGGTATGTGCCTCGACATCGACGGGCAGTACTACTTCATCGTCGAATTCCTCCACGTAAAGCCCGGTAAGGGTCCCGCTTTCGTTCGCTCAAAGCTCAAGAACGTCGCTACGGGTCGCGTGCTCGATAAGACATGGAATAGCGGGGTGAAGGTCGAAGAAGTACGCATCGAGCGTCGTCCCTATCAGTACCTCTACAAGGACGAGATGGGCCTGAACTTCATGCACCCTGAGACCTTCGAGCAGATCTCCATCCCCGAAGCTGTCATCGATGGCGTCCAGTTCCTCAAGGAAGGCGATACCGTCGAAGCAATGGTGCATGCAGCCTCCGAGACGGTGCTGACGTGTGAGCTCCCCGCTCACGTCGACCTGCGCGTCACCTACACCGAGCCCGGCCTCAAGGGTGACACCGCTACCAACACCCTCAAGCCTGCGACCGTCGAGACGGGTGCAGAGGTACGCGTACCCCTCTTCATCAACGAAGGCGAACTTATCACCATCGACACGCGTGATGGCTCGTACGTAGGTCGTGTGAAGGAAGCCTAAGCGCCCCCCCTTCGCCCTTGCGGCAATAAAGATCCCGCCCCGACTTCTCCCATCAAGAGAAGTCGGGGCGGGATCTTTTGTATCCTTATATATGCTGGCGCCTTAGTCGAGGAGCGAGGTGAGGTGCTCTGCGTAGGCGTCCCAGTCGGTGATCGTGTGGCGTGCTACCCCACTCTCGATAGCGGCGCGAGCCACAGCCGTAGAGACCTCGACGATGAGACGGCGATCGACAGGCTTCGGGATGAAGTAGTCAGAGCCGAAGGTGAGGCCCGTCGTCCCGTAGGCTTCGTTCACATAGTCGGGCACGGGCTGCTTAGCCAGCGCAGCAATAGCGCGCGTAGCAGCCAGCTCCATAGCGCCGTTGATAGCCGTAGCGTGCGTATCGAGTGCCCCACGGAAGATGTAGGGGAAGGCCAGCACATTGTTGATCTGATTGGGGTAGTCGGTGCGCCCCGTGCTCATCAGCACCTCGGGGTTAGCAGCCTTTGCCTCCTCGTAGGAGATCTCAGGCGTGGGGTTAGCCAGCGCGAAGATAATAGGTCGTGCAGCCATCGAGCGTACCATCTCCTGCGAGACCATACCGCCCTTGGAGAGCCCGACGAGTACGTCAGCCCCGCGCATCGCATCGGCGAGCGTATGGAGCTCGGTGCGTGTGGTGGCGAACTCACGCTTCATATCATTCAGGTCGGTACGGTCGACCGTGATGACACCCTTCGAGTCGGTCATCACGATGTTCTCGTGCTTGGCACCCAGATCGCAATAGAGCTTAGCACAAGCGATGGCGGCAGCACCAGCACCGCTGACGACGATACGCACGTCTTCGATGGGCTTGCCGACGAGCTCCAGCGCATTCAGCAGGCCTGCACCCGAGATGATAGCCGTACCGTGCTGGTCGTCGTGCATCACGGGGATAGAGAGCTCAGCCTTCAGACGGCGCTCGATCTCAAAGCACTCAGGCGCCTTGATATCCTCGAGGTTGATGGCGCCGAAGGTGGGGGCGATAGCCTTGACCGCAGCGATGAATGCCTCGGGATCGGTGGCATCGACCTCGATATCGAAGGCGTCTACACCCGAATAAATCTTGAAGAGCAGCGCCTTACCCTCCATGACGGGCTTGCTGGCATCGGCACCGATATTGCCCAGTCCAAGGACGGCAGTCCCGTTGGAGATGACGCCGACGAGGTTCCCCTTCGCCGTATAGCGGTAGGCAGCGCTGGGGTCTTCGGCGATAACCAAGCAAGGCTCAGCTACCCCAGGGGAGTAAGCCAGAGAGAGGTCATAGGCCGAGCTGTGCGGCTTGGTAGGGACGATAGCGATCTTGCCGGGGCGTCCCTCTTCGTGGTAGCGCAGCGCGGCTTCTTTCGTAATCTCGGTGGGCATATATTCGGATGGATAAGAATTATTAGACTTGTGAAACTACAACAAGCTAAGTGGGAGAATGTTCCGCATTCATTAGCTCGACAAAGATACGGATAGAAAATCACGCAGGCTACTGGCCGATGAGGGAGCCGACGCCCTCCTCCGCTCCCATCGCCCTGTAAAAGCACACCCATTCCACTCACCGCTGACGCCATCTCCCCCGATACGACACAGCCTTAGTGGAGCCTCACGAGTGACTCGCAAGACTCCACTAAGGCTGTGACAATAGAGCTTAGCTCAGAGCGATACAGGAGAAGGACTAATCATCTTGCTCTGTCTCTGGAGACAGAGCTAAAGGGCATTCCTTCCTCGCTAGATATCCTGGCACATGTTGGATCAAATCACGGAGGAAATAGCCATCCAGCCCTCTAAAATAGATTGGCTTAGGAGATGTCCCATCCTTATTAACAACTAAGCTATCTCCTTGAGGAGCATAGGAAATAACCTTTTCATGAGGGATACGTATAGCCTTCGTTGCCGACTGAAAGTAGAAAGACTTCGTTGTAACTACAACAGTTCCAGTCGCCAGAGGCTTCTTCACTGTTTTAGAAATGACCTTACCACGCGAGCTTCCACTATGCAAGGTCAGTCCTTTCGCTATGCGTACACTTTGTCCTCTATGTCCACTATGATACTCTCGTTCAATACGTTCCTCACTATACTCGACATTTGGGAAGCTCCATAAGACCTCTTCATTACGCTGAAGATTAAGAGCACCACTCCCTCGCTTAGAATCCATCCTTGATGGCAACCGCCCCGTCTTCATATAACGAAAGACTAAGAGCTTAAGAAAGTCTTCATACTGTGGAAGTGAGTAGATTGCTTTTGAAGGTAATGCGAGAGCATCAAGGTAAGGTTCAATACTTTGATCCAAGATAAGAAGCTCCTCAGGGTGCGTCTTCACATGAAGTAAGGCTTCTTCAAAGGCGATAGCCGCTAAAAGCCTTTGCTCCTTTTCTTGCCTCTGCCCCCACTGATCCAGTTCTTCTAAGGATAGCAACCGACCAGAGAGAAGGTTCTCATAGAGTACTTGTTTAAAGGGATCAAGAGAAAGAGACATACGCAGTTTTTTCTCCATCTCATCAGCGTGCAGCCTCCTCAGTGCAACCGCAAAAGAAAAGAAAAAGAACAGTCCTATAAGGGATAAGATTACTGTCCATACCGAGAGATCAGCTATAAATAGAGCGAGGGAACCTATTCCCCAAACCCACATTGTAATCTTTCCACCTAAGGTAAGGGAGTTATAGAAAGTAGTTATTGTTTTCATAGGCATTGTCCTTATATTATACAGAGAGATCCTACTCTTAAGCGGAACTTAAAGAGCAGGACCTCTATCCTTGTGGAATATGTCCTAAGGCTTACTTTACCTTAGCGACGATAGCCTTGAAGGCTTCGGGATGGTTGACAGCGAGGTCAGCGAGGACCTTGCGGTTGATCTCGATACCCTGAGCGTGGAGAGCACCCATCAGGCGAGAGTAAGAGAGACCCTCGAGACGAGCAGCAGCGTTGATACGCTGGATCCACAGAGCACGGAAGTTACGCTTCTTGTTCTTACGATCGCGGAAGGCGTAGGTCAGACCCTTTTCCCAAGTGTTCTTGGCTACGGTCCAGACGTTCTTGCGAGCACCATAGTACCCACGCGTGAGCTTAAGGATGCGCTTGCGCTTAGCGCGAGAAGCTACATGATTGACTGATCTTGGCATGATGTTTCTTCTTTGTGATTGGTAGCGATCTGCCTCTCTCCCGAGAGAGCGGAGAGCAGATACTTGATTGGCTTACCTCTCTGTTACTGAAATAATCGTTGTGCTAACTTGCCGTTTAGCGGAGGCGGAGAAGTTCCTTGACTTCGCGTACGTCTACCTTGTCCACAGTGGTGAAGTAGGTGAGGTTACGCTTCTGCTTCTTCGTCTTCTTCGTGAGGATGTGACTCTTGAAGGCATGTTTGCGCTTGATCTTACCAGAGCCAGTGAGCGCAAAACGCTTCTTAGCACTGGAGTTTGTCTTCAGCTTAGGCATTTTCTTTCTTGTTTATATAAGTTATTTCATTGACCCAGCTCCACTGACGCAGCCTATGCGCGAGGTGCTGGGATGGGGATACGTTGATTAGTCTTCGTCGGAGGCGTCTGCAGCCTCTTCCTTAGCGCCCTTCTTAGGGGCGGGGGTAGCGGCCTTCTTAGGGGCGAGCATAATGGTCATGCGCTTCCCTTCGAGGACGGGCATACTCTCTACGCGACCGTAGTCCTCGAGGTCATTAGCGAAGCGCAGGAGGAGCACTTCACCCTGATCCTTGAAGAGGATGGATCGACCACGGAAGAAGACGTAAGCCTTGACCTTCGAGCCTTCGCTGAGGAAGCCCTTAGCGTGCTTGAGCTTGAAGTTGTAGTCGTGGTCATCGGTCTGAGGCCCGAAGCGGATCTCCTTGACGACGACCTTGACGCTCTTAGCCTTCTGTTCCTTCTGCTTCTTCTTAAGCTGGAAGATGAACTTCTGGTAGTCGACGACGCGACATACTGGAGGATTGACATTGGGAGAGATCTCCACGAGGTCAAGCTCTTGGTCGTTAGCGATACGGAGAGCTTGCTGTATCGTATATACTCCCTGCTCTACATTGTCCCCGACGAGGCGCACTTCCTTTACGCGGATAGCCTCGTTGATGCGGTACTGGAACTTTTGTTTGTTGTCTACTGCCATTCAGTATGTGTTGATTGTATGCTTAGCGAGTGAGGTGGACTACTTAGCTTCGGCCTGCCAGGCGTTGAGCTGACGGTGTACCTCCTCGGCAATTTGCTCGGCAAAGGTAGCAATTTTCACTGAACCCTTATCACCCTCACCTTGCACGCGTACAGATACTTCGCCTTCCTGGGCTTCCTTTTCCCCGACGATAAGCATGTAGGGGATACGCTTGAGCTCATTGTCACGGATCTTACGGCCGATCTTCTCGTTGCGGTCGTCGACCTGCGTACGGATGTCCTGTGCGTTGAGCGTGGCGGCTACCTCGTGAGCGTAGTCGTTGAACTTCTCACTGATAGGCAGCACGACGACCTGGTCAGGCGTGAGCCAGAGGGGGAAGTGCCCTGCGGTGTGCTCGATGAGGACAGCGACGAAGCGCTCCATAGAGCCGAAGGGTGCACGGTGGATCATCACTGGCCGGTGCTTCTTGTTGTCAGCACCCGTGTACTCGAGGTCGAAGCGCTCAGGCAGGTTGTAGTCTACCTGGATCGTACCGAGCTGCCAGCGGCGGCCGAGGGCGTCCTTGACCATAAAGTCCAGCTTGGGCCCGTAGAAGGCGGCTTCGCCGTACTCGATCTTGGCGGGAAGGCCCTTCTCAGCACAAGCCTCGATGATAGCCTGCTCGGCGCGCTCCCAGTTCTCTTCGCTACCGATGTACTTCTCGCGGTTCACCTGATCGCGCAGGGAGATCTGAGCCTCGAAGTTCTCGAAGTTCAGCGCCTTGAAGATGATGAAGATGATATCCATCACCTTGCAGAACTCCTCCTTGATCTGGTCGGGGCGGCAGAAGAGGTGCGCGTCGTCCTGCGTGAAGCCACGTACACGTGTCAGCCCGTGGAGTTCACCGCTCTGCTCGTAGCGATAGACCGTACCGAACTCAGCCAGACGCTGGGGCAGGTCACGATAGGAGTGAGGGCCGAGCGCCTTGAAGATCTCACAGTGGTGAGGGCAGTTCATAGGCTTGAGCATAAACTCTTCGCCCTCCTGAGGCGTAGTGATGGGGCGGAAGGAGTCCGCACCGTACTTAGCCCAGTGACCGGAGGTGACGTAGAGCTGCTTCGAGCCGATATGTGGGGAGATGACCTGCTGATAGCCGAACTGCTTCTGGATCTGCTTGAGGAAGTCCTCCAGACGCAGGCGGAGCTGCGTACCGCGAGGCAGCCACAGGGGCAGCCCTGAGCCGACGTTCTGCGAGAAGGCGAAGAGGCCGAGCTCCTTACCGATCTTACGGTGGTCGCGCTTCTTGGCTTCCTCCAGCATCGTCAGGTACTCATCGAGCATCTTCTTCTTGGGGAAGGTGATCCCGTAGAGACGCGTGAGCTGCTTGCGCTTCTCGTCACCGCGCCAGTAGGCACCAGCTACGCTCAGCAGCTTGATAGCCTTGATATAGCCCGTATTAGGCACGTGAGGGCCACGGCATAGATCCGTGAAGTCGCCCTGCGAATAAGTCGTGATCGACCCGTCGGGGAGGTCTGCGATGAGCTCCAGCTTGTACTCGTCACCCTTCTCTTCGAAGAACTTCGTCACCTCAGCCTTCGTGATGTCGCGGCGGATGATAGGCTCCTTGCGAGCAGCGAACTCCGCCATCTTAGCCTCTATGGCTGCGAGGTCGGCGTCGCGAAGCTGCACGCCTTCGCCCAGGTCAATATCGTAGTAGAAGCCATTCTCAATGGCAGGACCGATACCGAACTTCACACCAGGATAGAGCGCCTGAAGGGCCTCGGCCATAAGGTGCGCACTGGAGTGCCAATAGGCGTACTTCCCCTCGGGATCTTCCCACTTATAGAGCTTCAGCTCGGTGTCCTCCTTGAGGGGACGCATGAGATCCCAGATCTGGCCATTGACACCAGCGGCCAGCACATCCTGCTGCAGGCGGGGGCTGATGCTACCAGCTATATCCCACGAGGTCGTACCCACAGGGTACTCACGCTGACTGCCGTCAGGGAACGTGACTTTTATCATTGAGCTCATTCTTATACAGATTGATTACTTAGTTTGTCGTGCAAAGGTACGATAAATACGATAAATAAAGGGACTTATCCACGAGGAGCGCGAGGCACATCGCCTGCGCCCTCCGCACCCCGCCGACAAAAAGAAAGCGGGTATCACTTCGAGAGAAGCAATACCCGCTTGGCTGGTGACCCCGGTGAGGCTCGAACTCACGACCCAGTGATTAAGAGTCACTTGCTCTACCAACTGAGCTACAGAGTCATTCCGATCTCGGCCGTTTTTCCTCGCCTTGGTGAGCGACGGCTTTTGATTTCGGCTACAAAGGTAAGGCAAACTTTTTATTTGTGCAAATATCTGACTCCACACGCCCTCCCAGCGGGCAGAATCAAAGTCACGTACTCCAGATAGGCTCCGAAGCCCAGTCGTACGGGAAGCCCAGCTTTGAAGGAGAGATATCCTGATGAGACTCAAAGAATGAGATCATCTGATGCTTAAAAGCCTCTCCTGCACCTATACCATTACACATATAGAGCATGGACGTGATAATGAGATAGGGCTTCTTACGCTCCACCTTAGTAAGGTGAGAATTATGCCAAGCCCCCTTAGGGTTAGCCAAACTCATCGGCATCTTCACCATCGTCCGGCCAAATATGCGCGAGTGATGTGCGAGCAGGTTTCTCAGATAAGTAACAGCTTCGAGCCAGCTGGAGAGTTCGCTATGAAGATTCAATCCGAAATCATTGGCTATACGCGCCTTCTCGGGGAGCTGATGCTTTAAGTTCTTATATATCTTCGAGAGTGTACCCAAGCTTGCAAGCTCAAAGATGACCCACGAGTCTGGCTGCTCATCGAAATCAAGACATTCTTGGCCATACCAAATGCCATATTTCTCTTTGAAGTCTCGGACAAAAGGCTCACTACTACGAAGAAACTCTAACTTCAGAGTAGCCATCTGCTTTTTGAAGACATCTGGATCATCAAACAATGAGGCGTCAAGATAAAACAGCCCTCCATAGGATTGTGAGAGGTAGTAAATCATCTTCGTCCTCAGCGCTATCTCTATGGCTTCTACAGCATTAAAAAGTATCAACCTTAGCTCTCGGTCGTACTCATAGCGAGCAATGACCTCCTCAAAGCACGCATCATGCTTAAAGATATGCCTCTCTTTATCGGTTTGCATATCCCACCAATATCCTTTTAGACGATAGTAGCTGATACGACTCAGTAGATGATGAGCCAACTGCTCATCTCCCACCCTCATACCTCGCTGCTTTAAGAGAGCTATTTGTTCGGCTATAGAGCGTGATTCCTTATTAGACATAAAAAAAATGACTCGCCGGCAGATCTTACGGTATGCCAAGCGAGTACTGTTATCGTTAGTGTAGGCAAAACCTACAATTCTGTTGCTATTTTTCAATGCAAAGTTATACTTTTATTTGAACATACAACAGACCCATCAACGGAACATTGATTAATCTGGGTGCTCCCCCGCCTTAGGCTGAGCTAAGGCGGGGGAGCACCGTGAGTGAAGCGGCTAAGCGCCGAAGGCGGAGGTTAGATACCTACATGACCACCTGCGCCCGTATCGCCTGCACCTGGAGTCCCCTCGGCAGGGTGGCCGCCTTCCTTCGGCTGTGCGCCCTTACCCTTCTTTCCCTTGGCCTTCTTCTCCAGCGCGATGCGCTCGAAGGCTACATCATCCAGACGGAAGAACTTAGGATTGGGGCGAAGGCGTACACGTGCCCCCATAATATGCGTCATCGCATTGAACTCCTCACCCTGGGCTACGGCCTTACTGCGAAGCGTGGGCGAAAGGCTCCCCAGACGCCCGAACTCGACAGACTCCCCGCCTGCGACCAGAGCGCGCGCCGTATCGGCAGCGAGGTTGAGGATAGAGGCAACCTCCATATAGTTGAAGGTCGTGTGCCCTGCTACCATATCGCAGAAGCGCATAAAGGATACGCGACCTCGAGTGCGGGCGGTAGCGATGGTGACGGTCTTGCCGGCAAGTTTGCCGATCTTCATCTCGGCACTGCGGAGCGTGTAGCCGAGAGCTTGCTTTGTGGTTCCCATAATGGATACGAATAAAAGTGAATAAAACTTACTTGTGCCCTCCTTTCTCTTGGAGGACACTGCAAAGGTAGAGTGCCCAGCCACGGGGTAAGACTAACTCCGTCCACTTTGGTTCACTTGCTGCTTTCACGGGATTACTTCGCCCACTATTCCGGGGCTTCACGGCTACCCCATACGAGCACAAGTGGTATGCGGGCGCACGAACCACTGGGATTCGTGCGTCCGCACACCTTATACAGTAGGAGGGATATTTGCCTCTTTATTTCTTCGAAGCGAGGGTCTGCTGTATGATTGCTTGCAGCTCGGGGCTAATATTAAAGAGGCGATAGAGCTGCTCATTCACATCTGACTTATAGTCGATAAGACCATTCTGATCCGTGTAATCAAGCAGATCTGGCACCAACTTACCAAGCGATGTCAGAGCTTCATCTGTGAGCAAGAACGCATAGCGGATAAAGTCACTCTGACAATAAGCGAGGAAATTACGAGCCTCTGCTTCCGTATCAAACGTCTTGAGCGCAACGCGAGAGCGCCCAAAGGCAGAACGATTATCTAAGACTGCAATTTAGTTATCTCGCTTCTGCCCCCCCGCATTAGCGCTTGACACGACGACTTTCCAGCGATTTAAATACTCTCGTCCTGTGGTAATCACCGACTGATTGACCACATACCAGCGAGCTCTCCCCGCCTTACCCGCCTTATCATTGGTAAGAAGCTTTATCTCCCTTGCCTTGAGAGAATCCCCCTCATTCCAAGGCCGCACCAGGGTCGGATTCCGCTCCACAAAGTCACTCTCAATAGAAAACAAGCTACGAGGTAAGATTTTTTCATGCAGGAATGCTATCCGATATTCAGCCACCGCCTGTACTATTAGCTCACCAACCTCTATATCGACAGGATTTAATGGGAGTAATTTATCAAGAGGAGAATCAACATAGCAAGTACGACGCCCATCACCCTCATACTGATAAAGAAACCCTGAGGTTGCCTTCAAAAAGTCCTTCATCACAATTGACACCCCATCAGCAATACCAGCTTCCTTGAAGAGCTTTGTTGCATCTGGATAGAATATCAGTCGCTGAAGAGTCGTGCTATTAATCTGATTATACCCAAAGCTTGCTAATCCCTTCCCTGATTGATGTATCCACCTTCCACCAGGGTAAATAAGAGAAGAGTATAAGGGCTTTAACCTATCTGCAAGCTCCTGAAATAGATGAAAAATATTAACAACAGCCTTCTGTCCATTCTTTGTATCCTTCTGTGCAACTGTCAGTTGATACGGTGGATTCCCTATAACAGCGTCTATCTTCATTGTCTCATCATCATTAATCTTCCAGAATCGTTTCCCCGAGCGTAGCATATTGACCACGCAGTCAGGCTCGGTCATAATTGCCCCGATCAACTCGGGATAGTATTCAGCATGCACCACTGTCTTACGGAATCCCGCAAGGGTACGCCGCGTGATACTTCGTGCCATCGGGGTCTTACAGACGACCAAAATATTTTCCTCCAGCGTCTGATCCCACAGCTGCAAGGCGAAGGCACGATTGACCTCTCCATACTTTTCGGAGGCTTTCTGCAGGCGTGCACGATAGATTGAGTAGGCAGCATAGAGCGGATAGAGACCACTCTTGGAGTTGATCTCGAGGATACGGCTCTTCGGATGGAAAACCTTATTCGTCACTCCCTTGATCACGACCTGTCGTGGGTTATCTAAGGGCTGAGCGAACGCCTCGTCCATAAAGCAGTACCCCCCGAGACTATCCGCTAGGTGTATGTTCACGACTCGCCATGGGGTCAACACCGTCTCCTTATCGGGATTGCGGAAGGTCGCAAAGAGGGCGGTGATACGCCCGATGCGCTCCTCTATAGTGAACTTATCCGCCATACGCGCGATCTCACGGATGCGCTTACCCGCCTCACGGAAGACATCCGAATCATAGTACCTCTTGAAGCGCTGGAAGACCTCCTTCGTGACACCACGTGGCATGAACTCCTCCCACGACTGGTCATCGACCAGCTCGACAAAGTTATCGATGGAGAGCTCCTTATCCTCGTCTTCGATCTCAGCCCCATAGAGCATCAGCGGCATACGGATCGATATACCACGCAGGATCGAGATCGCATCACGTCGCTGATCCCCCTTTTCTTTAAGCTCATCGAGACGCTTCTGCTCCTCAGGAGAGAGACCCTTCTTTTTCTTATCCTCAAGCTTCTTCTTCTCGGCGTACTCTTCGTTGCTGAGTCCCTGTCTATTGATGTCAATATCGCCAGTGCGAGGCATCGCCTTCGTTCGCCCAATAGTCGTCTTGAGATCGCTGAAGTCCTTGAGTTCGACAGTCGTCAGCTGGAGTAGCTCATCATTATACAGCGCTCCATCCTCGAAGCCCCCCTGCACGACCCGCTCAATCTGAGCTCGCTTGAGTTGCCCGAGCATCGTCTTCACGTCGTAGGGCTTCATCTGACTCCCATTGATCGAGATGATGGGACAGAAGTTGAGGAAGTCTCCAAGAACCTGGCGATCCTCCTCAGTCTGCTTACCTACCTTATGAGACACCTTAGCGACCTCAGCGAGCACACGGAGCGTACGATCAGGAGCGAAGTCAAAGGCATAGCAGTCGGTCTTCATCTTCCCTCTGCGGGTATCATCTGGTGTCTGCACTCGAAAGATCGTCTGCATATATGCTGCAGCCGAGGTACTATAGGCGCCCGCCATCATGAAGACCCCCGTCCACGCCTTAATACTCACCCCCGTAGTCAGTCGCCCACAAGAGAGCGTAATCGTATAGGTCGCATCGGGGTCGGGGCCGATAGCCTTGTTGACCAGATCCAAGGCATCACGATTTTCCTCCTCTTCATCACCATCCCCTGCGACATTGACGACGCGGAACGCCCCGAAGACAGAGTGGTTAGCCAGCAACTTGCTCAGCGCCTTAGCCGCCTTGACTCCAGGCAAGACCCAGAGGGTATGGCGGAAGATATCACGGAAATGATCGTTGGAGAAGGGATAGAGGGAGTCCTCGTCATCTTGACACAGCAGGTCTAAGAAGTGGCGAACATCCTGCTCATGGACGAAGCCTCCATCCTCTCGCGTACGGAAGAACTCTCGGAAGTTGAAGGCCTTTTCCTCATCGCTATACTCACTCAGCAGACTCCCTAAGTCGTAGGTATAGATACTGATCGCGGGCAGAGTCGCGTAGGGATTCGCATCCCCCAGGTGGGTAATCTCCCAGTCGACCTTTGCCTTCTGCTCCATGATGTAGTCCCAGGTGAAGACCTCGTCCTCCTTGCAGTCATCCAAGAGGTTGAAGGGCGTACCCGAGAGGAGGAGGGTCTTTGTCTGCTGGCTTACAAGTTGCTCCAAGACCGCTTTACCCAGCTCCGTCTGCGTGCCCTCATGTGCTTCGTCGACGACGACCAGATCCCATTCCGTAGAAAAGACCGCATTATTCTTATCGAACTTCCCCCCGACCTCTTTGGAGCCACGCATATCCTGCATGGAGGCAAAGTAGACCGAGTGCCCTCCCTCTGCGACATGCTTCTGTAGCGTAGAGAAGCTATCGCCCTTGGTGCGCGAGCCGTAATGCCAGGTAGCATCCCCATAGAAGATCTGCTGGAAGTCATCGAACCAACTCTTATCGACCACAGGACGATGCGTGATGATGATGGTGCGAAGCGCCTTCATCTCCTTGGCGACATGGAGCGCACAGACGGTCTTCCCGAAGCGCATCTTGGCATTCCAGAGCATCTTATTCCCCTTGCGGAACTGCTTGATCGTGCGGTCAACGGCCTCTCGCTGTTCAGGACGAAGGATGAACGGCGTGTGCTTCATCGATATCTGGCTACCGCTGAGGCTCTGTCGCCCCTCCTTAATCGCAGCAATAGCATTCTTGACCGTCTGGAGATCACAGACATACCACTCGGTAGCTCCAGCGAAAGCTTTGCGCTTGATGCCCGAGCGCTCCAGGACGCTATGTACCTCTTTGTCGTTGAAGCTACATACGCTCCCACCCTTGATATAAAGGGTGAGCTCGGTGTGCAAAAGCTCATAGCTGATGCCCGCCGTCTTGGTGTACTGATCGATACGAGCACGGGCAGCACTATTAAGGATATCGCTATTTGGCTCGGTCGAAGCTGAGCCGATATCATCAGGCAGCGTAGTCTCCCCGATCTTGAGGCAGTCCGCATGCGCCTCATCAGCGATAGCAAAGACGTAGATCAGTCGGGGACGTAAAGCAGAGGTAAATGTAGCCATAGGCAGAGAAAATAAGGGGGTGTTAGTTCGTATGCTTGAGTAGATCGACGAAGCGAATGATGCGCCCCGGGGCTCCTGTCTCGGGGTCAACCTCGCTCCAGTCACGTATCTTACAGTAGATACCCGTGTGCCCTTCATAGACATTCCCCTGAGCACATCCTGCACACGGGCGAATCGAAGAGGTGCTCTCGAAGAGGTCTGTAGCCCACTCAATATCTGGCTTACAGCTATTAGGCACGACTCCACGGAGGCCATCCATCTGCCAGACATTCCAGGAGATGATCTCTGCTATCTGCTCGATAGCCTCCTCGGAAGGGCGCTCGCCAAACTGCGCTTCATAGTATTCGACAAAGGAAATCAGTAGGGCTTCGCGTGCCAGCAGGAGGTTGTCACCCTGCCACTCGAAGGCATAAATACTCTGATAGGCGACCTGCGCCCACGCGAGCCACTCGCCCATCGGCAGGGATTGCTCCGCGAGGACACGCATCTTCCTGTCCAGCATCCCGATACGCTCGGGGAGAGGGATGAAGCGTCCCGTGGTCGTGTCATAGCGACTCACTAAGTAGGGCGCCTCGCCACAGGTGATCTCCATACGCGTTGAGCGCAGGTAGTCCTGCCACGTCTTCCCCTCGGGGAAGATGATAGGACCTTCGGTAGGTGTCCAAGTATGGGTATCGGAGTGCTCTGTATTAAAGACACCTTCACGCCCGAACCACGCTTCGTCGACACAATTATTCTGTGCATTGCAGCCCCAGGAGGGCGTGAAGACCTCGGCACGCTCCTTAGTACGGCTCACCTGTGCAGCGCGGGACTTGAGGACGCGAGGCTGGATGACCGAGCCATGCTCTCCCGTGACACGTGCTATCGTGATCGGGTCATCAGGGCCATAGCCTGCTCCCAAGGAGGTATAGTCCTCCGTAGCCCAGAAGATCGGGGACTGCGTCGTCTGATCCCATAGGAGTAGCTTCAGCAGTCGGGAGGACTGACGAAGAAGTTCGTTCTCGCTAATATCAATATTCTGGGTCATATCTATGCAGTCAGCATTCCTCATCGCTTACTCGGCCTCACCAAGCGGGAGGGGCGTAAGCCGTGGGACACGCTCTAATACTCGCAAAGATACAATAATAAAAGCCTCGCTCCCGAGTTATCCGCCCCGTCTCCACAAGGGTGGAGAGCGGGGGCTACGGGAGGAGGCGAGAGGGAGATGCCGAGAGGAGGAATAGCAACCTATATAGGTCGGCGGGCTGACCTATATAGGTCCACGTGACGATCTATATTGGTCGGAGAAGCGACCTATATAGGTTCACCCAGCGACCAATATAGGTTCATAGCACCCCCTTCGCAAGCCCATTGTGCAAGCCCACCTCTTCATAGCTTCCGCCTTCCTCCATCAAACTTCGGAGGCGTTAGGCTGAAAAGTGGGACAAGGGGGCTATTTGACACCCTGGTGTACAAGAAGCCCGGCATAGCTAAGTCCGCATCCATACCATAATATGTAAGTGTAGATATATGCGATCAAGCTCTTCTACATTGAAGAGAATCCACCTGACACCTCTATATTTCCCTTAACCCCATAAATTGAATACCTTAGCCAAGAGAATTGAGTAAATATCCCGATACAATTGAGTAATTCCTCCAATTGATTTGAGTAGATATAGGCAACGTAATCACCTTAGCGCCATATCTCAAGCCTCTCGACCAGTGTACCCCTACTTACTGGACTGCAAAAATATACGCCATGCAGACCACTATTGGTACGTGGCACCCGCCTCCATAGAAGCGAAAAACATTCCTTCGGGAGGAGGGGCGCAGAAGAAATTGAGCGGGGAGAATAAACCTTCGCGGGGGAGAGGACTCTAATAGAGCAGATCGAAGACTCATATAATAGGTACGCGCGAGGGAAGCAGGCAAATGCCCCGTCCCCCACCCCCATCCGAAGCGAGGCTCATAGCCCAGGGAAAAGCCAGACGGCTGACACTGCGAGCTGAGAATTGGAGTATCTTTGTTGCGGAATTCTACCCGCCCCATTTCCTCCGCCCTTCTGGCGGTGACGAAGTGGCGGGAAGTCCCTTTCTACAGCCCCCATCTGCGGGGCACTCTTCATCAAAAGACAAACCAACAATACAACCCCACAAGAATCATGACGCATCGACGCCTCACCGTCTCGTGCCTTAGCCTCCTGCTCCTCACCGCAGGGATCACGCTCCTGCCCGCCTGCTCCAGCCAGTCGACCCAGCAGGGACAAGCCCAAGGCCCCCAGGAACTCCCCGTACGCACCCTCTCCGCAGGGGACTTCTCCGCCGACAACAGTTACCCCGCCGTCATCCGAGGCGAGGACGATGCGGAGATTCGCCCCAAGGTATCGGGCTTCATCACCAAGGTCTACGTCACCGAAGGTCAGAGCGTGAAGGCGGGTCAGCCCCTCTTCCACCTCGACGACGTCACCTATCGCGCCGCCGTCTCACAGGCCACCGCCAGCCTCTCCGCAGCGCAGGCTTCGCTCGCCACGGCACAGCTCAACCAGCGCAATAGCCAGGACCTCTTAGCCAAGAACATCATCAGCCAGAGCAACTACGAAGAGGTCTCCAACGCCCTGAAGAGCGCTGAGGCCAATGTCGCCGTCGCCAAGGCCGCCCTCGTCTCGGCACGCGAGAACCTCTCCTACTGCACTGTCACCAGCCCCGTCTCGGGCGTCGTCGGCTCCATCAACTACCGCGTGGGGAATCTCGTCAGCCCCCAGAGTGCTTCGCCCCTGACACAGGTATCGAATACGCGTCAGGCCTACGTCTACTTCTCCGTCTCCGAGCGTGAGATGCAGACCCTCACAGGGGATGGCACGACAGCCAAGAGCCTTCCCAAGGTGCGTCTGCGCCTCTCCGACGGCAGCGAATACCCCGAAGAGGGCACGATCCAGGGTGTCAGCGGAGTCGTCGACAAGACCACGGGTGCTATCACGCTGCGTGTCGACTTCCCCAACGCTGAGGGCAAGCTCCGTAGCGGCTCAGTAGGTACAGTCCTCGTTCCCACCCAGACGGCAGGGGCTATCCTCGTACCCCAGAGCGCGACGGTCGAGATGCTCCACAAGAAGTTCGTCTACACCGTCGACAAGGACGGCAAGCTGACCTTCACCGAGATCACCGTCAGCCCCGTCGATGATGGGCAGAGCTACACCGTCACCAGCGGCCTCAAGGCTGGCGACCGCATCCTCGTCGCCGGCACCACGGGCGTCAAGGAGGGCGAGGTCATCAAGCCCCTCACCGAAGAAGCCTATGCCAAGCAGCAGGAGGCGATACGCCAGCAGATGATGGGCAAGGGCGGCGCTGCTGAGAAGCACTAAGCCCCCACCGCCTTAACCGGAAGCATATAGAGCAATGAATTTCGATAGATTTATTACCCGCCCCGTGCTCTCGACGGTGATCTCCATCATCATCGTCATCCTCGGGGTCATCGGGCTCATACAGCTGCCTATCGAGCAGTACCCCAACCTCGCACCACCCACCGTGCAGGTCTCCACAGCCTACGCAGGTGCGGATGCCCAGACGGTGCTCAACTCCGTCATCATCCCCCTCGAAGAGCAGATCAATGGGGTCGAAGGCATGACCTACATGACCTCTACCGCCACGAACTCGGGCGGCGCCTCCATCACCGTCTACTTCAAGGAAGGTACCGACCCCGACATGGCAGCGGTGAACGTGCAGAACCGCGTACAGCAGGCTCAGTCCCTCCTCCCCGCTGACGTCGTGCGCGTCGGGGTGACCACGCAGAAGCGCCAGTCGAGCATGCTCCTCGTCTATTCGCTGACGAGCGAAGATGGGAGATACGATGCACAGTTCCTCGCGAACTACGCCGACATCAACATCCTGCCCGCGCTGAAGCGTGTGCCAGGTGTCGGCTCAGCAAACACCTTCAGCCAAGGCACCTACGCCATGCGCCTCTGGCTCGACCCCGACAAGATGCGCGCCTACTCCCTCGTCCCCAGCGACGTCTCAGGCGTCCTCTCGGCGCAGAACTTCGAGGCTGCCCCAGGGAGCCTCGGCGAATCAGGTGACCGCACCTATGAGTATTCGCTCCGCTACAAGGGCCGTCTGAAGAGCATCCCCGAGTACGAGAACATCATCATCAAGTCCGACGACGCGGGCAACATCATCCGCCTCAAGGACGTGGCGAAGATCGAGCTGGGCTCCCTCAGCTACAGCAGGAACTCCCTCTCCAACGGCAATCCCGCCGTCACGGGGATGGTCTCGCAGATCGCAGGCTCCAACGCTAACGACATCGTCACCGCCATCAAGGCCGAGGTCAAGGAGCTGGAGAAGGACTTCCCTCCCGGCATGAAGATGACCTACGTCCTCGACGTCACGGACTTCCTCTACGCCTCTATCTGGCACGTCATCCAGACGCTCCTCGAGGCCTTCCTCCTCGTCTTCATCGTCGTATATATCTTCCTGCAGGACTTCCGCAGCACGCTCATCCCCGCCATCGCGGTGCCCGTGTCGCTCGTCGGTACGTTCTTCTTCCTGCAGATCTTCGGCTTCTCGCTGAACCTCCTCACGCTCTCGGCACTGGTGCTGGCGATCGCTATCGTCGTGGATGACGCCATCGTCGTCGTCGAGGCCGTGCACGCCAAGCTGGATGAGGGCTACGACTCCGCCCGCACAGCCAGTATGGACGCCATGCATGAGATCTCGGGCGCTATCATCTCCATCACGCTCGTCATGGCTGCGGTCTTCGTGCCCGTGTCGTTCATCTCGGGGATCAGCGGTACGTTCTACCGTGAGTTCGGGGTCACGATGGCCGTCTCTATCGTCATCTCTGCCGTCAACGCTCTGACGCTTAGCCCCACGCTCTGCGCCCTGCTGCTCAAGCCTCACAAGGGTCACGAGGAGAAGAAGCTCAGCTTCATCGACCGCTTCCATCTGGGCTTCAACGCGGTGTATGAGAATCGCGTCCTGCGCCCCTACCGCAAGGGGGTCGAGTTCTTCGTGCGCCACAAGGTCACCTCGGGCCTCATCGTGCTGGTAAGTATCGTCATTATGGTCGTCCTGATGAAGTTCACCAGTAGCGAGCTCGTACCTCAGGAGGACACGGGTACGGTGATGGTCACCGTCGCCACGCCTCCAGGCACCAGCCGCGAGAAGACGGAGAAGGTGCTCAAGGATGTCGCCGAGGTAGCGAAGGCACAGGACGGTGTGGAGCAGGTGATGAGTATCTCGGGCTTCAGCCTCATGGGTGGCTCGGGCTCGAACTACGGCTCGATGTTCGTCCGCATGAAGCCCTTCGGTGAGCGTAAGGCCACGACGAGTGAGATCGCAGGCAAGCTCTTCGCCTATGGCGCTACCATCAAGGATGCCTCCGTGCTGGCGATGACCCCACCGATGGTCCCGGGCTATGGTATGGCCTCGGGCGTGTCGCTGACGATGCTCGACAAGACGGGTGGCTCGCTGGATAAGTTCTTCGCTGAGACGCAGAAGTTCCTCGCCGCACTCAATGCACGTCCCGAGGTCGCCTATGCGATGACGCAGTACAACCCCAGCTTCCCCCAGTACATCATCGACGTCGACGTAGCCGCCACGATGCGTGCCGGCACGACACCGCAGACCGTCCTCTCCACCCTGCAGGGTTACTTCGGGGGGATGTACGTGGCGAACTTCAATAGCTACGGTAAGCTCTACCGCGTGCTCCTACAGTCCGCCCCCGAGCAGCGCCTCGACATCAACGCCCTGAGCAATATCTATGTGCGTACCGGCACGGGTGAGATGGCGCCTATCACCTCCTTCATCACCACGGAGAAGGTCTACGGCCCTGCGAGCGTGAACCGCTTCAACCTCTACACCTCTATCGACGTGATGGCCTCCCCCGCCCCAGGCTATGCCACGGGGGACGTGCTGAAGGCCGTCTCCGAGGTCGCCAGCTCGACGCTCTCGGCAGGCTACAGCTACGACTACTCGGGTCTGACGCGTGAGGAGCAGGGCTCGTCGGATACGACAGCGCTCATCTTCGGTCTCTGCCTGCTCTTCGTCTACCTCATCCTGAGTGCGCAGTACGAGAGCTACCTCCTGCCCTTCTCGGTCATCCTCTCCATCCCCTTCGGGCTGGCGGGTGCCTTCATCTTCTCGAATATCTTCGGGCATACGAACAATATCTATATGCAGATCGCTCTGATCATGCTCATCGGTCTCTTGGCGAAGAACGCCATCCTCATCGTCGAATTTGCTCTGGACCGCCGCCGCACAGGTATGGCGATCACGTGGAGTGCTATCCTCGGCGCGGTGGCTCGTCTGCGCCCGATCTTGATGACCTCGCTCGCGATGATCGTGGGGCTCCTGCCGCTGATGTTCGCCAGTGGTGTCGGGGCTAACGGGAACTCCACGCTCGGTGCCAGCACCGTCGGTGGGATGCTCATCGGGATGATCCTGCAGATCTTCATCGTCCCCGCCCTCTTCGTCGTCTTCCAGAGCCTGCAGGAGCGCTTCAAGCCCCTGCGCTTCGACGACATCATCACCTCGAAGCCCTCGGGTGAGATCCTTCAGTTCTCCAACACCTCCAAGACCGACTCACAAGATGACGCTCAAGCATAGCCTTCCCCTCTTCGCCCTCAGCCTCACACTCACCGGCTGTGGCGTCTACAAGAAGTATCAGCGTCCCACGGTAGACACCTCCGTCTACCGTGGCGACAAGATCGACACGCTGAGCCAAGACACCACGTCCTTCGGGCAGACGCCCTGGCGTGCGCTCTTCACCGATGCGCCCCTGCAGGCACTCATCGAGAAGGCCCTCCAGCAGAATGTCGACCTGCTCTCGGCGAACCTCTCTACCCAGCAAGCCGAGGCCCAGCTCAAGGCTGCCCGCCTCTCCTTCTTCCCCTCGCTGACGCTCGCTCCTTCGCTCTCGGCGGGTAAGACCGAGAGCGTGCCCGCCACCTACAGCTACACGCTGCCCGTGCAGGCCAGCTGGCAGGTGGACCTCTTCGGCTCACTGCTGAATGCCTCCCGCTCGACGCAGGCCCAGCTCCTCCGTGCTCAGGCCTACCAGCAGCTCGTCCGTGGCCGTGTCATCGCGAGCGTGGCCAACAGCTACTACACGCTGCTGATGCTCGATCGCCAGCTCCAGCTCACCCGCTCAGCAGCCGAGCTCGCTGCCCATACCCTCGAGGTGATGCAGGCGCAGAAGGACTTCGGCCGTGCTATGGAGTCCTCCGTGCAGTCCGCCCGTGCTAACCTCCATCAGGTAGAGGCCTCCATCCCCGAGATCGAGCGCCAGATCATCACGACAGAGAATGCACTGGCCCTCCTCCTCGGCGAGTCGCCTCGCACCTATAGCCGCTCCACGCTCGAGGCCCAGCAGCTCCCCAGCACCTTCGCCGTCGGCGTACCCGCTCAGCTACTCTCGGCACGCCCCGATGTGCGCGTAGCGGAGATGGCTCTGGCCAGCTGCTACTATCAGACGAATGGCGCACGTGCCGCCTTCTACCCCTCGCTCACCATCACGGGGAGCGCAGGCTGGACGGGCACTCTTGGGCAGGCCGTCTCGAACCCGATGAAGTTCATCGCCTCAGCTCTTGGCTCGCTCGCACAGCCCATCTTCGCCCGTGGCAAGCTCGTCGCAGGCCTTCGTGTCGCTGAGGCTGAGGAAGAGAAGGCACGTCTGGCCTTCCAGCAAAGCCTCTACAATGCCGGTGCTGAGGTAAGTAATGCCCTCGCCCTCTATGAGGCCTCCGAGGCGAAGATCAAGGCCGAGACCCTACAGATCGAGAGCCTCGAGAAGAATGTCGAGATCGTCGAGACCCTCTTCAAGACGGGGAAGACCTCCTCTTATCTCGAGGTCATCACCGCCCAGCAGGCACTCCTGCAGGCCCAGCTCTCCCAGATACGCGACCGCTTCAGCAAGATGCAGGCCGTCGTCAACCTCTATAATGCCCTCGGCGGAGGCGCCCAGTAATCCCCTATCGCTATGATCAGTCCACAAGCCTTCATCGCACCTGGCGCCCAGATCGGCGCCCGTGTGACGATCTATCCCTTCGCCTACATCGAGGACGACGTCGTCATCGGTGACGACTGCACCATCTACCCGCACGTCAGCCTAATGAACGGCACGCGCATCGGTAGTGGCAACACCATCTATCAGAATGCCGTGCTCGGTGCCTCGCCCCAAGACTTCTCCTACAAGGGTGAGAAGTCCACGCTCATCGTCGGCGACAACAACGTGATCCGTGAGAACGTAGTCATCAGCCGCGCCTCCCGCGCCGACGTCTCCACCGTCATCGGCAGTGGGAACATCCTTATGGAAGGCACCCACATCTCGCACAACTGTCAGGTGGGCAATCAGAATGTCTTCGGCTATGCCGTCAAGATCGCCTGCGACTGCACCATCGGCAGTCACTCGATCTTCAGCAGCGGCGTCACGGCCAAGCCCCGCTGTCGCATCGGAGATCTGGCGTTCATCCTCACGGGCTGCCGCTTCGGCGAAGACGTACCGCCCTTCATCACCGTCAAGGATAACCCTGCCGTCTACGCTGGGATCCATGCTGGCATGCTCTCTAAGGCAGGTATCGACGAGCGCACACAGCGCCACCTCGCTATGGCTTACCGCTTGGTCTTCAACGGTAAGATCAGCCTCTACGACGCCATCCTACAGATCGAAGAGCAGGTACCTGACGGCCCCGAAGTCCAGCAGGTCATCGCCTTTCTCCGCTCTTCCGAGAGCCTCATCATGAAGTAAGGCCCCGCTGCTCTCTCCCCGTGGGTGAAGCTGAGATACGCCCTACCCATACAGTCCGAGGCCCTGCCGTGCGATGCACGGCAGGGCCTCGGACTATCTATGTAGCCGTGTGCAGGGACGGAGGTCAGATGAACCTATATTGGTCAGCGGGCTGAGCTATATGGGTCTACGGAGCGATCTATATTGGTCGATGAAGCGACCTATATAGGTTCACCCGCCGACCTATATAGCTTCGCACTACCCTCCTCTATGGCTATAAGCCAATCCTTTCGGGAAACAAAGGAGCCTCCCCGCAGAAGAAGTGCAGGGAGGCTCTAATGCGATCGCCCGTCCTCAGGAGCCGTGGGCTCAGGAGGGCGGGCGATACTACACCAATCTAACCTATTCAATCCAGGAGGTGAATCCTGAAGAGAGCGATGGTAGTCGGCTCTGCATAACTTCTCCCGCGAAGGGGGAGAAGCCGCCACAGGAGGCCGAAGAGAGGGATTCGTCTCGGAGCTTAGTCCTTGAACTTAGCAGCGAGGAACTCGCGGTTCAGACGAGCGATATTGGAGATCGAGATATTCTTGGGGCATTCGACTTCGCAAGCACGAGTGTTCGTACAGTTACCGAAGCCCAGCTCATCCATCTTAGCGACCATAGCCTTAGCACGGCGGGCAGCTTCGACACGACCCTGTGGGAGGAGAGCCAGCTGGCTGACCTTAGCAGAGACGAAGAGCATAGCCGAGCCGTTCTTACAAGCTGCAGCGCAGGCACCGCAACCGATACAAGCAGCAGCGTCCATAGCCATGTCGGCGTTAGCCTTAGGAATGGGGATAGCGTTAGCATCGGGTACACCACCGGTATTGACCGACACGAAGCCACCAGCCTGGATGATCTTGTCGTAGGCCGAGCGGTCTACCATGAGGTCACGGATGATGGGGAAGCCGGCCGAGCGCCAAGGCTCGATGGTGATCGTATCACCATCGTTGAAGCGACGCATGTGCAGCTGACAGGTCGTGATGCTATCATCGGGCCCGTGGGGGTGCCCATTGATGTAGAGCGAGCACATACCGCAGATACCTTCGCGGCAGTCGTGGTCGAAGACAACGGGCTCCTTGCCTTCGCGTACGAGCTGCTCGTTGAGGATATCGAGCATCTCCAGGAAGGAGCTACCCTGAGAGATATTCTGCAGGTCGTAGGTTTCGAACGTACCTTTTACCTCGGGGCCACGCTGACGCCAGACCTTAACCTTGATATTTATATTCTTGTCCATTGTGGATGTTGGCTTGGGGTTAGTTCTTATAGTTACGCTGCTGACGTACGACGAACTCGTAGTCCAGAGGTTCCTTCAGAAGGACGGGATCCTGATCTTCGCCCTGGTACTCCCAGCAGGAGACGTAAGCGAACTGATCATCGTGGCGCAGGGCTTCACCTTCGGGCGTCTGGTGCTCGAGGCGGAAGTGACCACCGCAGCTCTCTTCACGGTCGTGAGCGTCACGAGCCATGAGTTCGCCGATCTCGATGAAGTCAGCCAGACGAAGAGCCTTCTCGAGCTCCACGTTGAGGTCGTCAGCCTTACCAGGGATACGAACGTCGCTCCAGAACTCCTTCTTCAGAGCCTTGAGCTCGACGATAGCCTTCTCGAGGCCTTCGCGCTCGCGACCCATACCTACGAAGTCCCACATGATGTGACCGAGCTTCTTGTGGAGGCTGTCGACGGACTGCTTACCCTTGATGCTCATCAGGCGAGCGATACGATCCTGGATACCCTTTTCTGCTTCGTCGAACTCAGGACGATCCGTGCTGAAGCGGGGGACCTGAATCTGGTCAGCCAGATAGTTCTGGATCGTGTAGGGCAGTACGAAGTAGCCGTCAGCGAGACCCTGCATCAGAGCCGATGCACCGAGGCGGTTAGCACCGTGGTCGGAGAAGTTAGCTTCACCGATAGCGAAGAGGCCAGGGACAGAGGTCATGAGCTCGTAGTCCACCCAGATACCACCCATCGTGTAGTGGATAGCGGGATAGATCATCATCGGCGTCTCGTAAGGATTGTCGTTGGTGATCTTTTCGTACATCTGGAAGAGGTTACCATAGCGAGCTTCTACGACATCCTTGCCAAGACGCTTGATAGCGCTGGAGAAGTCGAGGAAGACAGCCAGCCCCGTGTTGTTGACACCGTAGCCAGCGTCGCAGCGTTCCTTAGCAGCACGGCTGGCGACGTCACGAGGTACGAGGTTACCGAAGGCGGGATAGCGGCGCTCGAGGTAGTAGTCACGATCCTCTTCCTTGATATCGGTAGGACGAAGCGTACCAGCCTGGAGCTTCTTAGCGTCTTCGATATTCTTGGGCACCCAGATACGGCCGTCATTACGGAGCGACTCAGACATCAGCGTGAGCTTAGACTGGAATTCGCCGTGGACGGGGATACACGTGGGGTGGATCTGTGCCATACAGGGGTTAGCGAAGTAAGCACCCTTCTTGTAGCACTGCCAAGCAGCTGAGCCGTTAGAGGCCATAGCGTTCGTGGAGAGGAAGAAGGCGTTACCATAGCCACCGGTACCGATGACGACAGCGTGAGCGGCGAAGCGCTCGATCTTACCCGTGACGAGGTTACGGGCGATGATACCACGAGCACGGCCGTCGATGATGACGACGTCGAGCATCTCGTGGCGGGTGTACATCTTCACCGTGCCCTTACCGACCTGGCGGCTCAGTGCAGAGTAAGCACCGAGGAGGAGCTGCTGCCCCGTCTGACCACGAGCGTAGAATGTACGAGAGACCTGTGCACCCCCGAAGGAGCGGTTGTCGAGAAGGCCGCCGTATTCGCGAGCGAAAGGCACACCCTGAGCGACGCACTGGTCGATGATGCTATTAGCCACTTCGGCCAGACGATAGACGTTTGCTTCGCGAGCACGGTAGTCACCACCCTTGATCGTATCGTAGAAGAGGCGGTAGACGGAGTCACCATCGTTCTGGTAGTTCTTAGCGGCATTGATACCCCCCTGAGCAGCGATCGAGTGCGCACGACGGGGAGAGTCCTGGATGCAGAAGTTCAAGACGTTGAAGCCCATCTCAGCGAGCGAGGCGGCAGCGGAGGCACCAGCCAAGCCCGTACCGACGACGATGATGTCGAGGCGGCGCTTGTTAGCAGGGTTGACGAGCTTCTGATGGTCCTTATAGGAGGTCCACTTCTCGGCCAATGGGCCGGCGGGGATCTTCGAATCTATCTTAGACATAATCTTAGAGGTATGGATAGCTTACTTGTGGGATGAACTGTGGTTAGCAATACCACAAGGAGCCCCCGCAGAGGGCTTGGATGAAATAATAGATCACGACGACAGCGAAGCCGAGGACGATGATCGTCGTATAGATGTTGGAGATGCAACGCAGACGCTCAAACCAGACACGGTTGTTGAAGCCGATGGTGTGCAGTGAGCTCCAGAAGCCGTGAGACAGGTGGAACCACAGTGAGCCCAGCCAGATGAGATAGAGGACTACGAAGATGGGATTAGAGAAGGTGTAGCGGATCAGGCCAGCGCCGTCCGTAGGACCAGTGACGCCATCGATACCGAGGTCATGCTGACCGATGATCTCTGCGAGCTGCATCTTAGCCCAGAAATTGAAGAGGTGCAGGAAGATCCCGAGGACGATGATGACACCAAGGGCCATCATGTTCTGCGACGCCCACTCGACACCCTTAGGCTTGTCGACGACATCATAGCGGTCGTTACCGCGAGCCTTGCGATTCTGAAGCGTCAGGATGAAGGCATAGACGATGTGGACGATGAAGAGGACTGCCAGCCCCATCGAAGCGACCAGGGCATACCAGTTAGCTCCGAGGAACTCACACACGGCGTTGTAGGCTTCTTCAGAGAAGAGCGCCACAAGGTTCATCGACATGTGGAAGGTCAGGAACAGGATAAGCGCGAGGCCTGAGATGCTCATGACCAGCTTACGCCCGATCGAAGATTTAATTAACCACGACATAAAGTTGCTATTTAATTGATTCTATGTTATTGCCTTCTTGTGGAGATATATTGCTATCGTGCAAGACATTAGGGCGCCCCATAGCTGTGTCGGGACGCACCTCCTCATGCAATGCACGTTACAAAGATAGCTTAATTAGGTATATGCCGTACTAACATTAGCGAAAAAAAGGCATAATCCTACCACTGCATATACCATACAATAGGTACATGCACCACAAAAACGGCGTACCACAGCGCGGCTACCTACCTATATATAGCTAACCACATCGCTGTATCAGCGACGAGAAAAGAGGGGGAGAAAGTAAAAACGAGACTACCTCAAGCGCGCACCAAGACGCGGAGATAGCGAGCTATAAGATAGGCGCCGAATATAGTGGCGGTATAAACCACGACAAGGTAAAGTAGTGGCGACTGAATATAGACGACTGGGCTCCTAAAGAAGTTCACGAAGGACACGTGTAGAAGGTAGGTCTCAAGCGATATACCTCCGAGCCACATCAGAGCACTCCCAACGGGGCCGTGCGCACGTCGCATAAACAAGTCCGTCGTCCCCCAAGACTTGCTAAGAGCCGAGAGCATCACAGGCAGGGCGAAGTAAGCAAGATGGCTAGTGAGTATCAGCACCACGGGTTGGTTGGGGAAAGTCTGCCCACTCCATATATATACCCCCATCAAGAGTAGTACTGCAGGAAGGCTAGGGATGCGATACACCTTTATCTGCTTATATATACTCCTCTCGTAGATAGCATAGGCCACACCCATCGAGAAACAAAGAGGATAGCGGATCCAGTAGTACCCGAAGCCGACTTGCCATGCAACTAACATAAGAAGGAGCGTAAGCAAAATGAGCACGAGCATAGCCCCACCCCAACGACGGACATACCGGAAGGAGAAATAGAAGAAGACATAGAGCACCATCAGCTCCAAGAGATACCAAGCAGCGGTCAAGGGGCCTGGGATACCTACCTTCCAAATAATGAAGTTAACCTTGAGCTGTGCCAGCGCTTGGGGAATATGGTCAAAACCAAACCCTGCAAAGAGGAAGAAGAGTGCCACAGCATAGAAGAAGAGGAACGGCTTCAGGAGCCCCCAGAGTCTTCGGGGGAGCCAGCCCGCCCAGAGGGTCGCTGGAGACGTAGTAGGTGTACGAAGGGTACGCAGACGCAACTGGGTCATCAGCCCATAGCCCGAGAGGAAGAAGAAGAAGACCAGGGCAAGCGGTGTGAGGAGATTACACACACGTAGCCACAGGAGCGCCTCATCAGGTTGGCACAGCGAGCTGATATGCGTCCCTACAATAAACAAGGAGAGCGCCCCCTTTAGGGCTACCGAAAATTCCTTGGGCAAAGTCGAATCTACCACGTCGATGATTACTTATTAGACATCTGCTATAGTACAAAGATATAGCATCTTGCGGCATCACAACGAATAAGCCTCAGGCAGGAGTCCTGACCCGCGAGTTTCCCCACCGTCCTGGACGCCACCTGAGGCATATCCACTAAATCATTACGGCAAAAGTACCACTGCCCACTTTATTCAAAAGAGCGGACATCCTCTTTGGGGAATAAATTCCAAGCATGGAGACCCACACTTGTAGCTTTCCTCGAAGCATTTTGAATGAGCGTTGCAGGTCTTCTGACTCGTGCACCTTGTCTCCCAGCCACCCTTCCCAGAGACACAGAACCTCCAGTGGTCAGGGCTTCGACATAGCCCTCGGCAGGGAGCAGTATGATGCACATACAGCAGCGGGACTGTTCGAGATTCTCACTCGATTCCCTTTTAAGCCCGACACACAGCACACAGATCTTCGCGTGTCAGGCACAACGCCTTTACAAAGATACGATATTATCTCTGATCACCATCCACCTGCGCACTCAGATTGCGCTGTGGCTGTTTGTCACTGGTCAGCAGCTCACGCTTGCCCTCTGGACGGTAGCAGCGAGTGAGCAACGTGAAGCGATCGGGTATATACACCGTGACCGCTTCGCCAGCATTACGTAGGACCACGAGGCCCATGTGCCGGATGAGCTTTTCTTCCATACGAGCATCAGGACAGCCCATGCGTGTGGACATGGTCTTGCCATCACTCTTGAAGATGTAGGGAAGGTTGAGCCCTTCGGCTTCCATGTCGAGCTCGAACTTTCCGCTCAGTACATGGATATTGCAGTCGACCTTCTTCCGTATGCACGGGATCAGCTCGATATAGTAGTCGGGGCTATTGCCCTTATGACGCTCGGGAGCGGTGATGACGTAGGCCGTGTAACCTCGCTTACGGGGGAGCTTACGGGCTACGGAGTCTGGGCTGACCTTCGTCGCCTTGCCCATAGCACGCCAGATACGGTAGACGACGCGCACACTATCATTGGTCGTGATAGCCAGCTCCTTATTGCCTCGGAAGGGCAGAAGGAGGGGCTCACCATAGAGGAAGGGCTTAGGATCCAGACCCTCAATAGGCTTGTCGAAGGCTGAGATAATCCCCTCGCCATGCTGATAGCGGTAGGAGGAGAAGACATCCACCTGAGTACTGGGGACGAAGCGCCCATCGATGCTGGTGTGCGTCGGGTCAGTATTGGGAAGAGCCGGTACGATCTCCACTCGGAAGTCCTCGAGGGGGCTGGCATGTGGGAGCGTCAGGCGGTAAGTATGCGGGGGGAGCGGGACCTTAGAGTAGTCTTCGGTATAGCTGACGATTCCCTCGCGAGCCTGATCACCTTCCTCACCATTCTGCCCATCGTGGGCAGCTCGGCAGCTGGGGCTAAGCAGAACAAGAGCAATAAAAGCTAAGAGGGAGGTTAGGTGGGCGCTTGAAGTAGTCATACATCGTCGATAGATGAGCTATCTACTAAGATCAACGGGTATCCCCCCGAATTTATTTCGATAGGATACCCGTAATAATCTTTTTGGGTCCGAGTGGCGCTGTCTCTAAGCCTGAGGATGGAGCGGAATGTCCAGGGCCTTGAAGACCTTGACGAGCGCTTTGATAGCGCGGTCAAGCTGCTCGTAGGTGTGGGTAGCCATGAGCGAGAAGCGGATCAGCGTATCGCCAGGAGCGACAGCTGGAGCCACAACGGGATTGACGAAGACACCTTCCTCGAAGAGCATAGCCGTCACGCGGAAGGTCTTCTCATTATCACGGATAAAGAGTGGGATGATAGGCGTCGAGGTATTACCGATCTCGAAGCCCAGCTTGCGGAAGCGATCCAGGCAGTAAGCCGTCTTCTCACGAAGCGACTCCACACGCTCGGGCTCACGAAGCATGATCTCCAGAGCCTTAGCGGCAGCAGCCGTCGAGGCTGGCGTACAGCTGGCGCTGAAGATATAGGAGCGAGCGTGGTGGCGGAGGTAGTTGATGAGCACCTTGCTACCAGCGATGAAGCCACCGAGAGAGGCGAAGCTCTTACTGAAGGTACCCATGAGGAGGTCGACCTGATCGGTCAGACCGAAGTGGTTACACGTACCGCGACCGTGGTCACCGAGTACGCCGAAGCCGTGAGCTTCGTCGACCATCACCGAGGCGTTGTACTTCTTCGCCAGACGTACGATCTCGGGGAGGTTACACAGGTCACCCTCCATGCTGAAGACACCGTCGACGACGATGAGCTTGATGCGATCGGGGTCACACTGCTTGAGGCGACGCTCGAGCGCTTCCATATCATTGTGCTTGTAGCGGAGGCTCTTAGCGGGAGAGAGGCGGATACCCTCGATGATCGAAGCGTGATCGAGTGCATCCCAGATGATATAGTCTTCACGGCCGAGGAGGCAGGAGATGACCCCGAGATTGACCTGGAAGCCCGTGGAGAAGATGATGGCATCTTCCTTGCCGACGAAGGCAGCCAGCTGCTTTTCCAGCTCGAGGTGCGTATCGAGGGTACCGTTGAGGAAGCGGCTCCCTGCACATCCTGTACCATACTTCTCCGTAGCGGCGATAGCAGCAGCCTTGATCTCGGGATGGTTCGTCAGTCCGAGGTACGAGTTCGACCCGAACATGAGGACCTTACGGCCATCGATGACGACCTCGGTATCCTGGTCGCTTTCTATCTTTCGGAAGTAGGGATAAATCCCTGCAGCCTGAGCCTTCTGGGGCTCGGTAAAGGATGCTAATTTCTGCTCAAGTAAGTTCATCTTATATCTGTCAAGCATCCACCCATAGTGCGAAACGGGCACCTCACGGGCGCTCTCACCATGGAGTGCGCGATGGGCGGACTGGGTCAGGGAGCTGCGATCGCAAGGAGCGCCACAGCCCGGACACCTATAGTAATAGAGCTCTTATTAGAGGTGGAGGAAAGGCCCCCACACGAGCGTTATAAATACGGGCAAAAGTACACAATTTCCCCTAATTCGTGCAACGCGCATCCACCTAAGCCACTTTCCCAGTGCAAATGCGGGACAAACAGCCCCCTCCAAACGGCACGAAAAGCCATGACCTCTCCCCTACTTCCATAGCCAAAATCACGATGTCTTGACAGCTCTGCTTAGGCCACTATCACACAAGCAAATCGCCACGCTCACTGCCCCTGCCCACCGAGGAGGGAAAATGAAGTAGTACTGGTCACTGCATCGACCAGTACTGGTAGACATTAGTGACCAGTACTGCTCCGCGGTGTGACCAGTACTGGTCCGATCGCCGACCAGTACTGGTTACTTTTACCTCCTCCACGAGCCCACTCTCCACGCGCTTCGGCAGGGTGCTCTTTGCCCATCACTTGGGATGTGGGTCCTGGACACATTCGCCTCCTTTACGCCTTCCCTCTATTTATCGTATCTTTGAGCATATACATGGTCTCGAACCACATACACAATCATCACTATAAGCAATGGATATAAAGAAACCCCTTCTCTGTGGGCTTCTCCTCGGTGCGGCGGCACTCTCCGCCACTGCACAGGAACGCCCACTCTGGCTGCGCTATCCAGCTATCTCCCCTGATGGCAAGACGATCGCCTTCGCGTACCAAGGCGATATCTACACCGTACCCACCGTGGGTGGTGAAGCCCATCGCCTGACCTCGACCGAAGCCTACGAGTGCTATCCCGTCTGGTCACCCGATGGCAAGCAGATCGCCTACACCTCCGACCGCAATTCCTCTGGCGTCAACATCTACATCATGCCAGCGGGTGGCGGTAAGGCTCGTCAGCTGACGACCCACTCGGGGCGTGAGATCCCCCAGGCCTTCACTCCCGATGGCCGCTACCTGATCTTCAAGGCACACATTCAAGACCCTGCCAGCTCCGCCCTCTTCCCCAACTCCCTGCTCACTGAGCTCTACCGTGTGCCCATCACCGGTGGTCGCCCCGAGCAGATCCTCGCTACTCCCGCCGAAGCTGTGAATGTCAGCCGTGATGGCCGACGCATCCTCTATCAGGAGATCAAGAGCTTCGAGAACGAGTGGCGTAAGCACCACACCTCCTCTGCCTCACGCGACCTCCTCGAGTACGACTTCGACAAGAAGACCTACCGCTTCGTTGCCCGCCACGATGGCGAAGACCGCGATCCCGTCTACTCCCCCACAGGTAAGTCTTTCTACTTCCTCAGCGAGCGCAATGGTGGCTCGATGAACGTCTACGAAGGTAACCTCGCTGGCCCCGCTACCGAAGCCAAGGCACTCACCCAGCTCAAGGGTGACCCCGTACGCTTCCTCTCCAGCTCAGCCGACGGCCTGCTCTGCTTCGGCTATGCCGGTGAGATCTACACCCTCGTCCCTGGCCGCAGCGAGCAGCGTGTACCCATCCGCATCTCCAAGGATCAGGCTCCCGACGAAGAGCTGCACCTCTCGATGAGCCGCAGCCTCGGCTCCTCTGCTGTCTCTCCCGATGGCAAGCAGATCGCCTTCCTCTCGCGTGGTGACGTCTTCGTCACGGCTACCGACTACACCACGACCCGTCAGATCACGAAGGGCTCACAGGCCGAGCGTGGTGTCAGCTTCGGCGCGGACAACAAGTCCGTCGTCTACGCTAGCACCAAGGACGGCTCATGGGATCTCTACATTGCTAAGGTCGAGCGTGGCGAAGATCAGAACTTCCCCAACGCCATGGCTATCAGCGATGAGAAGCTCATCCCCTCGCTCAAGGGCGAGAAGATGTACCCTTCCTTCTCCCCCGATGGCAATGAGGTAGCCTTCCTCTACCAGCGTGAGAAGCTCATGGTCTACAACCTCAAAACCCGCCAGACTCGTCAGATCACCGACGGCAAGCAGACGCTTGACCCCGACTTCGTATGGTCACCCAACGGGAAGTGGATCGCCTTCTCCTACGTCTCCCGTGGCCGTGGTCCCTACACCGACGTAGGTATCGTCAGCGCTCAGGGTGACCAGCCCATCCAGAACCTCACGAACAGCGGTTACTTCAGTAGCAACCCTCGCTGGTCTACCGATGGGAACATCCTCCTCTACGCTACCGATAAGTATGGTATGCGCAACCACGCTTCGTGGGGCTCTATGAACGATATCATGGCGGTCTTCCTCAATCGCGCGGCTTACGAGAAGTTCCGCATGAACGACGAAGACCTCGCCCTCCTCGAGGAAGCCGAGAAGCAAGCCAAGGCCGACACCACGAAGACGAAGAAGGCTCAGCCCGCTAAGAGCACCAACGGCGTCATCGAATGGGACAACCTCGACCTGCGCACCGTACGTATCACCCCCACCTCTTCGCGCCTCGGTGACTACATCCTCTCGTCGGACAACAAGAAGCTCTTCTACTTCTCCGCTACCGAAGCTGGGCAAGACCTCTGGGTCTACGATATGCGCAAGCACACGACGCAGCTGCAGAAGAAGATGGACCTCTCCTCTCCCTTCTTCGCTTCGGACAAGAAGGGCACGAAGCTCTTCATCCTCGGCGCTTCACCCATGACTCTCGATCCCAAGACGGATGCCACGAAGCCCATCACGATGGCTGGCCACCGCCACATCGACCGCATCCGCGAGCGTGAGGTCATGTACGAAGAAGTCGTCCGCGAAGAAGAAGCACGCTTCTACCGCAAGGATATGCACGGCGTGAACTGGAAGAAGCTCACCGACCACTACCGCACCTTCCTCCCCTACATCGACAACAACCAGGACTTCGCCGAGATGCTGAGCGAACTCCTCGGCGAGCTGAACGTATCCCACACGGGCTCTGGTGCTCGCAGCTCATCGTCGGCCTTCCCCACGGCTGAGCTCGGCGTCTTCGTCTCACCTGTAGCAGGCTCTGGTGCCCTGCACGTCGACGAAGTCGTGGCAGGTGGTCCCTTCGACAACTCCCGCACGAAGCTGCAGAAGGGTAGCCTCATCACCGCTATCGACGGCGAGAAGCTCGAGGCAGGTAAGGACTACTTCCCCCTGCTGAATGATAAGGCAGGCAAGCGCCTCCTCGTCTCCTTCCGCACCGCCTCAGGTGAGCAGGTCGATGAAGTAATCCGCCCCATCTCCTCCTCCGCTCTCAATGACCTCCTCTACAAGCGCTGGGTCAAGCAGCGTGCCGAAGAGGTAGAGCGCGTATCAAAGGGTACACTCGGCTACGTCCACATCCCCTCGATGGGTGACCCCAGCTTCCGCACGGTCTACTCCGATGTCATGGGCAAGTACTACCAGAAGAAGGGTATCGTCATCGACATCCGCTACAACGGCGGTGGTCGTCTCCACGAGGATATCGAAGCCTTCTTCACGGGTAAGCACTACGCTGACCAGGTCGTCCGTGACCGCCAGTACTCGGAGATGTCCTCCCGCCGCTGGAATCGCCCCTCCGTCCTCGTCACCTGCGAAGCTGACTACAGCAATGCCCACGGTACGCCTTGGGTCTATCAGCACCTCAAGGTCGGTAAGGTCGTCGGTATGCCCGTAGCTGGTACGATGACCAGCGTGAACTGGGTGACGCTCCTCGACCCCAGCGTCTACTTCGGTATCCCCGCCGTAGGCTTCCGTCTCTTCGATGGTCGCTATCTGGAGAACACCCAGATGGAGCCCGACGTCGTCGTGCCTCTTGATCCCACGAAGGTCCTGCAGGGCGTCGACACGCAGATCGAGAAGGCCGTCGAGGTCCTCCGCGCTGAGACGAAGTAATCCCCTGCACTTCACTAATCGTATTTATATAAGCGTAGCCCCTGCATCCCGAGTGATGCAGGGGCTACGTGCGTAATGGCGTATCTTTGCGCCCGATGAAGAAGACCCATCCCACCCCATCCACCGAAGGCATCGACCTTCGTGATGTGCAGCGCCGCCTCGGTAGCTGGTACGACGAGTATGCCCGTGCCCTCCCCTGGCGCGAAGATGTATCGGCCTACCACGTCATGCTCTCCGAGATCATCCTCCAGCAGACGCGCGTGGACCAAGGGATGGCTTATTATCATCGCTTCACCGAGCGCTTCCCCACCGTACAGGACTTAGCCGCCGCGAGCGAGGACGAGGTACTCCTCCTCTGGCAGGGCCTCGGCTACTACTCCCGTGGGCGCAATCTCCTGTGTGCCGCACAGATCATCGTCTCGGACTTCGGCGGAGAGATCCCCCACACCCCCGAGGGGCTGAGCCGCTTGCCAGGTGTCGGGCCTTATACGCGCGGTGCGATCCTCTCCTTCGCCTACAACCTCCCTTACCCCACTGTGGACGGCAATGTCTACCGCGTGCTGAGTCGCCTCTTCGGCTCTACCGAGCCCATTGATACGACACGTGGCGTACGCTCCTACTGGGATCTGGCGGAGGCCCTCCTCGACAAGGCGCATCCCAGCCGCCACAACCAAGCCGTCATCGAGCTGGGTGCCCTCTGCTGTACGCCCCGCCGCCCGCACTGCGACGCGTGCCCCATCGCTATGCACTGCCTCGCCCATCGCGCCGGCATCGAGGAGCAGCTCCCCATCAAGCAGGGCAAGACGAAGGTCCTCCCCCGCCACATGGACTACTTCCTCATCCGCCTCCCCCACCCATCGGGGAGCGAAGGCCTACTCATTCGCCGTCGTGGTGCTGGCGATATCTGGCAGGGGCTGTATGAATTCCCCCTCATCGAGACGGGAGAGACGGGTGTCACCGTCGAAGAGCTGACGAAGCTCCCCGCCTTCGGTGACCTCATCGCCGCACTCGAGCGCCCGACCTTCCACCCCACGCCCATAGCACAGTGCTCGCACAAGCTCTCCCACCGTGCTATCGATGCCCGCCTCTTCCTCATCGAAGCCGAGGGCCTCAGTGCGGAGCTTCCCTACCAGCACATCCCGAGTACGGAGCGCAGTAGCTACGCCTTCCCCGTACTCATCGAGCGCCTCTTAGAGCAAGTGCCATAGCGAGGAGTACGACGCACCCACAGCCCTACCCGAATCAACCTATATTGGTCGGCGGGCGAAGCTATATTGGTCCGCGTCGTGACCTATATTGGTCGCAACGACGACCTATATAGCTTTTTGAAGCGACCTCTATTAGGTTGCTGCTCCGCGTAGGGATAAAAGTTGTGAACGAGTGGTAGAAAAGTTAGGACTACGTACGTGGTCCTAATATCTACGTACGTGGATATTTGGATTGACGTGCCTGGTCTTTAAGACTACGTGCGTAGATAGAAGAAAACCACTACGTGAAGGCGCTTTTTCCTTCGCGAGAAGGATACTTTTCCCTCCGCTGAATAAGAGGAATACTCACCATAAGGCGAAGGGCGTGCTGCTCACTTCGGAGAGGCGTATCGGGGAGCTGGGCGTGCGATGCCTTAGCAGAACAAATAGAGAACAGGACTCGCGGCAGCAGTCTCTATATAGGTTGACTCGATGACCAATATAGGTCACTACCACCCCCTGATATTGTGGGTCAGACGCCCCCCGCGAATTATGGTTGGATAAAATTCCCTATCTTTGTGGCTCAAATTGCAGAACATAGCAAAGTATAAGCAACTAATATATTAGACAAACGAGATGAAAAGAACGTTCCAACCATCGAACCGCAAGAGAAAGAACAAGCACGGTTTCCGTGCACGTATGGCTACGGCTAACGGTCGTCGCGTACTGGCTGCTCGCCGTGCCAAGGGCCGTGCTAAGCTGAGTGTCTCTGACGAGTACTAGGCCAAGCCTCTTGCATTTAGGTCACTGACCTACCCCTTAGAGGGCTCCCGTAGTGCGCACTACGGGAGCCCTTTTTCTTTGCCTTGATATGATGAACACACCGAGAGATACGCACACATCTGAGCGAAGTGTGCATATTTCTCTATCTTTGTCCTGCCTCCCGTGAGGCAAGCGCCCCACTACGGGGCGACAAATCATCCTATATAGCAATGAAGAAAACGCTACTCCTGGGCCTCATCGCCCTCACCGCCGCCCCCGCAGCACACGCTGGGGGTCTGCTGAACAATACCAGCCTCCACGCCCTCTACCTGCGTAGCCTCGCTCGTAATGCCTCGCTCTCTATCGACGCGACCTACTACAATCCCGCAGGTCTTGTCTTCACGCCCGACGGCTGGCGCTTCTCGGTCAACAGCCAGACCGTACTCCAGCGCCGTGACATCGATGCTACCTTCGCCCCATTCGCTTACTCTACGGCAGGCACTACTACTAAGCGCTTCGAGGGGAAGGCCACTGCGCCCATCGTCCCCACGCTCATGGCTTCGTATAAGAAGGGTGACTGGGCATTCTCGGCGGTCGCAGGCGTCTTCGGCGGTGGTGGTAAGGCCAGCTTCACGAGCGGTCTTCCTCAGTTCGAGGCAAACGTAGCACTCGTCCCCACGATCACGCAGGCCATCGCTCAGAAGGCTACCGCTATGATCGCTACCCTCCCCGCAGGGGCACTCCCCCCAGCAGCTCAGGCAGGCTTCGCTAAGCTCATCGACCCGATCAAGGCGGCTAACAAGTACTCCGTAGACAGCAAGCTCGAGGGGCTCCAGTACGTCTTCGGCCTGCAGGCTGGTGCGAGCTACAAGATCAACCAGCATCTGAGCGCCTACCTCGGTGCGCGTCTGAGCTATGCCTACAACACCTACACAGGCTACATCCGCAACATCCAGGTCTGCGGTGCTGACGGCGCTATGCACCACGCTCCTACCTACTTCGGAGCTATCGCCGTAGGGGCTAAGGCTGCCGAGCCTATCGTCAACAACCTGCCCGACGCCCTCAAGCAGCAGGTACAGCCTGTCCTCGCCGTCCCTGGCCTTCTAGCAAAGAACACCCTCGACAAGCGCATCGAGGTCAAGCAGACGGGTATCGGTCTGGCGCCTATCGTCGGGCTGAACTTCAACTACGAAGGGCTGAACGTAGGGGCACGCTATGAGTTCCGCACCGCTATCCGCGTGAAGAACACGACTGAGGCCAATGACTCCGGTATGGAGCAGTTCGCCGATGGTGCCAAGGTTGCCAACGACCTACCCGCTGTACTCGGTGTAGGGCTTTCGTACCGCCTCCTCCCCACGCTGACGGCTGCAGTCAGCTACAATCACTTCTTCGAGAAGTCTGCGAATATGGCTGGCGACAAGCAGAAGACCCTCAAGGGCAACACGAACGAATACCTCTTCGGCCTCGAGTGGAACGCCCTCGACTGGCTCGACGTCAGCGGCGGTGTGCAGATCACGCGCAAGGGGGTGAGCGATGCTTATCAGAGCAACATCCACTTCGACATGAGCTCCACGTCCTACGGTCTCGGCGTCGGCCTGCACCTCACGAAGGAAGCCCAGCTAAACCTCGCCTACATGATCTCCAGCTACGGCGATCACAAGAAGGCCATCAGCACCTACGCTGCTCAGCCGGCTCTTGGCATCGCACTCCCTGGTAGCGAGGTCTACACCCGCAAGAATCAGATCTTCTCCATCGGCCTCGACTACACGCTCTAAGGCCGAGCGAGCACAACTCCTAATACGAGTCAGTTGAAAATCCCATCTCTTCTGCCCATGCTCAATTAATACCCCCTTCTCCTATGTTCACCTACAATAAATATACCCTTGGCCATATCATGGCCAAGGGTATCAAGGCATGTATCCAACGCCAAGCCTCAATACGACAAGAGGTCGCCTCACTTCTCAGCCATTACAAAATACCCATTGAAGTCCTTGAACCCAAAGGCAAAAGCGAACGGCTATTAGGGGAGACTGTATTCATTGAAGCCAACCAAGAGACCAGCCAACTTTCAACTGTAATTCGGATAACCAACGAAGCTCCCGTAGAGGTCCTCACAGAAGAGCTTGCGCACGTGGCAATAGAGTTTGCCACCCCAACATTACGTCAGAGACTCTCTAATGCGCTACCTGATGCGACTGTAAAGGGGATTATTAAAGAGGAACACAAGACGTACAGCGAGCTCTATGAGGGTTCACAGGACCTCCTGAGGAGAGAGGCAATGGCCAAGCTACTCACCAAGCATATCCTAGGACAATACGAAGGGAAACACTCTTCCTTCCTCAGCCGCATCTGGCAGGCCATCAAGGATCTCTTCCATGGGATCACTGACGGAGTCTTCCTCAATGAGGTAGAGCGTACCGATAGGCTCTTTAGGGATTACGCAAGCAAGATCGTTGCTAAGAAGGCTCTCCTGTCTAATGAGCACCTTTCTGAGATCGTGAAAGGCAAGAGTCTGTATGCTGCTATCGCCAATAGCGCAGGTATCAAGAATCAGGTTGAAGGGCTAGTGAAGATTGCCAAGACCATGAAGAGTAGGGTCAATGCCTTCTACAGCCAGTCCGTTAAGAGGGGCGATCTCTTGAAGACAGACCTAAATGAAGATAGGGCTAATGAAATCGATAGAGCGCGTAATCTCCTAGGTGTAGCATCAGGTCGAGTTGAGTCAGCCCTTGGCACCGCCATTGCTGTAGATGCCATAGATAATCTCATTGAGGGCTTGACAGCGCTGAATGACTACGCGTCTATGGTTGCAGGTCAGATGGGCGACCTTGAGACGATCCTAAAGAGCAGCGACAAGGATCTGGTAGCATACAATACCTCCGCCTCTCTCCTCAGGAACATGTACATGGTATTGTACAATCTAGAGGAAAATGAAGAGATAGCTGATCAGATCATCCGAATGCTAAGCATCAAGTCCGGACGCTATTCGATCCAAATGTCTGAAGCTGAGAGGGAGAGGTTGATCGAGTTTGCGGAAAGGATTGAGTCGAAGATCGCCGAGAACAAATCAGAGGTAGCTGCATCATTAGATAAGTATAACCTCAAAGAAAAGATGGCCGGCATCATCATTGATCAGATCATCGGGTACTTTGTTGATGCCAAGGATGGGAATGGCAATAAGCTATTCGCTAGTGAGGAAGAGGCAAGGGCGGCCCTGAAGGGGGAAATTCTGCACGACCTCGGCAAGTACTCATCAAAGAACAACATCTTCTCCGCCTTCCTCACACCAGTAGCCACCAACGGAGATCTCATCCACACTCTCATGTCTCGATTCATCAAGGTTACTGAGGCTAAAGCTAATGCTGCAGTTCTAGAGAGAACCAAGATGGCGGAGGAGAAGCTGATGGAGATCAAGAAGAAGTATAATCTTGAGAACGAGAGTCAGTGGGCCTTGATGCGAGATGAGAAAGGACGCATCACAGGTGAGATCGTTACGCCACATAAATGGCTTGAGTTCGAGGCTGAGAAACAGAAGATCGCAGAGAAGGTAGATAAGGAACTCAATAGATTGATGGCTGAGTATCGAAAGGCCAATAATGCACCCATGCCATCGGGGTCTATACAAGACAGGAGAAGGAGCCTCGAGATGGTATACACCGAAGAGTGGGAGAGAGAGCACGGATCTAAATTCACGGAGAAGTACATTGTTGGCAAGAACAAGGATGGCTATGATATATACGAGACATTGCCTGGTTCATTCTTTGATAATGAGACATACGATAAACTTAGCGATGGGCAGAAGGAGTTTGTCGATATGATGTACGACCTCAAGGAATCCCTCGATCTATGGTCCGGCTTAAAGCCTGAACCGTGGAAGGCTCCCCTCGTAGCAAGGCGTGGGTCGTCAAAGGAACTCAATCCCTTCAAGAGGATTGCAGCCACGAACTGGAAGCAGTATATACTTGGTGGGGTCATTGGTATAGAGGAGTTTGAGGGCGTACATACAAGTGACCCACTGGGAACACTACTCTTTGTCCATAAGCCTAAGGGATATACTCAGTTCGGTCTTGAGCTGTCGAAGAATCCAGATGTGGACTACCAAACTGACCCTATCGGCATGATGAAGGCTTATGCCGCTTCCTCAGCCTATTATACCAGGATGGCAGCCATCAAGCACATCGTCGAGCTAACACGTATCCTTGACGTTGAGAATCGAGGGTACAACCGAGGGTACAACGGTAGGACGAAGGGAGGAGGAAGAAATAAGATGGCCGACTACGATGCATTTGTTAATCGTACCATCTACGAGAAGAATGTCATCAATGAAAGACGTTCAGAAAGAGAGCTTATCATTGGGGCTATTGCTTATCCACTGCAACAGCTGGTATACATATCCGAACTCATCCTCAATATCCTCTCGGGCATAAAGGGTGTATTCAATGGCATCACAAGGGCTTGGATGCTTGCAGACAGGCGCTCTGGCTACACAGCAGCCTCTTTAAGAAAGGCGATACTTGTCGCACAGAAGGATATCTATACGCGGTGGAAGTTCAATAAAAGAGGAATAGTAGAAGATCCTCTTACGGCGACCCTAATCTTGATAGACTCTGGACACAACTGCCGAGAGCACTTTATGCAGGGAAGCATCAGTTCTCAAAGAGCAGTCGCCAGCCTTTTCTCTATAAGCACTCTGGCATTCCCTTTGTCAATAACATATAAGATGATGAAGCATATTTTTGCTTTAGCATACCTCATGAACATCAAGGCTGGAGAAGTAAGTAGAGACATAGCCCCTGGCATAGAGGCTTTATCTCTATACGACTACATGAAGAACCTCAAGATCCCTGAGGGGGGCAAGATGACTAAGTTCGTTGAAGAATCTCTGATGGCGTTCTCTGGTGCTAAGACTAAGGAAGAGATGTATGACTGGCTGGGAGGTCACTCTCAGCGACATCTACTCAATACTCAGAGAACTATTGGTGCATACAATGCAACAGACCGAGCAGCAGCAAGCTCCTATTCAATAGGCAAACTCTTACTCATCTTCCGCAACTGGCTACCCGTCATCATAGCAGATGCCTTCAGAGGGACCAAGTACAACACCTACACTCAAGAATTTGAGGAGGGGATGTACACAACTATGTGGAAGATGTTCAACTCAGGTAAGACCTCAGGGGGATCAACCATCCAAAAGATCCAGAGATCAGCCCTCACTGCGGCCATTGCGGTAGGCGGCCCACTCATGGTCATCCCCAAGCTACGAGAGCGAGTGCAAGAGCACTTCGCCCTAAGCGACATGCAGGCGAATAACCTTATTCGCATGGCGAGATCTATGCTCATAGTGCATGTAGCAAGAGCCATAACAGACACACTCTTCGTAGCTACACTAGCATATGGGTTTGACGATGAGAATGATGAAACAAGCTGGGCTGATAAGCTCTACAGCTTGGCAATACATTTTATCGCCAGCCTGATACTGATACTTGGCCCAATGGCCATAAAAACGGGCCTCCTCCGCGATAAGCTTCATGAACGGATATATCAGAATGCCCAAGTCATCAACACAGCTGACCCTGATGTCGAGACCTCAATTAACCGCAATTTAAATAGAGGGCTAAATAACGTATCCCCAGCGTGGATACAACTCTATGGAATATCCCATATCATATCATGCGAACTATACCCAGATGACCCCATTGCATATGCAGTGAGTCGCATACAGAACAATACTGCTGGAGATGGTGCGGGCATGCAGCCTATATCCTTCCGAGATTTCTTCAGCTCAATGTACTATAGTGGGCTTGCTACGCTCAAGGTAGGATCCAATATAATGGAGTACATAGGCGACGTTAACGATACCTTCTGGCGTTTCATCACCCCTAGCTACGAGGGTAAAAAGAAAATCGACCCAAAGGCATGGGAAAAGGAACGAGTGCAGATTGCAGAGTCTAATGATAGTCCTATCATAAAGGCTTGGCTTAGATACAAAAATGATATGATCAATGGCTCCTCAGCTGATAGGTTCTTATGGAACTCCATTGGCTTCAGTATCGTAGCACGTAACTTCATCGGAATACCACTATTTGTACGGGGACAGATCCACCGCATCAAGTGGCAGTACAACCCGATTAATCTGGTTGCAGCTCCTTCTTATTTTTTTGAGGGATATGTCTATACTGGCGCGTATGAAGATGAGAACAGTGACTACGATGAGGATGAGAATAACTATGAGGAGGAGGAGGAGGACTATGAGGAGGATGAGGAGGACTATGAGGAGGATGACTATGACATGAGCATAGCTCAATAAGAAAGAGAAATCCTCCATCCTGCTGAGGATGGAGCTTCTTACATCGCACTCACTGGTAGCGAGGTCTATTCGCGCAAGAATCAGATCTTCTCCATCGGCCTCGACTACACGCTCTAAGGCCAAGCGAGTCCCGCTGAACGACCGAGCCCCGACCTCCCACATGGGAGATCGGGGCTCGATCATTTGGTAGCTACCGTAGCCTAACGGCTGTGCTCACAGCACCAGTCATAGGCATTGCGGAAGGCCTTCATCCATGGAGTCACCTCGTGCTCACGGCGGTCAGCCTCGGGGTAGTAAGCGCACTGCCAGGGGAAGATCGCACGCTCGGGGTGAGGCATGAGGGCCAGATGACGGCCATCAGCGCTGCACAGCCCAGCGATAGCGTCGGGTGAGCCGTTGGGGTTCGCGGGATACGCATCATAGGCGTAGCGAGCGATGACGTGGTAGCGGTCGCTGTCGTAGGGGAGGTCGAACTTCCCTTCGCCGTGAGCTACCCACACACCGAGTGACGCACCAGCCAGATCACGGAGCATCACCGAGTGGTTCTCGGGGATCGTGAGGCTGACGAACGAGCTCTCGAACTTGTGCGAATCGTTGTGCGCCATCTTATGCTTCAGCTCGTGCTCAGGATAGAGGAGCTCTAGCTCGGCCATCAGCTGACAGCCATTACAGATACCGAGGCTCAGCGTGTCGGGGCGAGCGTAGAAGCGATCAAGCGTAGCCTTCGCCTGCTCGTTGAAGAGGATACCTGCTGCCCAGCCCTTAGCCGAGCCGAGGACGTCGGAGTTCGAGAAGCCACCGCAGAAGACGATGAGCTGTACATCATCGAGCGTCTCACGACCCGAGATGAGGTCGGTCAGATGCACGTCCTTGACGTCGAAGCCAGCGAGATAGAGGGCGTAAGCCATCTCACGCTCTCCATTCGTCCCCTTGTCACGGAGGATGGCAGCACGGACAGGCGCCTTCGCCGTGCGATCGGGATCGAGACCGAGGTCAGCGAGCTTACCCGTGAAGCCCTTAGGAGCCGTGAGGCGGAGGGGCTGATTCTTATAGCCTTCGTAGCGAGCCTTAGCCAGCTCTTCGCCGCTCTGATACTTGTCCATCAGATAAGAGGAGCGGTACCAGAGGTCACGCTTGGCATCGATATCGAGCGTGAGCGTGGACTTCTTGCCGTAGCTTACCGAGAGCGTGCGCCCATCGGTCGTAGGCGTAGCGATATGAGCAAAGCCGATGCTGGCATCACGCAGCACTTCTTCGAGGACCTCGGGAGCTGAGGTCTGTACGAGCACACCTGGGTTCTCGGCGAAGAGGAGCTTGACGATATCATCCTCGGGGAAGGCCGTGAGGTCGACCGACAGCCCACCCTTCGTAGAGGGGAAGCACATCTCCAGCAGCGCCGTGATGAGGCCACCGCCAGAGATATCGTGACCTGCCGTCAGCACACCGCGCTGGATGAGCTCCTGCACAGCGGTGAAGGCTTCGCGGAAGTACTCGGGCTCCTCGATACGGGGCGTCTCATCACCGAGCTGACCGAGGGCCTGCGCGAAGGCAGAGCCACCGAGCGCCAGCGGAGAGAAGCTGAAGTCGATATGATAGACAGGGTATGCGGGATTCGCAACAAGCACAGGGGAGAGGATCTTCTTCACGTCAGAGACCTCACCGATAGCGCTGATGATGACGGTGCCTGGGCTCAGGACCTTCTCACCGTTGGGGTACTTCTGCGTCATCGAGAGCGAGTCCTTACCCGTGGGGATATTGATGCCGAGCGAGATCGCGAGGTCCGAAGCAGCCTCTACCGCGTCGTAGAGGCGAGCATCTTCGCCCTCATTGCGGCAGGGCCACATCCAGTTGGCACTGAGGGAAACACCCTCGAGGCCGTAGGTAAGGGGTGCAAAAACAATGTTCGTCAGCGCCTCAGCGATGGCAAGCTGGCTACCAGCGACAGGATCTACCAGCGCCGCTACGGGAGCGTGACCGATAGAGGTAGCGATACCAGCACGGCCACGGAAGTCGACGGCCATAGCACCACAGTCACTCAGGGGCAGCTGGATCTCACCCTGACACTGCTGGCGAGCTACACGGCCCGTGACGGAGCGGTCGACCTTGTTCGTCAGCCAGTCCTTACAAGCGACACCCTCCTGCTGCAGCACCTCATCGAGGTAGTGCTCGACGCGAGCAGCGTCATAGCTGAGGGCGGGATAAGTCTTGTCAATATGCTTGTCGACCATATAGGTCTTGGGCGCCGAGCCGAACATATCCGACAGCGCCAGGTCAATGGGCTTGTCACCTCCTGCCTCTTCGAAGGTCAGGTGCATATCGTCCGTGGTGCAACCGACGACATACATCGGAGCGCGCTCACGCTCGGCGATACGGGCAATACGCTCTACGGCGTCGCCCTTGACCAGAAGGCCCATACGCTCCTGGCTCTCGTTGCCGATGATTTCCTTCGACGAAAGGGTCTCATCACCGATGGGGAAGGCGCTGAGGTCGAAGTGTCCACCCGTCGTCTCAACGAGCTCGGAGAGGCAGTTCAGGTGCCCCCCAGCCCCGTGGTCATGGATGGAGATGATGGGATTGTCTTCACTCTCCGAGAGCGTGCGGATGACGTTCTCGACGCGCTTCTGCATCTCGGGGTTGGAGCGCTGTACGGCGTTGAGCTCGATAGCGCCGGCATACTGCCCCGTATTCACAGAGCTGACGGCACCACCGCCCATACCGATGCGATAGTTGTCACCACCGAGGAGGACGACCTCTTCGCCTGGCTCGGGAGTGCCCTTCTGTGCATCGCTGCGGCGGGCGTAGCCGACACCACCAGCGAGCATGATGACCTTGTCGAAGCCGTAGGTCGGTTCGTCGGCCTTGCCTTCGTGCTCGAAGGTCAGCACTGAGCCACAGATGAGTGGCTGACCGAACTTATTCCCGAAGTCGCTCGCACCATTGGATGCCTTCGTGAGGATCTGGCGGGGCGTCTGGTAGAGCCAAGGGCGGGCAGCGCTGTGCTGCTCCCAGGGGCGATCGGCTGCCGTGCGGGGGTAGCTCGTCATATAGACGGCCGTCCCAGCCAGAGGCACGCTGGCACGACCACCAGCCATACGGTCACGGATCTCACCACCGGTACCGGTAGCAGCACCGTTGAAGGGCTCGACGGTCGTGGGGAAGTTGTGCGTCTCTGCCTTGAGGCTCAGCACGCTGTCGATGGACTTACGGACGAAGAAGTCGGGCTTGTCACCCGTAGCAGGGGCGAACTGCTCGAGGTCGCTGGGGCCGTCGATGAAGGCCACATTGTCCTTATAAGCCGAGACTAAGTGATTGGGGTTCGCAGCACTCGTGTCCTTGATCATCGAGAAGAGGCTACGCTCTTCTTCCTCCCCGTCGAGGACGAAGGTACCACCGAAGATCTTGTGACGGCAGTGCTCGCTATTGACCTGTGAGAAGCCGAAGAGCTCGCTGTCGGTGAGCGGACGCCCGAGACGCTCGCTGAGCCCCTCAAGGTAGGAGATCTCCTCATCGCTGAGAGCCAGACCGTGAGCGTCATTGTAGGCGCGCACGTCCGTGATATGCTCGATAGGCGCTGCCGTGATGTGCGTGTCGAAGACCGTAGCATCGATCCCCTCATAGAGGGCCTGCAGCATGGGGTCGAAGGACGCATCGGGCCCCGAGACCTCGCTGAACTCCTCAATACGCGTGACCGTGGGGATGTTCATATTGCGCACGATCTCCACCGCATTGGTGCTCCAGGGCGTGACGAGCTCGCGGCGCGTCCCGACGAAGAAGCCCTTGAGGGCGGGGGTATCAAGCAAAGTAGCCCCACCAAAGAGCCAGGTGAGGCGATCGAGGGCTTCGGCAGCCAAGGGCGCCGTGCTCTCCACGACATAAAGCACGGGGGAGCTGTGCTTCCTAAAGAGAGTAATCATTCGGAGACTATAAATATTGTCGTAAGAGGGATGTGATCCTGAGGAGATCGAAGCAGAGGGAGCTGGGGCACGGAGCCCCATTCCTATGAGCAAAGATACGGAAAAAGGCAAGGCCTCACTGCCCAGAGCCAGGGGCTCTAAGCGGTGAGGCCTTGTAGTGTGTCGGCGAGCATAGCTTACGACGGTGCGGTAGGCTTTAGCTCGGGATGCGGAGGGTACGCCCTGTGGAGAGCTTGGCGCGGGCGGAGATACCGTTGGTGCGGCAGAGCTTGCTTACCGAGACGCCGTACTGAGCTGCGATAGCGCGGACGGTCTCGCCCTTCTTGATGCGGTGCGTCTTGAACTGCTCTTCGTTCGACTCGCCACTCTTCTTAGGCTTGGCAGCTGCCTTAGCTACTGCGAAAGAGCGGGGCGTGCGATAGGCACCCTTGACGAAGGCGAAGACGTCGTAGCGTGGGACACCTGCCTGGAAGTCGAAGAGATCCGATGGGTCGATGGGGATACCCATAAAGCGTGCTTCGAAGTGGAGGTGGGGCCCAGTAGAGCGGCCCGTGCTACCGCCGAGACCGATGGGGTCACCAGCGCGGACGACCGTCCCTTCGCGGACGATGGAGCGGCTCATGTGGCCGTAGACCGTCTCCAGACCATTGGGGTGACGGATGACGACGTAGTTGCCGTAGCCCCCACCTTCGTAGGACTTGATACGCACCTTCCCTGAGAAGGCTGCACGTACCGTGTCCCCGTGGCTCAGCTTGAGGTCCGTCCCGTAGTGCATACGCCCGAAGCTATGGCGATAGCCGTAGTTCGAGGTGATTTGGCGGGTGGCGATGGGCATCACGAACTCCTGCAGGTCGATGTCTTGGCGGTCGGGGATGTTGACCGACATACCTGCGAAGGGGTTTACGTGACTTCCCCAGGACTCTTCGCCGTAGAGCTCGGAGGCCGGTGCCTCGAGATCTTCGTTTTGCTTCTTAGCTTTCAGATCAGCCTCGCGACGCTGCTTCTCCTTGGAGAGACGATTCTTGATCTCGAGTCGGTCGGCCAGGAGCAGGTGTTCACCAGTGGTGCTTGCCTGCTGACCGGCTGTCGTGCGTGTCTCCTTCTTCGGTGTCTGAGCCTTCCCTGAGGGGGGCGTTGCAGCCCAGGCAGGGAGTGTCGTGGCAGCCAGACACAGAGATGCGCATAACAGTCGCATTCTTTTTCTTGTCATACCAGCTTTTGATACTACATTAATGATAATACCTGGCGGGAGCGCGCCTCCCGTCGGTGTGCACGGATGCAAAGCATACACTATGCGACAAATGCAAAGATAACCAAATAGTTACAAACGCCAACACTGCACAAGCGCGCAGTATATGTGCAGTCCCCGACCTACTTTCTACCCTTCCGAGCCTCAGGTGTTGGGTGCATTCACCTTAATAACGTGGGGCTTTTTACTCAAGGTATATCCCTCGTCACTCGTACCACCTCCGACAGTTCACGGGACCGCTTTGTGAGGGAGTTTGCGGATTTACTTCCCCTTGCGGTCGGTCTGCTCGATGGTCTCGTTGCCCTGTCGGGTACGGAAGCGCTTCCCGAAGCTATAAGTCAGCCCCAGACGCACGCCGCTACTATGATTATTCGTCACCCAGCGGGTCTGCGTGACATCACGGAAGAAGTAGCGGGTATCGGTGCGCATCGTCCCCCAGGGATTGAGGAGGGAGAGCGTGAGGGAGAGGCGGTCGTCGAGGAAGCTCTTATTCACCTCAAAGTACACGTAGGGCAGGTGGTCACGCTGGTAGGAGAAGGTCAGCTCCCGACCCGACCACTGCGCATAGATGGTGTACGTCCAGTCTCGGCTCGTCGTGTAGCTGAGGTTGAGCGTACCCCGATAGAAGAGCCCACTCCCACCAGCGCTCAGGGCGGTGAGGCGATGCTCGGGCGCTATCTCCTTCGTGACATAGCCGAGGGCCGTCCCGAGGTTCAGATTCATCTTATGCTTAAAGAAGGAGCTATTCACACCCAATGAGAGGGCGTAGGCGGTGCTCCGCCCTACGTTCGCCCAAGTCTCCAGCTGAGGATCAGCAAGCGCATGGATACGCCCGATAGCGTCCAGCGTCCGAGTGTAGGTGAAGGCCGTCGAGAGGAAGGTCTGCTTGACCTGACGCTGGTAGCGGAGTGCGAGCGTATGGGTGCGCTCATTGGCGATGCTCGCATTCCCCTCGGTGTATTCGGTGTCGGAGGTATAGTAGCGTGTGGGGTCTACGATCTCCCCCGTGGGGCGGGAGACGCTGAGGTCATAGCTCAGCTCAACGGCATCACGCGCTCCGCTATAATAGAGGCTAGCGTAGGGAAGGAAGTACCAAGCACGGCGCGTCAGTGTGGAGAGGCGCTGCTCATCGTACTGCATATCCAGCAGGAAGTCCCCACCCCACTGCTCACCCCAGCTGACCTCATCGCCCAGCTTGAGGGCATGGATCAGGCTCTTATAGCGCTGGGGGCTATAGCTCGAGCGGGTCTCACGGTGCGTCAGGGCGTAGCTGGTATTCAGCTTATGCCGACCCGCACGCCCCTCGAGCTTCGTCTGATAGGTCAGGTCGCCCGTGAGGCTCCGATAGGTATTCTCCGCCTCGTGCGTGGCGGTCTGGAGGCTCAGCTCTTGGCGATCCCACTCACTCGCCAGATGCCCACGCAGTCGCAGGAAGCTCTCACCCCACTTATAGCGGCTCGCCAGATGCCCCTGCAAGATCTGCATATAGCCCGTCTCATCCAGTCGCTGGGAGGGAAGGGCATCTTGGGTGGACTCGCTGAAGCCATCATGTCCATTGCGCGAATACATCGCGACGAGCGTATTATCCCAGTGCTTGCTGGGGAAGAAGTCAAAGCGCAGAAGCGAGCTTGCCTGCTTGGTCTTAGTCGTCGTCTGATGATGCCAGCCGTGTGCCACCCCCGCACTCTTGCGGTCGAGCTGTGAGGAGATCTCCTGCCGACTCCATAGCGCCGAGGGGACGAAGGTCAGCACGGTCGTCGGGGTCTGTAGGGTAAGGTTGGCACTCGCCGAGTAGCGGGCGGGCTGACTTAGCCCGAGGTCAATGCGGCCCTTGAACTCCCGCGTGAGACTGCGTAGCCTACGTATATTGATGCGGTCACCATCGACACCACCCCGCAGGATCTCGATGCGCCAGATCGACTGCGCAGGGAGGCTTGCCAGCTCTTCGGGGCTGGCGGGTGCTCCGTCTATCAGCACCTGAGCGACCTGCTCGCTACCCAAGATACTGTAGCCCGCGCTCCCCATGAGGAGTCCAGGCACATAGCGTAGCGCACGATCGGCGGAGGCACCCTTCGGCACGCCCTTCGCCTCGAGCTCAAAGATCTGCTTGTGGATATTGCCCGTATTGATCTTGCGATAGCCGATGACGCTGACGCCCTCGAGCTCGTTGTCGGGGGTCGCGATACTATCTGTCGTGGGCTGCTGAGCCGCTCCACTCAGGCGAATACCAAAGAGGAGGGCAACGATAAAAAGGCGCGTAGCCTCTGGGATGTGCTTCTTCATAAGGCCCTTGATTTGGGAAGATATTTGTCATGCGTGCGCCCCCATGAGGGGCGTGTGTGTACTGCAAATTTAGAAAAAGAACGGAATAAGCAGATACCCTTCTGCATCAGCTACTTTGCAAGGAGCGGATACTAACCAATAGTGGTGGGTGGTGTGGACCACTATTGGTCGGCGCGCAAGCCTATATTGGTCGCATCACCGACCTATATTAGATTGTTGCTCCACGTAGGGATAAAAGTTGTGGACGAGTGGGAGATAAGTTTGGACTACGTACGTGGACGATAAATCTACGTGCGTGGATATTTGGACTGACGTGCCTGGTCTTTAAGACTACGTACGTAGATGCGGAAAAACCACTACGTGAAGGCGCTTTTTCCTTCACGAGAAGGACACTTTTCCCTCCGCTGGATAAGAGGAATACGCGCGATAAGGCGAAGGGCTTGCTTATCACGTCGGAGAGGCATATCGGGGAGCTGGGCGTGCGATACCTTAGCTGAATAAATAGCGGGCAGGACTCTGCCGCAACAGTCTCATATAGGTTCGCACCACCCCATAAGGGAGGTACACTGCTTGCACACGGGCAAAAAAAAAGTTGGCACCCGCAGATGGGTGCCAACTTCTCTATGATAATAAGGAGGGAGCGAGGCGGGTGCTATCGCTTGTGACGCTCGAAGAAGCGGCGGGCAAAGTCCTTGCAGACCATCGGCAGGCGCACGAGCTTGTCAGCGGGCAGTGAGGAGCGGCAGCGCAGGTAATAGGTGCGCTCCAGCTCGGCTTCGCGGACGTGGAAGTCCAGCATCTGCTCGAGGTAGGTATTCAGCTCGGCTTCGGTCAGCGTCTTGTCCCCCTGACGTACGCGACGGCCGAGGGTCTCGGTCGAGCGCCATAGGGCGAAGCGCTTATCGTCAAGTTCGTTCAGCACGGGCATCAGTGCATCGACTTCGCCAGCGGTGAGGGAGAGCTCACGCATCAGGAAGGCACGCTTCTCAGCACGCACCTTCTCGCGCATATCCTTACCTGGATCGGCAGGCTTCTTCTTGGCTTGCGCGGACAGCCCACCCGCGAGGAGGAGGATGGAGCAAAGGATATAAAGGATTCGCTTCATTGTCTTCGTAGGGGTTAGCGGGCAGTAGTAAAGGAGGTATTCGTCATCGTCCCGAGGTCGGAGAGGAGCGAATTGTAATAGGAGTCATAGCCTGCTACGGCCGTCATGCGCTCACCGTAGTCGGCATAGTAGTTGGCATACTCGTCTTCGCTACTGAGCTCGGTCTGGGCTGTAGCGACGGACTTATCCTCGGCAGTCTTCGGTGCGAAGGCACGGAAGATGAGGTTCATCGCGACAAACATCGCCGCCAGATAAGCGATGGGGCGCAGGCGCATCCATAGGCTGACGCGAGGGGCTTCGGCGACTTCCTCGGAGGTCTCCTCGGGGATCTTCGCCATGATACGCTCCTCGAGGCTATCGAAGTAGCCCTCGGGGACGCTATAGTGCCCACGACTCTCGGCGGGAGTAGGTAAGTTGGTTTGCTTATTCATCTCTAAATACATGAGCCCTTATCGGGGGTTCACTCTGTGTGACAACTGGTAGGGGAAAAGGTTTATTCTCTGCGCTGAAGTTCTTCTGTTACCTTCTTCATCGCGTGGTGATAGGAGGCCTTGAGTGCGCCCTCCGACGTGCAGGTAAGTGCGGCCATCTGGTCGTAGGACATCTCATCGTAGTAGCGGAGGCGGAAGACCAACTGCTGCTTGGCAGGTAGGCTCAATATCGCCTTCTGCAGGCGCACCTCCGCCTCATTGGCATCGAAGTACTCATCGGCCGTGAGGTGATCCAGCAGATAGAGCGAGTCGCCCTCCTCCGAGGGGGCGATGACGTTCTCCTCTTCGTGGCGGTGCTTCTTGAGGAAGTTCAGGGCTTCGTAGAGGGCGATTCGGTAGAGCCACGTGGAGACCTTCGCCTCGCCACGGAAGCCTTCGATAGCCTCCCAGGCCTTGATGAAGACGTTCTGCACGAGGTCATCGGTGTCGTCGTGGTTGTAGACCATACGGCGTATCTGCCAGTAGATCTGCTGCGAGTAGAGGCGCACGACCGTGGTGAAGGCGCTTCGTCGGCGCTCCGGGTCAGCCAGCGCACGCTGGAGCTCCTCTTCAGTGACAAGTGGTTGGGGCATCGTCAAGATTTCTTTGACTTCAGGGTAGCAGGGGCTTTCTTTGCTCGTGTCGGGGCGTCGGCAGTACGGCTGGGCTGGATCGTGTAGACGAGCTTGCCGTCCTTCCCGAGGCTGACGGCGAAGGTCTCACCCGCATGGAGCTTCTCCTCGAGGATGTGCTCGACGCAGGGATCCTCCACGAGCTGCTGCAGACGACGGCGCACGAGGCGGGCTCCGAGAGCGCGATGCGCCTCATCAATACCGACGAAGCGCTTGGCCTCCTCAGTGAGCGTCAGGCCATAGTCCGAGGCAGCGAGGCGCTCTACGATAGGCTTCAGCTCCAGCGAGACGATCTTCAGGAGCGACTCATCTGAGAGGCTCTCGAAGGCGACCGTACCGTCCAGACGACCCAAGAACTCAGGGCTGAAGGTGCGCTCCAATGCCTTGCGGACAATGCCTTCGCTTCGTTCCTGCCCATTGCTGAGGCCAGAGAAGCCGACGGAGCGGGCAAAGTCCTTCGCTTCGCGCGAACCGACATTGCTCGTCATGATGATGATCGTATTGCGGAAGTCCGCCGTACGCCCCTCCGAGTCCGTCAGACGGCCATCGTCGAGGACCTGCAGGAGGAGGTTATAGATATCGGGATGGGCCTTCTCGATCTCGTCGAGGAGGACCAAGCGATGGGGGCGGGTACGCACGGGCTCCGTGAGTTCGCCACCATTGCCATAGCCGATGTAGCCAGGAGGAGGGCCGATGAGTCGGGAGACGCTATGACGCTCAGCGAACTCACTCATATCGATACGCACCAGTGCCTCTTCACTGCCGAAGACCTCCCTCGCCAGTGTCTTCGCCAGATAGGTCTTCCCTACGCCCGTCGGGCCAAGGAAGAGGAAGGAAGCGATGGGATGCTGTCCGTCACGCAGCCCGAGACGGGCACGCTGCACGGCACGGCTGACGACTGCCACGGCATTATCCTGCCCGACGATACGGCTGCGGAGCTTCGCGGGGAGCTCACGTAGGCGCTGGAGCTCGGTCTTGTCCTCGATCTGCTCCACGGGGATATTGAGGCGACGAGCAAGACCCTGCAAGAGGTCGTCACGGCCGACGGTACCCTTGCTTCGCGTGCCGCTTGTCGTGCCGTAGAAGTGGCGATGCAGGCGACGACGGGTCTCGCTGGCAGCAGCATCGAGGATCTCACCGAGGGCGTAGAGCGCAGGCTCCTGTGGGAAGTAGCGCTGAGCAAGTGCCAGCAGCTCCTCGTAGGGCGTCTGATAGCTCACCGCATGGTACTCGGCGAGGAAGGCACGACGACGCTCGAAGGCCTTACGGAGTGCCTCGCCATCAAGGGGCTTGATGATGTACTTCGTCGTGCTGAGCGAAGCGGCCTCACTGCGCTCAACAGACTGGCTGTAGGTAGCGGGAGTAGCGTGGGCGATGCACTGCATACGACGCCGTGCAAGGCCCACAAAGAGAGCTTCCAAGACTTCGCCACCCGTACGACCGAGGGGCTTCAGGAGGCTGAGGTCACCGATATAGAGGAGTACAGAGGGATCAGCCTTGAGTCGCTCAAAGAGTGACTGCAGGTACTGCTCTGCCCCACCCATCATCTGGCTTGCAGAGGCCAAGCGCAGCGGGTCAAGCTCCAGCACCGACTGGTAGCGGAAGCCCTGTGGCGTGGCACTCAGCTTATCGGCTACACTCGCACTGCCACCCTTAGCATCCAGCTCAGCACGGCGATCCATGTGACGAACAAGCGCCTTGATGATAGGCTCGGGGCTGTCATGGAGCTCATGCACCAAGACGACCGAGGGGTAGCTCTCACGCGAGAGTATCTGTATGAGGTCACGCGCTTCATCATCGTAGGGCATCGGCTCCACCTTCCCCTCTGGGGTCGTGGGGGTGGTGCTCGTCACACGGCGACCGAAGTCAGCGTAGGGGAAGCCCCCATCCTTCGGGGCTTCTTCACCCTCGGGGAGCTTACCGAGCATACGGTCGACTTGCGTGCTGATACTCTCGGCGAGTGCCTGCAGGAGTTCGTCGCTGGGTGGCAGTTCGCCATCGCCACCGAGTGAGGGTCCCTTCATCTGCGCCAGATCTATGCGGATGGGGATACGGCGGACGCGGTCTTGGGACAAGACGATCGCCTGAGCCTGCGCGGAAGGTTTATCCGAGGCGGGCTGGCTTGGCTTGGGCTCTACGAGCTTTGGCACGCTCTCCTCAGCGGTAGTCTTATTGCCCTCGAGGAGCATAGCGACACGATGGAGCTGGGGGTCGGTATGCTCGTTGATGCGGTGGGCTACGAGGTAGTGCGTGAGGAGCGTCGGGGGCGAACAGAAGTACAAGCTATAAAGGAGGTGCAGCGCACTGATAGCCTGCGCCCCGAGGAGCGTGGAGATCTGCGCTGCACGTGCCAGCGTGCTATGCGCTTCGATGCTGTAGAAGACGTGTGCGGGGTCTTCCTTATCGTCCGGCTGGATATGCTCGTCCACCTCGCGTAGCACCTCCTTCACGGAGATATTACGATCCATCAGGAAGCGGATAGCGGCGCTGGTGCCTTCGCTGAGCACGCCCCACAGGAGGAGGTCATTCGTGATCTCACCACAGCGCAGCTCCTTGGCGTGCTCGGCAGCGAGCTCGAGGGCCGCACGGAAGGTATCGGTATAGTTGTACTTGACAGGATTACGCTTCATCTCTGTGTCCGCTTAGGATTTGACTTGGATAGCATGCAGCTTGGCGTAGTGTCCGCCGAGTGCGAGGAGCTCGTCGTGCGTACCCTGCTCGACGATACGTCCGTCATCGACGACGCAGATGACGTCGGCATGGATGATCGTCGAGAGGCGGTGGGCGATGACGATGGTCGTACGGCCCTCCATAAGGTGATCCAAGGCACTCTGCACAAGGCGCTCGCTCTTGGTATCGAGGGCCGAAGTAGCTTCGTCGAGGATGAGGATCGGGGGATTCTTGTAGACGGCACGGGCGATAGAAAGGCGCTGGCGCTGACCACCGGAGAGCTTACCCCCACGGTCCCCGATATTGGTATCGTAGCCTGCAGGCATCTCATTGATGAACTCATCGGCGTGCGCGACTTCGGCAGCCTGACGCACCTTCTCGAGGGTAGCACCCTCGACACCGAAGGCGATGTTCTCAAAGACCGAAGCATTGAAGAGGATGGGCTCCTGATTGACGTTCCCCATGAGGCGGCGCAGATCAGCTACCGCAACCTCACGGATATCTGTGCCATCGATGGTGATGCGCCCCTCGACGACATCGTAGAAGCGAGGGATGAGGTCCACGAGCGTACTCTTCCCCGAGCCCGAATGCCCGACGAGTGCGACGGTCTGCCCCTTGCGGATCGTGAGATCTACGTCACGTAGTACCCACTCCTCAGCGTAGCGGAAGGAGACCTTCTCCAGGCGGATCGCCTCGTTGAAGACGACGGGCTTAGGCTCGGCAGGGTCTGTGATCGTGCTCTCGGCCTGGAGGATGCGGTCGACACGCTCCATCGAGCCCATACCACGGCGTATAGCATAGGCGCCCTTGCTGAGGTCCTTCAGCGGGTTGATGAGGCTGTAGAAGATGACGAGATAGTAGATGAAGGTCGAGGCATCGATGCTGCTATCACGATTGAGGATGAGCGAGCCGCCATACCACAGCACGATAGCTATGGTCGCCGTGCCGAGCAGCTCACTCACGGGGTGCGCCAGGAGCTGACGGCGGTTCACACCGATGACCGTCTGGCGGTACTCCTCGTTGGAGTCACGGAAGCGCTTGTCGACGAACTCCTCCGCGGTGAAGGCCTTGACGATACGCAGCCCACCGAGCGTCTCCTCGACCTGACTGATGAGCTGCCCCCACTGATTCTGCGCCTCGAGGCTGGTGCGCTTGAGCGACTTCCCTACGCGCCCCATGACGAAGCCCGCGATGGGCAGGACGAGGAAGACGAAGAGGGTGAGCTGCCAGCTGATGACGAGCATCGAGCCGAGGTACACGAAGATGAGGATAGGGTTCTTCAGAAGGAGATCGAGCGAACTCATCACGGAGTTCTCCACCTCCCCGACGTCCCCCGTGATACGGGCCAGCACGTCACCCTTGCGCTCTTCGCTGAAGAAGCCCAGTGGCAGGGCAAGGATCTTCGCATTGAGCTGATTGCGCAGGTCACGGACGACCCCCGTACGGATAGGCACGAGGAAGAAGCCCCCGAGGTAGGTAGCACCGACCTTCAGGAGCGTCATCAGCACCAGATAGATACCGAGGATGATGAGTGTGTAGGAGGCTCCCTCGGTCTCAATAAGCTGAGAGACGAAGTAGCCGAAGTTATTCGTCACCACCTCCTTCATCTGCGACCAACCCGCTTGGGTGGTGAGGTCGAGCGAGCTGAAGGGGATATAAGTCGTCACCCGCTCCTCGATCTGGAAGAGGATATTGAGGATGGGCATCACGAGGGCGAAGGCCACCAGATTGAGCAATGCGCTCAGGATGTTGAAGAGCACCGCAAGGCTCAAGTACCCCTTATAATAAGGAGCGATGAAGCGGCGGATCAACATGAATATATCTTTCATCTATGCATCTTAGGGCTCACGCACCGAGGGCTTTTACTGGGCTTAGCTTCGGCACGGAGGCTACTTATCCAAATGTAATAATCTTATCAAAGATACGACAATGCCGCGGCTTCCTCCCGAGCCACAGCATTTGCCATGTCACCAAGGCAATAGCAACGCACGCTCCCTCCCTGCTATTAGATGCACTTCACCCCCCTATAGCAAGCATAGCAATAGGGGGGTGAAGCACTTAAAGACTACGAGATGGGGAAGCTCAGATCAATCTCATCCGTCCCTCTATCCCCATAAGGAACTCCTCGTGACCAAAATTCGATCTGTCCTTTAATACTACATGGCTGACCATATAAAGGATCAATACGATCATCTACTGGCATGAATTTACCCAATGTAAAGGTATCATCACCTGTTTCTCGTTCAATAGCGAACTCTATGATGCGTCTCCCCGAACCAGGAAGAAGTTTTTTCCCCACACAATCCTCAGTGACAGTACCACCACGTACAAGTTGCCTAATATACTCAAATCCCCCACTGGGCTCAATAAGGATCGGTTGACCTATCTGAGAAATAGTCAAACGTCCCATATAGGTAGTTGCATATCGTATCCACCATCTAATGATAAATCCGACCTTTTTTTGAGCAGTAACCTTAATATATAGGCGCCTACTATTAGCATCCACCCCTATTACTCCACGGCACTTGCGATCTGAAGTATCCCCAAAGGCATTATTTGTCCGGAAGCCATGAGAATAGACAGAATTCGATGAGACTTCTTTGTAACTCCCAGATGCACCTATCGCCTCGTCGTAATTATCAGAAAGCCCAAGAGTACAAATTGAGTCTCCTATCAAATAATGACCCGATTTATTCGCAATCATAGATTCAGACAGCGATCGAGCTCGACATACTGGATATGGATCGTATGCACCATCAACCGTAGAGACCCGATAAAGAGCATATAATTGCGACTTTATCTTTATTGTTTGGTACTCATCCCCTTCCAAAAACAAAACTGAGTCACGCATAATTCCATCTGATATAGATCGCTCAACGGCTCTATAAGAAGAGAAAAAACTATGCTTCTGTACAAAGCTATCTGTTTCAGGAACATGCTGAAGGTAGTGCTGGAGAGACATCACATTCTTAAATTTCAGAGTCTGTTCACCCTCAAATTCCACCATTTGGGGGGCAGACACATAAGATTCTCCCTCATTTATCGATTCTTGTTTTAATGGATGCTCCAGGTCTGGAGCATCGGAAGAACAAGAGAATAAGAATGGCACTACCATACAGAGTAGTGTAAAAACACTATAATAAATTCTCATACTCGCTATTGTTTAGAGTTACAATCCAAGTAGCTATTGTGCTACGCCCCTTGACTTACGGACAAAGAGATTTGCCAAGGAATACTGATTTAACTCCGCAGTTGGAATAGCTGGATTCAGCCCCCAGAAGCGCAAATTCTCTGTATCTTCCGCCTTAGTTCGTAACGCAAAGTCTCGGCACAGATACTTCGAGGACTTAAGACTTTGGAAAGTCCATAGCCCAGATTCATTCAGCTGGGCATACCATCTATGCATCGAGCGACCAGTTTCATCAAAAGTACGATAGGCATTTGGACCTATAAAGATATACACTTGACCGCTTTCATATCTTGGCATTATTACATCCAGATATTCAGAGTGATAATCGACTATACCATAAGTATCTGGATCTGAGAATACATACATCGTGCCTCCTACACCCTGAGGACGAATCAAATCCAGAATCCCAGAGAAGTATTTCACCTTCAATGGGAGATCAGATATCAAAGAAGGAATAAGGGGATTATCACCCTTGAGAGCAAAGAAAGAAGAACGAGCATTCATTCGTATCTGCTCCGCAAAAGACTTGTGATCTATAGGAGCTATTTCTTTAGAGCCATCAAAGAGAATGGTTGGCAACAGTAAGGATTGTGGTGGAATATAGTCGCTTCCCGACTGTATGTATGTAACTCCAATCTTACTCTGACTATTAGTAAGTTTTCGTTGAACCTCATGACTCAACGTCCCTTTATCTGACCAAAGGGCAGCATGAATCTTTGCAACATCTCCCTCTGTAAAACTATTCTTGCTGGCAGAAATAGCCAAGTCCTGAAATGCCCCTGTCGTATATGAGGTCACTAAATGAGTTCCATATTTCTCGACTAACTCTGCAGCTGTAAGTTTCTTGAGATCTCGCACAAAACGCTTATGCAAGTAAAACTCAAAATCAGACACATCCCGAATATCATAACTTTCCGAGAGATATTTATAGCCCAGAATACTTCTGTAGATATAGCTCGCAGTTTCACTTGAAGTATATCTTTTGTTTGTATATCCCAAAGTCACAGGTTTATATTCAGCACCAACGGAAATCGTCAACGAATCACTGTAGGAGCGACTGTTCAGAATCGAGTAGGTTCGAATATACGGATCCTTAGGGTTCTCATCTCGTTCTATTTGCTCTGGAGCATAAGCCTCAGGATCAACAGGACGACCAAATGGAGACCAAGGATTATCCGCCGTCAAACGAGCCTTATCCAAGATATCCCATTCCGCAAAGCCATCCCGATCATTATTGGTATGCTTTATTAGATTAAAGCTTCTACCTAAGAAACGATCTGGAGCAAGCTCTCGCTCTGAAAGACCTCGGAGATAAGAGAACTTAGGATAGTCGTCTTGACCTGAGCTACTCTCTCTACTCTCTGGAGTTTTACTCTCTGGAGCATCACCATCCTTACAAGCCCCGAAGCTAAGCACAAGCAAGGCGATAAGGGAAACACATGGAAGCGTTCTTCTTACTTTCATTTTAGATTAGACTAAGACATAAAACCTATGTATGTGGCAGACCCTATCGTAGAGAAGGCACATCACATTGCAAATGTATGGATATGTTCTGATATACCAAAAGGCAAGAGGAGAACACCTGAGTAGAAAGCGACGGAGCCACTACCGATATCTTCGGTAGTGGCCCCGTAAAGAGGTATTCAGCGAAGCGCCGAATTACTTAGCGTTCTTAGCGAGGATCTCCTTGACCGTGTCGATCTCGAGCGAGTGAGCAGCACCCGACTGACCGATCGTACCGCTCATATAAGCAGCCTGCGTGTCTTCGCTGATGAGGCCTGACTCGATGAAGCTCTTGATACCTGCAGCCAGACGTGAGCCTGGGCAAGCAGCATCTTCAGCGTAGTGAGCCGTCACACCGTAGCTAAGAGCCAGCTGACGAGCCAGAGTAGGATCGTAGCAGACAGCGCAGACGGGGACCGTAGCACGGAAGGAAGAGAGGTAGCGAGCCGTACGACCGGTGAAGCTATCGGTGATGATAGCCTGCGTGTCGATCTGCTCGACGCTACGTACAGCCTGCTTAGAGAGGAAGGCCGTCGTGGTGCTCACTTCCTTAGAGTAAGGCACTTCGTCGTTGTATTCGCGCTCGAGGGTCTTCTCAGCCTCACGGATGATGCTTGCCATCGTCTGGACAGCCTCGAGGGGGTACTTACCGTTAGCCGTCTCACCAGAGAGCATGACAGCATCGGTGCGGTAGTAGACAGCGTTAGCGATGTCGCTGACCTCTGCACGCGTAGGCAGGGGGTTGTCGATCATCGTGTGGAGCATCTGCGTAGCGACGATGACGGGCTTCTTAGCAGCGATACACTTCTTGATGATCATACGCTGGATGGAGGGGACCTTCTCAGCGGGGACTTCGATAGCGAGGTCACCACGAGCGATCATGATACCATAGCAGGACTCGATGATCTCGTCGATATTGTCGACACCTTCCTGGTTCTCGATCTTAGCGATGATCTTGATGTCGCTCTTGTGCTCGTCGAGGATCGTCTGGATCTCCTCGATGTCCTTCTTGTTACGGACGAAAGAGTGAGCGATGAACTCGATCTTCTGGGGGATAGAGTGCAGGATGTTGCCACGGTCCTTCTCGGTGAGAGAGGGCAGGTCGATGCGTACGCCAGGGACGTTGACGCTCTTGCGGCTACCGAGCTTACCGTTGTTCTGACAGACCGTGAAGAGCTTGTCGCCTTCCTTCTTCTCTACGTCGAAGGCAAGAGCACCGTCGTCGAGGAGGATACGAGCACCTACGGGTACGTCGTGGACGAAGTTCACGTAGTTCACGTTGATGACTTCGTTGTTGGTCTTGGCTTCGGGGTTAGCCTGGAAGATGACCTTGTCACCAGCGTGGAATTCGCGCTTGACTTCTGAGTCACCTTCGAGGACCGTCGTGCGGACTTCTGGGCCCTTCGTGTCCAGGAGGACAGCGACGCTGGGCGATACAGCACGCGTATTGTTGATGACCTGGGTGATACCCTCCTTCGTCATGTGGGCGGTGTTCATACGTACGACGTTCACGCCAGCTTCGACGAGCGGACGGATGAATTCTACGTCGCAGCGCAGATCCGAGATAGTAGCTACAATCTTAGTTTTCTTCATAATGCTTAATTGGGGTAATTTATTCGTGGGTCGGTAGAGGTAAGCCCCCACACACGGCTTCGATGGCTAAGCGGTATCCATCGAGACCGAAGCCCGAGATCGTCCCTCGGCAGGCCTCTGCGATGAGGGAGCGCTGGCGGATAGGCTCACGCTTATAGATATTGGATATATGGACTTCGATAGTGGGGGGAGTGATAGCCCGGAGGGCATCGGCCAAGGCCAAGGAGGTATGGGTATAGGCACCGGCATTGAGGATGATGGCGTCAGCGCCGGCATCGTGCAGCTCATAGAGCCTGTCAAGGAGCGCCCCCTCATGGTTCGACTGGAAATAGGTCAGACGAAGCTGGTGATCATAGCGCTGGTGCAGCTGCTCCAGGCAAGTGTCCATCGACATCGTGCCGTAGATGCTGGGCTCACGCTGGCCGATCCGAGCAAGGTTCGGCCCGTTAATGATCTCTATCCACATTCGCTATTTCGGGGGTATTCCTATTGTCTTCTTACCTTTGCAAAGATAAATTAAAATTCTCACTTTTTGAATGCTCCCTGACGATATACGCACGCAGTTCCTCTCGCACCTACGCTTCGAGCTCGGCCTCTCTGAGAATACGTGTGAGGCTTACCTCAGCGACGTCGATAAGCTCCTCAGCTACATGGACGTCGAAGGCCTCAGCATCGAAGCCATCGACTATCCACGGCTGCAGCACTTCATCGCCACGCTCCACGATCTGGGCATCGGCCCGACGTCGATCTCGCGCATCATCTCGGGTATCCGCTCCTTCGGGCGCTATCTCCTCCTCGAGGGCTATGTAGATAGCGACCCCACAGCACTCCTCGAGGTGCCACGCAAGGGGCGCTACCTCCCGACCGTGCTGACGACTGCCGAGGTCGACCGCATCATCGAGGCCGCAGGGAGCAAGGGCGGTGTCGAGGGCCAGCGCAATCGTGCCATCATCGAGGTGCTCTTCAGCTGCGGTCTGCGTGTGAGCGAGCTGTGTCACCTGACCTTCCCCGACCTCTTCCTCGACGAGGGCTATCTGCGCGTACAGGGCAAGGGAAGCAAGCAGCGCCTCGTCCCGCTGAGTGACTCCGCCATCGCCGAGGTCACCCGCTACCTCCGTGATCCCGACCGTGCCACCCCGAAGCGTGGACAAGAGGACTATGTCTTCCTCAGCCGCCGTGGGCAAGCCATCTCCCGCATCACCGTCTTCGTCATGGTGCGCGAAGCCGCCGAGATGGCGGGCGTGGAGAAGAAGATCAGCCCCCACACCTTCCGTCACAGCTTCGCCACTGCGCTCCTTGAGGGCGGCGCGAACCTCCAAGCCATTCAGCTCCTCCTCGGTCACGAGGATGTAGCGACGACGGAGATCTACACCCACATCGACCGCACCAAGCTCCGCGAGCAGGTCGAGCGCTATCACCCCCGCAATCGCAGAGCAAGGTCGTAGCCGACCCTATCGCCACGATATACCAATAGCCACGAGGCTGGAGAGCATCAGCTCTCCAGCCTCGTGGCGTGTATATCATTGGGTGAAGGCTATTCCCTCACGATCGTGACGTATAGATACTTGATGAGGTCCTTCACGCGGAAGCGCCCTACCCGCTCGGCTCCCCAAGTAAAGTAGGTGAACGATACACGCTCCCCGTCATCTGACCATACCGCTGTCCCTGGCTTGATGACGATCCAATGAAGGCGGGCGATGCGGTTGCCCTTGGAGTCCGCCTTGATCAGCTTCGAGTCAATGAGCAGAAATGATCGGGTAGGCTTCCTCAGCGCTTCGATGATGGCTCTTCTGTGCGCTCTCTCGGAGCCCCAACCCAAGAAGCTCAACCTCTGTACAAAGCGCTCATGCGGGTAGATACTCCTCAGCCAATACAGCATATCCTTCGGCGGACTAAACAGCGCTAACGGCCCAGCCTTGCCATCCACCCCGAAGAGCATATTCCGCCCCTCTCGCATCGCGCCTAAGAACATCCAGTCGATGCCCGAGATCCCTTCGCGGGAACTCCCTCGCAGGCCCTTGCTTGCCTGCAGATAGAGGTCACCGACAGCACATATCCCCGTCTCGTAGAGGGAGAGCATAGCGGATATATAAGCCACAGGATCCGTGAGCATCAGATCGTAGGCAATAGCCGCAGGGCCGCAAAGCTCAGTAATCCCTTGATTGGGGAAGGGATAGGACAAGGTAGTCCCAGCGTATGGGTAGGACCGCAAGCGATCCGCCTCCTCTCGGGACAGACCTTGACGACAGAAGCGTGCCCGCATCTCCAGCGCGACCTGCTCTCTACCATAGCACTTCCACACACGCGGGGACGGCTCGGGCTTCTCAGCAAAGGCCTTGAGGGTGGTCAGCTTATTTGTATTCATAGGACGCTCATCATGCGGTCTTGTATCATCGGCGAGGTGCGGTAGGAGCCCCAGGCGAATAAATATCGACCGCAAACATAGCGATATTCTCCGTAGCCTACCATCAGCATTGACTTCTACGGCGAAGCTGTCCGCTCCTGCGGTCACTCGACTCGAGACCAGCACAGGACTTCTTGCCATAGAGCCGAAGAAAAGCTGTCTAGCACTACGCCTAATCCTCCGTCTACGCACGTGGTCATAAAGTCTATGCACGTAAATCCTATGATCCACGTACGTAGATTTAACGACCACGTACGTAGACAAAGGTTTCTCTGTAGTGGTATGCAGTTTTCCACGAGGTGCGTGGGAAGTTTTCCTTCGCGCATTGGGAGAAATCCGAATAGTCAAGCAAAGCCGCTTGCACTACGGGAGTAAAGCGACATCGCCCCCACAGATTCGGCGGAATCTGTGGGGGCGATGCTTGATTCTTTGCTTCGGGGAGAAGCTGGAGGCGCTTACTCGGCTTCGGGCGTATAGCCTTCGGCAGGACGCACGGGCTTCCCGATGAGGGTCGCTGCCGTGGCGGACTCGATGCGTACATCCACGTACTGACCGACGCGGTAGCCTTGCTTGTCGAAGACGACGACCTTATTCTGCTGGCTACGGCCGAAGAGCTGTTCGCGGGAGCGCTTGCTGAAGCCCTCGATGAGGACCTCGAAGGTCTTCCCCACGTCACGCAGGTTGCTCTCGAGCGAGAGCTGGGTCTGCAGCTCGATCATCTCGTTGAGGCGGCGGATCTTCTCTTCCTCGGGGATGTTGTCGATGAGGTACTTCGCGGCATACGTCCCGGGGCGCTCGGAGTACTTGAAGAGGAAGGCATTGTCATAGACCACCTCACGCATGAGGCTCAGCGTATCCTGGAAGTCCTCCTCGCTCTCGTCGTGGAAGCCGCAGAAGATATCCGACGTGATGGCGCAGTCGGGCATAGCACGGCGGATAGCCGCGACACGCTCAAGGTACCACTCACGGGTATAGTTGCGCTTCATGAGCTTGAGGATGCGGTCGTTGCCCGACTGCGCAGGCAGGTGGATATGCTTGCAGATATTCGGGTACTTCGCCATCACCGCAATGGCCTTGTCATCCATATCCTTGGGGTGAGGCGAGGTGAAGCGGATACGGATCTTAGGCACAGCGAGGGCAACCTGCTCGAGGAGGTCACCGAAGTCATACGTGCGGTTCCCGTCTACAAAGCGGTAGGAATTCACATTCTGCCCGAGCAGCGTGATCTCACGATAGCCCTTGGCCTCGAGGTCCTTCACCTCACGGATGATACTCTCCAGCTCACGGCTACGCTCACGACCACGGGTGTAGGGCACGATGCAGTAGGAGCAGAAGTTATTGCACCCACGCATGATGGAGACGAAGCCCGAGAGGTTGAGCCCGCCGATCTTCAGCGGGAGGACATCCTTGTAGGTCTCGGTGGTGGAGAGCTGTACGTTGATCGCCTTCTCCCCGCGCTCGACAGCGCCGACGAGATTCGGCAGGTCGAGGTAGCTATCAGGGCCGACGACGAGGTCGACGTGGTGCTTCTCGATCAGCTCCCCCTTGGCACGCTCCGCCATACAGCCGAGGACGCCGATGATGATACGGCGGCGCTTCTTGCGGCGGATGGAGTGATAGTACGCGATGCGGTTAAGGACTTTCTGCTCGGCATTGTCACGCACGGAGCAGGTATTGAGGAAGATAGCATCGGCCAACTCAGGGTCTTCGGTCAGGTGAAAGCCGTCCATCTGCATGATGGATGCGACGACTTCGCTGTCGGCGACATTCATCTGGCAGCCATAGGTCTCTATATAGACGCGGCGGGCGGTGGCGGTCGAAGGCTGAGCGCTCTGGGCGGGCTCGATCTTGGTCATGAACTATATGAATTGCTTAAGTGACGGTGGGAGGTGCGTAGACCTTCTTAAGAAGGGGCTTCTCCCGCAGTTGGAGATAATATATTTATCTGTATATTTGCAATGAAAATGTAAGATTTTTCATAGTTAAGGTTTTGGTTAATAGGTTGGAGCTGGCTGGGAAGTCAGCTCCGCTTTTTTTATACCCATACCAAGACCTTCTACGATCTTCATCCCATGCTATATATCAAGGGGCATCGCCGATACGCAGGAAGTGATAGCCCTCACTCTGGAGCCAGCGCACGGCTTCGGGCATCGCTACGCGCATATTCTTCTCCGCCTTGAGCGAGTCGTGGAAGACGATGATCGAGCCGTTGCGCGCATAGCGCTTCACGTAGCCGACGATGGCCTCCGGGCTGAGCTCGGCATTGTAGTCGCGCGTCACGACATCCCACATCACGATCTCGAAGCTATGACTAAGCTCCCTATTCTGCGAGAAGCGCAGGTGCCCGTGCGGCGGACGGAAGTAACGTGAGTGGATGAGCTCATGCGCGTCATACACGTCGCGCATATACTCCTTCGTCGAGTGGAAGATACCCTGGATATGATGGTAGGTGTGATTGCCTACCGTGTGACCACGGCGACGTATCTCCTCGAAGAGCTCGGGGTAACGTCGCACATTGTCCGCCACGCAGAAGAACGTGGCCTTGATCCCCAACTCATCGAGCTGATCCAATACCCAAGGCGTGACCTCGGGTATCGGACCATCATCGAAGGTAAGGTAGATACTCTTGCCCTTGAGCGCGGGGATACGCCAGCGCGCTCCAGGCACGAGCATGCGGTACCACATAGGTACCCGACAGAGGATGCGCTCGATCATCGGCGGAAGAGCGGACTACTGAGCTACGCCCAGACGGCGGAGCAGCGCTGCGATCTCCTGCTCATAGCGGGAGAGCGCCTGCGAGTTGTAGTCCTTAGCGAAGTCGAGAGCGTAAGAGATAGCCGTATAAGCCTCCTGCAGCTCACCGTGGCGCGAGACCTCCTCGAGCTTCTCAGCGGGGAGCTGTACCGCCCAGGTCAGCGTGCTCAGCGCACGGCGGGCGATAGCCTGCAGCACGTGGTCAGCCTCAGCACGCATATCAGCACGATAGAGGGCATCAGCGAAGTAGAGTGCGCTCGTCTCATAGGGGACGTTCTCCTCGAGGATGACGGAGAGGCACTTCTTCAGTATGGCCTGTGCCTTCTGCTTATCGCCACGCTCGAGATAGCCATTGGCCAGCGGCGTGAAGATCTGATTGCGCAGGGTCGATACGATGCCACGGGCGTTCTCATCGAAGTACGTACCCGGGCGATCAGCACCGCACCAGCGGAACTTCGTCATCACCGTCTCGTACATACGATCCAGATTGCCGATGCCGTAGTCGATAGCACGGCCCGTGCTGTCGACACGTGGAGCGAGCGGGAGGAGCTGCGAAGCCATACCCGTCTGCACCATGCTGGCGGTCATCCCATTGAAGGCATTGCGGGGCGAGGTGATCGCCCAGTAGATAGGACGCTCCCACTTATTGCCCGCGATGAGGTCGAGGACACTGAGGGCACCGATATCGAGGAACTGACGGCCGTGCAGGCTCAGTGAGAAGTCGGGAGTGATATGCCCCGTGAGTGCGGGGAAGCTCTTCGCGATGCGCTGAGCGACAGCAGCCGAGTCGACGGCGACGTAGAGGTCGGGCGAGGTCAGCATAGCAGGCGAACCAGGGCCATGACCCTGCAGTGCCTTATAAGCCTCCTCGACGCTCAGGCGCTCACCGCCATTGGGGCTGACGAGAGCGTAGTTGTTGTAGTAATAATAGGACTTGGGCAGGAGACCGATGGGCAGAGGCTTGCCTTCGTAGGCCTGCTTCTTCATCTGGTCGATGTACCAGTCACCCGAGAGATAGGAGAGGTTGACGGTGCGGACGTCAGTGCGGATGCCCTCGACTTCCTGTGCGTACCAGAGGGGGAAGGTATCGTTGTCGCCGTAGCAGAAGAGGATGGCATTCGGCTCACAGCTCTCGAGGTAGTTGCGGCCCATATCGCTGGCTACGGTACGACCCGAGCGGTCGTGGTCGTCCCAGTTCTGCCCTGCCATCTGTATCGGGATGAGCAGGAGCACCAGCGAAGCGACACCCGCAGCAGCCGTAGAGATGGTGACAGGCGCGTCCTCATCACTGGTCTTCTTCGCAGGCTGCTTAGAGAGATAGCGGCTGGCAGTCGTAGCGATAGCAGCCACACCGAAGCCCACCCAGATAGCGAAGGCGTAGAACGATCCCACATAGGCGTAGTCACGCTCACGGGGCTGACCCGGATACTGGTTGAGGTAAAGCACGATGGCGATACCCGTCATGAAGAAGAGCATAAAGGTTACCCAGAAGCTCTCCACACCACGACGCCCGCGACCGATCTGGAAGAAGAGGCCGATGAGCCCGAGGATCAGCGGGAGTGCGTAGTAGACATTGTGCCCCTTATTGGCGGTCATATCCTCGGGGTGCGTATCGCTATCCCCGTAGAAGAAGCTATCGACGAAGGGAATACCCGTAGCAGCGCCACCACGCAGGAGGCCGCCGTCACCCTGAAGGTCATTCTGGCGCCCAGCGAAGTTCCACATAAAGTAGCGCCAGTACATGTAGGTCAGCTGATAGTTGAAGAAGTAGGTGAGGTTATCCCCGAAGGTAGGCTGCGACATATCATCGGCAGCACGCCCCATCCACGTATTGTACATCTGCGCATGACCACGGTCATAGACACGTGGGAAGAGCATCATGCTCGAGCCCTCATAGACGGGCTCATCCTTGGGAGCACGTGCTACATAGCGGTCGGGGTCAGAAGGCTGAGCCTTATCGACACGCCCATAGGTAGGCTCACCTTCGTCGAACTCAGGACGGCCGTCGGGGCCGTACTTATAGGGCGACGCGAAGGTAGGGCCGTAGAAGAGCGGTGCCGAGCCATACTGCTCACGCGCCAGATAGTAGCGGAGCGAGAAGGCATCAGCAGGTGCATTCTCATTCATCGGAGGGTCAGCCACCGCACGCACGAGGATCACCCCGTAGGAAGAGAAGCCCATAGCGATAGCCACGAGCGACATCTGTACCGTCTGGACGGCACGTGCGCGAAGCCCCTTATATAGGTAGAAGAAGGCAATGATACCAGCCGCCAGTGCGAGGGCGACGATACCATTCCCGATGAGGGGGATCCCCATCAAGATCAGGGACAGAGCGATAGAGATACGGAAGCGATGTGAGCCGAGGAGCTTGGGATCCTGCACCGCACGGTCGGCTTCGTAGACACCCCAGATGAGGACGGCGACGAGTACCGCGAGGTAGATATACAGCCCTTGGTTGTAGCTGAGGCCGCAGGTATTGACGAAGAACATATCCCACTTCCCTGCGAGCTTAGGCACACCCTGCACGACCCCGTACATCATCAGCCCAACGAGGGCGAAGGAGCCGAGGAGCGCCAGAGCGCTACCCTTGAGCGTGGGTGTCGTGGCACGGCGGTAGTAGTAGACCAGCGCCATGGCGGGCAGACAGAGCAGGTTCAGCAAGTGCACCCCGATACTGAGGCCCATCAGATAGGCGATCAGCACCAGCCAGCGGTCCGAGCGCTCGTACTCGCTGCGCTCCTCCCACTTGAAGATCAGCCAGAAGACCACCGCTGTGAAGAGCGAGCTGAAGGCATACACCTCCGCCTCGACAGCGCTGAACCAGAAGGAGTCGGAGAACGTGTACACCAAGCTACCCACCAGACCTGAGCCGAGGATAGCGATAGCCTGCCCCATCGTCATCACCTCACCAGTGGGCTCAAAGCCCTGCTTGCCGAGATGCGCACGAGGCGTCAGCACACGGCGTACCATATGGGTGATCGTCCAGAAGAGGAAGAGGATCGTGAGGCCGCTCAGCACGGCACTCGTGGCATTGGTCATCAGTGCCGCACGCTCAGGGCTACCGCCCAGATGCGAGATCACATTATAGACCAGCATGTAGAAGGGCGCACCAGGAGGGTGCCCGATCTCGAGCTTGTAGTCACAAGCGATGAACTCCGCACAGTCCCACAGGCTCGCTGAGGGGCCGATCGTGAGCAGATAGGTGAGCGTAGCGACTGCGAAGATCGCCCAGCCCATGAGGTTATTTGCTCGGTTAAATTGCTTCCAATTCATGTATATCTCTATTAGATGTGCGACCCGCCACGAAGGGTCAGGACACACTACAATGCCTACAAAGATAGCTATATAGGCTGATACCTGCCGTGCCGAGGCACCGCCCTATACAGCGAGAGCGGGTACTACTATGACGTAGCACTCCATTCGGGATTCGCCCTATGGGAGCATTGGTATCAAAGATTTACAAGCGCTCCCATCGCTCAAGTCTCCAAGTCCGATCGATGAGTTTGTACTGAGCGGACAATGTGGTCTCTGCATCGATAGCCCAGCGTAAGTCCTGCACCTTGACACCATCAGCCTCTGTGAACGTCTTGAGACTGGGTGGACCAAACTGCCGGATCGTCTGCTCATACGTGTAGTCATCGATGACAGACAGCCTCAGATGACCATCCTCATCAGGCAGCCATAAATGCTCGATCAAGAACGCCTCCATATCTACGATCACCTCCTCTAAGACGGGAGACAAGGCGGGTAACTTACCCTTATATCCCCTGACCTTTTCACAGAAGAAGGGGAAGAAGTATCGCCCTATGATCAACCGCTGCATCGTCTTATTCTGCTTGTAGGGAAGAAAGTCCTCCTCTGGCATCATCAAGTCAAACTCCAGAATACGATCTACCTTATCAAAGCGCACTCTGGAGCGGATGCCACTCAAGGTATCCAATACTCTAAAGCAGAAGCCAAAATTAAAATTCAGCTGAGGATACTTGGCATTCAACACCGAGGTGAAAGCCCCCTGTTCATCAGCAATATCACTAACCATCAAGAATCCAGGGGAGTCTGATGTAATTCTCACTTCGCTCATCGGCCCAATCTTTAACGACCTTATTTTTTGCTGCAGACACTCCACAGTACCTACGCTTATACAGCGAGAGCGGGTACTACTGAGATGTAGTACCCGCTCTCTTGGTGACCCCGGTGAGGCTCGAACTCACGACCCAGTGATTAAGAGTCACTTGCTCTACCAACTGAGCTACAGAGTCATTTTCCCTTGTTCGGCTCACCACCTTGGTGCGTGGGAGCTTTTTCAGAACGGGTGCAAAGGTAGTGCAAACATTTGAATTACACAAGACGCCCCACGTAAATCTGCTATTTTTTTCACGTACCCCACCCTACCTCCTCCCCAAGGCGGTACAGACCTTCATAGAGGAGGTGAAATGAACCAGTAGTGGTCAGCACTCCGAGCAGTACTGGTCCGATGCGTGACCACTACTGGTTCGTATCACGTACCACTACTGGTCACACGAGTGACCAGTAGTGGTTCATTTCCCCTCCCCTACAGCATCGCCCATACACCCCGCTACAGTCTGGGAACAAAAAGCCCCACAGCCAGTCACTTAGGTGACGTGCTGTGGGGCTTCAAGTATATAGGATAGCGTAGGCTTACTCGCGCCAGTAGCGACGCTGGATGCGCGTCGAGAGAGTCGTGAGGATCTCGTAGGGGATCGTGTCGCAGGCTTCGGCAAGCACCGTGATGGGGCGCTCTTCACCACCGAAGATGAGGACTTCGTCCCCCACCCGCGCTTCGGGCACATCGGTGATATCGATCATACAGGCATCCATACAGACATTGCCAATGGTCGGGCACAGGCGGCCATGCAGGAGCACCGAATAGGCACCACAGCTCAGACGGCGTGAGAAGCCGTCAGCATAACCGATAGGGATAACGGCGATGCGTGAGGGGCGGGAGGTGATGCCACGACAGCCATAGCCGATAGCTTCGCCTGCGGGGAGCTCACGGATCTGCAGGAGGACGGTCGTCAGGCGAGCGATAGGCTCTACCCCAGGGCGCCCCGTAGCACTCACCCCATAGAGGCCGATGCCGAGGCGTGCCATATCAAGAGCGTATTCGGGGAAGCGCTCGATACCTGCCGTATTCAGCAGGTGACGCTTCGGCTGATAGCCGAGGGCAGCCGTCAAAGCTTCGGTAGCGGCGATGAAGGTCTTAGCCTGACGCTCGGTGAAGTCACGCTTGTCAGGCTCGTCGGCTGCTGCCAGATGCGAGAAGACCGAGCTGACACGCAGCTCGGGATGCTCACGGAGGTAAGCTCCTACCGCAGGGAGGTCGGCAGGAGCAAAGCCCAAGCGGTGCATACCGCTATCGACCTTGAGATGGATAGGGAAGGCGGTGATGCCTGCGATACGGGCGCGTTCGCACAGCCCCTCGAGGAGCTCCATGCTATAGACCTCGGGCTCGAGGCGGTGCGAGAAGAGGGTATCTGCCACCGACAGCTCGGGGTTCATGATCATGATGTGCGTGCGGATGCCCTTGTCACGCAGCTCACGCCCTTCGTCCGCCACAGCTACGGCGAGGTAGTCGACGCGGTGCTCCTGGAGCGTGCGTGCCAGCTCAAAGGCCCCCGTCCCGTAGCCATCGGCCTTGATCATACAGATGAGCGGATGCTCGGGCGGCAGGAGCGAGCGATAGTGATTGAGGTTGTGCACGACAGCGCTAAGGTCAATATCCAGCACCGTCTGGTGCTCGCGGGAGGAGAGACGGCGGTAGACTTGGTCGAGGGCAAAGCGGCGTGCGCCCTTGATGAGTATGCAGGAGTCGTGCAGACGCGACAGGAGGGGCGAAGCTAAAAGCTCGCTCGTCGTCGCGAAGAAGTGTGTATGCCCAGCGTCAAAGAGCCCCGCCGAAGCTGTGAGATGCTCACCGACAGCGAAGACCTCGTCCACGCCATAGCTCTGGATGAGGCCTGCGACCTCCGTATAGAGGTCGGCATCACTACGTCCGCTCCCCTCGATATCGGAGAGCAGGAGCACGGGGCGAGCGCCCGTAGCCGAAGCACGACGACGCAGGAAGTCCAGCGCGATGGAGAGCGACTGCAGGTCGCAGCTGTAGGCATCATCGATGAGGGTATTGCCCTGCAGGCCGTCCTTAACCTCCAGACGCATCGAGATACTGGTGAGGGCGCGCCACGCTTCGGGCACTGTGAGGAGCTGAGGCGCGAGGGCCGCCACGAGGGTCAGACAGCAGGCGATATCCTCAAGGTAGGCGGCATCGGTGAAGGGGACGGTCAGCGGATATTCTTCGCCAGCCACCACGCAGACGAGCGCTGTCGTGGTGCTCGTCGTCTCAGTCGTGCGGACGTAGACCGTGGCGGCAGGGTCCTTATGACTCCAGGTGTAGTGGGACTTCGTGGGGAAGCGCTCACGCATCGCCTCAGCTACCAAGGGCGTATCGAGGCTATAAAAGAGCGAGGTGGAGCGCTCGAAGAGGCGGAGCTTCTCATCGAGCTTCTCCTCCAGCGAGGCGAAGCCCTCCTGATGTGCGCTACCGAGCGAGGTGAAGACACCGAGCTGAGGCGCGATGACTTCCTCCAGCGCAGCCATCTCACCGGGGCGGGAGATCCCCGCTTCGATGAGGGCGACTTCGTCCGTAGCGGTGATACTCAGCACGGAGAGCGGTACGCCGATCTGCGAATTGTAGCTACGGGGGGAGCGCATCGTATGGAAGCAGGGCGAGAGGAGCTGATAGAGCAGTTCCTTGACGACGGTCTTCCCATTGCTCCCCGTGATACCGATCGTATGGAGCTGAGGGAAGCGCTCGCGGTGCGTGCGTGCCAGCGCTTGCAGTGCCGTGATAGAGGAGGTGACGACATACCAGTTGCACCCGCTGTACTTCGCCTCCGTCTCGCTCGAGAGTTGCTCGACGACGAAGCTCCTTACCCCACGCTCATAGAGCGACTCGATATAGCGGTGCCCGTCACCCGACTCCGTGCGGATGGCGAAGAAAAGCGTCTCCTCGGGCGTGAGGAGCGAGCGGCTATCGGTGAGTATATGGCTCACAGCTCGGTCGTGCGACAGACGCGGCGTGACCGCAAAGGCCGTAGCGAGGGTGGCGGGAGAGAAGGATGGTGAAACTAATCTATCCATAAGGGTAAGTCGTGAAGCTGAGCGGAGGGGTACTGCGAGCGGAAGGCGGCGACGCGCTCACGGAGAGCGGCCAGACGCGCCGTATGCTCGGCTCCCTCAGCATGTAAGGGGCGGTGACGAAGCTCTTGATGCAGGCGGTGCGCTAAGGGCAAAGCCTTCTGCACCACTTCGTCGAGTGCCCACGCGGTGAAGCGCTCGGCGACGATACGCTGTGCCAAGGGGGAGGGATGCACCATATCCTCGGCATAGAAGCGGTAGTCGCGGAGCTCGTCGAGTACCAATTCGTAAGAGGGGAAATAAAAGCAAGTCGCAGGGAACTGCTCCGTGAGTGTCTCGGAGAGAAGCAGGAGCGTCGCCTTGCTGAGGGCATTGCCGTGGGCGCCGTCACGCAGATGACGCACGGGGCTCACCGTCTGAATGATCGTCAGCTCGGGGAAGTGCTCACGAAGACGCTCGATGAGTGGGCGCCAAGTCTGAAGGAGCGTCTCTAAGCTCACACGCTCACGGACGAACGTCCGCTCGGGGAGCTTGTGGCAGTTGCTCACTACCCTACCCGCTACTCCGCCATATTCGTCACCCGCCAGGCGGTAGACATAGGCCGTGCCGTAGGTGAGGAGCAGGTAGCGTAGCTGAGGTAGCGCCGTCTGTACCGCTTCGTACGAAGCATTCATCAGACGAAGGGCTTCCTCAGCCGTCGGGGCGGAGAAGCGCCCATGATGAAGGAAGGAGTGGTAGAGCCCGCCATACTCGAAGAGGTCCGCTTCGGTGAAGGGCTCACCGAAGAAAAGGCGCTCGATGCCGGCTGCTATTGAGAGGGGATTGTACTGGATGCCTAAGGGATTGACCTGGAGCTGTAGGCCTCCATCACGGAGGTAAGCGCCGATATGCTCACTGAAGCACGAGCCGAAGCTGAGGGCTTGCTGCCCGTAGCCCAAGCGTGGAGGCGAGGGCGGTAGCGTGACGGGAGTATGGAGCTGAGGCATAGAGAGAGCGAATATCTTGGGGGCGAAGGACTACCGATGAGGGCGCCCCGACTTGCGCCCCGTACGATGCCCCGCGAGCTGCGGGTAGAAGGCCGAGGGGATATGCTCTATCGTGTAGCTCCCATCAGCCGCTATATCGAGGGCGAGGATATCGTAGCGCACCTCCAGATCGAGGGCACGCTGACGGATGTAGGCATTGGCTGCGGAGATGAGGAAGGCTTGCTTCTCTCGGGTGACGGTTGTGCGAGCTTCGGCAAAGCTCCCGACGCCGCGCGTCTTGACCTCGGCGATGACGAGCGTCTCACCCCACTGGGCGATGATGTCGATCTCACGGTGCTGGTGGCGCCAGTTCCGCTCAAGGATGGAGTAGCCGTGGCGCTCCAGATAGCGGCAGGCTAACTCTTCACCAGTCGCACCCGTCTTGAGATGTTGGTCCATAGCAGATCGCTCTGTGCCTTGTCGGGGTCGAAGGTCTCGATATGGCGCACACGCTTGTCAGGGATGATCTCGTCGATAGCGATGAGGATACCCGTCTCCTCGACGTGGCCAAAGTCCTCGTTGATCGCCGTGCCGAAGACACGCATCTCGGGCGAGAGTGCCATGTAGGCATTGACCAGCGGAGGGATGTTCAGCCCGATCTCACGTACCGCCTTGTTCAGCGCGCGGTAGTTCTCCAGACGGTCATCCGTGGGGAAGAGCTCGCGGATCTCGGCTTCGTCGACGACGATGGGCAGCGGATCGGTGGGGCGAACTAAGTGGTCGGGATCGGGGAAGTGCTTGTCTAGGAAGTAGAGGATGAGGTTGCGAGCATGGGGATCATAGTCCTCATACATCGTGACCTTGCCGTAGAAATACTTCATCGCAGGGTTGAGCACCGTCAGCGCTCCGAGGCCGTCCCAGAGGTTGTCCAGCGCAAAGAGGCTCTTAGCACCCATACGCGTAGACTGATAGGGCAGGGAGACGAAGGAGCGTCCCAGCTCGATCGTCACGGGGAGGTAGTCCGCGAGGAAGCGGGGACTGAACTCAAAGAGCTCTGCCGTCGCCAGGCGTGGACGCCCCGTGGCTTCGTCCATCTGTACCTCGTCGCCGAACATGAAGCGGTAGCCACCGAGGATAGCTCCTTCGGCGGGGTCCCACACGATGAGCTGACGATAGCCGTCGTCGGCGAGGTCGAACTCATCGACGTCGCAGTCACGCCCCGTACCGCCGCCGTAGAAGCGGAAGGCCTCTTCTCGCAAGCGCCCGATCTCACGCATCGTCTCGGGAGCCGTGCTTGCGTGGAAGACGTAGATCTCGTTCCCACCCTTATTCGTCGCTCGAAGGAGCTTGTCGGGGGTGAGTTCTTGGCGGATGAGATCCGCAGAGATGGGGGCGATGATCGGTGTGGTAAACATCAGCGCTTGGTCAGTGTAGCATCATACTCATCGCGGAGCTGATAGCTCAGCGCACGGATCCGCTGGGCCTCCTGCTGAGGCGTAAGGCCGCTGTCACGCAGGCTCTGCCAGGAGATCGGCTCCCCGACGATGACCTTGAAGTGACTGCCGTGAGCACGGAAGAGCTCATCGGGAAGGAGGGCCTGCCCTGGGTCGAACTTCATCTTTAGCGCCTCCTTGATATGCCAGATCCAGTAGAAGTGGCGGCTATTCTGCCCGACGTAGTGCAGCGGCACGATGTCGCGCTCGTTAGCGATGGCCTGCGAGACGAAGGTCTTATGCCAAGGGCGGTCCTGCAGCTTGCCGTCGAAGATACGTGAGCATGAGCCTGCGGGGAAGGTGCCGATAGGCACGTCGGAGCGCATCGCCTCCTGCAGCATCGTGATCGACTCACGGCCCTGCGAGCCCTGACGGTTATTCACCGGCAGGAAGACCGACTGGAGCGGGCGTAGGTAATACAAGAAGTCGGTGACCATGTAGCGCACGTCGCCGTAGCGCTTCCCCAGCATGTAGGAGAGGGAGATGCCGTCCATACCACCCAGCGGATGGTTGCAGACGAAGATGCAGCGCCCCGACTCGGGCAGACGCTCGGGGTGTACCCATTCGGTCGTGACAGCGAACTCCCCCATCAGGGCTTCGAGGAAGTCCATACCATCAAGGTGCCCATAGCGGTAGAGGACATCATTGATCTCCCGCTGATGGATGATGCGCTCGAGGAGGCGCAGGACGAATGGGGGGAGGCGCTTACCCGCCTTCTCCTCCAGCACCTTCCCGATATGGATAGCCAAGGGATGGTCCTGCGAGGAGTATTGGGCTTGCTCGGTCAGTGGTTGCATCGTGATAGGATTAGTTCCCAGAGAGCTGGCGGATGCTCTGCTCGATCGTGGCGATACGGCTCTCAGCGTCGGCCTTCTTCTTGCGCTCGAGGCTGATGACTGCCTCGGGAGCCTTGCTCACGAAGCTCTCATTGCTCAGCTTCTTCTCTACGCCAGCGAGGAACTTCTGCTGGTACTCGAGATCGGCACGGAGCTTCTTCAGCTCTTCCTCCACATCGATGTAGGCAGCCATAGGCACGGCGAATTCGTCCGTCCCGATGACGAAGGTCACAGCACCCTCGCTACGCACGCCGCTGCGGTCGATAGCAGAGAGGCCTGCCATCTTGATGAGGACTTCATCGAGCTCAGTGGGATAGCTGGGGCTTGCCTCGAGGGCAAGGGCTTCGCGGGGCGAGAGGTTCTTGCTCGTACGCAGGCTGCGTACGGTGGTGATGATCTCCTGAGCGGCAGCGAAGCGCGCGAGGAAGGCTTCATCGTAGGCCTCAGCAGGGCGCTGCTGAGCGTTCATGATGCTCTCGCCATCGGCACGCTCGGCGAGGTTCTGCCACAGCTCTTCGGTGATGAAGGGCATAAAGGGGTGGAGGATACGCAGGATCTCGTCGAAGAAGTCCAGCGCCTCACGGCAGGTCGTCTCATCGATGGGCGAGCCGTAGGCAGGCTTGATGAGCTCGAGGTAAGAGGAGGAGAAGTCGTCACGGATGAGCTTGTAGACGAGGGTCAGTGCTTCGCTGATACGATACTTAGCGAAGAGATCGTCGAGCTCGGTAGCCGCCTTGTTGAGCACCTGACGCATCCAGTAGGAGGCCAGACGCGAGGCCTCGGGCTGAGGCGTAGCAACAGCTTCGCCCGTCCAGCCCTTCACGAGGCGGAAGGCGTTCCAGATCTTATTACAGAAGTTACGACCCTGCTCGCAGAGTGATTCGTCGAAGAGGATATCGTTCCCAGCAGGAGCGCTCATGATGAGGCCCATACGCACGCCGTCAGCGCCATACTTGTCGATGAGCAGCAGGGGATCGGGCGAGTTACCGAGGGTCTTGGACATCTTACGGCCCTGGTTGTCGCGGACGATACCGGTGAGGTAGACGTTCTCGAAGGGCTTCTTCCCCTGGAATTCGTAGCCCGCCATGATCATACGCGCTACCCAGAAGAAGAGGATATCTGGCCCCGTGACGAGGTCAGAGGTGGGGTAATAGTATTCGAGCTCCTTGTTGCCTTCGCTCAGTGCGGGAGCAAAGACCGTGATAGGCCAGAGCCAAGAGGAGAACCAGGTGTCGAGGCAGTCGCTCTCACGGCGCAGGTCTGCGGCGGTGAGATCAGCGTTCTTCTCCTGTGCCAGACGAAGCGCCTCTTCATCACTTGCAGCGACGACGAAGCTACCATCGGGTAGGTAGTAGGCTGGGATGCGATGACCCCACCAGAGCTGGCGGCTGATGCACCAGTCCTTGATGTTCTCCATCCAGTGGCGGTAGGTATTCTTGAACTTCGCAGGGTGCAGACGGATCTCGTCGTTCATCACCGCATCGAGGGCGGGCTTAGCGAGGCCATCCATCTTGAGGAACCACTGCATCGAGAGCTTAGGCTCGATGGGTACGAAGGTACGCTCGGAGTGACCGACCTTATTCGTGTAGTCCTCGACCTTCTCCATCAGACCAGCGGCGATGAGGTCAGCCTCGATCTTCTTACGCACGTCGAAGCGGTCCATGCCAGCGTAGGCACCACCATGCTCGTTGAGCGTGCCGTCGTCGTGGAAGATATCGATCGTCTGGAGCTGGTGCTTCTCACCGAGCATATAGTCATTGACGTCGTGCGCAGGCGTGACCTTCAGACAGCCCGTACCGAACTCGATGTCGACGTACTCGTCCTCGATGACGGGGACAGCACGGCCGACGATAGGCACGATGAGCTTCTTGCCACGGAGGAAGTGATAGCGCTCGTCATTGGGGTTGATACATACGGCGGTGTCCCCCATGATGGTCTCGGGACGGGTCGTAGCGACGACGACATACTTATCGGCCTCGCCCTCGACGAAGTAGCGCAGATAATAGAGCTTACCCTGCTGCTCCTGATAGACGACCTCCTCGTCGCTGAGTGCAGTCTGTGCCTTGGGGTCCCAGTTCACGACACGCACGCCGCGGTAGATGAGGCCCTTGCGGTAGAGGTCGACGAAGACGTCTATGACGCTCTGGCTACGCTCATCGTCCATGGTGAAGGCGGTACGCTCCCAGTCGCAGGAAGCACCGAGGCGCTTGAGCTGCTCGAGGATGATGCCCCCGTGCTCGCGCGTCCAGTCCCAAGCGTGCTCGAGGAAGGCTTCGCGCGTGAGGTCGTGCTTCTGGATACCCTGAGCAGCCAGACGGCCGACGACCTTCGCTTCGGTAGCGATAGAGGCGTGGTCGGTACCAGGTACCCAGCAGGCGTTGAAGCCGCGCTGACGCGCACGGCGCACGAGGATATCCTGGATACTATTATTGAGCATGTGCCCCATGTGCAGCACACCCGTGACGTTGGGGGGAGGGATGACGACGGTATAGGCAGGGCGATGATCGGGGGTCGAGTGGAAGAGCTTGTGCTGCATCCAGTACTCATACCATCTATTCTCCACAGCCTCGGGGCTGTACTTGGTTGCTAACTCCATAATAGTGGACTTCGTAATGTATCTATATAGTTTATTCTGTTGACTGATTTGCACCCTAAGACGGACACCCTCTCGTGAAGGGAGCCACCTATGGGAGCTACAAATTTACATCAATCAGACGGATTGCGGGCGCACGAAACCTCTGCCATGCCCCTTTGGGGCACAGCACAGTGCGTAGAGAGCGTGACTTCGCTCGGGGGGATGTGTAGGGGGAAGAGGGGGATTAGATGCTAAAGTAAAGACAGGCGATGCCAAAAAGGCCCATGAATAAAAAGCTAACTCCTGCGACACCGAGGAGGATGATACCACGCTCCAGGCCACGACGATCCGCAAGGTGTACGCCCCACGTCAAAGCGATGAGATTCGGAACGAAGAAGGAGAGAATAAACAGCCAACGAGGATGTGAAGCAATGACATAGCATGCCGCCTGGATCCCAATAAATAGGAGCAGCGAAACGACAGACAGCCAAAGGACCAGAGCTCGGTGACGGTACCTCCGCACGAGTGGGTGATTCATTGGTAGGGTGCAGTTGATGATATGTTATGATTCACGTGTAATTCGGTAGTACAAATATATAAAGATTTCAATATATATAACAAGCCTCCCCTCACTACCCTGCGCCACCCCCTTTTTCCTGATATAAAATATCTTAACGCCCCGCCCTATCTACAGCAAGAGCACGGCGAGAGCCGACACCAAGCTGAGGCACACAGCGCCCTCATCCTCCTATAGTAGCAGCTCATCCCACCACAGCGATTTTGCTTATTCAGCAGAGAGAAAAGCCGCATTCCTGCAAAGAAAAATGCAGCTCCCCATAGTGCTTTTCTCTATCCACGCACGTAGTCTTAATGACCAGGCACGTAAATCTAAAGGTCTACGTACGTAGATTTTAGAGCCACGCACGTAGACGAGACTTACCTGCCGCTCATCCGCAACTATTATTCGCGCACTTCGGCAGGCATTCCACTACTGCTCCCCGCTTTTCTCTCCGAGAGATGCGAGGCCCCTTCACGGCAAGGCGAACGAAGGGACAGCTGCGCACGCTGACACCTATACAAGACGAAGGGAATGAGGCTGAGGAACAAATAAGTATCTTTGTGATGCGAAGTGCGAGACGCTCACCGCTGATGGTGCGCCTCCGCCTTCTACCCCCAAGGAAGCTATAGCTACGGCAATGAAACAACTCTACACACTCACCTCTCTCTGTCTCCTCTTTGCCTGCCTCGTAGGCTCTACCCTCTCCAGCTGTACGGGTCGTAGTGGTAGCGCACAGAGTGCCGACTCGACCCTCGCAGCAGGCTCACAGGATCCCAATGGCCCCTTAGACTGGGACTCCATCGTGATCTCCACGACCTACTTCGACAATCAGGTAGCACGCAAGGGATCGTCCGTAGAGGTAGAGCTCTTCTTCCGCTACCCGACGAATGACTCCGCGCTCCTCAAGGCCGTCAGCAGTGTATTCTTCGGCGAAGCCTATGCAAACTGGAGCCCGAAGGAAGCCACAGAGCGCTATCTGCGTGAGGTGCGTAGCGAATACCTCTTCGGCGCTGACTCCCTCGGCTTCTCCGCTAAGGAGCTGGAGGATATGAAGAGCGAGATGACCATCTTCAACCACATCACCTATCACGACGACCACATCATCACGATGCAGAAGGATGTGTACACCTACTCTGCAGGGGCTGCCCATGGTCTGCCTGGCACGGGGAACTATACCTTCGACCGCAAGAGCAAGGACGTCATCAGCGAAGGAGACCTCTTCATCGACGGCTATGGTCCCGAGCTGAATAAGATCCTTCAGCGTGCGCTCATCAAGGAGTTCGGCCGCAAGAGCGCTCAGGAGATGGAGACCAAGGATGGTATCTACGCTGCCGACCTGACGAGCAATGATAACTTCCGCCTCGATGACAAGGGCATGACCTATACGTACAATCCCTACGAGATCGCCCCCTTCGCCATCGGGATCATCGAGATCTTCATCCCCTACGAGGAGGTACGTCAGCTCCTCCGCCCACAGAGCATCATCTTCAACTATATCCAGCCCTAAGACCGCATGGCCGCTATCGACATCATCACCCGCTACTTCCCCCAGCTCACCCCCGAGCAGATCGAGCACTTCACCCAGCTCGATACCCTCTACCGTGACTGGAATGCGAAGATCAACGTCATCTCCCGCAAGGATATCGATGCGCTCTATGAGCACCATGTACTCCACTCGCTCGGCATCGCCCAGATGATCCGCTTCAAGCCTGGCACGCACATCCTCGACTTCGGTACGGGCGGAGGCTTCCCAGGCATCCCCTTGGCGATCCTCTTCCCCGAGTGCGAGTTCCTGCTGGTCGACAGCATCGGTAAGAAGGTCAAGGTCGCAGCAGCCGTCGCCGAAGCCCTCGCTCTGAAGAACGTGCGCACGCTACACGGGCGTGGCGAGGACGTGAAGGAGCAGTTTGACTTCGTCGTCAGCCGTGCCGTCATGCGCCTCGATGAGCTGGTCGGCTTTACCCGCAAGCTCGTCCATCACGAGCAGCGCAACGGCATGCCCAACGGACTCATCTGCCTCAAGGGTGGGGAGCTACAAGCCGAGATACGCCCCTACAAGCGCATCGTCGAGGTGCAGGACCTCTACCCCACCTTCTCGGAAGAGTTCTTCAAGACGAAGAAGGTCGTCTACCTCCCCCTCTAAGCGACCTCAGCAGACCATATACAGCGCGCCCCTGCTACCGACTGGTAGCAGGGGCGCGCTGTATATGTAGGTAGCTCTGCTTAGCCCTCAGTCTCAGGCACAGAGGGCTCTTCCTCCGTCGTCTCCTCGGGGATCTCGGGGAGAGGCTCCCCCTTGATAGCCACGTAGATCGTGCAGGTACCCGGGAAGATACTATGGTAGAAGGCCTCGCTGAAGCCGGCTTCCTGCAGGATAGCGACCATCTTCTCACGCTGGGGCATCGCAGCGATGGACTTCGGCAGGTACGTGTAGGCATCCTTATCGTTGGAGAAGAAGCGCCCGATGAGCGGGATGATCTGCCCTGCGTAGAGCTTGTAGCCCACACGAAGGAGGGGATTCGTCGGCTCCGAGAGCTCGGCGATGACCAGCACACCCGAGGGGCGAATGATGCGATGCAGCTCACGTGCCGCCGCGGGGATGTCGGGGAAGTTGCGGATACCGAAGGAGATCGTCGCCGCATCAAAGGTATTCTCCTCGAAGCTCGTGGCGGTGCAGTCCTGACGGTCAAAGACGATGCGGTCGCTCAGGCCCAGCTGGTGGACCTTCTCCGCACCGATGCGCATCATCTCCTCCGAGATATCGATGCCCGTGACCTTCTTGACGGAGGGCATCGTCTGCACGAGGGAGATAGCGACATCACCCGTACCCGTAGCGACATCCAGCACGTGCTTCGGAGCATAGGGTGCGAGGAAGCTCAGTGCCTTGCGGCGCCAAGAGCGGTCCAGCCCCAGCGAGATGACGAGGTTGAGGCGGTCGTACTGTGGGGCAATGCGGTTGAACATCCGGCGGACCTGGTCCACCTTCGACTCAGCACTGTCCTTATAGGGGGTAATCATTGTGGTAGAGATATGGGAAGGATTTGATAATGATGGTGATCACTTATGAGAGAAGTAGATCGAGTGGGCATCGGAGATACGCCCTGACGTGGGGCGTACGGCAGCGATATAAAGCCCAGGGACAAGCCCCGTGACGGACACCGTGGCACGGCCACCCGTCTGCGTGAGCTTCTGATGCATATGAAGCTGACCGGTGAGGTCATAGATACGCACTTCGCAGGGCGTGCGGCGTAGCTCTTCGCCCTCGAGATGCAGGGCCCCGCCGTGGTAGTAACCCGTGAGGCCTTGGGGTAGGTCGCTCTTCTCCTCGGGATTGACCAGCGTCGTCGTCTCGATGAGGAGGTCGATCCAGTACGCCCCACCAGGAAGCTCGGTGCTGCGACGCCACCCATCAGTCCAGTGGTGAGTCCACGCAGCCCACCCACGTAGGCGGTCAGCAGGCCCGTCATAGGCCAGGAGCGGCAGGCGCAGCTCACGGCTGTCACTCGTCGTGCAGGAGAGGAGGTAGCGCCCTTCGCTGAGGCTGAGCTTCAAGCCATCGGGCGCAGGGAAGAAGAGCTCGATACTATCGGAACGGAGCGTACGTGAGCCACGCTGCGCTGCCCCGAAGGCATCATAGCGTGCATACGTGCCGAGGGTCGAGGAGGCGAAGTCCACGACCTTACCGCCGAGGGCATAGTCATCGGTGAAGGGCTGGAGCGCCACACGCAGCTGGGGTAGGTCTGCGGAGGTGAGCTGATCATTGCTCTTGAAGACGACGTACGCCCCGAGGATCGTAGCCCCCGATATCTGGGGAAGGCGCAGCTCATTGCCGACAGCATCGACACCCGTACGGGGCGTGTGCGTCACGTTGGGCTTGACGACTTCTGCCGAGGTCGCTACGGGATCGGGGTAGATAGCGCTCAGGCGCTGCACGACCTTCGGCGCAATAGGGTCGTAGCCGTCGCAGGTCTTACGCCCAGAGTTCGTGGGGTCGAGCCACGGACGGAGCGAACGGATCGTGCCCGCTCCAGGGGTATTGGACACCCACGAGCGCTTGAGCGCCCAGTAACGGTCGTCATAGGGGCTTTCACAAGTGGAGGCTCCCCCCGTCAAGGCGCCGACGATGAGGCCATCCTTGTCGAAGAGTGCCGAGCCCGAAGAGCCCGCAGCCGTCGCACCGACAGCCCAAGCATTCACCTCCCAGTGCACGTCGCTCCACGAGATGAAGCGCACGGAGCCGTGCTTATCCTCATAGGAGAGGTCGTAGTCATTGGTACGCAGCTCAGTGTCACGGGTGAGGTTGTAGCGCTTGGTCGAGCCCCCAGGATGGTGGATACCGACGAAGGGTCCTTGGGGTGACTCATTGATATTCCACCCAGCGAAGTAGGGCTGATAGGCCGCTGGGATCGGCCCGAGCGTGCCGTTAGCTCTGCGGGGAAGCCCCTTGATACGCAGCAGGCACATATCGGTATTCTCATTGTAGCCGACGAGGCTGGCTCCGCTCAGGCTCTGCTCCTCCGTGGGGCGCACGTTGCCCTCACGCAAGGGGCTTTGGAAGCCGAAGAAGAAGACGGTCGTCGAGGCATTGCGGTTCACAGCGCCGAGATCACCGAGGAGCTTGAAGAGGTTATTGAGGCAGTGTGCCGAGGTCAAGACGTAAGGCGTGCCGTCGGAGCGGGTGTTGTTGATGAGCGAACCCGTGCTGGCGCTGGTCCCACCGACGATGAGAAGGAGCGTGCTACGGCTCTGCTTCCACGCTTCGGGATAGGCGATAGCATTGGGCGCACAGCTCAGCGAGGCGAGCGAAGCGCGTGGGTGGTCGTAGAAAGGCTCCCCTGGTTGGGCGAAATTCTCCGCGCGGCCAGCACTGCGGAAGTCGCGGAAGCCGTAGAAGAGCGCATCAAGTCGGAAGGGGAGCTTCAGCTGGTCAGCGCGCGTCCCCTCGGGATATTCGTATTCGAGCACCAGCGTCTCGGCATCGATGGGTGCGATCTGTAGGAGGCTATCCGTCTCGTTATTCTGCTCAGTGAATGCCCCCTTAGCAGGACGCCCCTTAGCCGTCACGAAGAGCGCACCGCCACGGGGTAGGGCGTAGCGCGAGAGACGTAGGCCGATGTTCTTTGCCTGAGGTGCTTGGACCTCAGCGCGCCACACATAGTTCCCCGCTCCATCTTGGTACATACGTCCCAGCGCCTCGGTAGCCTCAGCCACGGGGCGCTCGACAGCGAAGGTATAGGTGCGGAAGCCCTTGTCCCCAGCCGTAGCCGAGCGGAGCTCCTCAGCGGTGGGTGCTGCCACACGCAGGGCGTTTGTCGCCGAGCGCATCATCTGCCCGGAGCCCAGTGCTCCCACGACGGGCGAGAGAGGCATCTGCTCAGAGCGCGGAGTGCGTGCCGTGCGATACTGTCCCCACAGCGCCTCGGGAAGGAGGGCAAGGAGCATCAAGAGGGGAAGGCGGAGAGAGCGGAGAAGAGACATAGCTACAGGGAGATGTAGGGTGTGTGATCTGTGGCGGACTACTCGATATGGGTGAAGCCCAGCTGCTCTAAGAGGGGCTTCTCTTCGGGGTAAGCACCTACGACGGTGTAGGCGGAGGCTTCGCGGGGGAAGCGGTAGGCACGACGCACCTGCTCGAAGTCCTCGGGAGCGGACTTCAGCGTCTTGGTCGTCGCCTTGAGGTCACAAGTATGGAGCTGGGCACGCAGGATGCGCTCTTCCTCGGGGAAGGCGCTGAGGTCGATGCGTGGGGCATCGGGCGTGTAGAGGACGCCTTCGTCCCACAGCCCTTCGGGCAGAGGCAGGTCGAGGGCACGGCATACAGCTTCGAGCGCCATCTGCGAGCCACGCCACTTGCCATCAGCCGTCCAGCCAGCGATATGTGGTGTAGCGATGAAGCTGCGCTCGAGGAGGGTCTTATTGATGACGGGCTCACCCTCCCAGCAGTCGATGATGAGGTCGGAGATCTGGCGAAGCTCCAGCCCCTTCAGCAGGGCGGCACTCGGGGAGACGGGGCCACGACAAGCATTGATGAGGAGCGGACGACGCGCACAGCCCTGGAGGAAGGCCTCATCGACCATCCCCTCGGTGGCATACTGCCCCGAGCGCGTCAGCGGTACGTGAAGTGTGATGATATCGCTCTCGTGCTGGATCGTCTCGAGCGAGACGAAGCCCTCTGCGCCCTCACGCTCAGCACGAGGTGGGTCACAGAGCAGCGGACGGAGGCCGAGAGCGCCGACGCGCTTGGCAAGACGTCCCCCGACATTCCCTACCCCGACGATACCGATAGTCTTCCCCTCCAGCGAGACGCCTCGCTCCAGCGACCAGCGCACGAGCGAAGAGAGGACGTACTGGACGACGCCCCCGGCATTGCACCCAGGAGCACTCTCCCAGCGGATACCCGCAGCAGCGCAGTAGTCGGCATCGATATGATCAAAGCCCGCGGTAGCCGTGGCGACGATCTCGACACCGCTTCCCTCGAGGAGCTCGCGGCCGGCGTGCACCACACTGCGAATGAGCAGGGCACGGGCGCCACGGATCGTCTCGGGCGTGAAGTCACGGTTGGGCAGGCGGCGCACGTCAGCGACTTGCTCCACCAGCCCCTCCAGATATGGTAGGGAGGAGTCCAGCACAAATAGTGGCTTATCCATCACGATCTTCTTATCAAAAAGCTATCCCGACCGCCGCCCATACGAGGCAGTGGGGTCAGGATAGCAAGGTGTGTTCTTAGCTTGGGACTCGCTTCGAGCCTCAAGCTGAGGCCACAGATTTAGTTTGCATTCACCTCGACGGCGCCGTCTTCGGGCAGCTCGATCTTGCCGTACTCCTGCTCGAAGCCAGCCAGGTGCTGCTCCAGAAGGCGGACCAGACGCTTAGCGTTGTCGGGCGTGAGGATCTGACGGCTATGGACGCGGGCCGACTGCTGACCAGGGAGCAGACGGACGAAGTCCAGGATGAATTCGCTCTGCGAGTGCAGGACTACTGCGAGGTTAGCGTACTGACCCTGCCCTACTTCTTCGGGGAGTTCGATGTTGAATTGAGGAGTTTCCTGTTCTGCCATTGTTTCTACTTGTCTATAATATAACGTACGAAGGGGAGTAGATCCGCTTCGTAGGCGGGCTACACCACGATCAAAGATAGTGAAAACGCCCCGAATGCGTGCACAGCCACCGAGGCTCCACGCCTCGCGCGTCGGCCAAGAGAAGTCCACCCTCCTCCCCTACGATCCAGAGCGGGCTCTCGAGGAGGGCAAAATGAAGTAGTACTGGTCGTGAGAGTGAGCAGTACTGGTCACGCGCGCGACCAGTACTGGTTACTATCATCGACCAGTACTGGTTCGATCAGTGACCAGTACTGGTTCGCAAACCACCCTGCGGAGCTTCCTCCCTTCCCCCTATAATAGAAGGTGCTGCGAGGCGCATCAGCAGAAGGGCCGAAACCACCAAAAACAGAAAGCGTGTGACCTGAGAGCCGAAGCTATCAAAGTCACACGCCTAAAGTAGGCCCTCGGTGATCACACCTTACCACACTACGAACACCAAACGCAATCTTCCCGTAACCCAGAAGGTATGATTCCTAAGAGACCTGATGGCCGTCTCACGACGCCCATGACAATATTTCTATATGTTGGGAGAGTCCCCCTAAGGGTGTCCTCCCGTTTTTAGCGGGACAAAATTAAAAATTTTATTTGATTACCAACTATATCGTTCCATAGATATGCTGAATGGCAGTGCTCAGCTCGTCATAGAGGGCGGCGAGTTCTGTCTCACCACTCCTTATAAGAAACGCTTGATGTCGGCGAATCGTCTCCCTATCACCGCGCTGTGCGGGCCCCGTCTGCGCCTCTACGGCAGGCAGATGATGCAGCTTCTCATTCATCTCATCCAGCAGAGGAAGGATGGCTTTTGGTGGAAGGCCTTGCGCTGCAAGTAGGCTCTCAGCCCTACCGATAAGGTAGTTAGAGAAGTTGCACGCGACGACGGCGGCGATATGTAGTACCTGACGCTGCTCGCTCGTAGCCCAGGCGACGACGTCGCTCAGCTCACGGCCAAGCACCTCCACCGCCATCTTTGCCGCGGGGGTCGTCCCCTCGAGGTAGAGGGGAACCTTGCGGAAGTCCAGCTCGCGCCCTTCGGAGAAGGTCTGCAGCGGATAGAGCACCGCAGCGTCCCGATGACAGTGCGAGAGCGCCTCCAGCGGCGTAGCTCCCGAGACGTGCACCCACAGGGCATCACGACCCACCTCGTGCGCAGAGAGGCTCTCAGCGACATCAGCGATAGCCGTGTCGGGGACGGCGAAGAGGTAGCAGTCTGCCGTGCGATCGAGTTCGTCCACACTGCTCGCCACCTGCACATCGCCCCCGAGGCTCTCGGCAAGCCGTCGAGCCGAATGCCCTCCAGGGCTATAGATCTGTACGATCCTGCGCTCAGGGGCATAGACCTTCAGCGCACGCGATAGGTGCGTCGCCAGGCGTCCTGCCCCCAGGAGGACAATACGCTCTGCCGTCATTAGGCCTCTTCCGTAGGCTCTTCGGCCATCTGATAGCGACCGATATGGATCTTCTCCCACTTCAGCGTCTCCGTAGGGCGGGGTGCAGCTTCGCCCGCCTTATGCCCGATGGCGAGGATACAAAGCACCTCGAGCTGATAGGGGATATCAAGGACATTGCGCACGTATTCGGCAGACTCCTGCCCAGCGCCCGTATAGCACCCGTAGGCATCTGCCCAGCACGACCCGAGGCCAAGCGCCTCTGCCTGTAGCTGGATATAGCCCGCTGCCAGCGAAGCATCAGCGATCCAGCGCTCACACTCCATCGGCGAGCCCAGCACGACGATACCTAAGGGTACCTGCTGGAGGAAGAGCGCCCCACTCTCGCGCATGCGGCTGAGGCGGTCAAGCGTCTCACGATCTTCAACGAGGATGAACTGCGTCGTGTGCTTGTTCTTCGACGAAGGCGCACGTAGCCCCGCCTCAAGGAGGACCTGCACTTCGTCGCCCGTCAGCGGGGTGTCGACGAACTTACGGATGGAGCGGCGCGTATATATAGCGGGGAGGAGGGCGGGCTCATTGCTCTCGGCGAGGAGTTCCTCACCGAGGCTCTTGATTTCGCTCAAGAGGTGCTCGCCTTCACGGCGCAAGGATTGGTCTTTGGTCATATCTATAATGTATTTACAGCGTAAAGGTACGAAGACTTAGCTCAGCGAGCTGCTGGTCACCGTACCGAAGCTTCGTCGAGGAGCTCATCGAAGTGTGTACTCCTAAGATACCCTCGCTTCACCTTATTATAAGCGATCTCATCTAAGAAGCCTCGCTCGACAAGCCCCTTCAAGTCCGACTTAGCTGTAGGCTGTGAGACTCCAAAGCGCTGCTCGACCTCACGCCCTGTGAGTACCAGAGACTCACTCTCTTGGTAGAGCCTAAGGATCTGCATCTGACGCTCATTGAGTCCCCCGATGCGAAGGATCGGCGTAAGGCACTCCTGCTCCTTGAGCTTCTGCTCAGCATAGCGCTTGAAGCTTTCGATGGAGAGACGTAGTACTCTGAGATGATATTGCACAAAGTACCCCAGATCCAGGTCATCCGTCTCCACCTTGAGGTAAGCCTCTTCATACTGACTCTTCCCCTTATAGATGACCTGCGAGATGGACAGGTACTCCAAGAGCGAATAGCCAGAGCGGAGCATATACCAGTAGAAGAGCGCACGTGCCGTGCGGCCATTCCCATCGACAAAGGGATGCATATAGCCGATGAGGAAGTGAATAATAATCCCTCTCAGAATGGGGTGAATGAAAGTCGGCTGCTCCCGATCATTGCAGAGTGAGAGGAAGAGCTGCATGAAGTCTGAGAGTTCGGTAGCGGGAGGAGGCGTGTGCACGACCTCGTGTGTCAGCTGATGCTCGACATATACCTCATCCTCTACTGTACGGAATCTCCCTTCATCTGCAGCACGCTCCAGCGTACCCCGCACCATCGAGCGGTGGATCTGTAGGAGGAGCTCCTCCGTCATCTCAGCATTACGATGCTCCTGCAGGAGTGCCATCGTCCGGTAATTATTGAGGATCATCCGCTGAGAGCGGTCCCGCGGTGTGATGTTCTTACGTAGCATCTCCTTAGCTACCCTACGCGTCGTAGCTGCCCCCTCGATCTGACTGGAGCGGATAGCCTCCTCCATCAGAGCGCTCATCAGATAGCGACGTTTGTGCGCTGGAGGAATTAGCTCCGCCACGAAGCGATCTGCCTGAAGCAATTGATCCAACTCATACAGCTGTCCCTGCATCTGCGCTGTCACAAAGAGGCGAAGCCCGTAGCGAGGCGAAATAGCTATGCCCGCAGCCCTGCGCTGGGACTTGAGATATCCCCAAAGTAGACGCGGAGTCAAGGGCTCCTCAAGCGCCTTGTGGCGATATTTGATATCTGTCCAATAGGCATAGCGAGCATTGCACTCGCGAAGGAGAGCTTCCAGTTGGGCATCGGCAGGATGACGAAGGATATATTGCTTCTCCTTGGCTGTCAGAGCAGGAGGAGCCTCTATTTGTGCACTCATTTCGGGGTTGTTTGCTTTATCACAAAGGTAGAAAAACTCCAAAACCTATATAAATTTTGAAGTTTATCGTGCAGGTAGTAGCCCCACAGCAAAGCAAGAGAGTGAGAGCAAACGAAGCGAGGCGGTGACCAGCTGGGTAGCCAGTCACCACCTCGTGGTATATAAAGTGGAGAGCTACTTACTCCTAAAGCTCGTACTTCTTCTTTAGCTCCTTTGCATACTTATCCATTTTGGGGAAGAGATATGACTCTGTTATTCGCAGCTGTGCTAGTTCCTTTAGTATGTCCTGTTTCTTATCCTTGGGGATAATGAATTTATGCCTAATCCAAGCTGAAGGGATCTCATGATCTCCCCTCTTGGTCAAACGTCCCCCGCTTCCTATAGAAGAGGGGCTAAGCCCTAGATCAAAGATAAAGAATGCCCCTGCCTGGTTGATTATCCGCGGATTGCCATACTTTGCCTTAACTAGAAATATGCTACTTAAGTCATTAGGCCTAACCAGCGGTTCAAAGTAGGGCTTCTCTTCTTTAATTTGGCGAAGTAAAATCTGAATACCATCCCGCTTATTGAACTTTTCTAGCACCTTAGCCTTTACGACACCCTTGGTTTGCTCAGTATAAATATCGATCTCTCGGTCACTACACTTAGCAAGATTAGCTAATATCGAGACAGTGTTATTATCATAGTGCTTCACCTTATTCTCTGGTGCAGAAAATAAATAAATGACACCATCCTTATCTCTAGCCCTAGCACCTACCTCTTTACCCACCCTTTCGCCAGCTTGAGCGCAAAATAGAGAAGGCACCCCTTTGCAGGGATGCCTTCTTATTATGCCTTGAGCATGATGTGGAGAGTAAGGTGAGGTCATTAAACCTTAATTTTTAATTTTAGCGTTTTGTAGATTGATCGATACACACCCTATATTGATGGATAGCAATCCAATTAACTCACTCAAATTATCAGTTAGCCAGTTATTACCTAGCCCACTAAGAAATATTCCCTGCATGTTTTTCAAGCACCCAGGAATATTCCGAGGTTTATCACCCAAGAATATCGGTATTACCCGTGTATCCTTTGGGTTTGTAGAAAGTCCGCCACATATTATTTGGCGATACTCACTAGAGACGGTAGATCCAACCTCTTCTATTGCATTGCAATAATCTGTGGTTAGAACTACGAAGCATATGCAAGCCTTTTCCTGATTCCTCTTGATAAAGGCTCTTACATCTTCACCGGGCTCACAGTCATCAGAAGTTACACACTCCGCATTACACTCTTCTTCTAGAAAGGCAATAATAGAAGCAATCGCACCTTTATCATTATACGTACCAGAGATATAGATCATCGGCTTCTCTCCGCTTGGCAATGCCAGCTTTGAATTTGAAACCACCTGGCTAAACTTCTCTTGGACTGATATTGGTACCCTCTGATTAGATTCAGATGAACAACCCATACATACCGCTCCCCCTATAGCTACGAAGGGGAAGAGTTTCATATTTATTTTTATGCTCATAATATTGATAAATATTTACGCCTCACTCCTTCGTCTTCACATCATGTCAATCGACTAAAGCTCCCCCTTATTCAGAAGGCAACTCTAGCTGCCGATCACTCTCGGCAACCACAAAGGTAAGAAAAGTTTTTGAATCTCCAAATATCCCACGAAGAAACGGCAGCAACCAGCTATTCACTGACCACTGCCTCCATTGAGGATGAGGATGTCGGGACGAGAACATAGTTTGAGAAGATCGATATGACAGCAGAAGCGAGTACGCACATTCAGAAAAATCACCTAACTCATCTCTTACGT